>Ga0213865_10000133_pt1 | contig 48778 bp, 43 predicted proteins | sample PICome_6_FD_160100 | JGI IMG/M metagenome (GOLD analysis project Ga0213865, IMG submission 160100) | Coastal seawater microbial communities near Pivers Island, North Carolina, United States - PICO282 | ecosystem: Environmental > Aquatic > Marine > Coastal | place: USA: North Carolina...
AGGGGTTGTCCATACCCTTGTTGACACTGAGTCAACAGAGGGTTCAGCAGTGGTTTCACTGGGTTCGATTAGTTGCTCAGGGGGTCCGCTCACGGACTACCCTTTGCTCATGATAGAATCTATTGATTCTTCAGGTAATCTTCGCCATACCAAGCCCATTGTTCCATGGTCCATCCTGCTGGCAATCCCCCAGGAGGAAGTGGAGGGTTTGAGTCCATTTGAGGCAATGGAGCAATCGGTTTCATTTCTATATCTGAAGTGTTTTTTCTTCGCACAAGAACGACTGCGAGTAAAGACAAGACAATCATTCCAAAGACTGCACTCAACAGAAGAGTTGTGTTGCTACTGGAATCTTCTGATGCAAGATACTTGGATGCATCATTTGGGTATTGATCTGATTCATCAGACCAACCGTCGCCATCCGAGTCGAGACATCCACGTACATCGTTAGACGATGAACCAAAGACGTCTGGACAGTCATCAGAGAGATTTGTTCCTGTTTGATCAGCGTACCCATCGCCATCAGAATCAGACCAAAGACGTGGATCGTCATCAAAGGTGTCGAGTCGGTTTTCCCAGCCATCGCCATCTGCATCTGGGCAGCCGTAGCGCTCTTCGGACGAAAGCCCATAAACTCCTAGACAACTATCTGGAGTTGTTCCTTGTGGATTGTCTCCGTAACCGTCCCCATCATCATCACTGTGTTGCGTTGCATCAGCAAGGAAAGCGTCGTTGAGGTCAGACCAGCCATCAGAATCTGTGTCGAGGCAACCGAATCGGTCTTCTGTCGATGTTCCCGCATCAGCAGGACAGTCATCGGCTTGGAAGCCATTGATTGCATCTCCAAATCCATCGCCATCAGTATCGGAATGTTGTGTTTGTTCGTTTGGGAAATCGTCGTTAAGGTCAGACCAGCCATCTGCATCAGCATCAGGGCATCCAAATCGATCCTCTGTTGAAGTACCAACGACATCGGTACACCCATCGCCTTGGAAACCGTTCGCATTGTCTCCGTATCCATCCTGATCTAAATCCAGCCATTGTGTCGGCTCGATAGGGAATGCATCAGTTACGTCACTGTATCCATCTAAATCGTAATCATCACAACCGAGTTCCATACCCAGTGAGCTTGTCCCTGCGTTTCTCGGACATGTGTCGATATCATCTGTAAATCCATCATTGTCATCATCAAGATCTTCGTTTGAGTCTTCACAACCATCTCTGTCAGCATCATTTTCGAGGTTTGAAAAGAAAGAGAGAGAACTTGTTGGGCATAGGTCAACACTTACTGATGATATCGTACAAGCCCAAATGTTGTTCGAGTCTGTTGCATCACAAATACGATCATTATCATCGTCTAAATCTTCTGTCGCATCTTGACATCCGTCGGAATCATAGTCGGTTGATTGGGAGGATTGCCATGAAAGTGCACCCTTTGAACACAAATCGGATGGATCGATAACGCCATCATTGTCATCATCCGTATCTTCGGCAGCATCTGAACACCCGTCCCCGTCGTGATCAGTCAGGGCTGTGGACGTCCAATCAAGATAACCTTGAGCACACTGATCATCAACATCAAGGATTGCATCGTTATCATCATCGTCGTCACAAATGTCTCCAAGTGCATCATTGTCAAAATTAGCTTGCAGTGGATTTGCGATAGATGGGCAGTTATCGACTTCATCACCAATTCCATCTCCATCTTCATCCATGTATGGGTCGATTCGTAAGACCTTGTCTTGGCCATTATCAACGTAATAGAGATGACCATTTGGGCCAACTTCTAATCCCATAATAGAGGATGCTGCAGTTTGGATTTTGTCGAGTTGGACTCCGCTCTTCCCATCAGTTGCTAAGTCATAGGCAACAATCTTTCCATTCCCATTTTCTGAAACATACAATTGGCCATCATCGAGAGCAATACCCGACGGTCTGTTGAGACCTGATGCCAATACGCCCCATTCTATGCCTGCAACTCGGGTGTATTCTGCGAGTGGTTCAAGCCGAGAGGGGTCGCTCATGAGGTCTGTTGTGGTGTATGTTGAATCGTCGGTATTAACCCACAAAACTCGGTTTGCTCCGGCATCTGAAATGTAGAGAATGCCTGTGCTTTGATCGAGAATCATGTGACCTGGAGTGCCATATGAATGTGTCAGTTGAATGTCTGAATAACGGCGAACAACTGCATCTGAGTGATCGTCTTGACCTGTATCATGATCATCCTTGAAGTCGTAGCGTACAAGTTCGCCGTAGTATCCATCGTTGTACCAGTACACATTATCATAATCGTGTGCAATTCCGACACCATACGGCGATTGATGGTTCATGTCAATGTGACTTCCAAGAAGGCCGTTTCCATTGTTCTGATTTTCAACTGCAAAGTGATTCAATGAAGATGGCCACAGTGTTGGGCCCATGAAATTGTTTGGTGATGCTTGACCACAATACGTGTTTGCCGTTTCTTGAGCAGAACCCCATTGCCAGTCGAATTCAGGATGATATGCTCCGAATGAAATAGCGCTTACTTCTTCAAGGAAATGGTTGCGATTTGAATCCTTCCTGTTTTGCGAGGTTTGGTTGTCTAACCCAGTGTTCTCGACGATCGTGATGCTATCCGATGCTCGATTTGCAATCCAGAGTTCATTGGCTCTTCCTGGATGAAATTCTAAATCTCTAGGGTCTGATAGAAAGTCGGATGAATCTGCGATGACAACTTCATTGAAACCGACACCAAATTTCTCGACAATTTCAGTCTCTTTGGATTCTGTTGCATATGAAGGTACTGCAAATAGGAAAATCAAGAGAATAAATATTACAACCTGTTTCCTCATCATGTGTCTACTAAATACCACATACATATGATATCTTGCTAAGCATGCATGTTTACCTGTCTCTCCAATGACGCTTTTGCACGGAACGTTGGAAAACATCCTCATATGCTTCCGCGTTACCTTCGAATGTAAAGGATTCTAGAACTCTTTTTCGGCCTGCTTTTGCTTTTTTGATTCGTTTGACTGAACCATTTAGCTCATCGCATACAGCTTTTGCCATACCGGAATGGTCACCTCGATCAAACAATCCACCGACTGTTTCATCAATCATTTCAGTCAAAGGAGGCTGGTCAACTGTTACAACTGGTGTGCCTGATGCCAGAGCTTCAAGAGGAATCAATCCTTGACCTTCGTAATACGATGGATACACAACCAAGTCAGCAGATCGATAATGTTGAGCAAGTTCTTCAAACGACATACTACTCTTGATGAAGACGGCATGAGAAACTCCCAATTCTTCTGCAGTCTTGAGAAGGGATTTCTTCATGTGACCTCTACCGGTAATAACCAATCGAGTATTTTCGTGTTCCTTGAGAATCAATGGCATTGCTCGAAGAAGGGACATGTATCCTTTGCGAGCAACCAGACGACCGACGGCCAAAAGCATCGGAGTTTCAGTTTTAGGACCATAACTCAGCGCTTCCTCATCTGCGCAATCGTAGGCTTTTCGAATTCGCTCGTGATTGAGTTGTTCTGCTTCATTGTCCTTGTCCGGGGGCCTGAATACGCGTTGGTCACATCCCCAATGAATAACTTCAATATCCGCGTCATCTGGAATTTTGTAAAATTCATGGAATTCTTCGAGCGTCGACCTTGAAATTGCAACACTGCAGGTGGATTCCAAAACTCCGTTTCGTTCGTATCGTTTGTACCACCAACTCGTAAGACGGATGGCAAGATCGTTTGGATTTCTCCATGTCGCAGTTTCTCGATTCATTGCGGCGCGACGAACACCTTCTTTTTCCCCAACCCATGAGCCATTCAGAGTACTCACAACAGGAGCGATACTCTTCTCGATAAACCTGAATTGAGATTTCGTCCATGAAACAAGTGGAAGTTGGGCATTCACAACATCAATCGAACGACGACGATTGAGTTTGACGAGAGCCTTTAGAGCATTTTTGCCGAATGAACGCGTGAAAGCCATCGGCAATGGCGTCCAACGAACTGGAATAACTTCGACGCCAGGTTGTGTAGGAGGCATCAATTTGTGCTTTCTTGTAATGACTGTAACCTTGTGTCCTCGTTGAGCAAGGTGGCCCGCAAGATGGAAGACAACTGAACCCATTCCGCCCCATCGAGGAGGATATTCCCCTGAGACCATCACGATGTGCATGAATCTCCCACACGCATGTCTTGTTTGAAATTACCGAGTGTTTTGACTCTTTTTCAGCACATTCTTACTTAACATTTATTAAGTATAGAGGTATAGACTATTTGCGCCGGAGGAATAAAATGACAGAAAAGCATTCTTGGAAGTATCGGCATCGCCGATATTTCAGATCCCGTCCGATTCGATAAGATGAGGATTATAGAGCGGATGAAATCCGTTCTGGGATCTGAACATACCTTGGGGGTATGGTGTAATGGATAGCATCTGGGATTTCGAATCCTAGGATCTCGGTTCGACTCCGGGTACCCCCGCCAAATTCGATAAATAATAGGAGGAAAATAAATGATAAAACAATACAAAGAACCTGAAGAAATGATTGACCACAACGGAAACCTCGATACTGTATCGGGGCTCATGTCGATATTTTTTGCCTACAATCAGCAATCAGCAGATGATGCGAAAACATGGATGACATGGCCTGACTGGGAACTCTGCCTCACGTCAATGAAAGATGGGCTTCATTTTGAAGGAGATTCTGATTCTGAGGAAATCATTTCGGAAAGAAAGCAATGGCTTGCTTTGTTTCAATTGATTCATGAAAATAATAACATTTCATTCGAGGGTTATACGATTAGAATCAATGGCCAGCATGGAAATGTGTTCTCTTTTGACCTAAGTCTTGTGAACAACTGCTGGATCAATACAGGCGCAATGACTGAGTATGACAGAAGATACGAAGAATGGAAAAAAGACAAGAAAGGAAAATCGTGGATGGCGATGAGAACAGACTTTTACTCCAGAGATGTCATTACTCATTCGCTCGGGTCGTTTTGGACGTGCCCACCACATGTACCAAAATACGGAGGGATGCAGACCGGTCAGACGCTCGATGATTGGTTCTGTTTCAATGCAGATGTCTTTCAAATGACATTGCCTTCGAAGATGATTTCTGCCATCATGCTTTGTCTCGATGATACAGAAATTTGGAAGATTCAATTTGAACAAAACCTCGAGAGAATGAATAGAGTTGAGATGATGGAAAGAGAATGGCCTGGAGGTAGGCCCGAAGATTACTATTACCAGTGAGGTGAAAAAATGATACAAATTGAAAAAAGGAAATATAGACCAAATACGAAATATTTCGTCGAACATCAAAACAGAGCTGGGTGGTGGATTTTCCAAGGAAGTTTCCCCTATGCAATATGCACAATCATTCCAAATAAGGATTGGAGCATTATCGAGATACACCATGTTGTTGTGTTTAATGAACATCAAAGAAGAAAAGGGCATGGGACAAAAATGATTTCAAGAATCAGGAGATTCTTCCCAGAAGCGACAATCTGGGTCGATACATGGGATCATTCGAGACCATTTTGGCAAAAAATGGTTGACAAGAAGTATGTTGATTTCATTGGAAATGATTACTCTTGGCCTTGTTTTGATACAACATGCCTTGTTTGTCATCCCAACAGAATGAATGGAATAAGAAGGTTTCAAAGAAAGGAGGACGAGGCATGAGTTGGAGACCTGACGCAAGTGCCCCGCTTTGGCATCTAAGCAAAGGAGAAGAGAATGAAATCTTCTTTTCTGATTTGGAACTCAAGCATCTAAAGCAAGTGGGTCCTTCGTGTGTGGCAACAACATTGTGCATGGTTGCAAGAGCAACTGGAGCAGACGTTACGCCTGAAGATTTCAAAGCGATTACAAATTCCCAATCGCCTCATTCATGGTCAGAAGCCCTCAAACCATATGGAATGCAATTAGCATACTGCAACCATGATCAAAGAAGAATTGGTTACCTGATTGATGAATTGAAACAACTCAACGATTTATTCTTTTTGAGTTTCTATTCGGTTAACCCACCAAGCGACCCTGATGAGAATGGCAAACTGTGTACTGCACACATTATTACAATGCATGGTTCGACAATCTATGACACTGCAAAGTATCCGAGCAAAGGTGGGGTTTGTGATGCGAGCGATTATTCAAGACTTGAGAGACAAGCAAAGAGAATCTTCAGAGTTGTACCATTTGGTCATCCGAGGTGTTTGTGATGCTATGGAAAGGAAACAAAATGTTCACTTCGATTCCATTTCCAATTGTCGAAGATAGGCCACTTATCGCCTATCACCCAGGGCCGCATCAAAATTATCTGGCTTCATGGAACGTCATGGTAGATAACGGCCAGCCATTTGTTCTGATTTGCGACGACTTGGGGCCTGATTATCCCGATGGAGGCTGGGGGCAGCTTTCGAAAGATGGAATGGAATATTTTGCGAGAGTCGACAATCCAATCGGAATCGGACAAGCCTACAGGAATCCAGATTTGTCATTCCAGAACCTCTTGGTTCACAGGCAAATCGATGCTAAAATTGGAATGGAAGAGTTACCCTTTATTGATATCCTTTATATTGATTTTCCAGAACTCTTTACAGGATATAATGTAGAACCAAAACATCCTCTTCTCAGAGCTGCATCATCTCTTTCCTCGAAGGTTAGAGATGGGGGACTCATCATTTCAGACAGAAAGAATTTTGATGGCCATTGGCCGCTTCCAAAAGAAGAATTCCAAGTTGATGATAATGTAATGTGGGAGCCTTTAGGTAAGGCCGAGTGGTTCATCATTCCAGACGGAGTTGATTTGTATCATTCTGGAAATCAAGATATCTTTACAGATCTCTTCAGAGTATCGCAAAAGAAGAAATTTCCCGATTGTTTTGATTTTCTTGCAAGTCTGATGAAGCATAGAAGAATGTCAGTTGAGGAATTGCAGGACATTATCGAGAAGCCTCCAAAGAGGTGGCCTTTCCACATGTCCGTAAATCAATACTACAATTCTTGGAATAGACACCAAGAATTTGGAAGTGGGAGATTTGAACATCCTGTTCCTCAAGGTATGCCGTGGAAAGACGAAATGTTTGCTCAGTGGATTGAATGGCTTATTGAACATCCAGAGCAATTGAGACCGATAAAAAGGAAGGAAAGACATCTCAAAATTGGGAAAATAGATGTTACGCTCGTACACGGAGATATTACCGAACATCTTGATTGGCTTGAATCAAAGAACGCAAGTCTTGTCCTGAGAAGAAAACTCTTGACAAAATGTTTGGAAATCAATCCATTCCTTTGGAAGAATTCAGTAAACTTACAACCAAAATGGGAATTGCCACCTATTCCTAAACTGAAATGGTCTGGAATGAAATCCAACTCTCAAATAACAAAATCAATGATGCAATTATGTATCACTAATACAATGGCGACTATTTCTCATAGAGATGGTTCACTAGAATCTTTAATCCAATCGCTCGAAGGAATAGAGAATTATGTTACGAAGAACCTCATCATTTTTCACAAGGATTACCAAGATTACAAAATGTATTGATTTTTTGATAGATTGGTATAGATGATTGGATTCTTAACGCAAGGAAATCCAATTTGTGTCTCAGTGTCGTCGGGTTTCTTCGATTTGTCAGAGTTCTAGTCGGATATCAAACATTCGTAGCATCGGGGTTCGGTGGGAAAAACTCGATGACTTTGTAAGGACCTGGTGGTAATGGATTACCGTACTCGTCCAATTTCCCTGGGGGGTGATCTGCGTAACCGAAACAGATCATACAGTATCTAGGACCAAGGGGCCATCCTTTACCATCCTCTTCGATATTTTTCCAATCGATTGAACCATTTTTATCAATTCCAACTCGAGTCTCGTTTAAACCAAGGTGATGGAGTATGAATGCTGCCTCACCTTTTCTTTCGACTCGGACTTGTTTCCTAGAAATAAACCTGCTATTTTGGCCCCCAGTTTCGTTGACCAAAATATCAGATTGCGAGTCTACTGGAGAATTACGTCCAATATACCATTCATTCTTCTCAGACATCAATGGATGAGAGGTCCCGTCAGCAACAAACCGAGGGTAAGCTTCAGTTGGTTTTTTGCCCTCTAAAGCATTTGCAAAATCATCCATGGTTGCAAATCGGTCTCTTCTGTTAGGCTGGGTAGCTTTCTCGATAACACTGAACAAATGCTCGGTTTCTGGAGAGGACCCAAGTTTGAATTTAGGGTTATACGGTGGAGAAATACTGTTTTTTGAATCGCGTTCAACCTCTGAATAGGGTATCAGCATAGCATAGCCAATGGCTCCGAGTGAAAAGATATCATTTCCTATTGAGACTGTCCCCTGTTCCTGCTCAGGTGGACACCAAAAGGGAGTCCATGCTTTTGTCTGGGTCTGAGCGAAGGTATTGTGGTCGTCTTTTACAGCCGCTATTCCCCAATCAATAATGGTGAATAAATTTTCACCACCTGCATCTTTAACAAACATATTCTCTGGTTTCATGTCCCTGTGAATGTATCCAGCCTTGTGAACTTCTGAAAGTGTCTTTGCCAAATTAAGAAGATAATCTTCCACATCTTTGGGATCCATCGGACCGTTGTTCTGCAAATATCTGTTTAATTCAATATCCACTGCGAATTCCATAAGGAATACAGGGAACTTCTTGCCTGCTATTTCAACCTCAGGAATAAATTTGTGGGCTCGTACGATACCAGATACGTTTTTTGATTCAAGGTGTTTAAGGACTCGGAACTCATTTTCAATCTTTTTACATTCTAGTGATTTGCCAGTAAGGGGCGTCTTCGCTACAAACCTGCGGGGATTGTCAACCAATTCTTCGACAATAAATGTCGCACCCATGCCCCCTGGTCTCAGCGCATCGATAACGATGTAGCTAACCCCATCGAGATCGTCAAAAATGTCGTCTTTCCTTAACATAAAATCACGAACCCAGAATCTCTTCAATAAAATCAAGGGATGAAAGTATAATCCGTCTCGCATACTTTTTATTCACGCCTGCACCCCTTGGTGGGTTCGGCGCAACTTCAATTTCAGTAAAGTCCTTGTTCTTTAACAAGAGACTCCCCTTTGGATCCATGTGATAATACTGTTGAGATACATCGCCTGGGAAATAGAATGACAATAAGTCTGAATCTTTTCTGCATTCGACGCGGAGTCTCAGGTTTTTGGGGTTCTTGAAATTTTTATCGTTTGCCATCTTTGTTGTTTTTTCAATTGTAAATGTTAGAATAATCTTACCATTTGGTTCAATCTCTATTGTTGGTGAAATATCATCGTCAGTGCCCGTTGATGCCGAGTCAGTTTTCTTTTCTGAAGAAGATATAGTCGAAGATTCGCTTGATTGTGGTTTTTTTTGAGGCTGTGCTGATTCTGATCGGATATCGTTTCCCTTTGGAGTTTGAGTTTTGACAGAAGTTCTCGCTTCATTTTTCATTTTTCGAGAGAGGCTTATTACCCCAACCGAACCGCCCTTGACTGCGTTCTGATTGGTCTCTTTTCGCGATTCCTGTGATTTATCTCGTATATCAGAAGGCTTGTTTGGTCTCTCCCAAATCTTCTTCTTTTTGCCAAGAGACGAAGTTTTCTCTCCCTTTCTGAACGGCTCGATAGGATACATCCCTATACAATAAGGAATTTTCATCTCTACGCGTGAATTGATTTTAGTCTCTCCAAGCCATTGGTTGAGTTTGTCGAGCATAATCGATTTTTCCAAATCAATAGAGACACTAAACGGTTCTTCACCGTGAAGAATCTCGTTGGAAGAAATGGAATCAGATTTCAAGGACTCAACTTTTTTTGTTCCACCAAGATTGAGGAGGTAAAAACCACGAGACCCTTTCACAAAATTCATGCGATACAGCGTGGTTGTATTTTTCAGATTTCCTGGAGTCAACCCAATGGCCACCAATCCAAGCGCTTTTGCAGTCTTCCATGATTCTCCTGCATTAAGCAGATGCTCGAAATGGGGTCGCCCATTCTCAACTCGAATATGTTTGAGTGCTGACTTCGGCGGTGTCCTCTTAATGTGAGGAGGAAGGAATTCTGCATCATTGAGCAAGTTGATGAGTAGATTCTCAAGAAGAGGGTACCCGGAAAGCGATCTATTCAACAACTCCTTACCTTCATTTGTTACCTCGGCCAAGAACACAAGTCCATCGAATTGGCACTTCACTTGATGACGTGATTTCTTAACTTCTTTCCATTCAATACCAGCGTTCGAGCGAATTGTGCCTTTGTTCCACACCCACAATTTCCGAGTATCCGTTCGTACAGATTTTCCCTTTTCTATACTAAAAAATTCATCTTGATTACCATGGCCAACCAGAGGGGACAATCTCTTTGACTCTTTTGCGATTCTTAAACCAACAGGCAATCGACACGGGTCTTCCGGATCTTCAGAGCCCTTGTAATACACTGGCGACATTCCCTCGTCGATGTTGAAAATTCGAATCCGTGACGCTCGGCCATAACGTGGCGTTGTTTCTATGCTTTCTGCGAGATAAGAAACCGGAATAGATTCGTTATTTGTTACATCCTCAAATTCTGGAATTGATACAGTCGGAGTATGGCCATGTACAATATTGTACAAACCTGGCCACTGCATTGAAATTTGCTCAAGCATTGATTCTGATGCTGGGCGATTGTCTGATGACCCCTCTGAAGCACCTCTACTCCAGAGTAAATGGGAATGAGGGGATGCTTGGAGATTGTTCCCCCCGTGCACGTAATTTAGCCACCCAAAGGACTTATTCCAGTTCATTTCTGAGACAAGTTTTGAAATTTTTTGGCTCGGTTCTGCATGGTGAAACAACGTTTCGCCCAATACGAGAGCGGAAAGAGCCCCTGGGAATTTGTTGCCTTTTGCTTGAAACCTGTTCGAAATCCTCCCAGCTTCCGTATAAGGGGCCCAGCCAGAAGATAGAAGTTTCTCGATGTCGATCTGACGTAGTCCGTGATCGATCTCAAGACATTTCTGTTGAACGGCCGCTTGTGTAAGGTAAAGTAATTGAACAGATTCTTTGTATGATTCAAAGACTAAACGAGACATTTCTTCATGCTCTAAATCAATGGTCTCCATAAAGCGCAAGTGGTGTTTACTCCAACCTTTGTAATCCATTCTTCCATCTGTAATCGCATTTCTTCTCTCGTTTAGATACCAATTGTCATATTCATCCTCTAGAACGAATTGCTCGTGATTGCCAACGAGGACGAAAACACTGCATGGTGCATCAATAAGGAGTTGCCTGAGAATTTCGCATGCGAGTTCACTGTGATCAGCTCGATCGATAACATCCCCCAACTGGATAAATACTTGACCTTTTCTCCCGGTCCAACGAGCCCGAATACTCCCATGCCCTTGGCCGTTGACACAGCCGTCAAAGTTTGGACGTCCTCTCAAACCAGCCGAAGGTAAATTCAGCGAATCCATATTCGAGGTCCTGGCGAAAACATTCATCATAGAACGAGTGTCAAGCGCCCCATTCTCTCCAAGAAGAACTCCATTGATTTCTATACTCGCTAACTTATGTTCTATCAAGTAAGTGATTAATCCAGGCGCCCAACCATGCAAATCTCCAAGCACATGAACCTCATTCGGTGAATTAAATTTACATTCTTTGAGATCTGGAGCAATTGGCGCATCTGCCTCATCAGAATTGGTCTGTTCGTAATCGAGAACGAGCGTATCATCTTCGATTTGTTCAGCCGGTACTGATTCTTGGTTTTCAAGTTCAACGTAACGGGATTTTTGTTCTTCAGAAAGAGGAACGGCAACATCTTCTAATCCTGATTGCTCATCCTGCTCAGACATACTCGTCTCCCTCCCTTGCAAGTGGTCCGCCCTATCTTTATTGAGGTTAACGGCTAGAGTGTAGAAACTACTCTTCGAACCACACAGTAAAATCATTCTCGTGGAACTTAATTTCGACCGTGTCTGATAACGAAAGCGACTGTTCTTCCGATGCGGACAAAACCTCTGATTTCTTGACTAAATTTTGCTGAGATAGAAGAACATCGCAGGCATCCTTCCCGTCTTCGTGCCAAATCCGGATGGAGATATCCGAGGAATCATTTTGTTTGAATTCGAGGAATAGATGTCGCCTTGAAATGTATTGCATGGCATCGATTTTTACCGACTCATTAGCCAACTGAAGTTCTGCCATACGGAACCAAGATTCTCGATTTTGTTTACTAGTTTCTCTGCCTAGGTGTATCGTACTTGGAAGGTTTTCAACCACCTTGCATAACGAAACTAAGCTCTGATTGTGTCGGACATGAAGTAAAGGTCTAGAATCCAGCTTCAATACAAGAGATAAATCATGAAGGTTCAATGCGTCCATCTCATTCAGTTGGGTTGGAATTGGCCCGACAATCTTGTTTCCATTGATGAAAGTACCATTAAGTGATCCTAAATCCTCAATCAATATTGCCCCATTTTCGTCAAGGTGTATCTTGATGTGTTCGCTTGAGATCTTGGATAATATGTCACCATAAGTTGGATCCGAAATTGTCTGGCGTACCTCCCTTCGACCGATATCGATGTTTACGGGCAGTGAAATTACTTTACCAATAGAACTTCCTGAATTGAGAATAAAATCACACTTTGGGCGAGACTCATCAATTGATGCAACTGAATCGTGAAGACTCAAATTACCCTCTTCTAGAAGCACCAATCCATCTTGGGTATATACCCCTTCAGCCAGAAGCATCGCGGGGTCGCCCTCATCGATGTCAGGATTGCTCTCTCCACAAATAGCACAGATTCCTTCATTATCCCACTGCTCTAAGTCCTCACCCATTAAATCTGCATAGCAATGGATACATTGCTTCGATTCAGGTGGCAAAATTGGAGCTTCTTTGTTGGTTGGCACACTTATTTCGGGTGGCTTGTAAGCATCCAAGTTTAAGTGATTCCTCAACTCTTGAATCTGTGTTTGATCGATAACATCAAAGCACTCCTGACATGTTCCAGCAGCCAAATCGCTCTTGTCAAAGGCTCGGTTACAAATGGAGCAAATCATTCAATTCACACCGCAGGTAGAGAGGAAGTTCCATCCTCATCTTCATTTTCATCACGGAGGGTTGTTTTACCACTTACATCAGACTGCATCTTCCCAAGTTTCTCCATTTTGCCACCCTGCGTTTCTGCTTTGGTAGCATCCTCAAGGATAGTTGTTCTTGTTGCTGCATTCGGATTGGTTTTCCCTAATTTTTCCATTTTTGTGATGGCTCGTGTGATTCCAACATCGTCGCCACGCTTGATAGCTGTAGCTGCATCTGCTGAATGTGCAATCATGGTTACATCCGTATTCATTGGCGAATCATAAAGTTCAGTCTCGTCATTTGTACCTCGAACCTGAAGCGTTGTAGAGGCACCGTTTAGAGTAAACACGGCTAGCGAATTCTTCCCGGCTGATACATTATCAACTGAAACGTCGAAAGAAATCTCCATTCGAGTGTCTTTTACCATATGCGAAAGAGAGACAGAGTGTGATCCGATTTCAAGTTTCGAAGCAAGAGATAGACCTTGGGGAGTTTGTACCAAATTGTCTAGTATTACGCCATCTTGTACAACCACATCCAAATCCGGGGCTGCATAAACGATTGTTTTTCCGTAATTGAATATTGACTGAAAGGCTGCTTTCACATCATCAAAAGTTGGGCAATCATAATAATGACCTCTGGCTAATTCAGCCATATTTTCAAGGTGTACTGGATTGGCACCACTTGTGACGCCAATTGTATGCATGGTGAATCCAAAATCAGGAATTGAACGAACATTATCATCGCTGGCTTTGTTTCCGTGACCATCAGACAAAAACAATGCAACACCAGCTCTTTGGCTGCCGTGGTCATGAGAACCAAGGAACGACAAGACCTCATTAATTGCTGAGCCGAAATTGGTTCCTCCGCCAGCAGTAAATGGCGTGACTGTGCCGTTTACACTCGTCCAAGGGGTATGAAGACTTGCGCTACTGTTGAACGTAATGATCGCTATTCGGTCATCTTCCCGCATAAGGTTGTTCAATATATGAATAGTGGAGTCTGACAAAACTGAGATGCCTTGTCCACCCATAGAACCCGAAACATCTAACACTAACAACAAATCTAGCGGTAGAGCCTCATTTTGTTGGTCTGCAACAATCGTTAGCGCGCCTTTTGTCTTCAGTGGAGAGTCTTGTACAGCGACGTCTTTTATCAGCGATGCAGAGAGGGTTGGCTTTGTCATGGCGGAGTTAAACCATCACACTATTTAATGTTCATTCCGCCAATGATTACTCTTCAGACATCGAATCAATAACAAATGTAGTAATACTGTTTAGCGCCTGAGTCGTTGGGTTTAATTCAAGAGTTTCTTTTTCCAAATCATGGAAAATCTTTGCATCAACTGATGAAAAGATCCCTTTCAATGCAATGATTAACTCCCCATTCCCAACGTGTGTGTAAGTGCCTTGGCCAAACATTGCTACGAATTTTAGGAAACTTGAAGATACTTTATTTTCACCGATACCGATTGTATGGATTATGGCATTTTTTTGTTCCACGCATCGTTCAATCGCCTTTCGATAATTCGGCCTATTCTCGTGCACTTCACCATCAACATAGACATGCTCTCCTTCTTCCCTTATTTTGCTATCCCGCCTCTTGCCGTCCTTGAATGCTGAACTGTGTGCTTCTCGTTCCGATATCTCAGTATCCTTGGTCATGTATACTTGATGTCGACGGGTAAAATCATCATATAATTTCTTGATTTTCGGATCTGCGGGAGCTCTTTGTTGCGTTGCTTTGTCAAATTTCCCTCTGGCTTTGGAAACGACTGGCCCCCATGGACTATATTCCCTGTCAAGCCACCCGTGGGCATACGAGTCTCCCACCAGAATAATAGTTCGTTTTGTGGCCTCCCTTGGGTTCCAAAAAATTGGTTTGGGAAGATATGCCAACTGCAATGCAACTTCATATGCCTCTGCCTCGTCATTCTGTTCGACGCTTGCCTGCATATCTCCTACACATTGTTGGAACGTATCTGATCTCATTCTCTGCCCAAGAGGTGTTATTGAACTCTTACCTTCGTCAGAGTAATCTCCGAGTGACCAGAGGTCGATTCGCAAATCGATTCTGCCCTTTACCAATTCGGCAATTTCATCAAATTGTCTTTTTAGGAATTCTATTTCCGATTGCATTGACTCTGTGTTATCAACAATTAGTAAAACATCGTGCCTCTTGGGTCTATGCCTTGAACTGCCCTGAAAAGAAATTTGCTTATTTTTCGTACTCCAATAATTGCCAGAATAGATTTGTAATGATTCGAGAGCATTGGTTCCCATGTGAAGTAGAGACATGAGTTCTGACTGTGATTCTGATTCAGGCTTGACTGAGAATAAAAGAAGATCTAACAATGGTTTTGCATCGCTCTTTCTCGAACCAAAACATTGATTGAATGCTAACTTAATGAGATTTGAGGCCTCAGTACCATCCCCTTTCTTGATTAACGCCTCAAAGCTTGGCGACGAGCCTCCAACCAAGAGGTGAGAAATCGTTCTAGCCGCTGCAAACCAATCTTGGCCGGGATTAGTGCGTGTTTCTTTAAACTCTTTACTAGATTGAGTGGGATGAGTATATGGTTTTGTTCCACCGATAGCAAGGGGCTCATTCTGTTTCTTGTTGCTTCTGAGCGTCATTCCAAAGTCAACAATTCCTGCATAATCATACACCCCTCTATTGTCAACCTTGACCATAATGTTTCCAGGTTTAATATCCCTGTGAACAAATCCCCTTTCGTGTATCTTGTTCAGATCCTCAAAAAATTTGTATATTAAAATTGGAATAGAGTCTATTGGTAAATCATGTAAAACATCTGATAAGTCATGTGTACCGATTTTTGTCATAGTTAGAATTTTCTTCACTTCGTTGAATTTAATTACCCGAGGTCCAACAACTCCATTTAATTGCTGCAGGACTTCATTTTCCCGCTCTAAAATCAGTTCTGAGCCTGGTTTTGTCCCTCTATGCTTCTCTATGTAAGCATCCTTTTTTGTTCCACAAAGAAAAACATCGCTCATTGTCGAACTGTGTAGATATGTCTTGTTCACGAACTAACCAACATCAACATAGATATAATTTTTACAACAGAATACGTTGGGGAATGTTTTTTTAAAAATCCAACCCCAGTTAATTTCATGGTCGAGATTGATGAGGATTATAGCGGAGAAATTTTCTCTTCTGTCGTTATGGATGGGACAAACATAATCACTGAAACCCAACATGTATTTCGGTTAGAGAGACTACAAAACACAATTAAAGCAGTGGAAGAGCTTGGGTGGCGGACTAAAACAATCCTCAAGGAAGGAACCTATAATTGGTGTCTGAAAAGTGACTCTACCCTAACAAAAATCCAAAGAATAGCATTGAAAAAAATGAACGAAGTTGGCACGATTCATTTAGTCAAATCCAATGGTGACAAAGATCTAGACGACAAAATCATGATTCAACACGCCCTAGATCATAACGCGTGGATTCTTACTCATGATACCTTCAAAAGAGACCACCTTCCAAAATTGAAAGAAGAAGGGAAATTACACACCATTAATGAAATTAACAAGCGGAGAGTAAACATAATTTTCGGACCAGATTACCAACCAATCTTCACACTGCCTGAAAACGAAGAAGCGTTAGAAGCTACTAAAATTGTTTCAGATACACTAAACGTAGAGCTTGAAGAATTAAGCGGTGGATGTTCGATTTGGTTAGGCCTCGAAGGAGGTCCTGAAGTAAATGGAATCATCAAAATGCGTCAACCTGTTGGACGTAGTGCACTTCTGAACTTTGCAAAGGAAAAGGCCCATAAGGATGCGTGTGGAGCGGTCTCACGCAGGCATTTCAAGATTGATTACTCTGGTAAGGACTATTACATCACTGATATTAATTCAACGAATGGTACAAAATTGAACGATATGAAACTTCCTCCGCACAAGCCTAACCTACTCACGCCGAGTTGTGTCGTCTCAATCGGACAAGTTCGTATACGCATTGATTGATTAATCTCATATTTATTAACAAACAAACCTAGGGCAAGGCTGTTGAAGTTTTAGAAAAATTCAACAACCCATCGGTGAAGGAATGCCCACAAATAATTTTATTAGTAACTTGACCTTAAGGCATTTTACTCAGTTTCAACAACTGCCGTCGATTCACATCTGATGATAAGACAAGAATGAAGCCCGAAACGCTGAACACAAACTTGGAGATTATACAAAACCACGGCAGCCAATCCATCAGTACCCAAACGTTACCCCCTGCGGTAAATTGGCATTTTTGGCCTTGGTGCAATTACGGTTGTAAGTTCTGTTTCGCCCGATTTGAGGATATTCCGCGGGCCGACAGGTTGCCTAAGGAAATTGCAATAACTGTACCCTCAATGTTGGCGGCTGCAGGTGCTGAAAAGATCACTTTTGTGGGTGGTGAGCCGACAATTTGCCCTTACTTAGGAGATCTCCTCGCCGCCTCAAAGGACGCTGGATTGACCACCTGTATCGTCACAAATGCGTCTGGGCTGACTGAGGATTTTCTTAATCAGTGGTCTCATCTAATCGATTGGATCGGCCTATCAATCGATGCATCAAATGATGAAATTCATGCAGAGATAGGGCGTGGGATGCGCGGGGACTTGGCTCGACAGAGAAGTCACCACCTTGAGTTGGCGTTAGACGCATGGAGGCGGTGCAAAAGCCGTGGAATTCGGATGAAGCTCAACACCGTCGTTTGCAAGCCAAATATTGATGATGACATGGCAAACCTAGTCCTTGAATTGATGCCTGAACGCTGGAAAATCTTCCAGGTTCTTCCAGTTGAAGGTCAGAATGATGGGGACGTAGATGGGCTGTTGATTGAGAACTTTGAATTCAACAATTGGGTTATGCGACACGAACATGTCGAAAACTACGGGATTCAATTTGTTCCAGAATCAAATGATCTTATGCGTGGGTCATATGCGATGCTCGATGCTTTAGGTCGATTCTACTCGAATGAAAGCGGTGGCCATGTTTATGGGCCTTCACTACTGGAAATTGGTGTACAAAAGGCATGGGAGCAGAATGTTTTCATTGAACAGAGATTTACTGAACGAGGCGGAGTTTATGAATGGAAAAATTGACAACAAAAATCGGAAGATTATATGCCTGTCAGGGCCTAGAGCCTGCGGGAAATCTACGATTTCAGACCACTTAGTCCATATGTTGGGATATGAGAAGATTGCTTTTGCAGACCCATTGAGAGAAATCGCTGCTGTATATTCAGAAGATTTGCAGGATAACCGTCTATTTCTATCAGAGTTAGGGAAGACTGTACGATCATTACTTCCTGATTTCCTTATTCAGGTTGTAAAGAACAAAATTAAGTATTCTGAGTCTCATTTGGTCATTGAAGATATTCGATTTCTAGAGGAACTTGAGTACTGTAAGTCAATCAATGCAACAACAGTTCGGCTAGAAATCTCCACGGTTCAGCAACTGCTCAACCTCAAAGAAAGAGGGTCAGAACTATCCGATGCATCCAATGTGATTGAGTGTGAAGATGAAAAAATTCTTGATAGCAACTCTGGGTGGGATTACATTCTTCCCGCTATCGGAAAATTCGAAGATATTGCCATTCAACTTGATTATCTGACAAGGGGGTTGGGTTGATGACGAAACCGATATTATACATTGATATGGACGGGGTAGTGGTTAACTTTCCAGAAGTAATTGAAGATGTCCCATTCGAAATTCGACAAAAATGTATCGATTGGTGCAACACAAATCAGAAGCATCATTCAGATTTTCCAGGTTTATTTTCTCACCTCTCTCCGAAAAAAGGGGCAACTGAAGCGATTACAATTCTTCTGGAGAGATATTCTATTCTGCTGCTGTCCACAGCACCATGGGGGAATATTAGCGCATGGAGTGACAAGCGAAGTTGGGTCGAAACTTATCTTCCAATGTTGGGTCGAAAATGCCTCATTCTCTCCCATCGAAAAGATCTCAACCGTGGGAGGTTTTTGATTGATGACCGAGAACATAACGGTGCGGTTTCTTTTGCAGATTATGATGGACAAGAATGGATTCATTTCGGTCATGGTGACTTTGTAGAATGGTCGCAGATTGTTGATTATTTGATGAGTTGATTAGCCATTCAAGTGTTCAAAATTGACTGCTTCAGCAAAGTCGAAGTTGGTCCCCACTCCCGGACTTGAACCGGGGACACCCTGATGTCTGCTGAGACGGTTTGTTTACACAACTACAGTCAGGTGCTCTACCAACTGAGCTAAGTGAGGTAGTCTGTGCGACCTCCTCGTTCTATTTATTCTCATCGTCCAAAACAGCCGCGAGGAAAACCACAGATTGACAAAGGAAGAGGTTGCTTTGGTGGTTGTATGCGACCTCAGAAATCGACCATTTTACCTCTGCTCCAAGGGTGGATGTTAATAGTCAGAAGAGAGGGCTCGGAAAATCAGGAAGTGTAGGGATGGGACCCAGTAGTTCTTCCAGCTCAACGAGCACAAAGGCGGCAAATAATATGCAGGACAAGGCACTCGCAGACATGGTTGCTGGTCTTCGTGAAGAAGCCATCAATCGTGGTGCTACTGCACTCATGGATGAAGAGGTTGGAACCCTTGGGGTACCAAATCCTCGAATCCTTATCGTCGGCTGTGGAGGATCTGGAAATAATACACTTAATCGAATCACTCATCTTGGAGTTGAAGGTGCTGTAACTGTTGCAATCAATACAGACAAACAACATCTCGATAATACGCGTTCACTCCAGAAACTTCTCGTTGGTCGCCACATCACTCGTGGACTTGGAGCAGGCGGAGATCCATCCATGGGTCGTCGCTGTGCAGAAGCAGGACGAGAAATGATTCGACGTATCGTCAACGGTGCTGATCTTGTGTTTATTGCAAGCGGACTTGGTGGCGGTTCAGGAACTGGTATTTGTCCAATCGTTGCAGAAGAAGCAAAGTCTGCAGGTGCTCTTGTTGTTGGAATTGTAACAACTCCATTCCACGTAGAGCGTCGCCAACGAATGAAGAGAGCTCTCGAAGGTCTTGAATCTCTACGAAGAGTTGCTGATGCTGTTCTTGTTCTCGACAATAATAGATTGTTGCATTATGTTCCAAATCTTCCTTTGGAAGAAGCATTCTCAATCATGGATCAATTGGTTGCAGAAATTGTCAAAGGAATCGTCGAGACCATTACGTTGCCATCATTGATCAACCTGGATTTCGCAGACATCCGAGCCATTATGGCAAATGGTGGTGTTACGATGATGCTCTATGGAGAATCAGACCGTGGACCAGAAGAAGTTGTTCATGAAGCTCTCAATCATCCATTACTCGATGTTGATGTCGATGGTGCAACAGGTGTTTTGATTCACGTTACTGGCGGACAATACATGACGCTTGAATCCGCTTCACAAGTTGTCGATTTGATGACTGCAAGAGTTAGCGAAGATGCAAATGTTATCTGGGGCGCTCGACAAGATCCATCCTTTGGCGATACCATCAAGGTCATGGCCATTATTACTGGTGTTGGAGGCGCAGATATGCGTACGCCAAGACTAGAACCAGACAAACTTGGAAACGCTTTGAAACTCACTCGACAGCAACAACAGATGAATCAGTCCAGTGGCCAAGGAAACATCGATATTCATCGATTTGACTGAGTAGTGTAATTAACACACCTACTCAATAAACTCATATCTCTGTTCATACACGCAAGAACATGCGCAAGAGTGTATGTCTAGCCGTCTTCATGGCTTTGATGATGTTAGTACCAGTACAAGCTGGTGGAAACGTTGCTGTTCAGCAAGCAGACCCTGCTGATGACCCAAGACAACCGACTGAAGAGAACAAAACGCTGTACATGTACTGGAACAGTACGAACACGAAAGCATGGACTCATTTTGATAAAGTTGAAAATGAAACAATGGAAACTTACACTGAAGAGGAAGCTAATGGAGTAATCGACATTGACTTGAAATTTAGAATGGAACCTACTCTTGCAAAGCGAATTTACATGGATCCAGACGGTCTTTTTAGAGGTTCATTTGACATATTTGTGGAAGGGGATTGGACCAATGATAATGATGGCAATACTGCTTGCGGACAAAACGATTGTGATGAATTGAACATTTCTTTATCTGCTGGCCCTAACTTAATTGATACGCATCATGAAACTGGTCTTGTCCAAGGTGCTAACACTGTTGTATTCAATTTCGCAATAGATGAAACTACGCAAATTGACTGGGATGGGGACCAATTTAATCCTGAAATTCGGGTTCAGATGAAACTAAGGGGAAATCAACAAACAACCAATCTAGTATTCCAAAGTGGAGAACCGGCCAAATTCGAAATGACGATGGGTGAGGTAAGTAAAATCGAACTCCCTATTGATGATGCTTCCTTCTCAGAGGAATTCCAAGAAGGCGGGGAGATTGACGGTGGAAGCGGTTCTGAAGATGCTCCTGGATTCACACTCGTTGTAGCATCAGCAGCAATTGCAATGGCTGTCTTTGTGAACAGTCGTCAAGAAGACGAAGATTAGGAAGATCGAAGTTGTTGAAGTGCTTCGAGCACTGAAGAACTGTTGAGTTGTGTTTCAACTTGTTCTCCATCAGAGAGTCTCTTGATTGAGGCTTTTCCTTGTTCAACATCTCTTGGTCCAATGACCATAGCATAGGCTGCTCCGATGTTGTTTGCCCAATTCAGTGCCTTTCCTATCTTTCTGGAACGAAGTTCAAGTTCAACTCGTTCTCCATGATTACGTAATTCTCCGACCATTCCAAGAACTGATGTCGTGTCAATATTGAATGGAATAACTGCGAGAAGTCCTAGGGAGTCTGATTCTCCTGGGACGACCTCTTCTCTCTTTTCTGCTGCTGCTTGTGCTTCAAGGGCGAGGAGGACTCTATCGAATCCAAGACCAAATCCGCAACATGGATCTAAGTCTTCAAGACCGAACAGATGGAGGAGTCGATACGATCCTCCACCCAGAACTTGTCCTTCTCCTCCAAGTTCTGGAACGTGGACTTCGAAGACTGTTCCTGTGTAGTAATCAAGACCACGCGCTACGGTCAGATTGACAGAAAGTGATGGGGGTGAAGGTGCGAGATGTGTGATTGAAGTCAGTGTTGTTTCTAATTCATCGAGGGCTTCCAAAGAAACGCCTTCGAGAGATGAGAGAATCTGTCTTGCCTGTGCAATTGTCTCTTGGCCGCCTTCTAAGGCTGAAAGTTGTTGAAGAGGATGAATGTAATCAGAAGAGATTCCTTGAGCATTTAGAAGGGTTTCTAAGCCTTTGAAATCGCCTTTATCGAGGAATCGCATAGCCGATGCGATTGGAGGCTCTCCTGATTCAGCAGAAGAGTTCAACCCAATTCCAGTGAGTGCTTGCTTGAGAACACCTACGTGTCCGATTCTTAATTCCCAATTCTTAAGCCCACTTTCGCAAAGCATATTGATGGCTAAAGCGATAACTTCTGCTTCAACCAACGGTCCATTAGCTCCGATGAGTTCAACACCATATTGGAAAAATTCTCGATATCGCCCTTTCTTGAATTCTTCATACCGGAAACATTGTCCAAAGTAGGAGAGACGAAGTGGTTTGGTTTCATTGCGCAATTCTTCAGCAACCATACGCATGACTGGAGCAGTTAATTCAGGACGTAGCGTCAGATCACGTTCTCCTTTGTCTTGGAATGCATACAACTGAGAGACAACACCTGGTCCTGATTTCGCGGTAAACAAATCAAGTGATTCGAAAATAGGTGTTTGTATCCGAGAAAAACCGTGTCGTCGAGCCTGTTCTTCAAGAAGAGATTCGAATGCTAAACGGCGTTGCATCTCTTGGGGACCAAAGTCACGGGTACCTCTCGGACGTTGGACCATGTGCAAACCAGCGGCTCTCCCCTCTAATGCCCTTCGCTTAATTTTGAAACAAAAGAGAGGTCTGAGGATGCTTTACTCTTCTTCATCAAGGATTGGAAGAACTGGTGCATCAGGCAACTCTGGGTGAGGCTTCTCTTCCAAATCCTCTGCTTCAGCGATACGTTTCAGTCGCTCAACGAGTTCCCAATCTGGTTCCTCAGGTTCAGAAAATAGCGGTGGTTCTTCACCATCCCAAGCATCCTGGCGCACTTCAATTAATTCCTCTACTGCATGAACGTCTGAATCATCCTCAATTTCGAACACTTCAGACTCATCGACTGATTTTGCCTTTGGGGAACCTCCCAATGATTCGAATGCTTTTGCTACAACCTTTGCGTCTGGAGCCGTTCCTGAAGAGGCGGCTTTGATTCGCTTTTGTTGGAATGTTGCTTTCTGTTCAGCCTCTTCAGCTTCTCTTCTCATTTGCATCTCAACAGATTCCCAAACCTTACGCTCTTTACGCTTTTCAGCTTGTTCTTTTTGCCATTCTAAAGCCTCTTCTGAGGGTTTGTCATAACGTGTCCAAAACCATCGGGTAATGCCGATGAAAAGGAGCGAGAGAATCAATCCACCCAATAACCACTGGACGAGTGGTTCCATTCTTTCACCTCAAGTTATCTGGGCACTATCTGGAGACACCTCAGCATCGAGGATCTCAGCACCGAGAATACCAATTAAATCATCATCGCCGCCTGGAAGTTGCGAGATATCTGCATCTGCTCCTTCTGGTACGTTTCGATAGAGAGGTCGTTGAATCAAGGTCTTATTGAGAATAATGAAAACAGTAGCCACTATTCCCCAGAAAGCCAAAATGATTCCAAGTCCTTTCGGATTGGTTGGATTCCAAACATCATCTGTATTTGCAATCATATCTCCAAAGTAGGATAGCATGAGGACGCTGAATAAAACTGGGAAGGCAAGATAGAGGCATATATCCCACCATCGCCCAACTTCCAAATCGTTGTCGCCCGTATTGATGAAGTCATCACGGAATGCGGAAACACCAACGCCAAGGTATCCCTTGAGTCCTGGTGCTGCCTTGCCAAGTTCGACTTCTTTCTTCCACTTGACATAGCCATACTTCCAAATCGAGAAGGCAATAAACAATCCACTGAACATCAGTCCGTAACCCCAAATGTGATCTTGAACCTCAAGGAATTCTGGGAAGGCTACGCCGCCTGCATCGAGTTGAATCCACATGAGCGCAGAAGGCAATCCAAAGAAGAAGATTGCAAGAGATGTAATCAAAACTGACTTTTGTCGATCATATCCATGGTCGACGAAGTTTCGAACACATAGTTCAACAGTGGAAATCATTGATGTAATTGCAGCGAAGGATAAGGCTAGGAAGAATCCTGCCATCATGATAAATGCTCCAATCGGGCCTCCTGGTGCTTGAGCAAACACTTCTGGTAAAGCAAGGAAAGTGATTGCTGATGACCCGTTGGTTACTGTGGTCAATGGGTCTGCACTTACTGCGAAGATAGCGGAAAGAACCGCAAGACCAGCGATAATGGAAATGCTGTTGTTAGCGAATCCCATAGTGAAAGCGTTGAGAACCGTATCCTCGTCTTTTCTCATGTATACTGCATAAGTGATGCACATGCCCATACCAGCTGAGCAAGACCAAGCAGATTGCGACAATCCGTTAATCCATACTTCGGGTTCCATCAACATATCAGGATCAACTGTAAACATGAACAAAGCCCCATCCAGACTTCCATCAGACATATCCATCCAGAGAGAGAGACCGAGGGTCATGAATAGAAGTACGAAGAGAGAAGTCATCAACAATACGTTGACTTTTTCAATGGCTTTTGCACCTTTCCAGATTGCCAATAATGTGATTGCGATAATCAAGAATTGGAATGCTATAACCTGCATTGGAGATTGAAGGAACGAATTCCAGACCTCAGTTGTGTCAACACCATCTCCAGTTAATCCGCCAGAGATACCGAGTTGGAAATACTTCAAACACCATCCAGCAACAATGGCATAATAGAATCCAATTGCAGTCGAAATCCAAGCAGTCCAGAGACCCATCCAAGCGAATTTCTTACCAGCAAAGATTCGGAATGTACCAACAGTACCTACCCGTGATCGCTTGCCCATTGCAAATTCTGCAATGACGAGAGGAATCGACCATACAAAGAGGAAGAACAGCCACGGAATGAGGAACGTCCCTCCGCCGTTTGCTCCGACCATTCGGGGGAATCGCCAGATGTTCCCTGTTCCAATAGCTGCACCAATCGATGCGAAAATAAGGCCGAGTCGGCCGGAGAATTGGTCGCTTTCTGCCATTAAATCCCCTCCTATACCGCCTCTGCTTCTAAGACTGCGGAGGCCACGTAAGCGCTCTCTTCTTGATCGTTAAGCATAATTCGTAAACAAACACCGAGACTGCCCCAGATTGTCCCTGCTACAAGCGTAAAGAGAACAAGGGATCCAAAGAGAGAACCGTACGCTTCACGATATGTGAGATCCAGCGTCAGGTAATTTCCATCAGCGGGGTATTGGATGAAATCAATACCGTCACGCGTTGAAAGTTGTGCTTTGTAATGCAACTCACCTGTTTCAGTCTCGCTGATTGGAACCATTGCTTGGAGAAGTGTACCGTTACCAGTCGCAATCGGGCAATCCGTTCCTGTGCTCTCAAGTTGAACCTTTTCCCATGGAGTCGTTGCCCATTCACGAGGACCGTAATCGCTCTGGAGTCGACTGGGCTTAACCAATCTCCACTCAACATAGCTGGATGAACTGATGCTTACAGGGAAGTTATCGGAAACACAAACCTCGATTGGAATATCTCCTTCGTCAGGAATAGAAATCTTCTCTGGAGCTTTGAGGTAGTTCTGTTGAGAAATATTTGCAAGAGCAAGATCTGCTCTTTGCTTTGGATTGTCTGCAATCTCGATCATGTACATGCCCATACCGACGTTTCGAAGGAGAATATCATCGATGTCTTGTGGTTGTTCATGGAAGGCATTTCCGATTTCCATTGTATAACAGTATGAGGTAAATAATCCATAATGCCAGTCACAAAAGTCACCACTCGTTGGGTATAGACCAGAAGATTGCATATTTTCATAATTTGACATTGTTGCCATGACATCTCCGTGGTACTTGAGTTGCTGTTGATCTGGATTGTCACAGTTTTGGCAGTGTCCCCAAGGATAGAGAATCAACTCTGAGAAGGAGTGCCATGTCAATGTCACTGGGAAATCAGAACCGCCGTTGTTGTTATCATCATTCATTTCGGTCAAATCTTGAATGAACTTGGTTTCAGGTTCGGTGTTGCCACCCCACCAATCTTCGTCAACAAGGCCATCTGCATCGTCATCCTTGCCATCAACGTGGTCTTCATTGAACTGTCCATCCTCGTCGTTATCTGTGTTGTCAACAGGTCCGTTGTAGACATCATTATTTTGTCCAGCATAGCATGCTCCTGGGAATAATGGTCCAGTAGCACCCAAAGGAGCACCCCATTCGAACTGGTAGTTTCTGTTCAGGTCAACACCGTCGCAACCTTCGTCGACTTGTTCGTCTAAATCAGGAATAGGCGTGACACCGGTCACCGTATTATCTCTGAGATTCTTTCTCCATCCGCTAGTAGCACAATTTTCCCAGGCAGATTCGCCGCAGTAGACTTCTCTATCGTATCTGTTTCCATCAACGTTGAGCATTGGGATAATGTAAATCTCTCGAGTGTTGACAAGGTCATGCAATTTCTGCTCGGAATGATCTTCATCGACTCCAAGGTCTCCTGGGCCACAAGCAGTTCCGTCACCATCTGAATCTTGGAGTTCGGGAGCAAGGCGAAGGCAATCTCCGTCGTCATCGAGAATCCCATCGCCATCAGCGTCACCCCATGGATCTTCATCCACAAGTCCATCCCCATCGTTATCGTATCCGATATTGTTGTAAGCAAATGCAAGCGTTTCAATCATGAACATTGGAACTTCATAGGACATCCATTCACGAGCGTGATGATTTCCAACGATCAGAACATCCTCTCGATCTTCGAAGTTTCCGCTATCTCCGTTGAATGGGTTGTACTCCCCTTCGCTAATGTTTCCAGTGATTTTCAGCCAAGGAGAGGCGTGGTTGTAATACCATCCTTTGTAAGTCTCTTCTGTTGTTTCTTGACCACGATCGTTAATTCCTCCATTCAGTCCTTCATGAAATTCAATGAAGTCAGGATAGAGGTCTGCAAGTTCTTGCATTCGATCTTTCATGGTGAAATATGTGTGGTATTCTTTGAATTGGATAGCATCATTTCCACCCCATGGGAATTCGAAATTTGAGTACTCAGTACTCCATATGTCTTCACGTTCAAGCCCGGAAGCATCCTCTTGAAAATTAACAGTTGAGGCCAACACTGGAGAGAGTGTTGAAAGCAGCATCGGCAGAACCATCAAACTGAATGCTACAAGACCAGTTCGGCGTGTGGACGTTTCAAATCGCATGCTATCGTTCAATCCAGTTGCTCCCCACACTTGAAACCGTCGAATCTACGATTTGGAATATGAGGGAAAAGAACTTGAAGACGAGGGCATAGGAAAGGACATGGGCCTCTATGATAATCTTACCTATTCAAGCGACGATTTTGGGGGCTTTTCAGAGTCGACACTCATCGTTTTAGCATCAATATTCGTAGCTTCATTCCTTGTTCGTTATCTGGTCAGCACCCTCTCGCATCGCTTTGTAAGTGTCATAATTTCGAACGATGAAATACGAAAGAAGGCTGTCAAGAAGGGAGATGCTGCGCTTGGAACTGCGGTGGCCTCTGTATTTGCATTCATCTTCTGTTCAATACTGTGGGACGAGCGTTCTGATAATGCCAACATCGTTATTCCGTCCTGGCTCGAATATCTTCCAGACGTATTGCAATTCATGCTCGTGTTCTTCGTCGTTGTTTGGGCCTTCCGCTTGGTTTCGCTGGTCTATGATGTGGTGAAATTCTTCGATAAAGACGGTGAACTTGATGGAACAGAAAAGACATTGATCTCTGCATTAGAAAGCACACTTCGTTTTGTTATCGTCTTCGTCGGTTCAGTCTTTATCGCAGATGCTCTTGGCTTCCAGTTAACCTCTCTCCTTGCTGGATTAGGTATTACTGGATTGGCTTTGGCTCTTGCAGCAAAAGACACAATCTCAAACTTCTTTGGAGCGATCACAGTCCTTCTAGATCGCCCATTCAAGGTAGGAGATTGGGTGTTGATCGGTGCATCTGAAGGCGAAGTGATTGAAATTAATCTTCGAACCACATTAGTTCGAACGTCTCTCGATACGATCATCACCATTCCAAACGCTAACCTTGTTAGCACACCAGTTGAGAACTTTGGTAAGAGGAGATGGCGACGTTGGCAATCGATGATTCATCTCGATATCAATTCCGATCCAACCGCTGTTGAAACCTTCTGCAAGCGTACATTGGAACTTATTCAGAATCATGAAGCGACCACGAAAGAGGAGTCGTCTTGGTGCAGCATTAATACCATCTCAGCTCAATCGATTGATATTGGACTCAACCTTTACTGGAACGTTTCTTCATCTCTTGCTGAACGTTCTGCACGAGAAGAACTCATCCTAGAAACAATGGAACTTGCTAAGGAACTGAATCTTTCATTCTATGATGGCAGGATTCGTCAACAGCGATGAAGTTTGTTTTAGATTGGAGAGGGATCCTTCCACCAATACATCCTGTTTGAAGCAAACGAGAGCAAGGCGCCTGCAAGGGCAACTCCAATCGCAAAGGAAGGTGTCATTGAATCTATTTGCCATCCATAATAGGCGACGATCATTGTTGTAATACCAACCCATACACCGCTTTTCCATACACGTAAAACGCCTAGATGGGCTTGTAATCGGGTTACATCCTTCAACCATGCTTTTGAAGATTCAAGTCCTTTTTTGTCGTCATAGAGTACTGCTTCTGCATAGGAAAACAGGACGTCATAATAACGCCAAATCCATGCGCCGCCAAGGACTGTTGAAAGCGCTTTTTTGCTTGACCATGAGGAAGGCGTTGCAGATGACCAAGCCCCTAGCATCGATTCGATATCCGTTCTTGAATAGCCATTCATTTCAACCCAGCGACCTTCCATTTGTATGAGTTCAGCAAGAGCGGGAAGACGCTCAGGGCCGCATAAGAGATGCTCGCTAACTCGTTGATTCATTGGGATCAGTTTCCTTACACCATCTGCCATTCCAACCCAAGATGGATGGACGCGGAGCGCTGGTAATCCGACTGTGTGCTTTGTATGTGGAGCCCTCCACAAGGTGTTTGGTCGCAAAGCATCTTCCACAGACTTTAGACGCTGATTCCAACGGTTTTGATCATTTGGACTTGAAAACGGCTCAAGAGATGTTTGTGCGAGTCCAAGCGATGTTGAGATCCATTCAATATCCGAATCATAAGTTAAATCGAAGCGTGGAAAGACAACAACAGCATCGTTTCCCTCCAACGTCATTCCTGCTATTGGCAAAAGAATGGATGTCGGTTCCAGAGCCGTAGCCCATGCAGATTTTCGAGCAAGCATGGAAGTTGAATCACTGGTTGGAATAGAATACACCAACGCAGTATATGCCTCATCAAGTTGCAATAAAGTATGATTTCCTTGTTGATAAATGACATTCACTGATTGAACATTTAACTTTGAGAACGAACCCCAACAACCATTCTCTTGGTTCTTCCACCAAGAGGGTATCATCGTTTCTTGAGCATCAAAGCAAGACAGTTTGCCCCACTTTGTCATGATTTCGTGACTGGAAAGAGCATCTTCAATCGAACCAAGGGCAAGACCGCGCGGCCACCATGATGCTTCCTCCATGCCCATCCACAAGACTACTTACCATTCAATGTGTCTTTGTGATAGGAGGGATGGAATGAAAGAAGAGAACGGATTGGAATAAACGGGACGGCCATGGGAATTAGCGAAAAGATGGGTGATGTTCTCGGCCAAGCGGTCGAAGCAAAGCTGTTTCGCGAAGTCATGGAGCACGACATTCAGCCAAAGCATCTTGCCATTATCATGGATGGGAACAGACGGTTTGCTTGGAGATCGAACCTTGCTACACATGTTGGTCATCGAATCGGAAAACAGCGATTAGAGGCTGTCCTCGATTGGGTTCTCGAACTGGGGATACCTTGGTTTACAGTTTATGCTTTGTCCACAGAAAACCTCAACAGACCAGAAAAGGAATTGAAAACATTGTTCAAACTCTACATTGACGGGCTCAAGTCGATTGCAGAAGATCCACGAATTCATGAAAATAATGTGCGGGTCCAAATCATTGGGCATCGTGATCTTCTCCCAAAGGATGTGAATGATGCTATTGATTATGCAGAATCAAAAACCAAAGATTACGAAGATTTTGTGTTTACCGTTTGTCTTGCTTATGGTGCTCGGGAGGAAATGATTCGTGCCATTCAAAACATTGCTGAACTTCATGCAAATGGAAGTCTACCTCTTGAATCGATTACTCAAGAAACCGTTTCAGAACACCTCTACACTGCTGAAATGCCAGATCCTGATCTGGTAATAAGAACGAGTGGAGAAGAGAGAATCAGTAACTTCTTGCTCTGGCAAATGGCTTATTCAGAATTGTACTTTACCGATGTGTTTTGGCCATCGTTCAAGAAGAAAGATCTGTTGAAGGCAGTACAAACATACCAGATGCGAAAGCGTAGATTTGGTGAGTGAAATGACGCAATGCGACGCATGTCTTGGTTATCTCAATCCTGCACTTGCAGTTGATGCGTGTGTTCGAAGAGGCGATGAAATCTTGTTGGTTCAGAGAAAGTTTCCTCCATCTGTTGGCTCTTGGGTGCTTCCAGGAGGATTTGTTGACCAAGGAGAACGTCCACAGGATGCTGTTCTTAGGGAATTGAAGGAAGAAGCGAATCTTGATGGAACAAATCCGGTCTTGCTCATGGTTATGGGAGAACCAGACCGTGATCCTCGTAAACACGTCGTAAGCATCGTCTATGAAGTTGAAGCAAAAGGTGAACCAGCAGGCGGAGATGATGCTGCTGCTGCCCGCTTCTGGCCAATTTCGGATATCCTCGAAGGAAGACTTGTTCTTGCCGGTGACCACGGAAAAATTGTTGAGAAATGGCTTAATCAATCAATTCAGAACCAATGAATTCTGCGAACTGTTGCTGAGCATCAGGCCATTCTGGTAATTCCAATGCTTCAGTAAGAAACAATCCTGCTAAGAATTGAGCTTGAATTTCTTCCACGTCCGATTTGGAGGTTAATCGAAACAGTGGATAGCCTTCAAACTCAAGTCGATTGAGGAAGCCACGTTTTGCATCGCTTACCAAGAGGGTTGGAACGCCCATCAAGACAGCTTCACTTGCAACTGTAACCGATTGGGTTATGACTGCATTATGTTGCGATAACATCGTCGTGAATTGCCATGGATCGCCTCCGTATTTGGATTCATCAGCATAGGTGATTTCAATTCCTTCAAGGATTTGACTTGGAATCTCAAGAACTTCATCTGAATCATGGATTCCGTCACCTTGTAACCGCCGTACAACAAAAGAAGGAGGGTCTTGAACCTGGACTGGACGAAGTTGCGGCCGCAAATGTACGTGACCATGTAGCCCATTCAATCGATGAAGATTCACTTTCTGACTGAATTTTTTCAACCAACCTTCATCAATTGATTCATCCCAATGAGTAGGGAATATGGCGTCTGTACACGCATTTCTTGCTAATTTGTGGGCGATATGGTTGACTTCTGTATCAGAAATATACCATCTGTTTTTGATGCCAAGTTTCTTTGCTACTCTTAGTTCAAGCGACGCCCCAATTGCAACGATTCTTTCAAATCGATTTCCACTCTTTTCTGCACTTTTGAGTTCTCGACGAACCGTTCGCATTCGGTTCCAAGCAATTCGATAGCGCCCTTTTCCAACGGGTCGTTCAACCCAAATTGTCTGTCGACGTGGAAGAACGCCTTCACTTGATTTCATCAATTGACGTACTTCGTGTCGATTGGTTGCAATGATGACATCGCTTGCAGTACCTGAGCGCAGAAAAGGAGCGAGGAGACGTACATGAGCAGGATGGTCAAACACCCAGCATGTGCGCATATCTTTGCCAAGGGCTCATGGTTAATGTCTATGAGCATCCAAACATTAGCAGAGCCATGAAAGAACCAATCACATTGGATGGAATGAAGGTCTTTGGACCGTATACGCCTGGAGTAAAAGCAGGAAATCAATTCTGGTTATCCGGACAAATCTCAATAGATCAAGGCGATGATATCGTTTCACAAACCAAAGGAGCACTCGCTAAAATCGATGCATTACTCGCTGCTGGAGGATTTAGGAAAGAAGACATATGCTTTGCTCAAGTTCTTCTCGATACAATCGAAGATTATGCTGCGATGAACGAAGTCTACGGCGCATGGGTTGAAGACATGGCAGTACGACCCGCACGAGCTGCATTCGAAGCTGGAGCACTTCCAAAAGGTGCTCTTGTAGAAATTGTTGTCCAAGGCGTCCAATCTTGAGGAGACAATATGCCAGGAACACCCTATTTGGAAGAGCCCCCGAAGGGATTGCTTACCTGGCCGAAGTTGCTTCAGATGACTGTTCCAACACTGCTAGCGCTTGGTATTGCATCGTGGTGGACTGGATACCTTCTCCCATTTTTTATTCTCATTACAATTACGTTAACACTGACTCTCTTCCTAAGAAGATGACAACCAGTAGGTATCCTTGAAAACAAAGACTTGAACCACATTCCATGACGGAATGGCCTGAATCCTGTTTCAAAGCCTATGATATTCGCGGATTATCTGGTGAAGAATTGTCCGATGAATTTGCATATCGACTAGGTAGAGCGATTGCAACATACCTCAAATGTGAATCATTTGCAGTTGGTAGAGACATACGAAAATCAAGTCCTGGGTATGCTTCAAATCTCATTCAAGGACTTGTTGATTCAGGAGTTCAAGTTCTTGATCTCGGTATTGTTTCGACAGGTTGTTTGTATCATGCTTGCTGGACATTACCTGTTGATGGTGGCGTGATGGTCACAGCATCCCATCTTCCAATGCCGACACACAACGGATTCAAGATGTGCAGAGGAACATTGCCTCTCGCTGGTGAAGAAATTCAAGAACTGAAAGGGGTATTCCTAGAAGGAAACTTTGCTGATGGTGATGGAAAACATATTGATCATCCGCATGAGGATACATATCTCGAAGCAATTGTTGCTTCTACGGGAACACTCGCTCGGCCAGTGAAGGTAGCAGTCGATTGCGGCAATGCAGTTCCTGGGCCTGCAATGTCAAAACTCCTCGATATGATTGGAGCTGAACACATCGATTTGTATTGTGATTGGGACAACACTGAACCAAATCATGGAGCAGATCCTACTCGAGAATACAACATGGTTGATCTTGCAAAAGCGGTTGTCGATAATGGATACGAACTCGGATTGGGAGCTGATGGGGATGGTGACAGAATCGGTGCAGTCGATGAGAAAGGGAACTTTGTCTACCCTGACCGACTAATCGCGCTTCTTGCCCACGATGTCGTGGGAACAGAGGAAGGGAAGGACCTCCTCATCTATGATGTCAAATGTTCAATGAATGTTGAGAAAGCAATCATGGAAGCAGGTGGAAGGCCAATGATGGCAAAGACTGGACATTCCTTCATGAAGCGAGTTCTTGCAGAAAATCCAGATGCACTAATGGCTGCAGAAATGAGTGGCCACATCTTCATGGCAGACCGAGGTTGGTACGGTTTTGATTGCTCGCTATACAATGCAGCAAGAATCCTTGAACTATGGTCAAGACGGGATGCTCTCTTCAGTGAAGAATTGAATCGCCTTGCACCGAATCTTCCAACAACTGGTGAAGTTAAGGTTCCATGCCCAGAAGAAAAGAAACTGGAAATTGTTTCTGCAATTACAGAAGCATTTGCAGATCATGAATCATCCACAATCGATGGTGTTCGCGTACGATTTACAGAACATGGTGAACAACAAGGATGGTATTTAGCCCGTAAATCAAACACTGAACCAATCCTTGTTATGAGAGTCGAAGCAGTCAACGAAGAGAAACTTCATGAAATGCTAAGCCTCATTGATTCAAGAGTTAGTTCAATCATCAATATTGAGAAACTACTGGCTTAATTCCAATAGCCAGTATCGTCAACTGTAGCGTCAAGGACTGCGTTCCAAAGTTCAGAAATGGCATCGACATCAGTGATTCTACCGACTTGGACATGATGGACATAGCCTTGTTCGTTGACGAAGAGAACGAATGGAATGTTCGTCAAGTTGACTTCTGATGCCAATGGAGGATTGAGCATGAATGGACGATCTATGGTTCGATTGAGATTCGTCTCGGTTTTGTTATGCCAGCCGTTCATGTCGCTGTAATCTTCTCGCTCATCATAGGAGAAGACCATCAGTTTTCCTTCTGGAATTGATTGATCGAAAGCATCCAATGTTTGTTCGCAATGAGCACACCAAGGAGCTGAGAAATATGCTACATACGACTCATTCTCAAGCATTGAGCCATTGAATTCCTCACCATTATGGGAAGAACTTGACCATGATGGGAATGGTTCAGCTACTGGACCGCTTTGACCAATAGGCTCCTCTATTGCAGCATCACTTGTACAGCCACTCAGGAAGAGCAACAAAACAAAAACAGGAAAGAATTCTCGCATCACAAGTATCACTCAGATGTTTTCAATTTCAACGAAAGGAATGATAGAATAATCCAGGACGATTAGTTGAATTGTGTACGAAACTGTTTCTCCGGTATCTGATCTGGTGCAGCCTGGTGAATTTTGACTGTTCGCAGTGACCGAAATCTCGACTGTATAATCTCCCAATCCTGCCCCATTAGAGTCTAATTGTTCTGCAATTTCAGATTCTGACAGTCCTTCTACATCTTGTCCAATCATGGATGAGTTATACCACTCAGTTGTGACATCGTGAGCGCCATTACCCCCATCATTTTGTCCATCGGCACTATTAGAGAAATTTAGATGAGAAGCAGTTCCTGTGATTGTGTCTGCGCTGAGACCACCTGTAACACATGGAACGAGAGGCACCGTCTCCTCTTCTGTCTCGTCTTCTTGGTAGGACATTGAAACAAGAACTCCAACAATGTTCTTGTCTGCGATATCGTCTAATGCATCTGTATTGAGGTCAATGACGAAAGGAGTACCGTCGGCTATGTCTTCTTCACCTGATTCGAAATCAATGTAGGTGATATCTCCACTTACTGAGTATTTTCCAACACCGCCCATTCCAGTAGGGCTGTCTGTTCCTGCAGCTACTGAGAAGAAGTACAATGGGAAGATTACGAGGAAAAAGGCAACACATAGTGCCTTTACCTGAAGTTCTTGATCGACTTTTATGTCATCAATAAAGCCCATATTCACGCCCTCCTGTTGCAATCCAAGGGGTGGAGACCTCTATGTATTTCGGTTAGATGTGAATTATTCTTCTTCCAAATCATTGCTTGATAGCCATGGAGCAGGTGCTTCGTAAGGCCACGCATTTTTTGCTGTATTGAAGCCAAGTGCAGTGAATGATTTACGCGATTTTTTCCAGGTTGGGAGAAGATAGCCTATCTTCGAACGTTCACCGAATGTCCATCGCCAAGGACATCTTGGTAATCGAGAAACCCAATGTTGTAAGAGATGTTGAATTTGGGGATGGCTTGGACCTCCTGGAAGAATCCACGATGTAAGATGAACTGCTCCTGCTGAACCACGAACCTCTGACCATGTTGTCAATTCTAATCCAGTCAGTGGACCATCAAGAACGCGTAATCCAAGGGTTCGAGCGGTTTGAGCCATAGGCATGATGATTGCAAAGCGATCGACAAGGCGTGAACCTTCATGCCGTTCGAGTTTCCAACCCTTTTCTTCACACAGAGTTCGAAGAGATCGGATGCATTCGACTGGGGTTACACTCAGTTCCAAATCAAGTGTATTGCGTCGCACCATGCCTAGCGCACTAAGCAATATGGCAAGAACCATGCGACGCGATGTTACGCTGCGCGAATCTCATCATTAGGATGAGATGACTTCCTCTTGGTTGAGCTTCACGCAACGCTTGGAGAATCTCTCGATGCCTTCGGCATCAAGGATCTGGAGCGATGGTTTGTGTTGTACTCAACCGAATAGGGAGCCAAGACCTTCGAAGCCGCCCGCTTCTTCTTCTTCCTCTTCCTCTGCTTCTTCAGCAGCGGCAGGGGCGTCAGCAGATGCAGCAGCCGGTGCAGCAGCAGCAGCTGGTGCAGCGACAGCTTGGGTCATTGCTTCAGCGATGTCGACACCAGCGAGTGAAGCAACAAGTGCCTTAACTCGGGAAGCATCTACATCTACACCAGCAGCTTTCAGAGTAGCTGTGATGTTGTCTTCAGTCATTTCTTTTTCAGCAGCGTGCAGTAGCATAGCAGCATAAACGTATTCCATTTCATTTCACCTCAATATTTGTGTTGTGTTCAGCCGAAAAGATCTCCAAGGCCGGCAAAGCCGCCCTCTTCTTCTTCTTCCTCTTCTTCTTCTGCCTCGGCTGGGGCATCAGACGCACTTTCAACGACAGCAGCAGCTTGTGTTGCTGCAGAAGCAGCAGCACCGAGCATTGCGACCAATTCGTCGTCAAGGGCGGAGGAATCTAGAGAGCCTGCAATACCGATGGCACTGCGGTGGGCTCTTCCAATCAAGTGAGGCAGGGTTTCAGCGGTTGCGATCGCTGCCTCAAGTGCAACAGCAAGCGCTTCTCTGCTTGCTTTAGCGAGTAGTGTTGGCATGGTTTGTGATGTAAACCATGTGATGTTGCATGCGAGGTTGAATCCGCCTGCAGCCATTCCAATCAAGTCCTGTTCGAACTGCTCGTAGTCGATATCGAGTGTCGATGGTGAGAAAACAACACCATCTTCGTAGGTACCACAAAGACGTAGACCAGTTACGATTGGCTTGATTCCAATTTGTCCAAGTAGCATACCGAGATCGCCTTCAAAGACTTCTCCAGCCTTGAGCGCAACGTGGCGCTTCTGGATGTGGACTGAACCGCCCATGATCTTAGCAGGGATTCCAACGGTGTTCAATTCACCAACAATCGGACCTGGTGGCATACCTGTGTCTTGCTTTTCGACAATAATGTCTTCTGAAGCAACATCGCCAGGCTTAGCAGCACGACCTGCTTCTGTTTTCTTGAGTTCTGAAAAGACCTCAAACGAATTGTAGTCTCCTGTGGAAACCAGAGCAGGTTGAATTGCTCCATCAAAAAGTTCTTCGAGAACTGAGAGATCTTTGCCAGCTTGTTCCCAGGCGATGCGCATCAATCGCTTCTTTGCTACACGAATTTTCATGTTGCTTCGCAGATTATTACGCATTCCAATCATTGAATCAGCAGGAACGCCGTGAATATCGATAACAGCGAGGGTTTCGCCATTGTTGATGACTTCGAGAAGGTCGTTGACGGTATCTCGCTTCCAGCTCATTACCTTTGGAATCACAGTTCCACCTCCACTCGAGTTGCAGGACCCATTGTTGTCTTGATGAAGAGGGAGCGGATGTTTCCAGCTCCTCGTTCGAGACGGCCAATTACACGGTTGTAAACTTCCATTGCGTTAGCAAAGAGTTCCTCTTGTGATTGACCAACAGTTCCTATTGTTGTATGGAAGGTCATTTTGTCTCCAGATTTGACAACGACTGTTGTTTTCAGACCTGTAGCAATAACGGCTGGATCAAGTGTTGGAGGTACTGGACGTGGCATTTTTCCTCGTGGACCGAGAACTGTACCAAGGTATCGTCCAATAAGCCCCATGTGTGGAACTTCTGAAAGGAAGAAATCGAATTGGTTTCCGATCTTCTTGGCACGACCTTTGTTTCCGCCAAGTTCTTCAATTTCTGGAGGAGTAATAACGTGAATGCCAGCATCACGGGCACGGGTTGCTGCTTCACCAGCAGCGAACATAGCGATTCGAACATCCCGTCCACGGCCAGAAGGAAGACGAACTTCTTCCTTGATACGGTTAGTTGGGTTCTTCAAATCGACATCCTTGATAGTAAATTGGATGTCCATTGATTCAACGAATTTACGCTCTGGAGCGTTTTCGATGGCTTCTTTGATGGCATTGTTGATGTTTTCTTCCATAGTATCTCACCTCTGCAGTCGACGAGGCTTTCACCTCTCCTGCGGTTCGTGATTTGTTCAGTTAAATCGCTCGTCCCATTCTCCTTTGCTAATGATTTCGAGGGCTTCAACTGCCCAATGACCGTCGATTTTGACACGCATGGAGACACAAGTTCCGATGATCTCTCGGGTTTGTGCCTTCAGGTCAGCTCCAGTCAAGTGGCCGAGACCTGCTTTCTCTCGAGCAACTTCCATTGCTTTTTCGAGAGGCAAATCTTCGACAGCGGCGTCGAGACTACCATTGCACTTTTGGACTCCGAGGGCTTTGATTATCAGCTTCGAGGTCCATGGCTTTGGCATACTTACAACTCCTTCCTTACGAACGTAGGCAACCTAGCGACCAAACTCCCCTATTTAATCGCGCCGCGTCAGATTTCAGTAGGGGAATGGTAGATTTTCTTGCTGCTTTGTGTCAAAACGACGTACCACTTCTATTAATATGTAAACTGATTTGGCAAGGTTATGACCCCCATGTCCCGAATCGCGAGTGTGCTCGTTGTCGCCATGCTCATTTCGATGATACCACCTATTAATGCGAATTCCTCTGGTAAAATTGGCGCCAGTAGCGGAGGTTGTAACTGTCACAACACTGACGCAATGATTGTACCATCTATGACCGGATTGCCTTCATCCTACAGCCCAGGCGCTACCTACACTCTCACATGGTCGTCAAGTAGTATGTCAACGACTGGACAGGGCGGGTTTAACCTGGATGCGTCTGCTGGTACATGGTCGAATCTTGGTTCGCTGGTTAAATCGGTCAACGGTGAACTCACCCACAGCAATGATGGAGCACGTTCTTGGAGCGCCGACTGGACCGCGCCTTCAATAGGAACAGGTGATGTTACATTCACTCTCGCTGTGTTGTTTGCCAACGCAAACTCTCAGAATTCAGGCGACAATTGGGGTACAAATCAATTCGCTGTCCCGGAAGGTGCTCCTCCACCAAATACCCCACCAACCGTTTCGAATGTCGCTTTAACACCTAACGGTGATGTTACAACTGCACAGTCGTTTACCGTTAGCTACACATTTTTTGATAACGATGGTGATCAGGAAGGGCCATCTCAAATCCGATGGTTTGTTGACGGAAATCCTGCTCCTGCTCATAATGATGTAAAGACAATTACCGGTTCCTCCACTTCTATCGGAGAGGTTTGGACCGTAGAAGTTACGCCTCATGACGGTACGGAACTTGGCCCAATAGCACAGTGCCCAGATTCTGCAACAATCATCGATGCTGATTCAGATAATGATGGAACTCCAGATGGACAAGATGCATTCCCTAACGATCCAACTGAAACCGCAGATTCTGATAACGACGGTACTGGAGACAATGCTGATGCATTCCCTAACGATCCAACTGAAACTGCAGATAGTGACAGTGATGGGACTGGAGACAATGCTGATGCATTCCCTAATGACCCAACCGAAATTGCAGACACTGACAGTGATGGGACTGGAGACAATGCCGATGCATTCCCTAACGATCCAACTGAAACTGCAGACAGTGACAGCGACGGGACCGGAGACAATGCTGATGCATTCCCGAACGATCCAACAGAAACCGCAGATAGTGACAGCGACGGTACTGGAGACAATGCCGATGCATTCCCCAACGATCCAACTGAAACTGCAGATACCGATGGCGATACAGTTGGAGACAACGCTGACGCTTTCCCTAACGACTCTACTGAATCTGTAGATTCTGACGACGATGGTGTTGGAGATAATGGAGACTGGGCACCAAACGATCCTTCTGAAACTGCAGACACTGATGGTGACAATGTGGGAGATAACGCAGACATGTTCCCTACTGATGCAACTGAATCGAGTGACGCTGACCAAGATATGATTGGGGATAACGCAGACACTGATGATGACAACGATGGTTTGTTAGATACTGAAGAGGCAACGATTGGTACAGACCCATTCGATGAAGACACTGATGGTGATGAAGTCAACGATAAGGAAGACGCATTGCCACTCGATGCCAGTGAAACTCTCGACTTTGATCAGGATGGGACTGGAGACAATGCAGATACTGATGACGATAACGATGGACTTAGTGATATGGATGAACTGACCATGGGCACAGATCGATTCGATACAGATTCTGATGATGACGGTGTGATGGATGGTGCTGATGCCTTCCCATTGGATGCATCTGAAACAACGGATTCAGATAGCGATGGTGTCGGCGACAATACTGATGCGTTCCCGAACGATGCAAACGAAACACTCGATACCGATGCAGATGGTGTTGGGAACAATGCTGATGCGTTCCCAGATGATCCAGATGAAACAATGGATAGTGATGGCGATGGCGTTGGTGACAATGAACAGAAGGCTCAGGAAGAGGAAGATGCTGCTCAAATGCAGTTGATGATCATCATCGGCGTTGGACTCGTCATCGTTGTTCTTGGAGCAGTCCTCTTCATGCGAAGAAAGGGTGGTGAAGAACCTGCACCAAAGGAAGCAGTTTCATTGCCAGCAGTCGAGCCACTCGCGTCCTCTCAACCATTGTACCCTACTCAAAACCCTCAACCAGTTCAGCCTGTTGTTGCAGAACCAACTGTTGAAAACCAATGGACTGACGAAGCAGGTCACACCTGGCGAGTAATGAGCGATGGTTCGAATCTGTGGTGGAACGGAAACGATTGGCAAAAAGTGTAATCTTCCCTGAGAACATCTAAAAAACTCCTTCACGAGGAGCAGACATGGCCATTATACAACTTAAGGGACTGAGTCGTCATTACGGTGAAGATGAAACACTTGTCAAGGCATTGGATGATGTGTCGATCAGTATTGAACAAGGAGAGATTGTTGCCCTACTTGGTCCATCGGGATCTGGAAAGACCACGCTGCTTAACACGATTGCAGCTCTTGATGTTCCGACGGATGGAACTTACCACTTCGATGAGGAAGAAGTTCCGCTTGGACACGTTGAGAAAATGACAACATTTCGAAGAGACAATATAGGATACATCTTCCAATTTTTCAATCTTTTAGGAGATCTAACCGCACTTGAAAATGTCCTTCTCGTTCAAGATCTATCTGGTTCAAGAGATAAGAAAAAGGCTCTTAGTTTACTTGAAGCGGTTGGCCTAGAAGGTCTTGAAAACAGATTCCCTTCTCAGATGTCAGGTGGGCAACGACAACGTGTTGCAATTGCTCGAGCACTTGCCAAAAGTCCTCGGGTGATTCTAGGAGATGAATTAACAGGCAATCTTGATTCTGAAACCTCGACAATGGTTATGGAAGCCCTGATTAAGACTTGTAGAAAAGAAAAGATGACGACTATTTTCGTCACACATGATCAGTCATTAACTCGGTTTGCTACTCGGATTATTCGACTCGATAGTGGAAAGGTTGTCGATGATGAGCAGGGTGGATTGAAGAGCATCGTCAACACAACAAAGTTCGTTGCAGAATCAGTTGTGGAAGAAGCCGTTGGTGGTGCAAAGAAAATTGGTTCTAAAATAAAGGACATTGCAAAATCAATCGTGGAGTGATTGCGTGAATACCCTGCTGCTTCGTCGTTTATCACGCAGTTTAATGCGTACAAAATTGAGAGTATTGACAGTTGTTTTGCTCATCACATTATCAGTCTATGCAGGGATTGTCTTTTCCGAGCATTCCCGAAATGCAGACAAAGTTTACGATGATTTTTATGATGAAACAAACTTCTCAGACTTGATCGTAACAACCTATGAAATCGATACACGCGATAATCTCTCAGCAATATGTGAATCCTTTGAAAACGAGGCCTGTGAGACAAGTCTTGTCCTCTCTGGTCAAGCAAATAGGATGGTTGAATCAACTGAACCAGAATGGATAATTTCGACATTCTATGGACTTGAAAATGGTACTGTCAATTCAATTTGGGCCATCGAAGGATCGATTGAACCGGGCGTTGGTGAAATTGTCATCGATGCTCATTTTGCTCAAGATAAAGACATCGAAATGGAGATTGGAGATTCTATTGAAATTATTGTCGGAGAAGGTGGCTCACAAACGCTTGAGGTTGTGGGATTCGCAAACAGTCCACTCGAACTCTTTTATGCTGAACCCGGTTCAATACTGCCTCAAACATCAACCTTCGTTGTCGGTTATTTAGATGTGGAATATCTTGCAACCATATCCGGTAACGCTCCAGATGCTCGAAACACACTGGGCATTGACCTCAAAGGAACACCGCAATTCGATTTATCTGATACTGATAAAAACGAAGGTGAAGCACTTCAAGTGTTGAAAGATGAAATCTCATTGTTCATGACTGAAGCAGAAACCAACGGCACTGTTGCAGATCGTGGTGAATTGAGTGCAGAACTTCTTCGATTGGATAAAGAAGGAATAGAAAATTCAACGCCGTTTATTTTGGGAGTTCTTCTTTTCATCAGTGGACTCGTCATTGCCGTCTCTCTTGATCGATTGATCCGAACACAAGCTCGTGAAATTGCTGTGCTAAGAACAATAGGAGCCTCAACAAAAGACATCATGTTTGGATACCTTTTGATTCCTCTCGTACTGGGAATTCCGGGAGTTCTTATAGGAGTTCTACTCGGAGTATCGTCAATTGGTTCTGAAGCATTCACAGCCTTTTACTTCTCTTTCCTTGGAATTCCTGTGGTGGAAACACATCATTACTCAGACATCATCCTAACCATCAGTTTCTCTGCACTTGGAATTATTTTCCTCTTTGGAATTCGCCCTGCTTGGAAGGCCGCAAAATTGCAACCCTTGGAAATCCTAGGGCAAGGAACACAACGTACACCAAACAAGATCATCTCTTCTCTCACCTCAAAGCTCCCTCCTGGAATCGGTTTGGGACTTCGTTCAACCTTCAGAAAACCAGCACGTCTCATCGTTACCCTTCTCGCTCTTTCCATGGCAATGGTAATTCTTGGTGGAACGATGATGTTCATCTCAGGTTTTACAGGCGCATTCAATGAAGCAGTAGACGAACAAGAAAATTGGGAATACCAAATTGCGGCCTATCCCTCAAGCATTGACAACATCACTCAATGGGCACAGAATGAGACTCTTTCGTTCGAACTCACGTTAACAAGTCAAGCAACATTATTTGGTTCAAATAAGATTTTGTCCCTCAAGGGATACGATGTTCTTACAGAAAATGATGATGCAATGCATCGATTTAATCTCCTTGAAGGCCGGATTCCAGTACAAGGACAATTCGTACCAGAAGTGATTCTGGATGAAGGGTCTGCTGAACTTGAATCCTATTCTATTGGAGATACGATGACCATCGATTTTGAGGGAGAGGAACATGATCTCAAGGTTGTAGGGATTGCTCGAGAACTTACTCGTTCAGTTTATTTCCATCGAGCAGATCTTTCGCAGATTGTTGATGATGAAGCAAATGGAGCATTGGTTGTTCTTTCACAACAGGGTAACATCGAAGACGTTCGATTCTCAACGATTTCAATCATTGAAAAGGACGCTATGGTCGAAGGATTCAATGAACTGATCGAACAACAAAAGAATGCAATGCAGGCTGTATATGTTCTCGGTGGGATCATGGCGATTGCAATTTTGTTCAATACACTCTTGATCAATCTCAGTGAACGAGATTCAGAACTTGCAACCTTGAGAGTCTTAGGCGCAAGCCGGACACGATTGGCAGTGATTCTTACAGTCGAGCATACGTTCATTGGATTGGTCGGTGGAATTGCTGGAGCGCTGGCAAGCATTGCATATTATGCGGGAATGTCCAATGCTTTCTCAACATGGGCTTTCCATATCCCTGTGATCATCGATTCGATAGTCTTCTTGCAAATCATAGGCTTCGTCCTTGTTGCGGCATTATTGACGACTCCTGTAGGCATCTTACGAATTGGGAGAATGAATTTGCTCGAAGTTGTTGCAAGACATGAACGATAATAACGTTTGAAAACGGTTTCTTGCAGGGTGAATCATGCTCAATAATGTGTTCCGAAGATTAACGGTGACGGTGATTATTGCAATCATCTTTCTGGCCTTCTTCAATACGACGGACACAAACTGGCAACGTGTCAATGTCGAAACTTTTGAACAATCAATCATGGACAATCCAGACGCACTTCTTCTCGATGTACGAACCACGGCAGAATGGGAACAAGATGGTCATTTAGAAAATGCAGTTCTCATCCCACACTCCGACTTAGACGATCGATCGGATGAATTGCCTGAAGATAAGGAAGAGTTAATTCTCTTGTATTGTAGAAGTGGGAATCGTTCACAAGACGCGGCTCAGACACTTCTCGATTTAGGTTATACCAATATCATCGAACTTGCATCAGGCATCAACGGTTGGAAAGATGCAGACAAACCTGTTCTGTATGGTGAGTGAAGTTTAGCCGTTCACAATGATGCTGCGAGGGCAACAACTGCATCATAATCTGGCTCAACACCAGGATTTTCAGCAACCCAACGATGTTGGACAACACCGTTCTTGTCGATAACGATGACAACTCTGTTGGCACACACGTAGCCTTCAATTCCTCCGAGACCAACAAATGCAGCATCATATGCTTTCACAACATCTCGATCAAGGTCAGAGAGGAGTGTAAAATCAAGGTTGTACTTTCGAGCGAACTCAGCGTTTGCCCAAGGAGAGTCTACACTGATTCCCAGAACGGTTGCATCAGAACTGTTGAGGTTGTCGAGATTGTCTTGAAAAGCGCACATCTCTTTGTCACAAACACCAGTGAACGCACCCGGATAGAATGCGAGAATAACTGTTTTTCCAGCGTAGTCAGAAAGACTGACATCAGACTTCTGGGTGTTCTTCAGGGTGAAGGCGGGCGCGGTATCTCCAATATTGACCATATGAAGGCCAATAATATCCGACGTATATCCGTTTCGTAGTTCAAGCAAGGTCAAAACGATCAGCGTTCATGACTTTGTTCCATGCTGCGATGAAATCGTTGACGAACTTGTCGTTGTTGTCATCTTGAGCATAGACTTCAGCAATTGCTCGAAGTTGAGAGTTGCTTCCGAAGACGAGGTCGTATCGAGTTGCTCTGCGAACTAATTCACCAGTTGAACGGTCGTGTGCTTCGTAGGAATTGCTTCCAGTCGCTTTCCATTGAACATTCATGTCCATGAGAGTGGTGAAGAATTCATTGGAGAGATCGGTGTTGTCACCAAAGATTCCACGGTCATCAGAACTCACTCCCATTGAACGCAGACCTCCGACGAGAACTGTCATCTCTGGAGCGGATAGTCCGAGTAACTGTGCTTTGTCGAGCATCATTTCTTCTGGACTGACGCTGTAGTTCTTCAACAAGAAGTTACGGAAGCCATCAGAAACAGGTTCCAAGACTGCAAAGGAGTCAGCGTCTGTTTGAGCTGCGCTGGCATCGCCACGGCCTGGGGAGAACGGGACGTCCTTTCCAGAGGCCATTTCAATCCCAACGTTGCCTGCAAGAACAATTGTGTCTGCAATACTTGCTCCATGTGCTTCGGCAAGAGGTGTTAGGACAGAAAGAACGTTGGAAAGTTGTTCTGGCTTGTTGGCTGCCCAGTCTTTCTGTGGCGAAAGTCGAATACGAGCACCGTTAGCACCGCCGCGCATGTCAGAGCCACGATAGGTGGATGCACTTGCCCAAGCAGTTTCAACCATCTCTGTAACAGATAGTCCACTGGACTTGATCGCTTGCTTCAATGCAGCAACATCGTAGGAAGTGCTTCCTGAAGGAACCGGGTCTTGCCAAATGAGTTCTTCTGATGGTACATCTGGTCCAAGATAGCGGGACTTAGGCCCCATATCACGGTGCAGAAGTTTGAACCAAGCTCGAGCGAATGCATCAGCGAAAACATCAGGGTTCTCATGGAAATGCTTGGAGATCTTTCGGTATTCTGGATCACGAATCATTGCCATGTCAGCAGTAGTCATCATGGTTGGAACTTTGATTGAAGAATCTTCAGCATCTGGTGCCATGTCTTCAACATCAGGATTTCCTGGAGTCCATTGATTTGCTCCTGCTGGACTCTTAACAAGTGTCCAATCATCTTCGTACTTGAAGAGAAGATCGAAGTAACCGTTGTCCCATTGGATTGGGTTTGCAGTCCATGCACCTTCGATACCACTTGTGATGGTGTCTCGGCCTTTTCCAGATCCGTGAGTGTTTGCCCAACCAAATCCTTGTTCTTCGATTGAGGAACCTTCTGGTTCGGAACCAACTTGACCTGCATCTCCTGCTCCGTGTGCCTTTCCAAAGGTGTGGCCACCAGCGGTAAGTGCAACAGTTTCAGCATCATCCATAGCCATACGTGCAAAGGTTTCACGAATATCTTGAGCGCTCAAAAGCGGGTCTGGGTTTGAATTAGGTCCTTCAGGATTAACGTAAATGAGTCCCATCTGAACTGCTGCGAGTGGGTTGTCGAGATCTTGACGGGTTTCTCCGTATCGATTGTCTCCAAGCCATTCGTCTTCTGCACCCCAGTAGATGTCTTCTTCTGGATGCCAGATGTCAGGACGGCCTCCACCGAATCCGAATGTTGGGCCTCCCATTGATTCAATGGCTACAATTCCAGTCAGAACAAGGAGATCTGCCCAACTGATTTTGTTTCCGTACTTCTGCTTGATCGGCCAAAGGAGACGGCGAGCTTTGTCGAGATTTCCGTTGTCAGGCCAACTGTTTAGAGGAGCAAATCGTTGTGCGCCAGTGCTGGCTCCACCACGCCCGTCACCAATTCGGTATGTTCCTGCAGCGTGCCATGTCATACGGATGAAAAACGGACCATAGTGCCCATAATCTGCTGGCCACCAGTCTTGACTATCCGTCATCAAAGCATGAAGGTCTTCTTTCATTGCAGCATAATCCAAGGAGTTGAAAGCGTCTTTGTAGACGAAGTTCTCTCCCATTGGGTTTGATTTCTTATCATGCTGGTGAAGAATGGCCAAGTTGAGTTGGTTTGGCCACCAATCATTGTTCTTCATTCCAGTGCTTGGCGCGCTGATTGCGCCATGCATTACTGGACATTTTGCATCTGAATTATTTGTACCCATACCTTCCATTTTTCGGCCTCGGTTTCCCTAGTTAAATCACTTATATGAACATGTACTTAAGCGCATTCTAGAACAAAAATCACAATACTGTAAACTATATCATCAAAATGTTATCTTAATTCGAAAAAAAGGCCTATTTTCGTCGATAAGAACACTCCAAAAAAGTCAAATGAAAATAAAATCATTACGAGATTTATTTATCAACGAAGCATTCCTGGGAAGTTCATGAACCGACGTACATCCCAGAATCAACGCAAAGTTCGAGTTTCCAATATTTTCCGCCGTAAGCCAAAGAAGAAGGTTGTAGAACAACCAAAAGAAGAGGTTGCTGATGCCTCTTGTCAAACTCACGGCTGCGGTTGCGGCAACTGATTATTTGGCAACAAGCGATTGGTCTCATCTGGATCGACCATCACCGCTACGAGAATGACGAATGTCTCAAGCAATCCTGCAAGGAGAAACAACGTAGGATAATCGAATCGAGTCGCAAATGGATCCGTTAGTTGATAGCCGATAATTGCTGAAAGATTCATCATAGCCATGTACCCTGTAAACTGGGTGCCTCCAACCTTCCCCCATGTTACTTTCATCATCAGCGAGTACGTGTTGATTGCCACCATAGCCCAAGCGATTGTATGGAGGCACCATATTGACATCATGAACAACTCACTACCCCATAATGGTTCAGTTAAGCCCCATATCAAATTTAGAATGGCGGCTGCAAGTGCAGAATAGATGATGATGAGTTTTCCTCCAAATCGTTTTCCTAACTGCCCTCCAATCATGTAACCTATCATTGTGACTACCAAAATTAGTCCACCTTTTGTGGCATTGAATTGTTCTTCAGACCATCCTAATTCTCGAACAAACAAAAGTGGTAAAACTGGAATTAGGAAGAAGGAAAGAGACATAACAAGACTGAGCCCAATTCCCAACTGTGCTGAGCGCAGTGAAAAGGCGGTTTTCACATCGGAAAAGATATCCTTGATATCTCTCTTTTCTTCAATCTCTTCCCGTAGTTGCACATCCGGATCTTCGCTCCACGGGAATCGTTTCTCCCCAGGCCGTTCTGTCATAAACAACGGTACAAGCATAATGATGACAAGGATCGGAATTTGCAGGAATATAGCTCCTTTTATCCCTACAAAGCCAATAATTGTCCCTAATCCTGCGCCTCCAATGATGCCTCCAACCGCTTTTGCCGTGAACATGTAACTGTTGACCTTTTCAAGTTCATGGGGCTTGAGTACATCGACTGCGAGAGCATCTGTACTTACGTCTTGAAGAGATGTGAAGATATTGTAAATCAAAAACATCGTTGCGATAACTTTCAAATTACTCGTTGGGTCAGGAATGAAAAGCATTGCAGAAAGAGAGATGATCATTCCAAGTTGGGCTATGAGCACCCACGGTCTTCTCCTTCCCATTTTTGGATATTGGAATCGGTCAATGACTGGCCCCCAAAGGAATTTCAGTGACCATGGGAGCGTCCCCAGCGTAAGCAGTAACGCTAATTCTCCAGCACCTACGCCTTCACCAGCAAGGAAGGTTACGAATGTGACAGTAATGAAGCCCCAGGGAATTCATTACT
>Ga0213865_10000134_pt1 | contig 48224 bp, 76 predicted proteins | sample PICome_6_FD_160100 | JGI IMG/M metagenome (GOLD analysis project Ga0213865, IMG submission 160100) | Coastal seawater microbial communities near Pivers Island, North Carolina, United States - PICO282 | ecosystem: Environmental > Aquatic > Marine > Coastal | place: USA: North Carolina...
TCATCAAGGATAACAACCGTACCAGTAAGATACGGTTTATCTAAAGATTCGTAGATGTTTAGTTCACTTACGGATGTTCGGACATCAAAAAAGTTACCACCGAATCCACCGATACGGTCAGCAGTGATTGACGCTTCCGTAATCTTGAACTGTTGAGATTGTGTAGGCATTAACTTACCTGTCTATGGAAGTTATTGAATTCACTTACAACCTTATCAACCACATCTGGTTTCAGAACATTAATTTCTTTCAACTCATCATTTCGTTGTTCGAGTCTGTTTCTATATGTGATTGGTGTCCAACTGGACGATGGATTTGCAAAATCATACAATGTTAGGTCTTGCCATACACCGTCTGCATCTTCATAGTGGTGAACCGCATTGTACTGTTCGGATTCTTTCACCAGTACTGCAATGTAAGTCGCACCTTCCTCAGAGATATATGAGATCGTTTCGGTATCTCCAAAGTTTTCTAGGTTAGGACTTTTACCGTAATTGTCGCCAGGCGTCAATGATGTATCAATAATCAACTGACCAAAGTCTAGATTTCTTTTTACAATCTTTCCTACTGTGCCACTGGTCTGACCAGTAACAATTGTACCAACAGGGAATGTATTAGATATATCCGCATTAGTAGTGACTATTCTATGAGGATACTTCAACTTCGCTTGATTGAGTAGGTCAGATGTTGCAACAGGCCAACCAGAAATACGCAAGTGGTCATTCATCAAAAAGAATGTCCAATAGTAATCTGTCGTGCCATATAGTTTGTATGATAGAGTGTCTGGTCGGTCATCTGATACGATTGTATACTTGTTATAAAAAGAAATGTTATCCTTCAGACCATCAATGATATCCACATACTGTGTGAGATTATCAAATAGGACTGGACTCTCGTTATCACCAAAGTTATAACCGACAAGACCAAAGTTTTTAAAATATTTTGTGGTCATTAGAATCCATCCTCTTCAACATCTTTTCTGTTGAGTGTTCTACTTTCTTGGAATGCCAATGTCATTTCAATCTCTTGGAAGTTACCGTCACTGTGCATGGACATTGCAGTGTTGTTATATGTTACACTCACATCTCTTAGATAACAGGGTTTGATTCTGGTCGCAACTTCCTCACCATCATATTCAACATTGATTTGAAACTTGTTGGGGAATCTGTAACCAATAGAAATTTCACTACCACCAACCCCAAGATTAATATTTTCGGGATATAGTTCTGTTCGGAATAGTTTTATGATTTCTTTAATCTCTTCTGCTTCTGCGGAAGATGTCGCAATGAACTTAAATGCAAATGAGAACTCACGGAGTCCAACAGACTTGAACAATACACGAGTATTTGGGTTTGTGGTTACACCAGCGGCAGACCTAAACGCACCAGACACCTCATCTGGTAACGCACTTGTAAGTTTTACTGCGGCCAGTTTCGCAACATCTTTATTGGCTGCACCACCGAGACCCGCACTGAGTGTTGACTTGAAGTTGTCTACCATAGCGGAGACTGCACCACTACCAGACTTCAGACCCGCTTCTGCTGCACTACCCATGCCACCCAAGTCCATATTGTCGTATGCAACATTGTCACGATACTGGAGACCGACAGGTAGATAAAGGGAAACTCGTCTTCCTGTATCAATCAAAGGTCTATCTTTGATGATAGGAAGATTGTTCAATCCTCTGTGTTGTTGTTTTGCCTTTGCAACTTCTTCGGGATTCTCTGATCCAATTGCCCCCTTTATATCCTCACCAACAGATGCAGTGAACTTCGCAGCTGCATCCGCAACATTACCTAGATCAGTTTCGGGTTCTTCCATAACATTGAATACCAATCTACCCTTATATTCATCTGGATTGTTGAGTGGATACTCAAGGTCTTTGAGTTTTAACCCCTCTATTATACCTTGAACAGTATTTGGTTCTGCCATTTTATTTTTCCGATAAATAAGTTAGAAATCATTTATCTTTATTTATAAGGTTTTTATGGCATATTCGGGAAGATACAGAGTAAAAAATCCTAAGAAGTATCAAGGTGACTATACCGATGTAGTCTACCGTTCTTTATGGGAGAAACACGCATTCAAGTGGTGTGACGATAACCCCAAGGTAAAGAAGTGGTCTTCTGAAGAAGTCATTATACCATATCTATATGAGGTTGACAAGCGTTATCACCGATATTTTATGGACTTGAAATTGGTCATGGAAGATGGGTCTACATGGTTGGTTGAGATAAAACCAGACAAAGAACGCAAACCACCCACTGGTAGAAACAATACCAAGAGATATCTGAACGAGGCAATGACCTATGTCAAGAATCAGAACAAGTGGAAAGCCGCAGAAGAGTTTGCAAAAGACCGAGGATGGCACTTTGTTATCTGGACAGAGAAGAACGAACCACTGAAAAGTCTTATTCCCAAATCAACAAAACCGTTGAAACCATTGAAGAAAACTTTGAAACCTTTTCGCAAGAAACCTAAAAAATAAGTATAAATAACAGTATGTCAAACATATTCAACAGACTGGAACTACAAGCATTCCGTGCGGGTGTAACACCTCGTACCAAGGAATCCCGTGAATGGTTTAGAAAGAAGGCATCCAATCTTCGTTCTATCAATCGTGAAGCATTGATGAAAGAAGAACCTTTGAAACAAAGGTCAAAGAGTGGTGTGGTAGGAACAATGCAGATGTTCTTCTACGATCCCAAACACAAGGATACACTTCCATACTACGATTTGTTTCCTTTGGTTATTGTGGTTGGGCCAGCAGAAGGTGGGTTCTATGGATTGAATCTACATTATCTTCCACCTCTTCTTCGTGCAAAGATGTTGGATTCATTGATGGAAGTTGCGACTAGTAAGACATCGGATGATGCCAAGTTCGCAATTACATATAAAAGATTACAGAGTATTGCAAAGTTGCGATACTATAAACCGTGTTTTAAACACTACTTGAACAAACACATAAAGAGTAGATTTGCAGAAGTTCCCGCACCAGAATGGGAGATTGCAACCTTTCTACCAACCGCACAGTTCCGTAAGGCGAACTCGCAGAAAGTGTTCTACGATTCAAGACAGATGATAGGTAAAGACTAATGGCATTTCAGATTGACGATTTCAAGTCAGAGATTGGTAAAGGCGGTGGTATCGCCATGGGGAATCTGTATAAGATTTTCCTACCACCGATCAAAGGTGATGCAAGATCACTAAATATGTTGTGCAAAGCGACATCACTGCCTGGCAGACAAATCCTATCAAACGAAAAACAGATGGGTCTGGATAACATGAAAGTTGCATATGGTTATGCAGTTACAGATGTTACACTGACCTTCCATTGTCTGAATGACATGGGTGTGAGAGAATACTTTGAACTGTGGCAAAATCAAGCAGTCAATCAAGAGACCAAAGAAGTTGGATACTTCAATGATTACACCCATCCAGTGATTATCCAACATATTAAGAAAGGCACATCCTTTCCCATTAAAAAGGAAAAGATATATGATTCTGGTAAAATTCCCTCAACGATTCGAGGAAGATTACCAAGACTAGGGCCGTTAGACCTTGCACAAGGTGAGGTTGATGTAAGTGCGGTATTCGGTGACGATATCACCTATACTTGTGTCCTAGATAAAGCATACCCAACAACATTACAAGCGATTGAGTTGAGTGATGACGGACAGTTACTTGAAGTGACAGTAGAATTATCATACAAGAACTGGAAGTCAAAGAGTGGTGACCGTGTAGGCAGTGACTTCATTGAAGGACTTGCAGGGGAACTAATTAGAAAATTTTTATAATAGGTGGAGTAAATTATGGCATTACCTAAGTTAAACGCAACACCCAGCCACGAGATGGTTCAACCATCAACTGGAGAGAGGGTGTCATATAGACCCTATCTGGTCAAGGAAGAGAAGATACTACTTCTCGCATTTGAATCAAATGACCAGAAACAGGCAATGAGAGCAATGATTGATACCGTTGTGACTTGTTGTGAAAATGTGAATAAAGACGAACTCACAGTATTTGATGTTGAGTATATGTTTACACAGATTCGTTCTCGTTCGGTGGGAGAGTCTTCACAGGTTCAGATCAAATGTGAGAATGAAGAATGTGGTAAAATGAGTGCAGTCGATATCAATCTACAAGAGATTAATGTCGATGTTCCCGATATGGAAAAGGTTGTTGAATTGACACCTACTGTATCGATAGAATTGAAGTGGCCATCCTTTGATGACTTCTTGATAAATTTTGATAACGATATGTCAGAGACAGAGTTTGGATTCAAGATGGTCGCAAAATGTATTGGTGCAATCCTGACAGAAGATGAAAGGATTGATGCGAAAGAAATTAACCCCAAAGAGTTGTCAGAGTTTATTGACTCAATGACTAATACTCAGTTTGAGAAGATTGGTGGTTATGTAAGTAATGCGCCCCAGATGAAACATGATGTTTCGTTTGCGTGTGAACACTGTAATACATTACAAACTAGAGAATTGAGAGGTATCCAAGATTTTTTTTAGTGTGCCTCTCACACGATAATTTAGTTAATCATTATAAGACTAATTTTGGTATGATGCAACATCATAATTATTCGTTAACCGAATTAGAAAATATGATGCCGTTTGAGAGGGAAGTATATGTTGCTCTTTTGGTACAGCATCTAGAAGAAGAGAAAGAGCGACACGAACAAGAACAAAGAAAAATGAGTTAGTAGAATGGCAGAGAAATCGATATCACATCTAATTGAAGTTACCAAGGAAGAGAACAGGGAAACTCGTTCTGTTACTAAGGATATGGGTAATGATATATCCGCACTCACCAATATGTTTGGTAAGTACTTCAAAGATTTGAAAGGGAAGGAATTAGATAAGGAAGAGGAAAAACGTGAGAAGAAGAAGGCTGTCGCCCAATCTCCTCTTCCCGACCTTGGTAAGTTGATGGGTGATGCTGGTTCACTGGGTATCTTCGGTATCATTGCGGGTGTCACTGCCGCCATTTCTGGTCTCGCAGTGGGTATCGTTGAAGGTTTTGTTAGTGCCGCAAAATTAATATTGAGTCCATTTGGAAAGTTGACTTTAAATTTAGTCAAGAGTATAACAAAAGCATACACAGTTCTTTATAAGGGTATATTCAAAGCCGTAACATTCTTACCCAAACTATTTTTGAATAAATTCTTCCCCGAACAAATGAAGAAACTTCAGAATTTATTTACCTCTACAAGAAAATTATTTTCAAGTGGTATTGAAAAGACTGTGAAGAAATTGTCGAGTCTAAAGGACTGGGCAAAAGGCATTGCTCCAAGACTAACCCTATTAGCAAAGAATATACGAACCGCATTTCTTGGTGGATTCGAAAACATTTCTGCCTCTGTCCGTAATATGGTGGGACGATTCAAGAAAATGAACTTTGTTGAAAAAGGAGCAAAGTTAGTTGGTGCTCTGTTCCGTCCATTCACTGGTTTCTTTGATGATGTTAAAAAACTTAGTGGAATGGTCGGTGGTCAAGGCAAACAAACTGCTGGATTTATGAGTAAGATTGGAGACTTCTTCAAATCAATCAAAGGTGTCTTTGGTGGATTCTTTACTGTATTCAGAACTCTTGGTCGTGTAATATTCTTCCCTATTACTGTCATAACAACAATGATTGATGCGTTCAAAGGATTCAAAGAAGGATTCGCAACAGATGGAATCATTGGTGGTGTCCTTGGTGCAATTAGTGGTGTTTTGCAGGGACTCATCGGAATGCCTCTTGATCTACTCAAGAACATTGTGGGTTGGGTTGCGGGTAAGTTTGGAATGGAAGGTGTTCAAGAATTCCTTGCAGGTTTTTCATTCACCGAAATGATTGGTGGTCTATTTAATAGTATTACCGACAGTATCATGGGACTGTTTGCTTCATTCAAAGACGAAACAGGTAAGTTCGATTTTGGTAATATGATCGGTAGTCTCGTTACAGTATTCTTTAATACTATTACTGCACCATTCAGACTCATGTTAGAAGGTCTTGCAAAACTCGCTGAGAGTATTCCTGTTATTGGTGATAATATTGCTTCTGGTATTAGAGGTTTCAAGAATTTTATCCGAATGGATAATGATAATCTTGACAGTTCAATTACACAGAGAAAACAAAGGCGTATTGAGAGAGAACAGAACGAACAACAGGAGTTACAGAAAACTCCACCGACTTCTGCCGAAACACTTAAAGAGAAGACTACAGATGTGGCTAATGCTCAGTCCGAGTCTTTAGCATTTGCTCCAACTGTTATTGCGCCAACAACCAATACCACAAACAATTCAAGTAGTACCGCAATGATTGGTGATGGTGCTCCCGCAACAGACGATTTAGATAGAGTGGCATAAAAAAAGGGAGACCTTAGTCTCCCTATAAACCCTTCACGAGTACTCTTGTTAAATTTCACCGTTTCGTTTTATCCAGTGCGACCCCACCCCACAGGGAGGTAGACTTCCTGAATTAGTCTTCCGCAGCCAACTTGGCGAAGTAAGACAATGTGTCATCCTCACTACCCGCAGCAGCAATTTCTGGTTCAGGTGCAGTCTGTGAAACCACAACAGGTTCAGCAGACTTGATTGGAGTAGACTCCGCAGTCTGAGTCAGAGATTCATTCTTTACTGTAGAACCCGCACCAGTCGATTGACCCAATACAACTTCTAATCGTTGTTTCAGTTCATCATAAGACTTGTACGAGGACTCCGCAGTAAACTCGGTTGAATCATGCAACTGATTGTATACCGCTTCCAGTTTAGTTTCGTCTGCATCCAATAGTGGTGCAGATGCCTTAAACCCTGATTTGTCGTAGTTACGATATCCCGCAACATTACGAATTTTCAGTTGGAAGTCAGCACCAGTCCAGAAATCAAAAGGATTGATTGGTTCTTCGCCTGGGAATTCTGGTTGCATCTTGTCCATAATCTTATCAAAGATTTTCTTACCAAAGTCGTAAAGGAATACTTTACCTTCATTGGCAGGATTAGATTGGTCAGTCAAGACCATGATGTTCGCAACATAGTGAAGTCTACGTTTCTGTTTACGAGCGATTTCTTTGTCTTCCTCAATACCAGAGTTCCAAAGACGAGAGTTGTGTTCACTCACAGGATCATTCTGACCGAGAGTAGTCAGAGACTTCTCAACATACCATTGACCAGTTGGGCCTTTGAAGAAGTGGTCGAAGTATCGAACCCAAGGGAGTTCTGCACCTTCGGCGGCAGGAAGAAAACGAATCACCGCATAACCGTTACCATTGTCATCAACAGTTGGTTTCCAGAAACGAGTATCTTCGTATTTGTTGTTGGTTTGTTTTGTACCAGACATCTGTTGTGCGGCGGATGCCAATTTAGAAATGTCGGTACGGTTAGATTTTAAGTTTGCAAAAGACATATTTGTGTGCTCCGTATATTTGCGTATTTAAGTTTGTCCACATACTAGTGAAGACACCAGTATAACATAATATAATTTTTTTGTCAACCTTTATTTTAGAGTAAGGTCAGCACTCTTTTCGAGAAAGTTGAGATTCATTGCTTCTATCTCTATTTTCTCTTTTATTGAGATGGCAATATATTTCTTGACATCTTCAATCTCTAGGTTGTTCTGTTCACACAGATAAACAACCGTGTCCATGTATGACATAGACTTTGTTCTTACACAGTCCTCCACCATCTTGGTGAATTTCTTCTTGTTCATAAAGTTAGATTCTTCTTGCGAGGAATCCACTCCACCCATAATCATATCAACTTTCACATATCACCTCTTATTTATACATCTCAGAAAGACGCTCTTTATAGTCTTCCATAGTTTCTATAACCACAGGGCCATAGATGTAGGTGCGATATTCGACATCTTCAAAACCCTTTTCACGAAAGAAGTTCTCAGGGAAATCGTCCCATTCATAAAGTTCATTTTCCAGTTGTTCTTCGAGTTCATCGGTCATGCCGTTACCAGAGAATGAATAATCATTACTACATCCATCATAAGACTCTTCGAACTCTAGTTCTTCAAATTCTTCGAACTCGAATGTATCGTCATCATCTAGATATTCACCACTAGACAGAATCTCAACTTCATCCTCATTCATCGGTGTGATAAGATACGAACCATTTCTCAAGGTCTCTGATGCCGTGATACATTGGTATGTGCCATCGGAAAAGTCACCCTTCGCCCAAGCACATTCCTCAATAAAGGATTTCTTGTTTACAGCGCATACTCTATACTGTCTACCTATCTCAATCATCATCCTCCTCCTCTTCATAATCAATTACTACAGAAACCTTGGGTTTGATTTCTTGGTTATACAAACCTGCATATTCGGGATCATTGTCAAACTGTTCTTTGAGTTCTTGAGTCCAGACTCGCATGATGTCGGGATACCAAGTTCCTATACTCCTCTTGGGTGTTCCATCATCATAGTATGCCATGGCGATACAGACTTTCTGAACTCTACTCTCACGCCTCTCACCATAACGAAAGTCAGACCAAACACCACCACTGAGGTACTTCTTCATATTACTGATGTAAGTCTCAAGGTCTTGATACTCTTGTCTTTCCTTCGAAACCTTAGAGGTCTTCCAAGACCTCATCGATTTCAGTTCTTCTTGGTTTGACTTCAACCACTCTTTGACTTTCTTCCAGTGAAGAAAATGGTCTTCGGGCAAATCCCTAATACTATGATGCACAGACTTACTACCATCCGCACCTTTAGCTGCACGAGCCTTTGCGAGTCGTTCTACCGCTGCCTTCTTCTGTTCTTCAGACATAGGTTTGCGTTTACGCTTCACTTTCTTACGCTCGAAACCAAGTTCTTCTAGAGCACGCTTCTTATTCGCCTCTCTAGTTCGTTTTGCTTTCTCTGCTGCTGTTAGTTTTTTGACCATATATTATATAGTATAAGTTATACTGCATTAAATGTCAAGAGCGAATCCACACGAAACGAACGCCAATCTTCTAAATCCAAATCAAATACACGAACCGCAAGTTGGTTCTTCTCAGTATTTGCATTTGCATCTGTCTTAGGCATCTTGTCCGATGGTATCATATCGGATACCAATGTGGCCTTCATCTCACGAACCTGTCCATCTTTTACTTTCGTAAACGATAGGTTCACCACACCTTCACGTAAGGTGTCAACGATTTCTTGATAAGTCATTTCTTTCTCCATTTTAAAATTCACCGACTGCTTGTTGAAACCATTTGGGCACTGCACGATTAGTCCACTTTGCCATGTATGATTTCTCTTTGATATAGTAGACACGATATGCATCTACAGGGTCTTCACTTTTGCAATGCTCAGGCATTGCTTGTGCGAATTTCGTCATCTTACCGACTTGGTTAATGTTTCTTGGTGCGAACCACAACTGACCACTAAGTTTGGTTTCGGTCGCATGAACCTTCCCATAACGATGAGTGTACTCTACACATAATGCAATGAAGTGTTTGTACAACCATCGGTAGTTCTCATAGTTCTCACGAACCCAGATGTTTGATGGATGATTGACATGAGACGCTTTGTACAAGAGTCGTTCTTGGGCAGCAGGCTTTAGTCTCCATCGTTTGATCTTACGACCATTCTTGGTCTTGTCGTAATACAACTCACCATCCAAAACTCTATGGGCAGTTGACATCAACTGAGCGTACTCAACAATCATCTTGACCACGTGTTTGTCGCACATCATTTTCGCTGCGACTACAGGGTCTTCATCTAAATGGAATATATTCATAAGTGTGATATCTCCGCAAGTAAGTTCTCGACCTTTTCCATTGTCAGATGGCCGATAACATCATCAGTTATAGGTGTATCATAACACAGATCACCCTCTTTGTCAAGCACTGCAACCTCATAAAGACCATGTTTGTTTCCATACGATATATCATGTTTGACTACAGATGCACCATAACCATTGTCAAATTTATAGACGAGTTGATAACCATTCAATTCTGGCATATCAAACTTCTCAATTGTGCAACCACCTTGGATCGCTTTAACTTCCGATTGCATTGTAATATCCTTCCGCCATTACACGGAACTTCAATTCATTGGGTATCTGTTCCTTCACATAGAGTTCAGAACCAGTAAACCATTCACACGCATCACGCATATCATTCAACTCAGAAGTATGGATGACCGTGTCGATAGGCATCTTCCAGTTCTCCATACCTTCCGTGAGTTGATCAAACTTCTCTTTGAGAACATCAATGCGTTCTTGGGTAGCAAAAGTAATCATAACAAATCTTCCTTTAGTTGGTACTCATCAATGGCAGTTCTTAGAATCTTATTCACATAAATCTCAAATTCTTCGGATGACATATCGTTAAACTGTTTGTAACGAGGATCATTCCTATCCCACTCAACGATGAATGAACCATCAGAGTCTTCACTCACCTTGAGGGAATCATGATTAATCGACATTGTAAACCTCGGTATTAAAGACTTCGGTCTCAACACCAGTGGTGAGGTTACGGGCAACAACATAGGTACTATCGTAACCACGATTCTCTAGTTGTTTGGCGTATTCAAACGCAAGTTCTTTGTTCTCACAGGGAGTGAAGAAACCAGCAAGAGGTTTGTTAGTTTCAACACAGCGGACTACATAAGTTACTTCAGACATAAAATCTCCTTCGATCTCATTATTAATACAAGTGTATTATACACTATCTTGGGGTAAGTTGTCAAGCAAAAATTGCATATTTTTTTCAACATATTCGTCATAAGACAGTATCGGGTCACCATATGCCTCTCGTTCTCGGCAGTTCTCCAGCCACATCTCGTGTGACAGAATCTCAAATGTTGAACGAGGGTCTTCATTCAATAAATTTTCCATAGTCATTTTCCTATATGTTTAACATCAGATTGGGATATTACTTGATATGCACCTTTGTTATAGGCGGGTGCAACTGTGAACTTCTTAGACTCTTCCAGTTTGTATGAGGTATCTTTAGTTGGGACATAACCCATGTCACTTACAGAAGGATACTTCTCACGATGGTCATCGGATCGACCAATAGAATAGTTCTCAAGGGGTTTGAATTCGGGTTGTCGTTTCTTGGGTTTAGACCACGCATTGGTCTTGCGTTTCCGACCATGTTGGTCATATTTCATAGAACCGTATAATGTTTGCATCTCTTATCTCCACACTATATAAATACACTATACACGAAGAAACATACTTTGTCAAGCGTTTTTTAAATTATAAAAGGTATAAATAACACTATGAGTAATGATCTATTCGATTTTGGGTTTACCCTTGTAGACGAGAACGAACTGGATGCTGTGCAGAAGGCACAGGAAACAGTATCGTCTGTATCTACATCTGTATCCGAAACACAAGATAAACTAGATAAACTGTTCAATGCGATTCAACCGTTATTGAACAATCTGAAACAGAATCCCGAAAAGGAATATATTCTGTGGCCTAATCGACTTGAGAAGATCGAACAGTTCGAAGACCACATACAAAAGTTATACAAAGGCGAATAATGTTACTCTATAGGACTCAACCTAGAGACGATGTTCATAACAACATAATCAACCTCAACAAGAAAGAGGACTTGATTAATAATGTTGGTGTGAAGTTCAAACGGAGAAAGATAACATCCAATGATGCAACTGCATTGTTGACCGATGCCTCTGTGATTGATGGTTTGATAACAAGTGGTGGATATGAGAATATTCTTGTAGTAACTTCTTTTGAAGACAGACACTATGATGAGTTAAGAGATAGAATATATCGTCCAGTCAATAGTGCGGGTGACCACTATCTACCAATCGTTCACAAAGTAAACGAGTCTGCCGGCAACATGGTTGTGACCATGACAAAGAATGCAGATAACTATATGAAACCCCTGTACGAACAGTATGAAGTTCCTACAGTAGAAGCGGAATCATATTTTCGTCTTGACGAAGATTTCAGAATCAAGACTAGTACAAAGTTTGACTGTGTAGTTCTATTGGGATGCGAAGCGTCAAGAAAAGGAACACACAAGGTTAGTGATATCAAGAAGAAGTTCTCCAAGTATTGTACTTCAGACTTTGACTTGATTGATGTGTATCGAAATGATGCACGAAAAATTAGTGGTGGTACTCAAGATATAAGTAGTCATGTCGAGAGAATGGTTGAGTGTGTAAACACTCCAAAAAGAATGTACGATAAAAAGAATCGTATTATCCGCAGTGCGGAATCTAAGGTGTTTGCTTTCTACAGATTGTTTCCAACACGACAACTTCTCTACTATAGACTTGTATTGAATCTGGAAAATGCAAACGAATATTATAAGGTGTATTAATGGAAAATAGAAACATTACCCTAAACACAATTGTGCGAGATGTTGATGGTGATAACAAAAACTCTATTCTAGTTTCTCCGACACAGTTACAACTTTTTCAAGAGAAATTGCGTAATAGAGTTAAGAGTTATACCACAGACAAACAGACTGACAAAATTCTTGCAGTAACGAGACAACACCTTATGGATGGTCTGGTAGTAAGCAACTTCTTTACTTGTATGGAATACCAGAATATATTGTTTGTCCCTTCCTACAAAAACAGCAAGTATGCGAATGGGTTGTTGGATGCCAACTACAGGATGCAAAAACCTAATGCTGGTCAACACATGGCCCCAATCATCAACAAAAGGTTTGATTGTGCCCCCAATATTTGTGTCGCATATCCTGAAGGTCATACTAGTCTATATCATGACCTAATGTTAGATTTTGGGGTAAAGATGATTCAATCCAGTGCTATGTACGGATTGGGTATGGAAGATTATACAATCACACCACCAGATGGTGTAAAATTCGATTGTGTATATTTTGTGGGACATGGTGTTGAACAAGGAACAAGTTTCAATGCAAATGACATAAAAGCAGACTTTGCACCTTATTGTACAGAAGACTTCGATTTGGTTGACCACTATGCGAGCGAAGCTACCGCACTTGCGGTACAGAGAGATACCGAATTACCAGAAAAACAACCCCGATTAGTGGGAGAGACAAAAGACCTCAGTGAACTGATGGAGTTTCTTACAACCAATACACTGAGACAAGACAATTTTCAAAATCAATTACCATCAAGACATAGAGAGAGAATGGTTGAAATTCTTTCCCATGTTATTAAAGTTTACTAAGGAAAACTAATGATTAAGTTTAAAAAATTCATGACAGAAGGTGTCGATGACCCCGCAATCTTTAAGGCAGTATTCCTCGCTGGTGGGCCTGGGTCTGGTAAATCTTTTATTGTAGGAAAGACTGGTCTCCCCGCTCTTGGTTTGAAAGTCATCAACTCGGATGATGCATATGAAGCGGCAATGAAGAAGGCAGGGATGGAAATGTCTCCCGAAAATATCTTCTCCGTTCAGGGTCAAGATATACGAGGTCGTGCAAAGGCACTTACTGGTAAGAAACAAGCACGATATCTTATGGGTAGACTCGGTGTTGTGGTTGATGGTACTGGTAAAGAATTTGACAAGGTCAAGAAACAAGCACAGGCGATGAAGGCACTAGGTTACGATGTCGCAATGATCTTTGTTAATACTGATCTTGAAACTGCAATCTCACGAGACAAAGCTCGTCAGCGTACAATCGGTGAAAAGGAAGTAACTAAGTACTGGAAAGAAGTGCAACGAAACATCGGTGCATTCCAGACTTTCTTTGGTAAACCTAATATGTTAATCGTTGATAACTCAGACGGTAAGGACTACCAGAAAGAGACTCTCCGTGCATACAAAGATGTTCGGAAGTTCTTGGACAAACCACCAGAGAACGCAAAAGCGAAATCGTGGATCAAGAAAGAACGAGAGAAGAAAAAGAGAAAATAAGTCTACACTTTCTTATGTGACTTGGTGTGTACCTTTACATTGTCGGTAATCGGAATCTTGATGTGAGGATGACAATGATATAGGTTGAACTCAACATGGGAGAACTCTTTGAACATATTAGTCCAGATGGGTCTCCAGTTGTTTGCCAATCTTACGGTATTACCAGTACTGCGATCTGATTCCAACAACAAGTCAGTGAAACTCTCTAGGTTCATATCAAAGATACTATCGAATCCATAGATGTGAACTTCAGTCGCTTTCATCTTGTTACACGCATAGTGAACTGCCATGTGACCACAGTTGAAGTTGGTCGCAGCCATTCTCTCATCACCACCAACTGCGGCATACTTAGGAACGTGTTGATAGAATCCTTTTATCAGGTGAGAGTATTTCATGTAGAATGTTCCAGACTGTTCCATCCAGACTCTTGGTCTTGTACCAAGAATCCAGTCATACATATCCAATTGAATACGACCTTCCTGTAGTGCCTTCATCATCTTGAAGTCAACCATACAGGTTGCATGGACTTCTTTTCTAGGAATCTCAAAGGGAGGCATATTACAAATCAGTAACTTGCCAGGCGTTCCTCTTTGAAAGATACCCGCATTGTCACCGTTACCCAGAACATTAACTCTCATTACAATTTTACCAATTCCCTATTCTTCAGATGTTGTTCTGCAATGTCATCTTTGGATTGACCCATGTAACGCACTGCATGATGTTCGGTAATTAACAACTCGTTGATGTTTTCCCCATCAACAAGAAACTCACCGAGGATACGACCAAACTTACCCTTACCATCTTTTGTTGTTTTCAGAATGGGAGTCTTACCTAACTGAGTCTTGAGAAACTCTTTTGCGGCAAGTCCAAACTTCTTTTCGACTTTATCACGAGTTCGTGATTCGGGGGTGTCCACGCCAAGTAAACGGACTCTCTCCTTTCGAAGCCATACACCAAATCCCAAATCGATATCGACATCAACGGTATCACCATCAACGACACGAACCACTTTTGTTCTGTATTCATACATTCATCTGACCCTTTATAGTTTCGTTTCCTTTTTTACCCGTATGATGAATTATCTTCGGGTTTCTTACATTTATACCATCTATGTAGTCTAATCGTAAAGTGTTGTATGTGTGTGACATTGGTTCTATGCAAGTCATCTTATATATCTCATCACCATTCATCATGAGATACAATACCTCTTGGTCACCTTGTACGGGATTACGAATACACTCATCTGCCCATGCTTTTAGAATATTGGGTGTACCTTCAACTGCCACAACACCAGAGTTATACCATCTACCCATGTCGGGTCTACGTTGTGTCCACGGTCTGTCCTCTACCATTGCGAGTTTACCCATGACAGTCTTGGTGAAGATGTCCTCGATATTGTCAGTGATCTCACAGTCGGTATCAACCCAACATACCTTGTCAACACCGTCCAGTCTGGTTGCATCTAGAATTGCACGAGGTTTCTTGAACCATCCTTGTGCCTCACTCTTGACATCAATAACCAAGTCAAAGACAGACTCCATCTTGGTTCGTGTCTTGGACTCCATACCAAAGTCTGCAAGGACAATAGGTTTGGTATTGTATTTGCGATAGTTCTCAATAAACCACGGGAGTTGCCACTCGGTGTGTTTATCACAACCTGTCAGGAATACTTCATGCATCGATGATTTCATATCCTTCTTTCCAATTATGTTTTGCGAGACATCCTGTTTCTGTTTGAATTGTTGTAAATGTGTCTCGTGCTTCTGCAATGAATGGATACCATTCTTGTAACCAAGGGAAAGTGTCTAGGTTCAGATACACATCAGTTGGTTTTGCATACATGGGTGCATTCTCTACCAATAGTTTTGCACCAGCGGGAGTCACCATGTACGCATGAGCGCCAGGAAAATATCTCTTACTTGTTAATTTATTGATTCCCAATAAGGGCGGTGTTTCGTATCTACCATAGGATGGAGAACCCAGATTCATTACAAAGTTGGGAAATGCTGGCGGGATACTGTCGTATATGAACGCATCATGTTCAAAGATTACAAAGTTTTCATTCTCTTTCGCACACATCTGCCACAGTGTATAATGAGATAGAAATGCAGACATACAGTTCAAATTTCTTGAATACTTCTCATCAAACTTCTTGGGATCAATACCTTCTTTCTTTAACAACCAGACAGGATCGTCATCGGGAGTGACTGCCTGAAACTTCTGAATGTTTACTCCATGACGCTTACCAGATGCAATACATCGGTTCGCAGACTCAACTGATTGTTTGTTTTCTAATAATGTAATTACGAATGCTTTCATTTTGTTGTGGTTGATTTCAACCCCTTCTGTATTGTTGTGTAATAAGGATATACGACCTGTAACCAAGGGAACATTTGTTTACACATTAGTGCATCGTTAGGCCACATTCCCACTTCTCTTACCTTATCTAGTAGTTTCTTTGCACCCTTCGGAGAGATCATATATGCAGAGTTTCCTGCCAGTCCTTGAGGTACATCCCAGTCATCTATCGTAGGAACTGATTGTAAACCCTCTTGAGACACTACTTGTCTATGGAACTCTTGAGACCTTCTAGTTGCACCTCTTGGATCGTTTAAGCCTATTATACCACCCTTCCATTCTTCTGTCAAGTCTTTCGGTTTAAGTTTTCTTGTGAACAATGCATCATGTTCCAGTACAACAATGGTCTCATCAAGGTCGATTGCTTTCTGCCATGCCCTCATATGACTTACCATACACGCAACACGATTGTTATGATTCGCAGTCGGATAGTGGGTAAGACGGAGTCCTGTTTTCATATCAAGACCGTCTTGATGTTTGTCTATGGGATATGTCCATGCAATTCCTCCCAGTCCCAGACCTCTAATATCAACTCCAATGGTATCTGGTATCGTAGCAGGCATAATGATAGGTTCGAGTTTAGAACCAGTCTCTTTGATAGATTGGATAACCATACGAGTCGCAACTGTGGACTCGTGATTGTTTATCATACTAATTATGAAGGCCTTCATCAACATCTTTTACATATTTCCATTTGTCCGATGGATAACATCCACCATGATAACTCTTGTGAAACATTCCCAATGGTTCGGATAGTATCTGATACCATCCCTCTTCTGCAGCTCTCAATCCTTTATCCTTATATAGAGAATCTACTAAGTCGGTATCCCAAATCTCTCTAGGGTGCATTATCAAACCATCATTGATATATTGTTTTTGCTCTTTACGCATATCAACGAGTTCGTTGTATCCATATATAGTTCTATAGTCCACACAGTTGAATCCTATCGGGAACACACCCTCGTATGACTCATCAAGAAAATCTTCCCAAGGGATAACCTCAGACACGACCACATCAAAACGAGTTCGAATAATCATGTCATATTCTTCGGGAATGGATTTCATCATCTCGTTGTGTATGAGAATCTGTTTGTGCCAGTTGGCAGAAGCGTAAGCTGATTTTGTGAGTTGATGTTCCAAACCCCTTTCAATAATACTACCAAACATTCTACGATACAGTTTACTCACGCCATTGGGGTATGGTGAGATATCAAATATTGGGTGATATTCGTTCTCAGGTTCATCAAAGTAGTAGTCAACATCAAAGTCTTGACCCTTCCATGTACCAGTGAACATTCTATCATGGGGTATTATTCGTTGTGTTCGGTCAATCCACTTCTGATTACAGTGTTCGTTCCATCTACCAGATAAACATAACGCAGTCTTCATTACCACTCACGCAGAAACTTCTCAAGGTCTTCGGGCGTACCAAGTCCCCACATCTCTTCTACATTGTGTGCGAATATCTTCTTACCCATCAGGATTGCCTGATTGAATACAGGACACACATAGAACTCACCGTTCACTCGTTTCTGCATTGCGATCATATCTTTTGCAGACTCAACATAGTCTTCACCATGTTTCCAGTAGTAGAAACCCACAGTCGCATTGTCACTGATTGGGTCTTTCTCTGCAACCTTGGTGACCATACCATCATTATCAACCGCAGCGTAACTCCACTTGGGATGTGTCGCTTTGAAAGTAACAATACCACCATCTGCGTTTAACTCGTTCATCTTGTACAGGAAGTCAAGAGAATTCCATCCCACCCACTGATCAGAGTTTGCAATAAACAGTGGTTGGTCATTGTCGATATATTCTTCGGCAAGTAATGTAGTACAAGCTGCACCCTCAGTGATACCATCAACCTCAACAATCTTACAGTCAGGGGCAATCAAGTTCAACATATTGTCTAGGTTATACTTCTCACGATGTTCCTTCTGTACAATAAAGATGTAGTTCGCATCGATATTGATATTATCGACCACGGTCTGAATCATCGGTTTACCATTGACATCAATCAAAGGTTTGGGGAAACTGTATCCTGCCTTCGCAAAACGACTACCCGCACCCGCCATAGGAATTAGTACATTCATTTTCTTATCCACCCACTTAGGTTTCGTTTGTTTCTCACCATCAATTAACTCAAGTAAATCTCTATTCACATATTCGGGAGAGTCCACCCTAATGATTTGATGTGCAGGCACACCAGAGTGATATGCAGATGCAAGACCCTTCGGTGAATCCTCAATGATAACACATTCTTCAGGATAGACACCAAACTCTGTCATTGCATTCCACCACATTTCAGGGTGTGGTTTGGGATTGGTCACATCGAAAGTAGTCTGCACGATATCGATATACTCTTCCAAGTCCAACATCTTGATACACTTATGTACCGTCCTGTCGATGGCATTAGAACAGACACCAATCTTATAACCCCGTTGTTTTAGAATTCCAAAGAGTTCGGTAATATCGGCATCAGGTTTGATTGTGTTCAACTTGTAATAAGTGACAGATTGTTTGTGTATAGAAATCTTATCCTTCAAGTCTTCTTCTACACCCAACATATCCAACTTCTCTTCGGTTGGTAGTCCATCAAATTTAGATAGATGTTCTTCCATAGAGATTTCTGGATATCCATATTTCACCAGTGCATCATTCAATGCATCAAAGTGAATCATCTTAGTGTCAACAAGGACACCATCTAAATCGAACAGTACAAGTTTAATCATTTCTTTATCGCAATTATGTAAGTGTCGCCAACATTAGTTTCTTTTCTTCGGTCATGATGTGTAACTTCATATGGGTCTAGTGCCGACATGAATCGGTTGTGTTTCAGTATATCATATCTATCGGGATGTCTCTTTAACCAATTATTCTGTAATTCTGCATGGTTCATTCTATCCATTGGCCATACATCTTCAATAAAGTATGTTCCGTCATCCTTTAGAAATGGTATAAGATTCTCGAATGTCAATCTGTTTGCCTCAGGCCAATGCGCTCCGTCATCGATGATGAAATCAAACTTAATATCACCCCACTCGTTTCTTATTTTCGTACCAAGAGATGCATCCATAGAATCTGCCTTCAACCAGTTTACACGGTCTTTGTGTAAAATGTCCAAGTCTTTTGGGTCTGTCCTCACAAAGATATCGATGGTGTAGATATTGGCATTAGGAAAGTAATCATAGAATGCACGAGTCGATGCCGCCTTGAATGTACCAATCTCCAGAAAGTTAAGAGGTTCGGTTCTCACTTCCTTAAAATGTGGTTCATAGTCCTTGTAATAGTGGTGTTTACTTGTACCCTTATCACAATCGTATTTGTCAAATAGTTCTTTAAGCATTCCAATAGTTCCTCGTTGCGCCTGTATCGAAATCGAAACCCCAGTAGTCTATGTCTTTTTGATACCAGTCTGCGACAATCTGTATAGTCTCTTTGGTGTATATATCTTTATAAGAAATACCGTATCCAGTCTTACCCTTGTCATTAGGCACACGAGTAACATTACGAGGTTCAATATCGGACAATAAACCAAAGTAAAGTTTTACATCATAATTGTAGTTCTCGAATCGTAGGATGTCGCATCGGTTGTTTCCTTCCTCGTCAGAGACATGGTCGAATGCGGGATACCATCCACGAATTGCACGATGCCACATATATTCAACACCACCCCACTTATGTCGTTCTTCAAGGAATGCCTCAAAGGAAGAAGTGTCTGCATAATTTTCGGGTTGAGTCCCTTCGTATTCCATCACCTTCTTTGCAAACATATAACGAGAACAAACCCTGTCCCAAGGATTACGAACGATTGCGACCCCTGTATGAGTATCTCTTAGGTCTTTCCTCCAGTCTCTCCACCGTGCGTGTTCATAACCTTGATGGTCTTTGGTATGTGCCATCTTCTCCTCAAGACCACGAGTGTATTCTCTATTCTTGTGATTATCAGGGCCTGCAAGCAATACCTGTCTGCGTATCTGTTGATTCTTTCGTATTGACATCCCACCGTTCTTGGGGATGTGTATAAACAGTTTCATCCTCTTTCCCACTTTACATAATACCTGTTACGGTCAGGCATAAACTCGGTTAGTTTGAATCCAAATGCAGTGGATAGTAACAGGTGGTCTTCTAGTTTCCAGTGCCAGAAAGGCACTTCGTTTACCTTATCATTACCATGATCACGATGTGATGGATTACATCTCCAGTAGATGCGTGACTTCGGTTTCAATGCCTTACACATCTGTTCGGTTTGTTTTGTGATTAGATTCCAATCACCAAAGTTGATACTACCCAGTGCAAACGCAACATCATACTTCTCTTCCGTCTCGTAGTTTTCGATTGCAACCTGTTCATCAGAACCTATGTCTGTAATATCAATTCCATGCAGACCGGCAATGTGACGCTTAAAAGGATTGATACCACAACCAACATCCAGAACTCGTTCCCCTTCTCCGATTTCATCTATTAACCTAAACCCTGTCCAGTAATACCTATCAAGTCCCGCAGTGCGTGAACTTGGCCAATCGTGCGTAAAGTAATCTTTTAAAAAACCCATATGTGGATTAATGGTAGACATATACACTTACATCCTTCTTTTCATAAACATCTCTCACCATAGCAGATGTATCCAGTTCCAGAACTCCAAGTACATCCAAGTTATCATCACACTTGACAATTCTATCCTTGTTCTTATATATGAATGTGGTTATTGCTTGATTCTGCAACTGTATCTGGTGAAACATATTGTTTTGATTCTTATACCACTTGTAACTAGGATAGGGGATATCAAAACCTCCACACTCGTTCCACCAGTTCCAACACTCATAATCATTTCTTATTACCATAACAATAGGACATCTGTATTGAGTCAGGTAATCCAGTTGATAGGCAAAGGTATGGGATTTGATTAATCTAACACCCTCACCATAAAATGGTTTGTCCCATTGAAGTGCATCATTCTCAAACTCCATCATAGGGTCAAAGTATGCACCACCATGCACCAGACCGTTGTGGTGCTTATACCTTCGTTGTGTGGCATCATCTGTCTGGTCAAAGGACTTAGACTTCCAGATATGATTTGCAACTCCAGACCAACGAGAGCCTGGAGCACCCGTCATCAATAGATATTTACCTTTCATTTTTCGGTCTTATCCCATTCCATACTTGTTCATCCAACCAGTGAGAATTAACGTGTTTTACATACTTCGCATTCTGGTCATCCTCTAGAGTTGTTGCTACTCTTTTATCCCAACAAGCGATAGGAAAGTCCAGTACCTTGGACAACCACTTCAAGTAAACACTTCCATAAAGATAGAGTGATTCGTGTGACAGAAACTCCAAATCCGCATCTAGGTTGTAGTAGTACTGTAATGCAATGGGGAGAGTCACTTCCCTACGAACTCTGAGTTGTTGTTCTACATTGATATTTTTGTCCCTTACTACGACACAAACCTTTACATCATACCCCGCCTCTTGAGCTTCGTAAACAACTTCTTGTATACAAGGGATTCGTTTTGTGCCATCATAGACAAAAGGTACACTGACATTCGCAACCATGTAGTCTTGGGTCAGCATACTCTTTGTCTTGGATGGATCGACCCAACACTCCGCAAAGGGTTCTTCGTCAGATGGTATCCAGTACTTGTCTCCAAAGTCCCATCCATTTACATCGGGATGGTAACTGAATATCTTACTGAATAGATGATTCCCAGACCCCTGTGGGCCTGTGATAATGATTAGTTTTTTAGACTCTTTGTTGTCCGACATAGGTACGCACTTTCAATGGGTTAACTTCATCTGTCGGCCCTGTACCAGAGTCAGGACTGAACACAAATAGAGTTACGTCTTCTCCTTGATTACACATGAAGTTGTGTAGAACATTTCTTTCCATTACCCAACAATCACCTTCCGAGATAGGGAATATCTGACCGTGGTCAAGTTCAATCTCACCCTTTCCTTTCAGAATAAGACCGATGCGTTGACTTGGATGGGTGTGTAAGGTTTGTTGCATCCCCGCTGGGAAATGAACATAGTTGACTACAGGTAGTCCTAGTCGGCCTGGATTTGATGCAGTGGTATTTGTACCACCATCCATATACGACAAATTACCACAAGGATTGCCATGAGGTATGAATAGTCGGTCATCGTTCATAGACAAACCATAGAATCTTATATGAGCGAACACAGAGTTCTCTTTATGGTAATCTACCTTTGCGGTAAAGTCTTTGTTGGTCTGTCCTGTAAAGGTATTATGTTCAACCGAGTATCCGCCGTTCACTTTAACACTACAGTCTTTGCCCATAAAGTAACTTGTTCCAATAGTATCTTCAAAGTTATACACATCGAACTTGTTTCTAAAGACGGTGATATCATAGTTCCAGATATCTCGAACCTTGTAGGTTTCTCCGTCACCTATACATTTAATCTGTTCACACTTCAGTTTCATAATCCTGTTACTTCCATAATCTCCTTGGGTATATAGGGTATCAACATCCTCTCAGGATGCCAAACAATCGCACAGATGTTTCCTTTGTACCAAGACTCAATGTCACCATCTGTATCAGTATCTAATAATACACTATTTGGGGGCTGTTTGTCAATAGCAATATTGTGAAAACTATTCACATTATTAGGATTACCGAATCGGTCATACACCAGATGTTCAACATCATAGTGATTCTCTTTACCTTGTCTGGTCTCACCACCCATGATTTCTGTAAGCAAAAATGCACCGTGACAGACACCAAGAATGGGTTTACCCAACTTGACCATTTCTGTCGCAAGAGATACTTCTGTGGTGATACGAATCTGCTCGTTTCCTCCACCCGTAATAATGAGGAGGTCTAGAGATTCTGCGAGGGATTCATAATCTAAGTCATCACGATTGGGTACAGGGACGAGTTCATGACCCCTTAACAACCGATACCAGTTGTGATCTAAGGAGTCATGTTTCTCTCTGTTGTGCGTGAGGACTCGTTGAGTGAGTCCTATCTTCATCTACCAACCGTAAGCGGCGTTTACGAGTTCTCGTGAACCTTGTGCTTCTACAGTGTTTTTGCATGAGATTTCAAACAGGTCTTTACGCATTGCTTCGATGACTCGTTGGACACGACTTTGTGTCTCAGAGTCAGTTGCAACTTTGCGTAACTTCCATCCACCGATTGCACTGTGGAAACCTTCGTCTTTTGCGATCTCACGATAACGGGTTGAGATGAAACTATCTTGAATAGTGTCTGCCATCTGATTCCAGACTGCTTCTGCACGACCTTCCGCAACAAGTTGATATGCGGCAAGGACTGCCTCATCATCTTCTGCACCATACTTCTCCAGAAGTGTAGCACCCTTTGCGGTGTCTGCTTTTCGCTCGTCTTCAAGCGCCTGAACAACATCAATCTCTTCACCTTTGATGTGTTCGATTACTTCTTTAACCATACGGTAGTGTTTCGCTTCATCAGCGGCCTGTTTGGTTAGAAGTTCTAATTCTTTGGGGTCTGCATTGTCAGGTACACTGGCAATCTGTGCAGAGATTTCGGTCATGTTCATGCGTTCATTGACCATACGACCAATGAAGTGATCGACCATCTCTTCTTGGGGTAAGTCACCTTCAAAGTACTCTTTGACATTCATCTTGGATGCTTCGAACAGTGCTTGGTTTTCGTTGCGAATTTTCTTCACAAACTCGTTGGGGTTTAACATTAGGATTCTCCTATCACTCTATTAATATAATTGTTGACGGTATTGTCAGTATTATTTATAAGATTTGTTTCATCAACTCGTCAACATTTTCGCCATTATTTGGAAGTTTATCCTTGAGAAAGAAGTGTACAAAGTGACAATCCTTTACATTGTTTACCGCACCGAACAGTCCATTCCATTTGCCATCCATGTGTTTAGTCGGTATCTTATATCGTTTGAGGAAATAGTTTAGTAGAGTCTGGTCAGTACTCCACTTATATGCACCAACTCCATCTACAAAGTCTTTGAACTCCATACGGTTCAGGAAACTGTGGGGGTCTTGTCCTTTGAGATATGGTTTGAATAGTTGACTGTTTAACAGAATCATTCCCATGTTGAAGAACTCATAACCATGTTCATTGGGTTTGAAGTCTAATCCACTTGCGTGTAACTTTCGATACTGCATGGCAGAGTAGTTTTGAATCTTACCACTATACCAAGGTTGGATGTCCATCTCTCTTTCTGCTACAACACCGAATGCATGATCACTGCCAAAGTGGTCGAATATATTGGGAGCATCGGGTCGGATGTATATGTCGGCATCAATAATTGCAATCTGGTCATAATGGTCGAGGTATTCAAATGCGTTTTCCTTTTCATAGATAGGTAGATACCCTCCATACTTCATATAGGATTCTTCGCTTCGTCCACTACAGAAGATGTCAGGTTTAATGCGGAGTTTGGGTTGGGTTAATACGATGTGTTTTATATCATGTCGTTCACAATATTGTGCAACACTATCAATACAGTGTTCATAGAGTTTCGATGGTTTGCCCACCGACACTTGGTAAATCATTCTATTCATGTTTCATTGTGTTCCCGATATCATCGTAGTATATAGGACTGGCGTAATTGACAATCTTGTCTTTATTTTGTCCCATAAACTCCCACATATAATCATCCACAAACTTAGTGAGAGTACTCTCCGACAAAGTATAATACAAAGTCTCTGCAACATCAGGTGTCATATAGTATGCATGGGTGACAGGACACAAAGGTTCATTTGTTCCCCAGTAAGGATGTCCTCGAAAACGAGTCGAGTAGTTCTTCCAGTCATCCTCATCGACAAAGTCTGCAAACGCAAAGAAGTCACCGATGATGGGCATATCACTCTTTCGTTGTATCACATCATGTTCTATAATAGAGATGGGTTTATCTTCTTCGAAACACTTCTTCCACAACTCTAGATGACTATAGAACCCAGCCTTTTCGGTAGGACTAAAATCACGCACACCCCAGAACACACCAAAGTCCAGATAGTCTGGCATAGTGTCAGGAGTGTATGCATCAAAGAGGTTGACTTCACAATCCCATGTGGGTATTGTCTGTCTTGCATAATGTTGTGATACCTTGTGTGCGGGTATCTGTATCATCCATAGGTTATCGACAATCATATTAATCTATGTTCTTTCAATTTCAAATAAGTTTCCCAACTATGGTCGGTGTTTCTCAGTATACCGACCAATCCTTCCACATTGTAGTGTGATCTTTTACTGCAAAAAATTTGATGCCAACCAAATTCATTACACATTAGTTGTTCATTCTCATATAACTTAAAAATATCTATGTCTTTTATATCACTCTCTTTGAAACATATCATAAAGTCTTGGAGAAAGTTATCCCAATTGCAGTCGTTGACTTGGTGTTCAGAACTAGTGTCTTCTGAATTTAAACAATAGAAACCACGGTCTATGTGTCTTCTAATATTTCTTCTTTTTACTCTAACAAACAGATATTGTCTGACTTGTGGTTGACTAGATAAGTCGTAACCCTGCTTTTCAGCTAGACGAAGTCTTGCACCTATGCCATTTTTATAATGATCGTGAGTAGGCATAGTTGAAATACCCACTATTCTTTCATCACACAATCTCAATACTTCGTCCAAAGGGAATATTGGACAGATGTGTAAGTCCCATCTACATCTAATATAATAGTCATATTTCTTAGGAACTTTTGACCACTGAATCGCAAAGGATAGTTGTTGAAAACAACCTGTTACGACTCCCCTCTTCACCGTTGGATGTTTTACATCCGTAAACCTATGGAGTTTTATCCACGACTTCTCATTTACATTTTTTCTGACTACTTCGTAAGGATCGTAAGATGCGAGTGGTGGATATGGAACATAGTCAATGTCTATTAGATTATCGACATCTTTAAATTTATCTTTATCATCTTCCCAAGTCTGATAATATATGTCACAATCCTTGAAAGTTTTTTGTATCCTATTTACGGATGCAATGAGGTCTTTCGGCCGTAAGTAATCGTGATAACCACCACTAACTAAGACAGCAACTTTAGGTTTAGTCTCTGTAGTCATTTAGATCAAACTCAGTTCCGTGCATCTTCATCAGATCACGTTCATGATTGGTATAGACTAAGACTTCGGGGTCATCAAGAAGAAAGTCGCAACTACGACAGTAGTCAGGATAATTTCCAGTAGTATGATCTTCACGGAGTTTAGTATACTCTTCACCATACCAGATTTCTTCGATGGTGTTCTCAGAGGTGTACCCCAGAACGGCCTTTTCGTCTTGTCCGAGTACTTGGCAACATGGTGCAACAGCACCTCTCTTACCGTCAAGACCGCCAGCACGGATAACAACATCAGGACTAAAGGGTCTTCCACAAGTCTTTACCTTCCCCGTTCTCTCATTCTCACCGATCTCATATACACCAGACCAGTTATGCATCTTCCAGATTTCTGTTTTGACACCGAGATCGTTTACTAACTTCTTGTATGCCTCCAATTCATTATTTATATTTTCATTGTCAGTAATCAAGTGGTAGGTTGCGACCACGCAGTCAGAGTTTGTTTCAGTCACATACTCTTGCATTGCTCGAATGTTATTTACTACTGTATTGAAGTTACCACCAATGATGTTGTGCATCCACTCGTCATATTTCTCAGGACTATATCCAATGAAAGAGAATCGATAGAAGTCCAATCCCGCATCAACACAGTCTCTCATAAACTGTCCAGACATACGGAATCCATTGGAGAACATGAAGCACTTCGCTCCATACTTCTTTACGATCTTGATATACTCTGGTAGGTTTCTATTGAGAGTAGGTTCACCACTACCCTCTAGGTTGACAACTCGTAGTCCGTGTTTGGCACAGTCTGCAACATTCTTCTCAAACTCTTCCAATCCCATCTTCTTGAGAAAGTCTTTGTTTCTTCCACCAGTACGCATATCCTGTGGACACATAGTACACGAATAGTTACACCCACCATTAATTTCAATTACTGCTCTATCAATTTCCATGATATTTCTCTTTTAACATATCTATATAGTTCCGTGACTTATCTTTCATTTCAGTCAGGCCTGATTCAAATCCTTCTCCACCATCTGATATGAAGTCAAGTACTGCGTGTCTACTGGGTCTTCTTATTGCTTGAGGTGTATTATATCCTGTAATACCTTCCCATGATGGAATGAACATTGGCTTACCAAAGTTTCTCGCAATGTAATGCCACATACCATCATAACAAACAATGAAGTCAGCTTCTTGTATCTGTTTAAATGCATCTCTAACAGGTGTTCGATAGGTCAACTCAACTAGTATCCAACCCTCCCAAGACAGCAAGCTAATTATATCAGACCAATCATCGTTTGTCAAGAACCTTTTCCAACTTCTTGGTGGTTCACTATTGTAGGTTGGTGTCCAGATAACTATCTTCTTTTTCTTGGGTGCAAATGCTTCTGGTTTGAATATCCAATCATTCGGTGGAGCACCAGTTGGTTCGAATGCCTCTGAATCAAAATAGAATCGTGCCTTCTTTTTATTCGGATTCATGTTACCGTGTTCAAATAGGTCAGAGTTATAGACATGAGTAAGAACAACATCATCCCGTTGATGATACTGTGAATGAATCCATTCCATGCGTTCTATGATTGTTTCGGGGTCTTCGGGATGATGAAGGTAATCCTCATCATGTTCCCAATGCATCTCTAGGTTAACTTTAATGTTATTATCGAAACAATAGTTATGACAAACATTGAGTGCTTGCATGAAGTCACCTACACCCCATGTTCCTCTCCACCTAACTTTTTCCATCAACTACTTCTTATTAGCGAATGCTTGACCACCAAAGAATGCCGCTACGATTGCAGCAACAGATACGAAGTATGTCGCAGCCATGTCACCCAGAATCTTGGATGCACTGTCTAGACCAACCCAAACCGCAAGGACAACCGCAAACGGATATAACAACATACCCCATAGGGCAAACCATGCCATACTGCGTTGTGCATCTCGCATTGCATCTTGGTCATCGAGTTCTTTTCTCTTAAATTCAAGATACATCTCTTCTTCTGCTTTGGATACTTTACCATCACCGTTTGAATCGGCAGGATGGAATAGAGTTGTTTGTGTTTTTTCTTCCATATTAGAATACCTTTACTTTATATTTTCGTTCCCACTCTTGGGCATCTTCTATTGTATTGACCATAGGTTTATTCCGTATGTTCAATGATGTATTTAGTAACATCGGAACACCCGTTAATTTGTAGTATTCTTCTAGTATCTGACGGAGTACGGATTTGCAGTCTGGTTTTACAAGTTGAACCCTTGCAGTGCCATCAACATGAGTAACAGACTTATAGTCATGTTTTGCGACTGCGGTGAACTGCATATATTCGTTCATTGGCCCTTCAAAGTAATCATCTGCGTGTTCTGATAGGATAGCAGGTGCAAAGGGTCTGAATCGATGTCTGCGTTTGATATCATTTACTGTATCCTTTACATCATATCTGACATCTGCGAGTAGAGAACGATTACCTAACGCACGAGGGCCATACTCTGCACGACCATTTGCGACACCACAAACCTTGTTTTCAGAAAGATATTTTGCAACCTCTTTGGGGTCTATATCTCGTTCTATATTGTGTCCCAGATACGGACTAAAGTCCTTTAGGTGTGTTCCACCAGTCTCTTTATGCCATGTATATGTGGCACAACCCAATGCACTACCCGCATCAGTAGGATTGATTGAGATGTGCATTTCATCAAACAGTTCTCGTATCATTGAGTTCGCAACAACATTCTGAGCGCATCCACCAGAGTAGACTAGTTTAGAACCGTACTTGCGTGCCTCTTTCATAAGTTCCATGATTTCAACTTCAAAGAATTTCTGAACAGTAGCAGAAGCATCTTCATCATTAATTTCTCCTATACGATCATCCATTCTTTGGTTATACTTAAAAAACTTATCGGAAAGAACACTTTCTGCACGAGCTGTTCCTTCAAACTCTACGATTTGAGTGAGATTTCTCCCTTCTTCACTTTCGAACCAATGATAACAGTTGTGACATATATTATAGAGTTTTTCATCAACTTCACCATAGGCAGAGAGACCCATGACAATATACTCATCTCTAAGTTTTTTCATTCCTAACAAACTGGTCACATGACCATAGATAGCGCCCAAGGATTGGGGCCAAAGAACTGACTTGATAGTATTAAAATTATGATCTTTGATTGAGATGGATTCCAATTCACCAGAACCGTCTACCGATACTAGTACGGTATCTTCTTTGGATTCCCAAGGACGAGTAAAGAATGCTAGAGCACTGTGACTTTCGTGATGTTGATTGAAATCATCGAACATCAACGAATTACGCATTGGGGTTGATTGTTCTCTTTTTTCGTTGTTAAATCCCTTTTGTGACCAATCACCAAATGTTCGGTAACCACCCATCATTTCTCTACGCATATCTGCATCTTCGTAGAAGGTGACATGATCATCCTTGTTGGTCAAGTCCCACATTTCAGGGGGGATTAGATCATCATATTTTTTTCCACTATAACGCTCTGCCTGTGATGCAAACTCGACAGTACCGTCTTTATTGACGATAGCCAAGCCTGCATCGTGGAAATACTCGGAGTAACCTACATATCTTTTCATGTAAGTATATAGGGGGGGTTATCCCTCTAGGTATTCGTAGATATCTTTCCAATCTTTCATAAGGGGAAACTCTTGATTGTCCATGTTGTATCCGTGTTCCATCACAAGACTTTCTAGACCAAACCTCTTACCAGCTTCGGCATTCTCCACTTTGTCTTCAACCCAGATGTATTCTGTTCCTTCATACTGTGCAAGGACTTCATCCTTATCCGCACCTGTATCAAGGTAGATGAACTTGACAAACGAAGTCTCACCGAACAACTTCTTGATGTTCATTGTGCGTAACTTCTGTGCGTTCTCGTCTTTACTCATAGAGGTGATTAGGTGGAATACATAACCGTGTTCTTCGTGCAACTTACGAACATAATGCATTGCATCACGGAGTGGAGGAACGAAACCCATGTGGGCAGACTCGTTGAAGAATCTGACTAGTTTTTTAGATTCTGTGCGGGGGATATCATAGATTTTTGCGATATCATATTCAAGTGGATTTACTGCTTTGTAACCTTTCTCTTGCATCCAGACATTAAACGCATAACCCCAGTTTAGTAGGACTCCGTCTGCATCAGTCAGGATAACTTTTTGGTGATCTGTAATCAATTCATATTCCTTAGTACTCTGTTGTTTCTTCATTATGTTGGTATTATAACAGGCGGTACACCTTTTGTCAAGGTTTTAAATATTTAAATTTGCCCCTTTTATAATCATCTAACATAACAACCTTATTCCCGCCACCAGTATAGTGAAGGAAGTTCATATCATATCCACGATCATCTGGCCAGTGTGTGGGGGTGTCATTCCACTTCTGGTCAATACTCTGTATCTTGAATCCGTGTTTGGTCAACTGACCAGATAACCACGGTTGGTCATTGTTCAACCAGAAATGATCTCCATGTATGTCTCCATCTTCCATCCAAGAGTACCAGTCATCGAACTTCTCTCGTGCCTTGAGTCGTGCTTCCTTAGTCCACACCAATACACCAGTATTGAATGTAAGTACGCAAGAAGGACGATATGGGGGTTCTGTGGGGACAACTGGGACATTGTTGCGTTTTAACTTGGAGATCAGTTGTTGTTTTTGACCATCGTCATAATCCCAACTGTTGTATCCACCATCTTTGCCAGTTCGTATCTCCGACTCGAACACACCTGTAACTTCGTAATCACCACACTCATCAAAGATATTCTCCTCAGTATTGCAGATGATGTCTGAGTCAATGAATGCGATCTTGTCATATCTTTCGTAAATGGGATCGTATATAATTCTTAAACACTCAAAGAGTAAGACCGTAGAACCAGTCTTACCCTTGGTGAATACTTGTTTGGTAGAATATTGGTGGTCACAACCAATCTTATCTGCATAGATTTGAAAGGACTTTGCAGACAGATCACCCGTAACTCTGTACAGTTCTGAACGAGTGCCTTGGGGGTACTGAGGAACTGGCCCCCGTTTATCGGTCTCCTCATTGGTGATCATGTACTGATAGATCAGGTTCACTCAGGCAATCCAACACTATACTGTGTCTTACCGTCTACTCGTTGTGCAGTGAGACACTGTTTACGATTCTCTTCGGGACTTACATAGGATACATGAACCCAACCAGAAGATGGGTCACCTTCCGTGTAGAACTCAGAGATCAATTGATCAAACTCTAGGTTATCCCGAATCCATTGTGCAACAACAAGGTTGTCGGCTTTGTCGCATTCGATGTCAACCGCTTGACCTTTACTATGTTGTGATCGTGAAGAACCACCAATCGCTTCATTAAGTGCGGGTGAACGATAACCAGAATTGATACGAGTTACACCAAAGTGATCACGAATGTGTTGAACCACTTGAGTGAATAACTCCTTTGCTGCGATTAGATGTTCACCTTCAGGTGTGTTATCGATACCCAAACGAGTCGCAGTCTGTGACTTGGTGAACTCTTTGAGTGAAAAGTTTTTACTTAGTTTCATTTTATGTTTCCTCTTTCAACCATTTCTTTTGTCATTATATAGTCTCTAACAAAGTCAGACCTTACGATGTCTGCCCATCCGTATTCTATGGTTGTAAAATTGTTCATGACTTCCATGATGTTCATGAAGTCAAGGATACCCTTTTTATCTGAACCAGACTTGAGATCAGACTGATAGTAATCACCACTGAATATGATTCGACTGTTGCGACCCACCCTTGTGATGATAGAATCTAATTCGTGAAATGTAAGGTTCTGCATCTCGTCCACAAGTATAACACAGTCATCCAGAGTCGTACCACGAATAAACGATGTGGACACAAACTCAATGATTCCTTGTGACTCTAGATTCTCGTATGCCATCTTCTCGTTGAATAGTTCGGTACAGATAGACCGATAGGGTGCAGTGTAGGCATCAACCTTCTCTTCTACAGAGCCAGGCAGATATCCCATCTCCCTTGTAGGAACAACACTTCTTACGATAACAAGTCTGTTCTGTTCATATGACTTGTCCATGACATCCCACAATGCAAGGTACATACCCACAAAGGTTTTACCAGTACCCGCAGAACCACAGAGAACCAAATGGTCTCCGTCATTCCATGCATCGTGTGCGATTTGTTGATTGGTTGTGATTGCAGGATAGGTGAGTAGATCGTCTACTCTCAATCGTTTCATTGTCATGTTTTTATGTTAGTCCCCGAACCCGATCCTCTCTCGATTTTTTTCAAGTGATCTTTCCAATCACTACTCGTTTTGTTAACAATGTTACCAGTTGCACTGATCAATGCAGGCGCACTGATCTCTTGTGACCAGTCAGGCCCCAACTTTTCCAAATGTTCTTGCAGTTTATCCCAAGAGCAAAATAGATTTTGTCTTTCTTGGGTGTTCTTCTTTATAATTGTATATGATGGCATTTATATAACTCCTATATGACGAATGGGGTGACTAGCACCCCATACGAGATACTGACCACCTACCTTATGCTAGAATTTGAGTTGAATTTTCGTACTCTGCAATAGTTTGATTTAAATATGATTGTTTTATCGATAACTTGTGAGCGAGGTTGTCTCTTCCCTTTTTCTTGAGACGGTGGATGTAATTATCAAGTTCTCGACTATCATTCTTTAATCTCTCTATTTGGTTTCTTGGCATTAAACGCTCTCCTGCTGTTAGTGAAAGAAACATAACGAAAATTAAGATAGTAGGGTAGGAAACGCCTCCTCTACTAGTTTCTTAGTCAAACCTTTGACTGGAGATTTCTTGTCTTTCATTGCAAGGACAATCAATGCATCCTCGGCATGAATACTCTCCAGTAATTGAATAAATTTCATTTCAACCCGCAGTTGACCTAACTGTGAACTTCGTGCGCCTTCAACAAAGTCACCAAAGTCTCGGTGGAGTTTCCTCAGAGTTGAGGGGACACTTTCTGGTCGATTGGGATTATAGGGAGGTTTCCCTTCGGGTAAACAAAACTTGAGACGGTCATCGAATGTACCTCGAATGACATCTTTGACGGCAGGGACTTGTTTCCCCTGTTCCTGTAGGAAAGCAATCTTATCTTTCCTCGTTTTTAGTTTAGTGAAATCCTCGAAGATTTCAAACACTTCTTTTTCCATAATTTCCTCTTACTTTTATATATACGAACTAAGACTTTGAAATGTTGTGATGAACATCAAATTCTTCAAGCATTTGTTCATATTCAGCAACCAAATAAGTCAGTGATGCAACTTCTTCCCTGTCGCCACGGAGAAGTGCATCACATATTTCATTTTCAGATTTGTCGATCAAGTCTTTTATCTTTTGGCGACTTTTCAACACATCTTTATCTATACTCACAATATCTCCTTAGGCAACCAATTTGATGTCAATGTAGTGTGAACGGTGGAAGTAGTCAGTCATCGAATCATCTTCGTTGAAGAAGTCAGGCCCTTCCATTGCAGACTTCAACTCAGTCAAGAAAGCAGTTCCTTTCTCTCCGTAGTTCTCACTGATCCAGTACTCGTTGACATTGTGATCCCACTTGCGGTATTCTTCCATCACCGACTTGGGTTCAAAGGTATAGTTGTTGAACTCTCGTTTCGCAACCTTCTCTGGTTGCATCTGAACATCAATGTACTCTTCCATGATGTCATCAGCATTCTTTACTTTCGCAACCAAAGTACTGTAGTGATTAACACTCAAGGATACCTTGTATCCGTACTTCTTACAAACTGCTTTGATCGCAGGGGCAAGTTTCTTTTTATCTTCTTGACTAACATACGCCATAACTAATTTCCTCTCTCATTCTCAATACAAGTATTATAACAAACTTTACAGGGTTTGTCAACAATTATTTTGCAAGTTTCACATTTAATTCGTTTTCAAGGATAAATCGGACTCGTTCACGGTCTAGTGAATCACCGTCACCCCAAGTGATCTCATCGTTCAGAGACATCATGTATCGTTTGATTGCTTCTTTCTGTTGACTCACAGTCGCAAAGTTCTGTTTGTCAGCATAGAGACCATTCTGACCATAGAAACTGTCAACATACTGGAGGAACTGAATCATCACTGGTTTGTTCATAAACTCTTCATTCATCATAATCTTCTCTCTCTTTTTTGACTTTACCTTGTTATTATAACGAGAGTGGCAACCTTTGTCAAGTGTTTTTTTCAATTATTTTTCGTATGTAAGCTCCTTTCAGCATCTATAGTATTTTTCCAATAACAATCCAAATAAACACCACCGACATACGAACGATGATAATGGTTACTTGGTTCTGATAAGACTTGATACCATCCCTCCTCAGCACCCTTTAGTTTCTTATTCTCGTACAATTCATCAACCAAATCACAATCCCATAGATCATAAGGATGGATTATAAGTGCATCATTTATGTAATACACAGAGGATTTTGGCATTCTATTCAACTCATTATACAGATTCCCTTGTTTTTTACTAATGTTGATGGTATTGAAACCGATAGGAATTTGTTCTTCATATGACTGTTGAATATGAAAATTCCAGTCAATCTCCTCAGATACGATAGCGTCAAAACGACTTCGGATAACTATATCACATTTAGGAATATTCTTCATCATATGATTGTGCAGAAGTATTTGTTTGTTCCAATGAATACTTTTTGTGGCATAACTTCCTAACAAGGTATCATGATCAGCCGAAACAAATAATTCTCTTCTCTTACAACTCTCCAAATCTGCATATGGTTCTGTGTCAAGAACGCAATGATAGTCGGGATTTGGTTCGTCCATCTTGAAGTCAGAGGTCAAATCACAGTCTGTATATGTTCCAGTATAGTAATTGTTATGAGGAACAGTTCTACGCAATCTTTCTGTGAAATCAATATCACTCCACTTACTTGATATACACAATGCAATATCTATTGACACGACTGCAAATGCCCTCGTAACTGTTCCATGTTGATTTTGGTATCATTCATAAATGGTGTGAGGTCTATGTTGGTTGGTAAATCCAATTCTCTTTTGTTAGTAATTATATATTGTCCGTTATCAAATACCATCTCATCTTCCATCCGTCTAGGTTCGTCCCACCATTCGTGATTGACTTCAAGGTAACCATTCTTAAACTCCACATCGTAGAAATCATCGGGTATTATACCAAGACCATTTTCGACAACAACACTATCCCCGTCTACACGGTTTACTAATAGTGGAATAGCGGTATCGATACTACCGTAATGTGAGTAGAAACAAACATTGTATTCCTTCGCAATTTTGACAAACATTCGGTTTAGTGTGAACCCACACATATTGATATTCAGCGTTCTCTTGAAGGGTTCGTTTAAAGTCTCCAGAAAATCAATCAATGTAACTTTATTGGGTATCATGATGTGAGTTGTATTCATATTTTGAATCGTTTTGTAACCCCGCAAGAGAAGATGGTCTTCTCCTGATAGGTCATGCCCGATAGGAATACTGAGGTGTCTTTCACATTTCATCAGAGCTGGTAATAGAGATGTGAGTAATGCCGATGCATGATGCAAATTACGAGAGTGACAAACTACAGAGTCCTCTTCAAAACCAAAGACATCTATATTCCTCTTTGATATTTCATAGACTTCTTTGTGTGAAAACAAGACGGGTCGGGATGGTTTTGTTGTCCCAGATGTAGAACTTAACAGGAATGGATCATCTGGCGAAATATCAACATGGAAGTATTCTTCCGAACCATCTTGTCTTACATCAACTGCTTTACCGCCATATCGGTCAATCATTTCATCATGTAGACCACCATAGGTGCCAGTGGTATCTTCTAAAGAGTCATGAATATAGAATTGAGATGGCCCATGCAGTGCGAGTTTTGTATAAGGTAAGGACTCACGAGTGGCAGGACTGTCTAAAATAATAACTTTCAAACCCATCTCTGCACAGGCAAAGATGGATGCGATATGTAATTCGTTTACTATGAGAATTGAAATGGTAACAAGGTCACCTTTCTTTGCGCCTGCATCTCTAAGATGATTTTTAACTCTATCTATTGGATAGATGTTTCTCTTTAATATATTACGATTTAACACTTGTCATTCCGTACTGGAAGTCATCTCCATCATATACAAATTTTATGTTCATCTTACTTTCCCAATAAAGATGATCTTGTGTAGGTTCATTTTGAATCACACATTCAATAGGTTTATCGAAATCTCCAATTGTTGTGTTGTAAAAATCAAGGAAGAGAAACAGAGTCTTGTCCGATGGCGCCATAAAATTATCAACTCGATCTCTACGCATAAGTTTAGCTGACCTTCTAACCGTAAAATTCCAAACCATTTCTTTTGTGACTTTTTTGTCATTTGGTAACATGACAAAATCAAAGAATCCATCAACTTCGGGAATAGACATATCGACAAGACGCCCCGATTGTATGATTGCAGGTAGAATATGACGGAGAAGTGCATTGTGATGAAAGTGACTTTTTGATACACCAACAACTTTATCCTTCAAGTTGAGTGGTGTTGATCTAACTTTATCCAACACCTCTTCATGACTTACTTCGAAAATAACATTATCTCGTTTAAGATTTGTCACTATATTATCGGTTTCATGAACACAGTCTCCAAAACCACTACCACTTTTGTATCCAGAAAAGACAACAGATTGGGGTGATGGTTGCCAAGGTTGTGGATTATCCCTTTCTTGTTGATTGTCCACCTCACCAATATAATGTCTATCTACCATCAATTCAAGACCACTACCCTTGTACGGCCCTGTAGGGAATAAATCTCTCTTAGTGATTTGTCCCTGAAATATTTTGTCATCATGATCGTGAATAATTTTTTTAAAGGGAGTATCATTATTTTGTCTCATATATTCACGATAATAATTATCCGTTCTTTCAAGACATTTGATGTGTTCGTCATTAGCGACTATCAGGTGAAATTGTTTTTCACTCGGAATGTGTATTGGAATATCGAGTTCAAACATAGCAAAGTAAAATGCAAGGGTTTTGGCACTACAAGACAAAGCAGATAAAACACACTCATCACCTCCAGAAAACCCCCACTGAATAAGTTGATGTTTCACTTGATTGATCTGTGTCATCAACTCAGAATAATTCACATTGGAATCTATATCAGTTATAGAAAGGTTTCTATTAATAATTTCACGATTTAATATGTTTTGCATGAATCTTACATCCTATGAATTCGTTATAATATTGATCACTCAGTAGAACATCGTACTCGAATTGTAGTTTCGCTTCGTAATACGAACACTCACCTTTAGTGCGACACATCCTGAGAATCTCTCTGTGGAACGCCTGGCCCCCTTCTACGAGGGTTTTTACTGATTCGGACGAACCATAGTAATCACGCCAGTCCGATTGGACTCGTGTTCTTTTTCTTCTTTTTCTTGTTTTTGTAACAGGAAGGATTTTGGGTTTCCAGAAGAACTTCTTACCGATATACTTCTTACCAGTACTTAACTCGGTCAAACAATATACAAATCCCTGATAATCTTCTAAAAAGGATTCGTCTGGTTCAAACTCTTTATCTTCATATATCCACATGAAGGTATATATAACTAAACTATCTCAATCCCACACATGGGACAGTACTGAGGTTCTTCCTCGCAATCCTTTACGAGAACCTCAGTTTCAGTTTCACAAAGATGACATTCTAAGTAGTATGTTTCATCTTCTTCCACTATGCGGCACAACCTTGTCCATCAAGTCCACACACTTCGGGTTCTTCGTCCCAACCCCAGTCACCTTCCATACCATTAACAGAGTATTCCGTTACTCGTTTCTCAAAGAAGTTATCGTGTGATGCACCATTCAGTACCCAGTCCAACCACGGTAGAGGATTATCCTTTACACCGAACTTGGGTTTCATACCCAGTTGCAGTAGTCTACGGTCTGCAATGTGACGAATGTATTGTTTCACATCTGCCTCTGACAGACCTTCGATATCACCAGACTTGTATGCGAGTTTGATAAATCGATCTTCTAACTTAACTGCATTCTTGGCCATCTGGTAAATCTTTGATTTCAACTCATCATTGACGATGCGAGGATGTTCCTCACAGAACTCACGGAACAACTTAGCGTTACCCTGTACATGGAGAGTCTCGTCTCGAATAGACCACTCAACGATTGTTCCCATACCCTTCATCTTACCGAACCGTTGGAAGTTCAACAACATTACAAACGATGCGAACAGGGACATACCCTCGTTGAATACAGATTGTGCAAGTACAAGTGCCAGACCAGTATGAGAGTTGATGTCACCCTCTTTCATGAAATCAATCTTGTCTGCCATCTCCTTGTACTCAAGGAATGCATGGTGTTCCTCATCTGGTAGACCCAGTGTATCGTTTAGTAGTGCATATGCTCGTTGGTGTACTCCTTCACGGTTTGCAAAGGATGATAACATATTACGAATCTCGTTGTTCTTAAATTTAGGAATCAACAGTTCGTGATAGTTCTCACCTACCTGTACATCTGATTGGGTAAACAGTCTCAGTACTTGGGTGATGAACTCTTTCTCTTCTTCGGTGAGTTTAGTTCTCCAGTCTTGGATATCTTCGGACAGTTCCGCTTCGTCTTCGACCCAGTGAACCTCTTCGTGTTTCTTGGTTAACTCTACCGCCCAAGGAAATTTGAACGGTTTATATGTTTTACTAAATTCTAATAGTGCCATTGTTTCTCCTTAGCCTTCACAAGCACGACATTCATCGTCTTCGGTTGTTTCCATTGGTTTGTTTAAATATTCCATCAAATCTTCATAACCACCAACATACTCACCTTCGATGTAAATCTGTGGTACGGTCTTAACATCTCGACCTGTTACTTCTTTTGCAGTCTTACCAATCTCTTGTAGGTCAATCTTATCAAACGGTATTCCTCTCAACTTCAACTCTTCCATTGCCATTGAACAGAATGGACAGTTTGATTTACTATAAACGATTGACCTAGTATCACCCGCAAGTGCTACTCGTTCTACCTTTTCGGATACATTCTCTGCTCGTTGTTTCGCTTCGGTGCGTAGATAGTATAGACCCTTGAGTCCTTCTCTCCACGCCTTGAGATGCACCTTATTCACATAGGACTTCTCTGCACCAGCAGGGAAGAATAGGTTTACACTCTGACCTTGACAGATAAACTCTTGTCGTTCAGCCGCATGGGTTACTACCCAGTTTTGGTCTAACTCATCCGCAGTTCTGAAGATTGCCTTCTCACCTTCTGTCAGGAATGGTAGATGTTGTACCGAACCTTTGTTGGTAATAATAGATGTCCAGTTGGACTCGTTGTTCTCGTCCTTCTCGTCCAAGAGTCGAGTAAGGTACTTATTCTTCACAAGGAAACTACCCGCACGAGTTCTATGAGTATATGCATTCGCCTTCAATGGTTCTATTGACGGTGAAGTTGATAGTATAACACCACTTGAGGCGTTAGGAGCAATCGCAAGAAGATGGGAATTTCTTCTTCCAGTTCCAACTCCATCTGGATATTCTCCTCTTTCCTCGGCAAGCAGTTCTGTTTCTGCGACTGCCTCGGAATTAATGTGGTTAAATACTGTTCGGTTGATTTCTCGTGCCGCTTCTGATTCCCATGCAACTCCGTGTTTCTGTAACAAGGAATGGAATCCCATTGCTCCGAGTCCGATTGAGCGTTCTCGTTCTGCACTATATTTCGCTCTTGAGATTGTGTCGGGTGCTTCATCAACGAAATACTGCAAGACATTGTCAAGCATCCTAACAAGGTCACGAACAATAGTTGTATCTTTCCATTCATCGTAGTATTCTAGATTCAGAGATGATAAACAACACACCGCAGTTCGTTCTGCACTGGTTGGTAGGTGAATCTCATTACAGAGATTCGATCCGTGAATCTTTAGTCCTTTGTCTTTTAATGATTCGGGTAACGCTTTGTTTGCAGTATCAATAAAGTTGAGATATGGTTCACCTGTTCGGAAACGAGTCTCAAGGATTCGTTCCCATAGTTTACGAGCATTGATGGTTTCTTTTACTTGTCCATCCTTGGGGTCACGCAGATCAAAAGAACTTCCCTGTTGAACCGCTTCCATAAACTCATCGGTAATGTTAATCGCATTGTGTAGGTTGAGTGCCTTTCTTTGTACATCTCCAGTAGGAATACGCAGATTCAGAAACTCAATAACATCTGGATGACTTACATCCATATAGGCTGCATATGAACCCTTACGAGTCTTACCTTGTCGGTATGCAATCATATCCGCATCTACGGTATGTAGAAACGGAATCGGGCCAGGCGCAATGTCGGATACTGTGCGAACATCACTCCAGTGTCCACCGACACCACCACCCATAACCGATAACCATCGTAGTTCGGATGAGTGTCCGATTAGTCCTTCTAGTGTGTCAGGCACATAGGTAAGGAAACAACTGATAGGCATTCCTTTACCCTTACCATGACCGTTGGGTGCATTCGATAGAACTGGTGATGCAAACATGAACCACTTGTTGGACACATAGTCATACAACCGTTGTGCCAACTCGTCATCCATCTCATCACGATACTTACTCCATGCTTTACTTGCTCTTGCGAAACCCTCTTGTGGACTTTTTTCATAATCATTTAAATAGAAATCTTTTAACATCCCTACTGCATATTCGGCTAGTAGGTCATCTTTCTTCTTATCAATTTTGAGGGTCATATTTGCTTTTCCATAGAGTGTAGTTTTTCTTGAGGGGTAATATTATATATCCCTCTAGATTTTTTCAGTTTGGTTATTTTACCCTAAAAGGGTAGAAATGTCAATCTTTTTCTGAATTATTTTCACTGTTTATTTCACCAGTGATTGCATTCTCATAGTAGATGATGATTGACTTTTGTTGTTCGAGGTATCTGCGTGTCTCGGCAACATTAAGTGCAAGAGTCTCGTAGGAACGAACACTCATTGCATAGAAGACCCAAGGCTGACCATTGTCTTTGATATACTCCGCAAGAAATCCTTCAAAGTTTTCTTCGGTCACAACATAAAACTTAGGTTCACCCAGAGTTACAGGTTTGGGACTGCGTTGGAGGGGAATCTTTTTCTCGACCAACTTTGTCTGTACGACTACCTGTTGTTCAGGTGTTCGTAAAAGAGCGCACCCACTACTCAGAGTCAAGAGTAGTGAGAGACTCAATATCGTCAAAAACTTTCTTTGTCGCATTATTAATCCTTAGTTGTATCATGCCCGGCCGTTTCAAAGAGAGTCGGGTCAGGTCGTGATCTCTAAACTTTTCGATTAGACTATCTTTGTATTTTTCTGCCTGTTGGAGGTTTGCTTGTAGTTCTAAGTTCTGTTCTTCCATCTCAGTTGCGAACTGTGTTGCTTCTTCAAGTGCCTTTGCATTTGTTTCTGCCACCAGTTCTAACTTAGCATTGTTTTCTCGTAGAACCGCAATACGATTCTTCATGTCTCGGTACTCTGACACCGCACCGAACACTAACATTCCGATAATACCAGCGACTGCTAGTTTTGCATACAGTCCAAACATTAGTCTTCTACTTTACAGTTTGCTTTACGATGACCGTTCCATGCAACAAATCCAGCAATAACTAACGCCCAGTATGCGAGGTTGTTCAATAGATGAAAACCGTTTTGTTCTATATTGATATCACGGAACAGTTGATCAGCTTCGTTCTGTGTCATTGGTTCAGATGTAGACTTCTTACTTTTCTTCAGAAGGACAGTATATTTGTATGCATAGTCGTGAACCAGACCACCAACCAACAATACACCTGTGGGTGATAAGAATGATGCGAGGAACTTGGGTACAGATGCACCATCAAATACGAATCCTTTGGGGATTACATACTTCTCACCATTCACTTCGAAGTTCCAGTCTTTACAGATTTCCCAAGTACGCACTCCAGTCAACCACATCCAGACCGCACCCCAGAAACCCTTACCCGCAGTTGGGATTGTAATTGGTTTCATATGAGGCATCTCGCCATACTTAAAACCAACAATCGGTTCGTCTTGGTCAACACCACACATATTGATAATGAATCCAATGATAATCAGAATACCGACTACGGTGAATTGCCAAAAAGTTAATAGTTGATCTACAATAAATTCCATTATTTACTCCGTTTTCTGTTTTCAATATACCGTTTAACTATATCAGGTTTCTTCTTCTTCTTTTTCTTCTTACCAAGGAAGACAGGAACAATCTTGTCATCTCCCGCACCAGCGACAGATGTTGTCGATGTCATCTCTTCGTAGAACTTACCGAATGACCTTCTCATCGGGTAATCTCCCCTGTTGTAAAATACACCCACTGTTTTGAATTCATGTGAATGCCTTTGTAGATATCCAAACCTAGTATCTCATCAATAGGTTTTGCATCGGTCTCTACAACTCTGATTTGGTCACCCTTCTTTACAATGTCTTCACACTGGACAGTCATGGTATCATGTTTGATACGATAGACACCAGCACCCAACTCCTTGTCTTCTAGGACAAACCATTGTGATTCTTCTGCAAGAACATCTAGAATATCAACACCAGTCTCTTCATGAATTTGCATGACCCTTGCATCTGTTAACTCACCATGTTCTTTGATCAATGCAAGTGCAGCCCCATATCGTGCGACCACTGACTGACCGCCAGGCACCTTCGACATGAGTCGTTTCAGATTGAATACGAGTCGATGGAATGGTGTGTAGTGACTACGATACGCTTCACGATCATCAGTACTATTTGTATTGAAGTCCTTGTTGCGTTTACCATCTGCATCTATAATACCCGCCTTGAATGCATCAGTCTTCTCAAATGGAGTGACTAACAGTTTCAAGAAACGAATCGTATAGACTAGGTCTGCTGCTGTTTTTAATATTCCCATAGTTCTATTTATACATCAAGGAACTTGCATCATGTGTAATCGTAAACTTTTTAGTGTCTCATCGGTATCCCATTCTGCGACACGGAAGTTACATTTGGCAGGTTTTTGAAATACCTTGTTGGTATCCTCGAATCGACCTTCTTCGATAGTATCCATCCATATAGAATAGTCGGGGTCAAATGCGAGTCGTGCTTCTTCGGTGGGACAAACAAAATCAACTACCGCAGTCTTACCTGTCTTCACAACACCATCTGCAAGGTGTCTCATTCGTTGTGCCTGTCTCATCCGTCCTTCCATACTGAAGTCCCAGTCATCATACTCTTTACGAACTTCGTCTGCATTGATATGAACACCACCGACCATTTCAGATAGGGGTTTCGCCAAGGTTGTTTTGCCACTGCCAGGCAGACCAAAAATTAAAATCTTCATATCTCTCTTAATGCCTCTACTACTGTTTTATCCATTTCGATATTGGTGTATTCAGTGTTCTTGACTGCCTTGAGGAATATTAGAAAGGGTTTTAAGACACCCCAGTGTTCAAGTTCAATCTTGAGTTCGAGGATATTTAATCCTGCCTCATAACCGAATACATTAAATATTACTATTAGGTGATTTAGAATAAGACGCTCTGACAATACGCCAGTGTCTCTATAACGATTGAGTAATCGTTTGATATATTTTATTTTCTTGAGGTCTTCAAAGAACTCTTCACTATCGATACACCGAGGGTTGTGATAGTGTTGAGCCGCATACAATACGAGATTGTCTTTAGTAAGTTTCATCATATAGTTATGTATAAGGGGTAGATAAACTACCCCTCAAATTAATCAATCAGAGTTTTAACTTTTTCTACCAAAGTTTGTTTGTTTTTTCTGCGATCTAATTCAACACCATGAGTGCGACCAAGTGCTTCTAATTCAAGTTTGGTCATCTCATCAAGAGATTTATTACCAACAGGTGCTTCAGTAAGAGTTTGAACAACAGGTTCGGGCACTTCTACCAATACTTCGGGTTCTGATGTTTCACCCCAAAATTCTGCTATCTGTTCTTCGGTGAATCCACCAGACTTGAACACTTCACCAGTGTCAGGGTCTTCCCATCCTCTTGCGGTAGGGACTGCGTGTTCGCACCATGCGGGAGCTTTTATTTTCATAATGTTTACCTTCTTCTATTAATGTGAGAATCCGACTGCGACACCCAACACAGCAATGTTTGCAGCGAATATTTTGTCGGTAGGTGATTTCTTCAACACAACTGATTCACCTACACCAATTGTAATAGTACCAATATCAGTACCATTCGATTGTTCTAAGGTTACCTTGTGTGCAATTATACCAGCATTGAATAGTCGTACAGCAGATGCGTTACCGAAAGTACTAGCTGCACCAGTGGTTATACCACACGCAACTTCAGTTCCTTGTAAAACTACCAAGTTCATTAGCAATCACCCTTTTCTGATTTGATGTATCCACGCCTCTTCGCCATTCTCTCAAGGAACTTCCTCGCTTCTGTTGTGCGAGCGTCATGTGGGTTCTTTTCTTTCTGACCCAGTTCTGCGATCTCAGATACAGTCTTACCATTGATGATGTCCTGTGCCTGTGCAACAATATCTTCCGCAGACTCTTCTTTAAGAGTAGTACCAGTCAAGTCTTTGTTAGTTGGTTTCTTCAACTTAACGATTTTCAAAGTCTTTTTGTCTTTGATGTTCATTGGAGGTTTCTCAGCAGATGCAATAGAACTTCTTAAATTCTTCTCTGCATTTGAACCAGCGGCAGTTGATACAATCTTATTACCTTGTGCAGTATCAACAACTACATGAGTAGTTTTTAGACCTTCTTCGAGTTCAACTTCTTCTTTGACTTCGGTAGACTTTACAATCTTGGTGTCGCCAGCGGCATTGTCTTGTGGTCGTTTACCAGACTTCGCTGAAGTTCCACCCTGTGCCTTGAAAGTCTTATCGTGACCATCTTCTTCGTTGTCTTCGATTTTCTTATCAGACTTCTTGTGTTTGGCAATAAACTCTTTGGACTTGGGAGACTCTTTGGAATCAATCTCTTCTGGTTTGGTTGCGTTAGAGGTCTGTTGTTTAGCGGCAGATTCCCACATCTTGAGTAGGTCAGTAGTCGCATCGGTCAAGTCGATGTCTTCACCAATCTTAGAGATTTCAGCAGTCTTGGCATTAGATGCAACTTTCTTCTTGTCATCCTTCTTGCCAGCAACTTTGGGTACTTCCTTCTCTTCTTCCTCATCACCCTCTTCTTCGTCATCTTCTTTCTTTGCGGGTTTCTTACCACCATCAATCGCATCGTCAGTTGCGGCACGCTTCTTGTGTAGATACTCATCAGACGAATCAACATCACCATCGTTGTCGATGTCTTTGTCTTTACGGTCTTTGAATTTCTTATCGTTCTCTGCATCGTCAACAGGGTCGAGTTTCTTCTTCTCTGCAAGAGACCAACCTTTCTTGAGGTATTCTTTCTCTTTTGACTTATCGATTACGATTGTCTTACCACCCTTAGAGACCATAGAGTCTTTCTTAGGGTCTTTCATTTGACGGGCTTCGTCTATAACAAGTTCTTCACCAAGGATGACTTGGTTGTAGGCATCCATTAATGACTTCATATCTTTAGTTTGCATGGTGTTTCTCCTACATCCACAAATAGTTTACGAGTCCAGCGACAATCGCTGCACCGATTAAATATACAACTTTATTGATAATTGCAACAGTATGTGCGTTATCATCTACTTTCTTTTCTATTTCATCTAACTTCTGAGAGAATCTGTTCATTCTTTCATAGTTATTTTGATTATTCCTATCCAATGCTATCATCTTCTCTTCAACACGGGCCAAGGCAACAAGTGCTTCAGCAAGTTTGTCAAGCTTGTCTTCCAATCGGTCAAATCTTGCGGCAGAATCTATTTCGATTCTCGCAAGTTTCTCTGATTGTGTTTCCTTCGTTGCCATTACAGGTTTCCCATTAATTAAGTTATAGTGTTATTTATAAGACTTTTATTCTTAACCCTATAACCTTCTATCTTATTTTGCCAGTTACTTGGACACACAACATCCAGATAATCGACAACCCTTTTTAACTCCTGTTTAGTCTCTTCCTTGTTATTGAACAATAACTCGCAAGGGTCTACCAACAATACCGAATGATCCGAGGGAATGGTGTCCATCCACAATGCAAATAAATCTGCCTGTGATTCCCAAGGTCTATTCCAAAATTGGTCGTGATTAAGAATACCGTCCTTAATCATATTCATACCAGCTTCACGATCCGAATCTTGAACTAACTTACACTTTGCAAGTCTCTGAGTGTATTCCAAACTTTCCTTCGTCTTTGATAGGAACACAATCGTCTTTGTTTCGTCCCAGTCGTTCCAACAATAATCTGTCCAGAACTCTTGGTTGATCGGAAAACCATATCCGTGGTCTAATCTAACATTCCACAAGTCTTTATGCCATTCTGGTTTCTGCACTTCTCTAGGGTCATTCCTAGTAACTTCGGGTTCATGTGACTGGTAGTCTCCCCTTTGCAAAAACCATCTCTCTGTGTTGGAATTGTATTGCAATTGTTTATTTGCAACTTCTGGTAGTTCGGTTAATAGTCCACCGAAAAATTCACCACCAGCACCACCACGATAAATTATATTAATTAACTTCATCTAATAATTTTCTATTCGTTGATCGGTAACTTTCTATCTTAACCAACCAATTGTCCAACAAATAATCATCCAATTCCAAATAATCCAGAATGGTTCTGAAGGTATCTTCTGATACTTCATCACTTTTATGGAACAAATCACATGGGTCAACAACACAGTAATCATGTCCCATTGGAATCATATCCTTATACAATTCCGTAAATTCTTGACAGGTTTTCCACGGAACATCATACATTCTACCCATATCAATGCCGTTTTTTTCCCAAGTATCCACGATAGTAGAATCGGGTGTTCCGGCCTTCATACCCATTAGTCTATCTATGTATCTAACACTATCTTCAGACTGCGGTTGTAACAAAATTGTTTTTGTTTCGTTCCAGTCATTCCATAGATAGTTCTGCCAATACTCTCTGTGAACATGAAAACCATAACCGTGATCTAATCTTATGTTCCAAAGTTTCTCATCGGGTTTCCAGTCCGAGACTGGTTTAGTACCATCTACAAATTCTTGGGATTGTTTATCAACTGGATCAATAAACCATCTCTCAGTAGATTTTCTATGGGCAGTCTTCCTTGTAACTACATCATCGTGTTTTGTGAGAAGAGTTCCAAAAAATTCACCACCACCACCACATCGATAGATTATATTAATTAACTTATTATTCATATATCCTAATTACTAAATCACCTTCACCTTTGATTATACGGTGAAACTCCATCTTATCAATACTGTAACTATGTCCTTCCAATAAGTCCATAGGTTGTTCGTTATCTATCTGTAACTGCCAACCGAATCCCTCTAGTACTACAAGTGTACGATCTTTTAGGTCTCTGTGCCAGATTAAATCTTCTTCCCTAACATCCTCTCTAAAAACCCTTATCTTACCATTACGAACCTTTAACTCCATATAGGGTTTTACCAAAAGAACGACCCTCCACCAGATAGTCCAAGTTGTTTTGCATAACGGGGTAAACGACACGCCCAGTATGCAGCCTTCGTCTTGTCATTCTGTTGAGCGCACTTGTGACGAGCAGCGAATGACTTACGTGCCTTCGGGTCATTCAACTTGACTTTAAGTCCAGTAGTATCACCCCAAGATACTTTTTTAATATTACCAGTCGATGGGTCTTTGACATACACATAGTACTTCTTCGGCCCACCTGCCTTTGGTTTGTTTAGTTCTGGTTGTTTCTCTTCAAAGATACAATCTAATGCTACATTCTCACCCTTAAAGACTCCGAAATTACCGAGGTCAGATTCCATAATATCCACTTCACTAGGGTCAATCTCAATCTCACCTTTTAGATATTGTTCTCTGAGGTCTCTCCAGTATGCAAAATACATCTCCGAACCTACCCGATAGATATTATTCTCTACCAGAGTAGACTCTGAACCACAACCACAATGTTCGTTAAATGATTTCATTACTGGTCTA
>Ga0213865_10000136_pt1 | contig 48132 bp, 47 predicted proteins | sample PICome_6_FD_160100 | JGI IMG/M metagenome (GOLD analysis project Ga0213865, IMG submission 160100) | Coastal seawater microbial communities near Pivers Island, North Carolina, United States - PICO282 | ecosystem: Environmental > Aquatic > Marine > Coastal | place: USA: North Carolina...
CGCTTCATTGGTGGGTGTCAGCATACGAAGAAGATTTTAAAATATTTAATACCAGTGGTAAGTTTGGTCAATATACATTCGTAGATAGAAAGAACGATATAGTTGTTACAAGAATTACGAAATATAATCAGCAAGATTCTGGCGATGTGCAAATGTGGGGCCCACTGAAATACTTACGATGGGCTGGAGTAGAGAATGCAATCAATATTGGAAGGGTTTTGATTGAAAATGGTGCTATTAAGTCTGGATCTGATGTTATAACTCCTTTTACTGATAGTGAAGGTGAGTCAAAAGAATTTAATGATCTTTACGGAGACTTTATTGGAGCTATAGAGAATTTAAGTTGTGATTGTTACTCAGACGAAGCTTTTAATTAAGATTTATTAATTTTTTTTAGATAGGCATCTTTATCTTTTGCCCACTCTTCAAAATAAAAACCATCATTACCTTGCTTATTTAGGTACCTAACAAAAATTCTGCCATCTTCGTCTGTAAAACCAGACACATATGCCTCACCAGTAAGTTTATTTGGTCTTTTAAAATGCTCTTCCATAACCCTACGTCCAAACAAATAGAATCATCGGTATTGATACAGCGATAATAAGAATATCCAATGGAAGGCCTAGGCGCCAATAGTCAGTAAACTTATAGTTACCTGGACCCATAATCACAGTATTACATTGATGTCCTATTGGTGTTAAGAAGGCGCAGCTAGCTCCGACCGCAACAACCATAAGAAAAGGCTCAATATCATAACCAAGTTGAGTAGCAATTCCAGCAGAAATTGGAGCCATAATAACTGCAGTCGCAGCATTGTTTATAATATCTGTTGTTGCCATAGTTACTACAAGAATTAAGAATAGTAACCAGAATTGACTAATATTTTCTGCGTATAGAGAAATTTGATTTGAGATCACTTCACTTAAACCAGTTGTTTGCAGAGCACCTCCTATTGGTATCATTGCTGCAAGCATTATTACAATAGGCCAATCAATATCTCTATAAAAATTACCATCTATAATTTTAATCCTCAAGAAGGCTAAAACGCATAATAAAAATGCAGCTGCAGTTGTAAGATAATTAAATGCAACTAAGGTGATTGAGATACCGAAGAACACCATTCCCTTTAGAAGTCTACTTCTGCTTGGAATCGTTTGAAGTTCTCTTTGCCTCAATGGCATTAAGCCTAAATGTTTTATTTTATTTGTTACATCTTCTTCTTCGAGATCTCTTACACCAAGAAGTAGAACATCCCCAGCTCTAAAAGTTTCTCTTGTTAACCTAGTCCGATATTTAGAGCCTTTTCTCCATAGACCAAGTAAATTTAATTCCTCATATGCAATTTTATGAAAGAAATCATGTTTTCTTCCAATTAACCTAGATCCCGGAGTAATCATTACTTCAATCTCTTCAAGATCATCATCTTTAAAAAAGTGCAGTTCTTCGGGTATTGAAAAATCAAAAGTTTCTAAAAGTGCAGCAAGACCATTTGGAGGAGTTTTAATAACTAAAATTTGATTTGCTTTTATTCTAGTATTATTTTTAACTTTACTAACTGCACCAGAACTATTCACTAAACCTATGACATCAACATCCTCACCAGCCTGTCTTTTAAAAGCAGCAAGTGTCATTCCAATTGAATTACTATTTTCATTGACCTCAACCTCAAATAGATAACCTTTAAGATTAATCAGAGAAACATTTCCAGATGAATCGCTTCTTAGGAGAATAAAATTTCTTCCTATGAAAGTTATAAATATAATTCCAAGCAAAGTTACTACAAGCCCAACATATGAATAATCAAAAAAGCTAAAAGGGGAGCTTGATATTGATGCTTTATACTCAGAAATAATTATATTTGGCGGAGTTCCAATAGTCGTATTCATTCCACCTAAAATACATGCAAAAGCTAATGGCATTAAAAATCTTGATGGATGCCATTCCATTTTTTGACAAACATTTAGTGTTATGGGTAAAAGTATGGCTAATGCCCCTATGTTATTTATAAAGGATGATAAAAAAGCAGCTATCAACAGCAAAAAAATTAAAAACTGTAATTCAGAAAATTTTCTTGTTCCTATTAATTTTCCAACTAGTCCAGTTAAACCAGAATTTTTTAAACCTTGGCTTATTACTAGCACTAACGCAACAGTTAAAACTGCCGGATGAGAAAATCCTAAAAACGCATCAGATGCTGGTATAACTCCAACTGCAATCAATATCATTAGAGCACCAATAGTTAAGGCATCATATCTTAATTTACTCCATATAAATGATATCAGGAGGCCAGCGAGAGTAAGAGAGAGTATAAATTGATCGCTCATAGAATGTTTCTATTGAGGCATACTCTCAACATATAATGAAGTAGATGGGTAAGCAAATTCAGTATTGTTTTCCTTGACTATGTTCATTATTTTAAAAATAAGATCTTCTTTTATTTTATTAAAGTCTGCAAAACCAACTGGATCTGAATAAGCAACAATTCGAATATCTATAGAGCTTGCACCAAGTTCAATTACTCTAACTACTGGATCTAAATCTGGATCAGATACAAAATTATCGCTTTCTAATATATATTTTTTGATATTTGATCTTATGGTTTCAAGTTGCTCTACGGATGTTGAATAAAGTAAATTTATTGTCCAATCAAGCCTTCTATTTATCATTTCTCCATGATTAATTACCTTTACATCAGATAAATCTTTATTAGGAATAGTCATTGGGGCTGTATCAAATGTTCTAATAACAGTTGATCTAAAGCCAATAGATTCAACTATTCCATGAAGCTGTCCAGTTACTTCAATTCTATCGCCTGGTTGGAATCTATGCTCACCAATTATTAATATCCCAGCAATTAAGTTTTTGAAAAAGTCTTGCGCCCCCAAAGCTACTGCAACTGAAAATAGACCTAGTCCAGCAACCAATGGGCCGATTTGAATACCGAAGATATCCAATATAATTGCAACACCTATTACCCACACTATGAATCTAGATGCTCTCTCAAGCCACATTTGCATTGATGCAGTTAACCATGAGCTTGTTGATAGAGCTGCAAATAAAGGTTTAACAGCATTTGATAAAGCACTAAAAATTGTAAATATTACAAAGGCTTTAACTATGTTTGTTGCAATATCTCCAACCAAGCCATTAATGGGCAATATTAGAGTACATAAATACAATGCTATAGTAATTGGAATTAAGCTAATTGGTTTTTTTAATGCGTTAATTATCTCATCATCAATCTTTGAATCTGTTTTTTCTGCTAATCGACTCAAAGAATTTATTATGACAGAGATAATAAAACCTCTAAAAAGAAATGCTGAAAGTATGACCAGTAATGATGAAATTATTGCTCCGAGGTCAATACCAAAAAAACCTCTATTCCAAACTTCTGAGAGAAGCTCTATAAAATTTTCCATTTCTAAATATGTATTAAATTAATCTTAATTTATATCGCATTTACTTGAATTAAGCAAAGTGAAAGTAGCTATTTTTGTATACGATCTTTTATGAAATATGGAGTATAGATTAAGAAAAAGACTGAAATAGCCAAAGGCACTAAAACAAGTAGATGAAATGGAGGTTCTGGGAAAATATCCATCGGGCTTGCACCAGCTGGTTTTGCCATCAAGTACCAGAAGTTTGCAGGCTCACCTAATATTAGATTTATTATGTAAGTTATTGGTAATAATATGCATGCAGTAATAAATGAGACAGTAAGTATGTCTTTTGCATAAGGCCTGTTGTTAAGAGCTATAGTTGCATAGATCACCCCTATAACAATCATTCCGTGACCAATCATGAAAAATACATAATCTAAATCATGGTGAGATATATCAGGAGTAATAATAGCTGCCGTGGCCCCAGCTATACCCCAAAAAAAGGCACACTTATATAAAATTTTAGGACCACCTAGTAGAAACCAGGCTAAAAAAATCTCAGAAAGATCACACATATGAAATGGGAGAACTTCTCTCCAGTTATATGGGTTTTCAAGAATATATAAATCTTTGAAAGGTGAAATAATTAGATGAGCCAAAATAATATATGCAATAGTTTTTGTTATTACAGATTTTTGAGCATCAGATTTTTTTTTATAAATTAATGGTAAAAAAATCGTAACAGCAAGAATGCCTACGATAGTAATAATATGTATATTTCCAAATAATATAAAAGGGCTGGCAGTCATAAAATGCTCTCAATGAAATATTAATTATTCTGATTATAGTGATTTTTTATCAATTTATAAAAAAATGACTATTTAAATTTTTTTTAAATTAGTTTTTTAAAGCATCTAAAACAATCTTTTCTGAAAGAATCGCTGGAAGAATGGATGGCTTTTCCATTCCTGGCTTCCAATAAACATACAAAGGGACTCCACTGCGTCCATATTTATTTAGAGCATCAAGTATGCTTTTATCTTTATTTGTCCAATCAGCAACAACATATTTTATATCGTTTGCTGCCATAAATTCTTTTACTTTCATTCTAGATAAAGCAACTTTATCGTTTGCCTGGCAGGTTATACACCATGCGGCTGTATAATTAATAAAATATGCTTGTTGTGATCCTTGAAACTCTTCTTCAATACCAAAATACCATGAGTCAATCGAATCATTTAATCTAGATGAAGTCTCTTGGCTTGTTGAAAAATTATTTATTTGAGTAAATAAAAATAGAATGGTTAGTAAAGATGATCCAAAAATAATAATCTGATTTCTAAATGTTTTATAGACCCACATAAAAATAGAAACTGTAAAGAAGCAAATAAGTAAAGTAATTAGCTGATCAGAATTCACCTGAATACTAAAAACCCATACAAGCCACAGAGATGTCGCAAACATTGGAAATGCAAAAAACTCTTTTAGTGTTTCCATCCATTTACCAGGCTTTGGTATTGATGATATTAAACCTGGGTTAGCAGTTAAAAGCAGATATGGGAATGCAAAACCCAACGCAAGTGATAAGAATACTGGCAAGGTGATTATTGCAGGTTGAAGGATAGCATAACCAATAGCTGCACCCATAAATGGAGCTGTACATGGTGAAGCCACTATAACAGCCAAGACCCCTGTAGAAAAAGAGTTCATATAGTTTGGATTCACATTTGGTGATGTGCCCAATCTTGTGAGAGAAGACCCAATGTTTATATCCATTAGAAGCACAAGACCAATTAGGAACATTATCAAAGCTAAGATACTAACCACTACTGGAGACTGAAGTTGAAAACCCCATCCTAGAACACTTCCAGACTGCTTTAATAAAATAATAGCTAATGCAATTGTTAAAAATGTTAACACTACGCCAAAAGCAAAGCTCAGTGAATGCAAACGAACTTTTGATAAAGATTTGCCACCCAAAGCAACAAAACTTAGAACTTTAAGAGATATTACAGGGAACACACATGGCATAAGATTCAATATCAAACCGCCAATAAAGGCAAAAAGTACCGCCTGCAATAAATTTAATTCATCAAATAATTCAATTTCAGGAGTATTTACTAAACTGGATTTAACCTTGAATGGCTTACCATCAATTACAACTACTCCAGATATTTCTGATAATTTAGAACTATCAAATAATTGGATTTTTAAAGAATAGCTATACTCTTCTTCTGTAAGTTTTTGGACTGCTGCATGCTCAACAACATTTTCAATATCAGAATAAAAATATACTTGATCTATGCTTTTATCAGTTTTTGAGAATTTTAATTCTAGAGTATTGCTTGAGAGATAAGCCTCTGTTGGCAAGGTAATATTTGGAACCTGCTCAATAAAAAAATCTAATTTATTATCAAGCGGGATATCTGCAATAGAAGTATTTATGTATGCCTTCTCTGGTATACAAACATCTGCGCATATCAGAAAATCTACAGACACACGTATTTCTTCATTTGTATTTAACTCATTTTGAATTACTTTGAATGGAAAAATTACTTCATTGTTATATCCGTATGTCATAAGAGGTGGATACGGAATCAATTCAGGTTTAGGCCAACTTATTTGATCAAGCTTAAACCGATTTGGTAACTCCCAAACTATCTCAAGGGCCCCCCCTGAATCGCCAGGATTTTTCCAATAAGTATGCCAGTTTTTATCAAGTTCGAATTTAATGCCGATATATGAGCCATCAGCTTTAAGGTCATATGAATTTTTAACTAAAGAAACATTTGCATGACCGGTATCTATGACAATCTGATTTGCAAATAGTGAAGGAAATAAGAAAAGTAGAAATAGAATTTTTTTCATATTTAATCTTATCATTTATAAAAAATTTAATTGAAGGATGGCTTCAGGCCATCCTTCAAAAGATAGTTATTATTTTTTACCAAGAATTTTCTTTGGTGTCTTGATATCAATAATTTTTGGTTTTTTCTCTTCTGGAATTATTTTTTCAAGATTGATTAACAATAATCCATTTTCAAGTTCTGCACCTTGAACAACAACATCTTCAGCCAAGGTGAATTGTTGCTTAAATGCTCTTTTTGCAATGCCTCTATAGACTAAGCTATGATCCTCATCATTGTTGTTATTTTCTGGACCATCATAACTAACTGTAAGAATACCGTTTGTTAACTCAATCAAAATATCATCTTTTGAAAGTCCAGCTACCGCTATTTCAATCTCAAATATATTTCCTACTCTTTTAATATTATATGGTGGGTAACTTGAAGACCTTTGTGACGATTCAGATAACCTCTGAAACCTATCAAATAAAGGTTCAAAACCAAGTACCCTAGTGGTAAAAAATGGGTCTGTAAAATTTAACATCATAATTGTCCTCCTTAAAGCGACATTTGTAATTGCATCCTATTTATAGGCATGCGGTTTATATGTGAAGACCCTAATGGCATCTTCAGTATTTATATGGGGATTATTTAATTATTTTTCAATACTCTATTTAAAACAAAAAATTAAATGTGATAATCTATTAACTGAACTTAATGCAATAAAAACTGTCTATATCTTATGAGAATAATTTATCTAATATTAATACTATTCACTTACAACGCTTTTTCTTCAGACGAGATAGAAATAAATACTGATGATATTTGGGCTCTAGATGTTAGAAGTAATAAATTTTTTCGTAACGGAGAGGTTTTATTTCAAATGCCGCAAGATGCTTTGCATACTTATCGCGGAAGAGAGTATGGTGACTGGAATGAATTCTCTTTTATAGACTCAAGAAGATTAATCAAGTTAAAAAAGGGCGATCGTATTAAAATTGTCGAGTCTTATTTTAACTCGGATGTATTTAAGGTAATTCTTTTAGACGGATTTTATAAAAACAAAACTTATTATGTAATTACAGATGATTTGCATAGAAAGTATAAAAAACTGGAGATAAGCTAATGAAGAAAGGTATTTTAATTGTATTTATAGGAGTTTTTATTTCTAGCTGTGTGAATATGTCACAACAGCCAAATATTGTTTCCAGAAATGATGTGCAAAGACAGCAAAGTATTACCTTGGGTACTATTATCGATATTACAAATGTAACAATTGAGGGTGATAGAAGATTGGGTGCTGCTACAGGTGCAGCTATTGGTGGAGTTGCTGGTAAGAATGTAACCGAATCTGATACTGAGTCTGATATTGCATCAGTAATTGGAGCTTTGGCTGGAAGTGCAATCGGAGCAAATATTGGCTCATCACTAACTAAGAAAAATGGTGTAGAGCTTTTAATCGAGACAGATTCAGGGAGGCTTGTTTCAATAATACAAGAAGTAAGTGAGATAAGATTTGAAAACAATCAAAGAGTTAGAATTATCAAAAGAAATGGTAAATCAAGGGTTTTACCAATCCAGTAGATGTCTAATGAAAATTTTTCAGATATTTATAATAAAGCGCTAGATTTATTATCAAGAAGAGAGCATTCTCAAAAAGAAATTAAATCAAAGCTTCACAATAAGTTTAGAAACACAGATGAAATCGATGAGGTTATTAAAAAGCTTGTAGCTAACAACATAATTAATGACGCTCGTTTTACAGAACATTACTTAAATTCAAGAAAAAGAAGAGGCTTTGGCTCTAAAAAAATATCTTATGAGCTTCTATCAAAAGGTATTAATGAGTCAATTATTGATGAGGTGCTAAGAAATACGGATGATTGGAAAGAATTGGCCAAAAAAGAGTTTAATAAGAAGTATAAAGACGGCCCATCAGATGATTTTAAAATTAGATCAAAGCAAAAGAATTTCTTGCTAAATAGAGGGTTCTCTTTTGAAGAAATTGAATCTGTTTTTAGTTAGGTCATGTTATGATCATCGTGTATGTCATACGAGGTATTAGCAAGGAAATATAGACCATCTAACTTTGAAGAAGTTGTTGGTCAGTCTCATATAATTCAAGCACTTTCTAATAGCATCACCCAAGATAAAATTCACCAGGCATATATATTTTCAGGAACTAGAGGCGTTGGAAAAACCACCCTTGCAAGAATTTTATCAAAATGCCTAAATTGTCTATCAGCAAAAACTCCTGTTACAGCTCCATGCGATACTTGTAATTCTTGCGTTGAGATAAAAGCAGGCAGACATTTAGATTTCTTAGAAATTGATGCTGCATCAAAAACAGGTGTAGATGATATGAGAAGTCTTTTAGAGACGGTACAATATAAACCCTCGACTGGAAGATACAAGATATACCTTATAGATGAAGTTCATATGCTATCTACTAGCAGTTTTAATGCTTTACTTAAAACGCTTGAAGAACCTCCACCACATGTGGTTTTTATATTTGCAACAACTGATCCAGAAAAAATTCCAAAAACTGTTCAATCAAGATGCTTGCAGTTAAACCTAAAAACCATAGGCAAACAAGCTTTAACAGAGCATATGCTTAATATTGTAAAAAAAGAGGACATTAAGCATGATGAGGAATCATTAACATTGATAGCAGATTCAGCAAAAGGTTCAGTAAGAGATGCTTTAACTCTTTTAGATCAGTCTATAGCTCATGGAAATGGAGCGCTAAATGAACAAGATGTAAGAAATCTTTTAGGTACAATTGATGGTGCCATGATAGGTGATCTTGTTTCAAGTATTATCAATGGAGATCCTGAAAAATCCTTTAATATCTTTTATCAAATTGAAGAACTTAACCCTGAGTATGAGAATATTCTTAAGAGTATAGTTAGCTTTATTCATGAAGTCTCATTAGAGCAGTTCCTAAAAAATTCAAATGATGAAAACATAATCAAAATTGCTGAGAGAGCAGATAAAGAATTTATACAATTAGTTTATGAGATTGCCGTCAATGCGTATTCAAAATTCTCCATCCATCCAGAACCTAAACAGGCTCTAGAAATATGCATCTTGCGAATGCTGGCCTTTAATCCAATTGCAAGTATTCATGAGAGCTCATCCGCTACTAATGCAAAAGAAACGCCTGAAAAAAAAACTCTAAATATTGAGCAATCATCCAGCAAAAAAGCAGACCATAAAAATCAAAACATTGATCAAAAGACTGTAAATACTAAAAATAATGACTTTTTAAAAATAATTAACTCAAATAATGAGTGGGTTAATGTTTTCAATAAGCTGCAAATGAGTGTTTTTGCAAAAAATTATTTTGGTCATTTAGTATTTATAAAAATGGAGAATAATAGAATTTATCTTGAGGGAGATATTGAAAATAATAAAATACCTAAAAATGTTAAAGCAGAATTTGAGAAAGTGTGTACTGAATTTTTTAAAAAAGATATCAAAATTGATATGTCGCACTCAACAAAAAAAGGTGGACCATTATTTATTAAAGAACAGGAAGATATCGTTAAACAGAATGCAGCTGAAAATATTATAAAAAATGACGACTCTATCAAAGATTTTATGAATAGATTTGATGCAACTTTAAAAGACAAATCAATTAAACCCATTAATTAGTATGAATAATGATCTTTTAAATGATTTAATCAATTCATTAACAATACTGCCAGGGGTAGGGAAAAAATCTGCACAGAGAATGGCTCTTTATTTGTTAGATAAAAATAAGGATGGAGCTTCTTTATTATCAAAGACACTTCAGGATGCAGTTGAAAGCATTGATAGATGCAATAGGTGTAGAATGTTAACCTCAAATGAATTTTGCAAAGTATGTTCAGATACATCAAGAGACTCTTCAAGCATTTGTGTAATTGAAAATCCATCAGATATGCTGGCGATTGAATCTACAGGAGGTTTTCGTGGTAAATATTTTGTATTACTAGGAAGGTTATCACCAATTGATGGAGTTGGCCCAGAAGATTTAGGAATTGACAAGCTTTTAAGACTTATCGAAAAAGAGAATATTTCTGAAGTCATTTTAGCAACAAGCTCCACTGTTGAAGGTGATGCAACAGCCATGTTCATTAAGGATCATATAAAAGATGTAAGGGTTTCAAGAATTTCTTATGGAATACCGATTGGTGGGGAGCTAGAATATGTCGATGGAAACACTATTGCACGAGCAATTCAAGGGAGAGTAAATATAGATGTCGATTAAGTCAGATAAATGGATAAAAAAAATGTCACTTGAGAAGGGTATGATTGCACCTTTTTCTGAAAATCAGATACGCGTTGATAATGAAGGTAATAAATTAATTTCATATGGAGTATCAAGCTTTGGTTACGATGTTAGATGTTCAAATGAATTTAAAGTTTTTACAAATATTCACTCCGCAGTAGTTGATCCAAAAAACTTTGATGCAAATAGTTTTGTGGACATTCAATCTGACGTATGTGTTATCCCCCCCAATTCATTTGCCCTTGCAAGGACTGTGGAGTATTTTCAAATCCCCAGAAAAGTTTTAACTATCTGTCTTGGAAAGTCTACTTATGCAAGATGCGGGATCATAGTTAACGTAACACCCTTAGAGCCAGAATGGGAAGGGCATGTAACTTTAGAATTCTCAAATACAACCAACCTTCCAGCTAAAATATATGCTGGAGAAGGTGTAGCTCAAATGATCTTCTTTGAATCTGATGAAGATTGTGATGTCAGTTATAAAGATAGGGGCGGGAAGTATCAGGGACAAACTGGGGTTACATTACCCAAGACTTAATATTTTCTCTAATGTAAGAGTATCTGTTCTTTTTGGGCTTACATCTTTAATTTCTACAAACATATAACCAAGTTCTTTTGCCATTAAATATGTAGTTTTTCTATCTTCATTCTCTCTAAGCCTTGTTACTTCTATGCATGAATATTGCGTGTCACCAACATTGCATATTTTATTCTCGGATGTAACTTTATAATCATTAGATTCTATAGATCCATTTTTTATTTCAAGAAGATTTAATTTAAATTCCTTAAAACCATTTAAGATCATGATCCTTATTTGGATTTGTGCATTAAGAGGATCAACAACAGGTATCTCAGGTGCCTTTAATATCCATTCATCCCGTCCTTTTGAGCTCATTTGGTTTGAATTAGCATCAATTAAAATCTTTTGATCACGATTCACAAAACCAGGCTTAATTTCAATTTCATAGCTTTTTGTATTTACAGCATCAGCTTGAATATTAAAAACTGTTTTAAAGTAAAGGCGTGCCAATGTACTTTTGGCTTTAAAAGTTAAGGATGATTCTTCTTCATCAATCTTTAATTGTCGAACACCTTTAATATCTATTTGAGACGATTTAAACCTATACTCAGCCTTATAATCATCAATCGCATAGGAGTACGTTGAAAAAATTAAAGCTAGGAAAGTAATTTTATACATTGTATCTAATTTTTAATATGCCATCTGTCAATTCAATATCTTTAAAAGCAACCTTATCATTAAAGTGTTCTAGATAGATTTTTTCTTCACATATATATTTTATGACAAGTGGATATAATAAATGTTCCACACTATGAATTCTTTTTATAAGTAATTCTATTAAATTTTTATTTGTGTCAATCACACCTTGGGCTATTAAAGGACCTCCATCTAAAACTGGAGACACAAAATGAATAGATATACCATGCTCTTTATCAGAGTTATTTATTACTTTTTCATGTGTATTTAAGCCAGGATATAGCGGCAATAGAGAAGGGTGAATGTTTATTATCTTTCCTTTATATTTTGTTGGTATTAGCGGAGTAAGAATGCGCATGAAACCAGCCATAACAATTAGATCTGGTTTATTTATGCGAATCCTTTTTTCAAGAGCATTATCATACTCATCCCTTGAATTAAAAGATCTATGATCTAGAACAAATGTATCAATATTTTCATTTTTTGCTCTAACTAAGCCATAGGCATTTTCATTATTTGATATTACTTCAACAATCTCTGCTTGTATAAGACCAAGGTTTATATTTTCAATTATTGCCTGAAGGTTTGAACCGCTTCCAGAAATGAGGACGACAATTCTTTTCATTTTTATGAATATTTTATTGATGCATCAGTCTTATTTTCAATATAGCCAATCTCATAACACTTATATCCATCATCATTTATGGAATTCATAATGCTTTCAGTTTCTTGTCTATTGACTATCAAAACCATTCCAATGCCGCAGTTGAATATTCGATACATATCATCATCACCTATACCCCCATTTTCTTTAAGCCACTTAAACTCATTTGGAAGTTCCCATGATGATTTTTTTATATTTGCACATAAATCTTTAGGAATAGACCTGGGGAGATTTTCTGTAAGACCTCCGCCAGTGATATGAGATAGTGAGTTTATTGAATAAGCATTTAATAACTGATTTATAAGAGTGGGGTATAAATGGGTAGGCTTTAAAAAAGTATTAGCCATATCATTTTTCTCATCATCAGGGCATGATGATTCATCAAGTATTTTTCTGATTAATGAATAACCATTTGAATGAGCTCCGCTTGACTCTATGCCAATAAGAATATTACCTTCAACAACATTAGATGTGTTGATGATTTTATCTTCCTCAACACAGCCCACAGAAAATCCTGCTAGGTCAAAATTATTGTTAACATAATGCCCTGGCATTTCAGCAGTTTCTCCTCCAAGAAGAGCACACCCTGATTCCTTGCATGCTTTAGCTATACTTCCAATAATTGTAGATGCCTCAGTTACGTCAAGCTCTGAAGATGCAAAATAATCTAAAAAGAATAGTGGCTTAGCTCCACATGTGATCAAATCATTCACGCACATTGCTACCAAGTCTTGGCCAATTCCATCAAGTTTATTATATTTTTGTGCAAGCGCTACTTTCGTTCCAACACCATCAGTACATGCAACCAGTACAGGTTTTTTTATATCTTCTCCAAGTTTATACATTCCAGCAAAACCACCGATACCCCCCAGAACATTGTTATTTTGCGTTGATGAGACATCTTTTTTTATAAGATCAATAAGATCATTACCTGCTGAAATATCTACTCCCGCAGATTTATAAGGATCATTATCTATATTTTCTTTTGTCATTTAGAATACCTATTGTGAAGAATAATTTTAGCAACAATTTATATTATCTTTTTATATTAGTGATTATCTTTTCTAATACAGCTTTTGGGAAGGAATTTAAGACACTTTTTGAGATAAATCATAAAATTGAGTCAGGGGTTTCGATAGATAAGTCGCTTAATCAATCTTTTGATAAAATGGTTTACCGTCTTAGCGGATCCTCTAACCCATCATATATTTGGAGAATAATTAATTCAGGCACAGTCCGAAAAGACTTTATAGTTAGCTATTCTGTTAATCAAATGGACGGGGATTCATTTTTAAGAACTCAATTCAATCAAAAACTTTTAGAAGAGAAATTTAGGCAGCTTGAAATACCTTTAATTGGCAAATCAAGACCTATGTTTATTGTAATTGCAAAAATTGATAATGGTGTGGATGAGCCTTATTTCCTTAATGATGATGTTGCAAACGTATTTGATAAAAGTTTCAAAGAACTTATTAATACTATTTCTGAAAACAGAGGGGTATTTATTGAAATACCTATATTGGATTTAATTGATACCCAAAACATTAAAGATTTTAATTATTTGTTAGACCCTAATGATTATTTAAAGTCAAAATACAGTCACGAAGATATCGTTAATGTTGAAATTACAAAAATAGACATAGAAAATTGGTCTGTAACCGGAGATATAGAAAAGCTTATTAAATCTGCTAATTTTCAAAATGAATTCATTGAATTATTTCAAAAAACTCTCAATGACAAAGTCTCCAAGTATTTAAATGGATTGCAGATCGAGTTTTCAAAAAAAAATACACTTTCATTAAACATTGCAAATATTCAATCAGTAGAGGATTATGAAAATGTTATAGATGGTTTAAATAGCATCATTGGAATTGAGGAGATTAAAATTAATGCATTTGCTAAAAACACATTAATATCTGATATTTATTTTTTTGGAAATAACGAAAGATTTATTAATGTAATCGATGATAAATCAGGCTTTAAATTAACTAATATTAGCGACAATAAAAAAGACATTTTTATAGAATATAAAAAATGAGTAGATACTTTATATTTATACCTAATTTTTTATCAATTATCAGAATTGGCTTAGTTTATCCAATTCTAATGAACATACACAATGATCAATATTTAAATAGTCTTTTGTATTTTATATTGGCATCTATCACAGATGCATTAGATGGTTTTCTTGCAAGAAAGATGTCCTGGCAGACAGACCTTGGTAAAATATTAGATCCTGTAGCTGATAAGCTTTTGTTATCAGGCTCTATATTTGTGCTCTGGTTGAATGACTTAATACCTTTTTACGTATTTTTTGTTTTGTTAGCTAGAGATGTAATTATATTGTTGGGCGCATCCATTCATATGTCAGTTGTCGAAACAGGAACACCATTACCAAATCTATTAGGAAAAACAACAACGGTCTTGCAAGTTATTTATATAATATTGATATTAATTACAAACAGTTTATCTTTTGCAATCAATCTTCAGTTCCTAGGTTTTGTAATTTCAGCATTCACTTTATTAAGCTTTGTTAGTTATGCCAAAGAATGGTTTGCTAATTTAAAAGATCACAGTAATGAGTAATCCAAAACAATTAACTTTTCCTTGGGAAAAAAACTTTAAATCATCTTTAAAAGGTTTTTATTGCGATCCAAACAATAAAAAGTTATTTGAAGAGTTGATCAATTTTGATGGTGATGATGTATTTATATATGGAACGAACAATATAGGTAAAACTTATTTACTCCAAGCTGTATGTAATTATTACAATTCTGAATCTAGGTCTTCATTATATATTCCATTAATAGATGTTAAGAATTATGACACAGCTATAATTGATAACGTCTCAAGTCTTGATCTTGTTTGTATCGATGGCCTTGACCAGATTGCAAACAATTCAGAGTGGGAAGTTGCTTTATTTAATCTCATTAATAGCTCTCTAAATACAGAATGCAGATTAATTTTTTCAGCTAATTTTTTGAATAGAACATTGCAGATTGGCTTACCAGATCTTGAATCAAGAATAAAAAAGCTCAATTCTTTTGAGATGAAGCCTGTTCAAGATGTTTATTTAAAAGAAGCTCTACTTCACATTTCTGAATTTAGATCTATAAATCTTGGAGAAAAAGAAGTTAAGTATTTACTTGGATATACAAAAAGAAACTTATCTGATTTGGTCTCAATTCTCGAGAGGCTTGATAGCCTCTCGATGGAATTGAAGAGAAAAATTACAATACCATTAATTAAAGATTATTTGTAATTCATCAATGCTTCACATTCAAAGCAATATGCCATTACATTTTGTGTATCTGGCTTAATTAGCATCATATGCTTTGGGTATTGACCAATAAGCATTTCAATCCTTGGATCAATGCTTGTTTTAATATCTATATTCTCAAATAGTTCTAACAAGAAAGCATCAAATGGATCGATTTCTTTTGTATATGTTTTTACTGAGTATTCCTCAATGTCTGCTAATTTAGCAGCATAACTTAGAGCATCTGTTAGATCACCAATAGTATCAACTAGACCAATCTCTAAGGCTTTGGAGCCAGACCAAATTCTTCCACCAGCAAATGGCAATAAGTCTTCATATTCCATAAGTCTATTATCTGAAACTTTTGATACAAATTTAAAATAGGTATTATCAATACTTGCCTGGACTGCATCCTTTACGTATTCAGGCATTGATTGTCTTTCATCCCATTCCGACGCTTTAGTTGATGTTGTTCCATCAACTTTTATGCCAGCCCAATCGTAAATACCATCCAGGGTAGGGATAATTCCATAAACTCCAATAGAGCCTGTAAGCGTATCTTCTTCAGCAAAAATATGATCAGAGTTTGTTGTTACCCAAACGCCACCTGACGCTGCTATATCTCCCATAGATGTAATAATAGGTCTGTCAGTTGCTTTAAATTCATTAAGCGCATTTGTTATTAATTCACTTGCATAAACACTCCCACCTGGGCTATTAACACGAAGAACAAGGGCTTTAACATCATCATTTTTAGTTGCAGACTGAATGTTCTTAACAATTGTATCTGAGCCAGCAATGCCATATGCAGCCTCACCAGTCATAATGGCGCCCTCAATATTTACTACAGCAATTTTGTTGTCAAACTCTTCTTTTTCTTCATCAATTTCTGCAAGGTAGTCATAAATTGAAATGCTATCAGGAAAGGCGTATTTATCATTTTCACTGTTAGGGAATTCTTCAAACATATATTGTTTAATTTCTTCTCTTGTGACCACTTTATCAACCAGTCCTAAATTTAGCGCTACCTGAGCTGCTTCAGGATTCTCTTTATATAATTCCCATGCATTATCACCAAAGTCCTGAATAGTTCCTGCAGCAAGCTGTCTGCCATCCTCCATCATATCTGTCATTTTTTTCCACATTGGATCTGCAAACTCGTTCCATGCAAGCTTATCATTCTCACTCATAGAATCTCTGGTATATGGTTCAGGTCCAGATTTAAAGTCACCTGCAGTGAAAACGTTGTAGTTAATTTTTAGATTTTTGTATAAATCTACGTAGTACTCTCTTTTTCTTGATAAACCAAATGCAGTTACTTGGCCCATTTCATTAATTAAAACTTCATTTGCTTGAGAGCTTATTAAGTAGGAGCTATTACTAAATTCTTCAGCATAAGCTATTACTCTTTTGCCACTCTCTCTGACATTTTTAACCGCTTCAGCTATTTTGAATGCAGATGCCCAGTACATTCCTAGCTGTGATACGTTTACGTACACAGCCAATAAATCTTCATCATCTGCTGCATGATTGAGAACATCTAATAAATCTTGAAGTTGGTGTTGTTCTGTAGATGTACTGCCTAGAACATCTTCAATAGTGAATGAATCTGTATTAATCACCTCAGTGTCTACTACAACCCCAATTGGCTTGAACCATAATACCTTATCTTCAGAGGTTATCTCCTCAGAGCTATCTCCGAAGCTACCTAGTATCCCACCAATAAAAGAGAAAGTTATTGCTATTAAAATAAGTGCAGTTATACCATTTACAAGTATTTTCCTCGTCATAGCAAGGAATTCATCTGCTTGTTTCCATATTGATTTTTTATTTGTATCCATCTTTACCTCTGAATTAAATTAAGAAATGCTAATAAGCAATTTAAGGGACTATGTTAGTTGAAGCAATTTTAAATGTAAAGCTTACTTTACATATCTAAGATATTTAGGTCCAAAGAGGCAATGGGTAAATAGCAAAATAATCATAATTATCTCAAATACATCTAGATAGAATGTTTTCATACCAAATACTCTTAATGAGGCAAATAAAAAATATATAAGCAGAATGAAACAAAATATCTGATAAGCCTTGATCGATCTTTTAATCGAATAAAATACAAATACTGATATCGGAAGACTCCAAACAACAAGAGTAATAAAATCTATTCTGCCTTGTAAAAAAATTAAAAACTTAATACTAAGTAATACAACAGCAAGGCAGACTGTAATGAGTGTATATTTTTTTTTACTTATCACTTACAGAAAGTTTATTGATTAATTCTGCAAGTCGCACCCCGGATGATTTAGCAATAATATACTCTTCAGGAGTGAGACTGGATGAATTATTAAAACTCTCAACATGTGTTGGGCCATAGGGAGTTCCACCCGATTTTGTATTATGTAATTCTTGGATGGAGTAGGGTGATCCAGAGACCAGCATGCCATGATGGAGCATAAAGGTAATAATATTAAACAATGTAATTTCTTGACCACCATGCATAGACCCTGTTGAAGTAAATGCAAGACCAGGCTTCCCATTCAATGTATTGTTTGACCAAATATCTCCAGTTGAATCAAGAAAATATTTAAGCGGCGATGCAATAGAGCCAAAGCGAGTTGGCGAACCGATTGCCATTCCGGCGCAATCTATAAGATCTTCCTTTGTGCAATATATTTCATTTTCCTCAGGTATAACAGGGTCAGTTTGTTCAGCTTTGCTAGAAACCCTTGGAACCGTTCTAATCTTGGTATTCAGCCCACTTTCCTCTGCGCCATCTGCAATTGCATGTGCTAAATTTTTAACTGAACCTGAAGCAGAGTAAAAAAGTATTAATAAAAAGTTCTTATCCATATTTAAAGTTTGGTTTAAAATGATACAAATGAAAAAATTACTTATCTATTTTACATGTTTTTTATGTCTTGTTGGATGTCAAAAAAATGATATTCAGGTCCACAATGGAGAAAATACGTCATTAAATAAACTTGATGGTTCATGGGTTGTTATAAATTATTGGGCTGATTGGTGTCCTCCATGCCTAAAAGAAATGCCTGAGTTGGTGGAATTTTCAAATGAAAATAGCGACATAAATGTTTTTGCTTTTAATTTTGATCAATTAGATATTGCAGACTTAGATCCGCAGATCAAAAGGTTTGGAGTCGATATACCATCTTTAATTTCTTATCCTGGTGAAATTTGGGGCATAGAATCCCCGCAAACATTACCAGCTACATATTTTATTAATGAGAATGGTAAAGTTGTTAAAGCATTATTTAAACCTCAAACATCGGAAACTCTAAACGAAGTTTTATCAGAGGTTAGGAATCTTTAAAAAAAAGTTTTTATCGAGGAAAATTTCTGGATTAACTCGCTGTTTATTAAGATAAATACTCCAGTGAAGATGCGGTCCAGTTACTCTCCCGGTTGAACCAACTGTTCCTAACAACATACCTTTATTTATATTTTCACCTTCTTTTACATTAATACTGCTTAGATGGCTGTAAGAAGATATTAGTCCCATTCCATGATCTAACATTACATAATTGCCTGCATAAAAGAATTCACCTGTAAGAATTACTACCGCATCCGAGGGTGAGAGGATCTCAGTGCCCTCAGGAGCAGCAATGTCAAGAGCAAGGTGGGGAGCTCTTGGTAAGTCATTTATAAATCTTTTTTTTCCAAATCTACTAGAAATAATCCCATCAACTGGTATCGAAAAATCAAAGTCAGAAAGTAGTTTCTTAGAATATGTATTGAGTGCATTATTGATAATTTTATATTCTTTAAATGTTCTATCCTTATTCTCAGGACTAAGAATAACTTTGGATTGATCTTTAATGGTAATTCTAGACTCGCCATAATCTTTTGGCTTTACCAAAATTATTTTACTAGCAATATCATACGATTCTTCTTCTGTTACATATGGCAATCCAACAACAATAAAGTCATTGTCTTTAAATGAAAATACAGCAAGGTTTGACTCATCTGAAACCTTTGCAGATGGAATAATCAGTATTTCCCCAGAAACCCCATTTAGATCATTATCAGCAATTACTTGCGAGCTCAAAATAATGAAAATGCATATCGTAGTATGAAATCTAATCATTAATTTTTTTAACTGTAATTAATGCACTCCCTTCGCCGAACCTTGCCGTCAATTCTTCATTTACATTAATTTGAGCATTTGATTTTATAACGCTACCATCTTTGTTATGAACAATTGAATAGCCTCTTTTCAAGATCGCTAGAGGATTTAAAATTTGGAGATTATCATTAACCTTTTCAAGGTTAATCGTATTTCTTGACAATAAATTTTTTATTCTGGTTCTAGATAATATATCCAATGAATGTATTCTTAGATTAAGATTTTTTATTTTCTCAAGAGGATTGTTCTGTTGAAGTAATTTTGTTTGATACCTTAGGTGCTGCTTTTCATTTAAAACAAAGCTTGCGATAGATTTTTTTAAATTTATTTCAATATTATCTAACTTTTGTATTTTTTCTCTTAAAAGAGAAAGAGGACTTTTTAATTTAGACCTCACCATTTCAATCTGCTGAGCTTTTTCATTAATCAACAATCCGTATGTTTTTATAAGATTATTTTTATGATTTATTAATTGATCATTTAATTTGAAATATCCCTCAGTAACAATCTCAGCTGCAGCTGTTGGAGTAGGGGCCCTCATATCAGCTACAAAATCAGTTATAGTAAAATCAATTTCATGACCAACACCTGATATTATTGGGACGTTGAAGCTATGAATTTTTCTTGCCAATTGCTCATTATTAAAACACCAAAGATCTTCAATTGAACCTCCACCTCTTGATATAATAACTATATCAATTGGATTTTCAGAGCTTAGATTAAACTTTTCTATCCTTTCAATAGCTTTATATAAAGAGTTATGAGCTGAGTCTCCCTGCACTACTGCTTCGCTTAAGGATACTTTTGCAAAAACACACCTTCTATTTATTGTTGAAAAAATATCTTGATATGCTGCAGTAGAAGCAGATGTGATTATGCAAATATGTTTTGGATATTTTGGTAATATTTTTTTATTTGTTAAGTCAAATAATCCCTCTGAATCTAGCTTTTCTTTCAGGTTTTCAAATTGCTGCATCAGATCACCAGCTCCAGCAAGTCTCATGGATTTAGCAATTAATTGATAGTCTCCTCTTGGTGCGTAGATGCTAACCTGACCTTTTAAAATACATTTATCTCCATTCTTGGGATTAAATTTAAGTCGCATATTTGCATTTCGAAACATTGCACATCGAATAGCACCATTATCATCTTTTAAAGTGAAGTAAATATGCCCTGAAGATGGTCTTGATAGATTAGATATCTCTCCAATAACTGAAACATCATTAAAATTAGATTCTAAAAGCTTTCTTGCCGCATTATTAAGCTCTCCAACGGAGATTATTTCATTATTCTGTTCTAAAATAACATCACTCATACAATCAATTATACTTTATGCTTTTAAATAAAAATCGAGCTAATTACTTTTTATTATTAGCATTAGGGGCGGCATTAATTGGTTTTGCACCCGTGTTTGTTAAATGGAGCGAGATGACTCCCTCTTGGATACTCTTTTACAGGATGTTATTGGCTTTACCATTTTTAATTATTTTTAATTTTAGCTTTAATAAAAAATTATTTTTTAGGGTAAAAAATAAAAAAACTATTTTGTTCACAGCGCTAGCTTCGGCAGGATTTACTATTGATTTGATTCTATGGCACTGGAGCATGAGCATAACCTCAGTCTCCAATGCAACAATTATAATAAACTCAGCACCAATTTTTGTTGCACTTTTGACTTATATTTTCTTTCAAGAATCGCTTAGTCTGAATTTCGTTAAATCATTCATAATTACCTATACAGGAATCATTGGCTTAATTTATTTCTCTAGCAATTATGCTAATGGAAAGATTCTAGGTGATTTGATGTGTTTAGTTGGTGCTTTCTTTTATGCCGTGTACTTGTTGGTAATTTCGAGATTAGGAAAGGAAGATTCAATTAATATAATCTTTTATACAACCTTATTTTGTTGTATTTTTTCTATACCTTTCGCTTTAATTGAATCAGAACCATCCTTACCTTCTTCAAACTTTGAATGGATTAATTTAATTTTTTTAGCATTTTTGTGCCAATTTGGTGGTCAATTCCTAATAACACATGGGATATCAAATATCTCTGCATCAGATGGCTCTATCGGATTACTTCTTCAGCCTTTAACCGCCACAATTTTAGCTGCTTATTTATTTGATGAGCTGATGAATATCACCCAGCTAGTTTTTGTAGGAATTGCTCTCTTTGGTATTTATTTGGCTAGATTAAATATCATAAAAACTAAATCTTAATTCTTATTGAAATCAAGATTGCTATACACAAAAAAACAATAGACAAAATAAATAAGATTTCTATAATGCACTATTAGTTCATGTAATCCTTTGATTGTAATGAATAGAGTGGGGTGATTAGCTCAGTTTGGTAGAGCATCTCGTTTACACCGAGAGGGTCGGCAGTTCGAACCTGTCATCACCCACCATTTGAGTTGATCTTTTATTTTAAATATATATGATTCACTCATAAAAGTGGTCCGGTAGTTAAACGGTTATAATTCCGCCCTGTCACGGCGGCGTTCGGGGTTCGATTCCCCGTCGGACCGCCATTTTAATATGAATATTGTAGTATTAAGCCTTTTAATCTTATGTTACTCATTGGTTCTGGGGATAATATTCGCTCAAGTTCTTCTTACTGCCCCAGTTGTATTTAAAGTTTTAGATGATGAAAGCGCATCTAAATTTTTAAGAAAAATCTTTCCAAGATACTACCTTCTGATTTTACTGATTTCATTGATATCCAGTTTAATATCTTACTTGTGGTTTGAGGTTATTGATTTATATATATCATTATCTGTAGCTGCTTTAGCTTTTATTGGATATGCAATTATACCTATAACTAACTTTGCTAGAGATAGGGGTTGGGATAATCTTTTTAAGTGGATGCATAACTTAAGTGTTGCTAATACTGTTTTAATTCTCTTAATATCACTTACTCAACTGATAAGAATTATCAGTATTTAAAACAATTAAACTTGATTTCTATTTATTAGTTCATAACTATTACTAGAGGATTTAAATTATGGCTAAAACTAAAACTAGAATTTTTCAGACAGAGACTAAACAGCTTTTAAAGCTGATGATTCATTCTTTATATTCCAATAAAGAAATATTTATTAGAGAGCTTGTCTCTAATGCATCTGATGCATTGGATAAGTTAAGGTTTGAGTCTGTTGAAAATAAAAAACTATCTAAATTTAATAAAGATCTAAATATCAAAATAAAAATCAACACTGATGAAAACACAATCACAATTTCAGATAATGGTATCGGTATGAGCGAAGATGAGATTGTTAATAATATTGGAACAATTGCTAGATCTGGCACTGCCAATTTTTTAGAAAACATCAGTGGTGATAAGAAAAAAGATTCAAATCTAATAGGTCAATTTGGCGTAGGTTTTTATTCAGTTTTTATGGTTGCAGAAAAAGTTCAGGTGCTTTCAAAATCAGTTCATGATGAATCAAATAATGGCATCATGTGGGAAAGTACCGGAGAAGAAAAGTATAAGCTTAAAGAAATAGAAAAAGATTCAAATGGTACCGATATCATAATCTACCTTAATGAAGATGCTAAAGATTTTTCAAATGCAGGTAGAGTCAGATTTCTTCTTGAAAAATATTCTCAATATATTAATTTTCCAATTCATATTATAGATAATGAATCTGAACCAGAGATAGTCAATGAAGCAGAAGCTTTATGGCTTAAACCCAAAAGATCAATAAAAGACGAAGAATACAAAGAATTTTATAAATTCATATCATTTGACCAAGACGATCCTCTATTGTGGGTCCATAACAAAGTAGAAGGAAAAAATGAGTATTCAAATCTTTTATATATTCCAAAGAAACCACCCTTTGACTTATGGAATAGAGAATCTCCTCGTGGAGTAAAGCTATACATTCAAAGAGTTTTTATAATGGATGATGCCAGTCATTTTCTTCCGCTATATCTTAGGTTTGTAAGAGGTATTATCGATACAAGTGATCTGCCACTTAATGTTTCGCGTGAAATACTTCAAGATCATCATCTTGTCGACACTATAAGAAAGGGTATTACAAAAAGAGTTGTTGATAGTCTTAAAAAATTGAAGAAAGATCAACCTGAAGAATATAAAGTTTTTTGGAAGGAATATGGCTTAGTTCTCAAGGAAGGACCGGCTGAGGATTTTGAGAATAAAGAACTTATTGCTAGTTTGATGTTATTTACAAGCACACATTCCAAGGATTCTTCTGATATAACTGACTTAGATTCTTACATAGAAAGAGCGAATGATGATCAGGATAAAATTTATTATTGTGTAGCAGATACATATGAGGCTGCCGCAAACTCTCCGCACATAGAGGGTCTAAAAGCTGATAAAAAAGAAGTCTTGTTATTAACAGACAGAATTGATGAATGGTTAATGGCTACTTTAATGAACTTTAAGGGTAAAGAGCTTATTAATGTTGCAAAAGATATAAATGTAGATGAAGAAAAGCCAAATGTTTCCGATTCTGATCAAGATTTCTTAACAAAAGTTAAAAATACTTTAGATGATAAGATTTCTGATGTTGTTGTCAGTACTAGATTGGTTGATTCAGCCACATGTTTAAGGCTTCCAAATAATGAACCTGGAGCTCAGTTAAGAAAAATTCTAGAAGCTTCAGGACAAACTCTTGGTGAGTTTAAGCCAATTCTAGAACTAAATTTAAAGCATAAATTACTAAAGAAACTTCAAGGATTGGATAATAAAGAATTTAATGCATTTGTAGAATTTTTATACGATTATGCAGTAATAGCTGAGGGTGGTTCACCAAAAGATCCTTCTAAGTATTTACGCCAATTAGATAAGTATCTTTCATGATATGAAAACTAATAATAAAAATATTGCTGTCCTTGGTGGGGGAAGTTTCGGAACTGTAATCGCTAATATTGCAGCTTCAAATGGAAATAAAGTTTCATTATGGGTCAGAGACTCAGAACAAGCACTTAGAATTAATTCTGAGGGAGCTAATACTTCTTATCATCCCGAATTAAGATTGTCTGAAAATATAAACGCATCGGATCGCCTAGAAGATGTAGTAAAAAATGCAAAAATAATCTTTATAGCCACTCCCAGTTCTATATTTGAAACTATAGTAATTAGGATTAAACCATTACTTACTGAAGACGTACAGATTATTTCTTGTACTAAGGGAATAAAAAATGATCCTTTTAAAACAATGACTGATCTGATTAATGAGCATCTTTGTTTTAATAATACAAATAGTGTTGGAGTTTTAAGTGGGCCTAATTTGGCTAGAGAAATAGCTGAAATGAAAGTAGCAGGAACAGTTATTGCATCAAGATCAGACGACTTAATTAATGATACAAAAAATATTCTTTCATCTGATACTTTTAAAATTTATTCAAGTAATGATATTTATGGAGTGGAATTAGCTGGAGCCCTTAAAAATATATATGCAATTATTTGCGGAATGGCTGACTCTCTTGATGTGGGCGAGAATGCATTGGGCCTAATTTTAACGAGAAGCATGGCTGAAATGAGTAGGTTTGCTGTTGCCAAAGGGGCAAACCCTATTACATTTCTTGGATTAGCCGGAATGGGTGATCTCGTTGCAACTTGCACATCATCCTTATCTAGAAATTTTCAACTTGGATACAACCTTGGGGGCGGCCTTCATCTTGATAAGGCAAAAGAAATTGTTGGTCAGGTTGCAGAAGGGATAAGAACTTTAGAGGTTATTAAAACTGAATCAGATAGGTTGGATATTAATATGCCTCTTGTAGACTCATTGTATGAAATTATTCATAATGACCAGAGTCCAGAATCTTTAATTAAAGATTTGGTTAATAATTCAAATGAAATTGATGTAGAATTTGTGAAAGAGGATAAAAACAATGGCTAATATAGATATTGATAAAGATGAAATACTAAAGACCAGTAAATGGTTAAGATTTTTATTTATGGTCTTGTATGCATTTGCAATCAACATAATTATTCCAATAATTATTGGACTATCTTTTGTTCAATTTTTATTTTATTTATTCACCTCTAAACCCAATAGCTCAATAGCTAGCTTCAATTCTCATTTGATAGAGTTTTTTAGTGATACATTAGCTTTTATCTTGTTTTCAACTGATGATAAGCCATTCCCATTCAAAAAAGACGAAAACGATGACGACCATATTATTGATGCAGATGTAGAAGATGAGTCACTTAACGAATCGCAAGAAGAAACTATCAATTAATTAAAGTTAATTATTTTTTTCTGAAGATTTTTGAGCAGACTTTAAAGTATTAAAAATCAAAGTATTTATTGTCATAGGTCCAACTCCACCTGGAACAGGAGTATATGCTGATGCAATTTCTTCAATTTGATCTAAATCAACATCACCACACTTTTGTGGATGGTAGCCCGCGTCAATTACAACGGCGCCTTTTTTAATCCAATCCCTCTTTATAAATTTAGGTATACCAACCGCACCAACAACTAGATCAGCTTCTTTAATTATTGAGTCAATATTTTTAGTTCTTGAATGACAGATAGTTACAGTAGCATTTTTGTTTAAAAGCATCATCGCCATTGGTTTGCCTAAAATAGGACTTCTGCCCACTACGACAGCATTCATCCCTTCAATTTCTATCTGATACTCATCAATTAATCTAATAATACCTGCAGGTGTGCATGAACCATAAGCATCTAAACCCATTGCCATATTGCCAAAACCAAGACATGTAACACCATCCACATCTTTTTCCAAAGCTATGGCATCAAAGCATTTTCTTTCGTCAATTTGTTTAGGAACAGGGTGCTGTAAAAGTATACCGCTGACCGAAGAGTCTTTATTTAAAGTATCAATCTTACTCAGTAGTTCCTCGGTGGATGTATCTTTCGGAAGCTCAATTGCAATAGATTTAATTCCAACTCTTGAGCAAGTATTTCTCTTCATTCTTACATAAGTTTCTGACGCAGGATCATCTCCAACAAGAATTGTTGCTAATGTTGGTGTTATACCTTTTAACAAGAGTTCATTAACTTGATTTTTAATCTCTATTTCAGCTTGTAGAGCTAATTTTTTACCATCTAGAACTTTTGTTTTCATAAAATAATTATCGCATTTTTAAATATTTATTCACATCATCATTGCTTATTTTTCTCATAAACTTTAATATTTGCATCCTCGGGGTATAGCGCAGTCTGGTAGCGCACTCGCTTTGGGAGCGAGTGGTCGTAAGTTCGAATCTTACTACCCCGACCAAGTGCGCCTGTAGCTCAGCTGGATAGAGCAACTGCCTTCTAAGCAGTGGGTCAGGAGTTCGAATCTCTTCAGGCGCGCCACTTTTTATATATAATATCGTTATGTTTAAAATTGCAGCTTTATATAAGTTCTTTTCAATCAATAAGCCTGAATTATTGCAAGAAGAAATCAGAGATCATTTCAAGCAATTAAAAATTAAAGGAACTATTTTAGTTGGACATGAAGGTATAAATGGAACTATATCAGGAACTGATTTATCTATAGATGCTGCCATAGATTTTCTTAAAAAGATTAATGGATGCAGTAACTTAGATGCAAAGTATTCTGAATCTGATAAAGATCCTTTTATTAGATTGAAGATAAAATTAAAACAAGAAATAGTTACTATCGGCAATACATCTATTGATCCAAATAAAACAGTTGGTAACTACGTTAGTCCTGATGAATGGAACCGGCTAATCCAAGACGAGGATACTATAGTTATTGATACAAGAAACGATTATGAGTATTCCATTGGTACATTTAAAAATGCAATAAATCCAAATACACAAAAATTTAGAGAGTTTCCAAGCTGGGTAGAAAAAAATAACTTCTCTGATGAAGATAAAAAATCTAAAAGAGTTGCTATGTTTTGTACCGGAGGTATTAGATGTGAAAAAGCATCGTCATTTATGAAAGATTATGGATTTGATGAGGTCTTCCACTTAAAAGGAGGTATTCTCAAATATTTAGAGGATATGCCTCAAGAAAATAGCCTCTGGGAAGGTGAGTGTTTTGTATTTGATGATAGAGTTTCGGTCAATCATAATCTTGAGCCTGGTTCATATGATATGTGTCACGGATGTAGAATGCCAATTACAGATCAAGATAAAGATTCTTCAAAATATATCAAAGGAGTTGCTTGCCCTAATTGTTTTGACAAGACAACTGAAGAGCAAAAAGCAAGATATATGAGCAGACAAAAGCAAGTTGATTTAGCTAAATCTAGAAATCAAAAACATATTGGTCCAAAAGAAGAAATTTGTCTTTCAAAATAAACAAACCTATTCTCTACTCTTTCAGAAGATGTCCTTATGCAATGAGGGCTAGAATGGCAATTTTTATTGCAAACATTGAATGTGAGCTTCGTGAAGTTCTATTAAGAGATAAGCCAGCTCAAATGTTACAACTATCACCAAAAGGAACTGTTCCAGTCCTTCAATTAAAGGACAGAGTCATTGACGAAAGTATCGAAATCATTGAATGGGTTTTAAAAAATGAACAGATATTTGTAGATGAGCTAAATAGCGACCAGGAACATGAAACAAATACTTTAATCAATTTATTTGATGGAGACTTTAAATTTAATCTTGATAGATATAAATATTCTCAAAGGTACGAGGAACAAAATCCAGATCAACACAGAAAGATATGTTTGGACATTCTTAGTAAAATTGATGATCAAATCGAAGGCAAATATTTTTTTGGAGACAATATTCAAAAGATTGATATATGCATTCTACCTTTTATAAGACAATTTAGAATTGCGGACATTAAATGGTTTGATAATCTAGACCAAATTTCGAATGTAAAAAAATACTTAAATAACTTTCTTAATTCAGATTTATTAGAAAATATAATGCATAAATATAAAAAATGGGAGGAGGGTGACAGCCCTCAAAACTTTCCTTATAAACCTATAGAATCATAAGACATAGCAATTTTTTCGATCGCAACTTTATAAGCAGCTGTTCTAAAGTCAGGTTTTTTCATTTTTAAGAACTCTTTCTTTACTTCCTGAAATCCATCTATCATCATATCGTCCAATCCAGATCTAATCAGGTCTATTTCATCTATGCCATCTTCAAAATTTGATTTAAATTTTGATGGCATGGTTTTGCCTGTCATGGTTTCAATGGCCTCAATCAAAGTATTGAATTGAATATTATTTTTCCTTTTTTCTAATCTACCAAATCTAATATGCCTTATGTTTTTAACCCACTCAAAATAACTAACTGCAACACCTCCTGAATTTGCAAGAATATCAGGAATTATAAAAATTTTATTCTTAGATAAGATTGCATGAGCATCATAGGAAATTGGGCCATTTGCAGCTTCAATAATGAGCTTAGCCTTAATATCAGCAGCATTCTTTTTTGTAATTACATATTCTCTTGCGGCTGGTATGAGTACATCACATTCTCTCTTTAGCAATAGACTAGAATCTTTTATAAATGAAGCCTTAGGGTAATTTTTAAAGGAACCGTTCTTGATAAAGAACTTTTTAGCATGCTCAACATTGATTCCTTCATCATTATAAATACCGCCATTGTATTCAGCTAATGCCACTAGTTTCATGCCATCATCTTGGGTCAAAAATTTGGCAGCATTTGATCCAACATTACCAAGACCTTGCAGTATAAAGGTTTTGTCTTTCATCTCTCCATCAAGCTTAATTTTTTCAACCAAATCAGTGTTATTAAAAAACTCCCTTAGGATATATTGAACCCCTCTACCTGTCGCTTCCTCTCTACCAATAAGTCCATTTTTATTAGCTGGTTTGCCAGTTACACAGCCTGCAGCATTTATATCAGTTGGAGACATTTTTCTGTATTCATCTGCAATCCATGCCATCTCTCTTGATGAAGTGCCAATATCTGGAGCAGGTACATTTTGCGAGGGGCTAATAAGATCTCTTTTAATTAGCTCTTGTGCAAATCTTCTGGTTATTTTTTCAATTTCTTTTTCAGTCCATTCTTTAGGATTTATTTTAAGCCCACCTTTTGAGCCTCCAAATGGAACATTAATAATTGCATTCTTATATGACATTAAAGCAGCGAGAGCTTCGACTTCATCAACATGAGTTGAGATATCAAATCTTATTCCACCTTTTGTTGGCTCCATATGCTCCGAATGGACGGATCTCCAGCCTTCAAAAGTATATATATCATTTCTTAATCTCACACCAAATCGAACCGTATATGTCGAATTACAGGTAACAATCTTTTCGGCAAGTCCTTTTGATAGGTTTGTTAGTTTTAATGCTTTATCTACAAACTTATTTGTATCATTCAAAAAATTGTTCATAAAAACCCCCTAATTAGAAAAATTATAGTTTTTTTAATCTATAATGTCTCGTTTCTTGGCGGGCGTAGCTCAGTTGGTTAGAGCGCTGGATTGTGGCTCCGGAGGCCGTGGGTTCGAACCCCATCGCTCGCCCCACTAACTAAAGGTAATTAATATGTCTAGCAAATTAAAAAAGTTAAAAGACTTAGAGAGGATTCTTACAGTAACTATTCCATTAGAAGATTACAAAGATAAGTTTCAATCAAAAATTAACAACATTAAAGGTCAAGCTAAGCTTGATGGATTTAGAAAAGGGAAAGTTCCTAATGAAGTCCTTGAACAAAAATATGGTGCATCAATTCATGCAGATGTTGTAAATGATCTTATTCAAGCCTCTTATCCAGAAGCCCTTAAGGAAAACAATCTAAGACCAGCATCACCACCAACAGTAAAGCTTGAGTCCGAAGATCCATCTAAACCATTGGTTTATTCAGCAACTTTTGAAATTTTTCCTGACATTAAACCAAAAGTTTCTAGCTGGACAAAATATGAAACTTTTTCAATAAATATTTCAGATGAAGATGTAAATTTAGCAATTGAAGACATTTGTAAGAGATATGGTGAATGGAATGACGTCGATAGAGAATCTGCCAAAGATGATCAGGTAATTATTGATTTTAAGGGTTCAATAAATGGTGAAGAGTTTGAAGGTAATTCTGCTGCAGATTTTAAGTTAGTGCTTGGATCTAATTCTATGATTCCAGGTTTTGAAGATGAATTGATTGGTAAGAGCAAATCTGAGTTTAAAATTAATGCTAAGTTCCCAGGCGACTATTTCAAAAAAGATTTAGCTGGAAATGATGCAATTTTTGAAATCAACCTTAAAACAGTTCAAGAGTTAACACCTGCAAAAATTGATAAAGAACTTTTCACAAAACTCGAGATGGACATCGAAGACGAGACTAAATTTAAAGCTGAAATTTTAACTAGAATGGAGAAAGAAGTTAAGACGCAGGAAAAAGATCTCACAAAAGAATCTATTTATGAGACCCTTTTAAAGATCAATAGCTTTAGTGCCCCTAAAGTAACTATTAAAGAACAGGCAGAAATGATGAGAAAAGATTCTCTCATGAGAATAGGGCAGCAAGAAAATGATGCTGCCGATGATCTATTCCCTTTAGATACGTTTATGGAGAATGCTGAAAAAAGAGTAAAACTTGACCTATTGTTTGCTGAATTAATTAAACATTATGCACTAGCGGTTACACAAGAAGACTTAGATAATTTTATTGAAGAAGAGTCTAAAAAATATAAAGATGCATCGCAATTTAAACAATGGATAGAGAACCAACCTCAGCAAGTAGAGCAATTTAGAATGATTGTATTAGAACAAAAACTTGTTGATAATTTAAAAAATGACCTTAAATCTAAAGATAAAGTGATAGAATTTTCTGAACTAGCAAATAAATAAAATTATGAACGAAATAAAGTCAGCCTTAATACCAATGGTCGTAGAGCAAACTCCTCGAGGGGAAAGATCTTTTGATATTTATTCAAGGCTTTTAAAAGAAAGGGTTATATTTTTATCTGGACCAATTGATGATAATATCTCCAACTTAGTAGTTGCTCAGTTATTATTTTTAGAGTCTGAGAATCCTGAAAAAGACATATCAATTTATATTAATTCACCGGGTGGGAGCATCTCTGCTGGATTGGCTATATATGACACTATGCAGTTTATTTCATCTTCTGTTTCAACCCTATGTATTGGCCAGGCTGCCAGTATGGGTGCCTTGCTTTTAGCTGGAGGTGACAAAGGTAAAAGATATGTCCTGCCAAATTCAAGAATAATGATTCATCAGCCTTTGGGTGGCTTTCAGGGCCAAGCTTCAGATTTTGAAATCCATGCGAAAGAAATATTGCACATGAAAAAAGTTGTTAATGAAATATTAGCTAAACATACGGGTCAAACTATAAAGAAAATTGAGAAAGATACAGACAGAGATAATTTCCTTGATGCTAATGCAGCCATCAAATATGGTATTGTAGATAAAGTATTAAATGAAAGGGATCAAATAGATGGCAAATGATACAACTGACAAATTAAATTGCTCTTTTTGTGGCAAAGTTCAGGATGATGTAAAAAAACTTATTGCTGGGCCAAGTGTATATATTTGTAATGAGTGCGTTGATCTATGCAATGATATTATCGAAGAAGAGATTAAAAGTGACGAAGAAAACCCACTAGAAGAACTTCCATCTCCGTTAGAAATTTTTAACCAGCTTGATGAGTACGTAATTGGTCAAGAAAAAGCTAAAAAGGTTCTTTCAGTTGCAGTTTACAACCATTACAAAAGACTTAAAAAGCCATCAAAAAAAGATGCTGTTGAGCTTCAAAAAAGTAACGTTCTCTTATTAGGGCCCACTGGAAGCGGTAAAACTCTTTTAGCCCAAACATTAGCAAAAATCTTAAATGTCCCCTTTACAATCGCAGACGCAACAACTTTAACAGAAGCTGGTTACGTTGGTGAAGATGTTGAAAATATAATCCAAAAACTTTTGCAAAAATCTGATTATGATCCTGAAAGAGCACAGCTTGGAATAGTTTATATTGACGAAATAGATAAGATTGCTAGAAAATCTGACAACCCATCAATTACAAGAGATGTTTCCGGAGAGGGTGTTCAACAGGCATTGCTTAAGCTAATTGAGGGTACTGTTGCATCAATTCCTCCTCAGGGTGGTAGAAAGCATCCTCAACAAGAGTTTATACAAATAGATACATCAAACATTCTTTTTATTTGTGGCGGTGCTTTTTCTGGATTGGATAAAGTAATCTCTCAACGAAACAATAATTTAGGTATAGGTTTTGGAGCAGATGTTGCCAATAAATCAAATGTCTTACCCATATCAAATGAAATTGATGAGCTTGAGCCTGAAGATTTAGTAAAATTTGGATTAATCCCAGAATTTGTAGGCAGACTACCAGTTATTTCTAACTTACACGAGCTAGATGAGAATGCTCTTGTAAGAATTTTAAAAGAACCTAAAAATGCATTAGTCAATCAATACAAACATCTTTTTGAAATAGATAATGTCGAGTTAAGTTTTAGAGACGAAGCATTGGTTGAGATAGCAAAAAAAGCTATAAAACGCAAAACAGGTGCTAGAGGCCTTAGATCAATTATGGAAGATCTTTTAATGGAAACAATGTTTGAACTTCCAAATAAAAATCTTGAAAAAGTGATAATTGATGAAAATACTGTTATCTCAAACTCTGAGCCTATCAAACTTTTAAAATCAAATTCTAAAAAATCCTCATCTGCTAATTGATTAATTGCTAATAGTCCCTATCTATTAGTTATGAGTGATATAAAAACAGACTTACCGATAATCCCACTAAGAGATGTTGTCATCTTTCCAGGTATTGTTACTACCTTATTTGTTGGCAGAAAAAAATCCATTGAAGCTTTAAATGTAGCTATGGCTGCTAATAAGAAATTAGTTCTAGTTAGCCAAATCGATCAATCAGTCGAAGACCCTGGGTTTAATGACATTTATAAAAATGCAACCATCAGCAATCTTCTTCAATTGATTAAGCTTCCAGATGGAACTATGAAAGTTCTTGTTGAAGGGCACAAGAGATGCGAAATCGAGAAACTTTCTGATAAAGATACATATTTATCTGTAACCGTTAAAGAGCTTGATGATGTTCAACTGCAAGAAGCTGATGCATCTAATTTGGTCAGATTTATCAAAGCAAAATTTGAAGATTATATAAATGTTACTAAACGTATCCCCCCTGAAATAGTCTCTACTGTTGACTCCCTTGATGATCTTTCCAAGCTCATTGATACAATTACAGGTCACCTGCCTATAGATACTGAAAAGAAACAACACATACTTGAAACTGCTGATTTAAAAAATCGTGCTGAAAAAATTCTTACATTTATAGAATCTCAACTTGATGTTGTTGATGTTGAGAAAAAAATCCGTGAAAGAGTTAAAAAGCAAATGGAAAAATCTCAAAGAGAGTACTATCTAAATGAACAAATTAAAGCAGCTCAAAAAGAATTAGGTGAAATCGGTGATGAAGGGGATGAGTTAGATGAGCTTGAAAAAAAGATTAATTCCGTAGGAATGCCTAAAGAAGCTTTGAAAAAAGCAAAGAGTGAATTATCAAAATTCAAACATATGGCTCCATCATCTGCAGAAGCGTCTGTTGTTAGATCTTATTTAGACTGCTTGGTTGAAGTGCCATGGAAGAAAAAATCATCAATTAAAAACGATATTGAAAAGTCTTTATCAATTTTGGAAGAAGATCATTATGGATTGGATGAGGTAAAAGAAAGAATAATAGAGTATCTCGCTGTTCAAAAAAGAGTAAAAACAATGAAAGCTCCAGTTTTATGTCTTGTTGGGCCTCCAGGAGTTGGAAAGACATCATTAGGTGAGTCAATTGCACGTGCAACCAATAGAAAGTATGTGAGGATGTCACTTGGCGGTGTTAGAGATGAGTCTGAAATAAGAGGGCACAGAAGAACATACATTGGATCAATGCCAGGAAAAATTATTCAAAAACTTTCAAAAGTAGGAGTAAAGAACCCATTATTTTTATTGGATGAGATTGATAAAATTGGTATGGATCACAGAGGCGATCCTGCTTCAGCACTTTTAGAAGTTCTAGACCCTGAACAAAATTCAACTTTTAGTGATCATTACCTTGAGGTTGACTATGATCTCTCTGAAGTAATGTTTGTATGTACTGCTAATAGTCTAAATATTCCAACTCCATTATTAGATAGGATGGAGATTATCAGAATCCCAGGATATATAGAGGATGAAAAACTTAATATTGCAGAAAAGTATTTACTGCCTAAGCAGATTGAAAGAAATGGTCTTAATAAGAAGGAGGTAAAGTTAAAAAAAGAAGTACTTCTATCTTTAATTAGATATTACACAAGAGAAGCGGGTGTAAGAGGCCTTGAGAGACAGATTGCAAAGATATTAAGAAAAGTAGTTAAAGAAAGATTGATTAATAAAACTCCGCTAAGTAAATCTACAACCATTACAGATAAAAAGCTTGAAAAATACTCAGGTGTTAAAAAATTTAAATTTGGTATTGCCGAAAAAGATAATTCTATAGGACAGGTTACTGGTCTTGCGTGGACTCAGGTTGGAGGAGAATTATTAACAATTGAATCATCCTATGTAGGTGGAAAAGGAAGGATTATAAAAACAGGTTCACTTGGCGATGTGATGCAAGAATCCATCCAAGCTGCATTAACTGTTGTTAGGTCCCGTGCTGAGTCATTGGGTATTCAGCCTAACTTTTATGAAAAGTTTGATATACACATTCATGTTCCTGAGGGTGCTACTCCCAAGGATGGGCCAAGTGCTGGTGGAGCTATGGCTATAGCTCTTATATCAGTCCTAACAGGTATTGCTGTAAGAGCAGATACAGCTATGACTGGTGAAATTACTTTGAGAGGGCAGATCTTAAAAATAGGTGGCTTAAAGGAAAAACTACTTGCTGCAAAAAGAGGTGGTATTAAAAACGTTATTATTCCAAAAGATAATCAGCCAGATCTACAAGAGATTCCTGATCAGATAAAAGATTCATTGAATATAATTCCTGTAGAATGGGTGGACGAAATTGTCTCACTTGCGCTTGAAAAAGAACCTTTACCATTAAAGAAAAGTAATAAGTCAAAGAAGCAGAAGACTTTAAAGTCATCAACTGAAAAAAATCAAGAAAAACAAACTCATTAATAAAGCCTTTATTTGCTTGACTTTTAGCCATAAAAGGCTTTTCATAGAGGAGTATTTATCAATAAATTTACACGAGGAGTATTTAGTATGAATAAATCAGACTTAGTTGATGCAGTTGCAGCAGGTGCGGATCTTTCAAAAGCTTCAGCAGCTAGAGCAGTTGACTCAGTATTAGGTGGCATCGGAGATGCTTTGGGGAATGGTGATTCAGTATCACTAGTTGGTTTTGGAACGTTTTCAGTAAGGCATAGAGCTGCTAGAGAGGGTAGAAATCCTCAAACTGGTGAGTCAATGCACATTGCTGCGTCTAAAGTACCTGGTTTTAAGGCTGGTAAAGGTCTTAAAGATAAGGTGAAAGGCTAAACTTACTAATCTTTTTAAAAAGGGTGCTTCCGCACCCTTTTTTTATTTTATAATACAAACATTATGATGGAATCACTAAGAAATTTTTTATCCGGCCCAAGGTTGGTAGTTATTATTGCCTTACTAGCGTTACCTTTTGTATTTTTAGGAACCTCTAGTTTAGGAACTGTTTTTTCAGGATCTCTCGGTTCTATAAATGGGGAAGAGGTAACAGAACTAGACTACACTGTAGCTGCAAATATTAGAGCGAATAAACTTAAAGAAACATATGGAGAGCAATTTAATTTCAATGAATTAGATTCGCAACTACAAGTAGATCTAATTAGACAAGAGCTTATTACACAAAAAGTATTCCTTTCTGAAGCCAGATCTCTTGGACTCCTTAATGATGAGGAAGTTAAAATAGCAAAAAAATCTATAGTTCAAGATCCTTCATATAGAGATGAAAATGGTAATTTTGATGAAGCTTTGTTCGAAGCTATTGCAAACCAAAATGGATTCTCAAAAAATGATTACATTAATTTAAGTGGCAATATTAATGCTATTGAGAAATATAGATTTTCTTTATCAGGCTCTTTATTTCAATTGCCTAATGAAATTTCTAAATTAGTTAATATTTTAGAAAAAAAAGCTGATATCAATTTTGTAAAGATAGATTCTCAGTCTCTTCAAGACTCAATTAAAAACACCCTTACTGAGCAAGTTGAATACTACAATCAAAATCAAGAATTATTTTATGAAGATGAGCTAAGAAGCTTTCAATTTTTTTCCTTAGTTAGCTCAGATTATTCTGATAGGGTGGAGATACCAGAAGATTATGCAACAAATTATTATGAAGATTATTTAAGCAAAGCCCAATCTAATATTCAAAAGAAGTTCTCCCACATAATGATTGATAAGACAAACTATGAAAATAACATCGATGCTTTATCAAAAATTGAGCTCATTAAATTGCAACTTGATGAAGGCTCGTCTTTTGAAGACCTTGTTGCTGAGTATAGCGAGGATATTGTTACTAAAGATCAAGGTGGAAATTTAGATTATTTTGAAGAAGATGTATTCCCGGAAGAATTTGGTAGCGCCTTAAAAAATATGCAGAATAGCGACATTAGCTCTATCATAGAAATAGATTCTTCTTATCACATTCTTAAAGTAACTGAGGTACTAGAAGAAAAAATTAAAACCTTTGATGAGATATCAAGTGAAATTATTGATGAGCTTATCAGTGCTGAGTCATTAGCATTACTAAATGATGACTTTAGTGAGCTTGATCAATTATCTCTTGAGGGTTCAACCATAAATGACCTAGCAGTTTTTGCTGCAAAAGAAATAAAGAGCTCTTCCTTACAAAGTATTTCAAGCATCAATGCTGAATATGATGTGTTAATTAGTGATATTGTCTTTGATGATTCACTTGAGCTAAACACACCAAAGGTAATTGATTTAGATGGAACTATATATGTTCTATCATTATCAGAAATCAAAGAACCCGAATTAAAACCTTTTGCATTAGTTCAGGAAGAAGTGAATTCAAGTTTGATTGAAATTAATGCTTCAATTAGAAGAACTGAATTGGAAAAAGAATATCTGAACCTATCTTTAGAATCTGAAAAGAAAACTTTTGTAGAAGATAATCTATTTGTTTCAAGTGAATCATTTAAGGATATAAAAAGATATTCATCACTACTGCCTCAAGATATTCTTAGAAGTTTATTTGAATCAAATCCAGGATCTGAGTTATCACTCACATCTTTAAATGGAGATCACTATTTTATAACTTTAAATGCTTATACCTACCCAACCGATATAGAAAAACAAGAAGTGGTTGATCAATACACTCCATTTGATACAGAAAGACTTGCGGACAGAATGAATGATATTATGAATGATGATTTATTTGATACTGCAAAGATAGATCTTAATGAACAAATTTTTACTCAGGAGTAACCAAATGAAAAAATTCCACGTTTTACCTATTATTTGTTCTTTATTTTTTATTTATTCCTGTTCTGAAAATATCTCTCCTGTTGACTCCGGTTTAGAAGATAAGATTTTCCATTTTGGTAATGGAACTGAGCCTCAAGGTATTGATCCTCATATCGTAACTGGGGTTCCTGAGCACCATCTGCTGATTGGTTTGTGTGAAGGTTTAACAACAGCAAATCCGAAAGGGGGCTCAAGTATTGCAGGCGCAGCAGAATCATGGGATATCAGTGAAGATGGTAAAACCTATACTTTTTATTTACAAAAAAATGGTAGATGGTCGAATGGAGATCAGCTTACTGCTCACGATTTTGTGTGGTCTTGGAAAAGATTGTTAACTCCGTCACTAGGTGCCCAGTATCCAGATATGCTCTATTATGTAGTTGGAGCCGAAGAATATCATACTCAATCAAATTCAAAAATTTCATTTGATACAGTCGGGGTAAAAGCTTTAGATGACCTTACATTACAGGTTACTCTAAATGAGCCTACCCCATTTTTCCTTGGCTTATTAAGCCATTACAGCACATGGCCTGTTCATAAAGATACAGTCTTAAAGCATGGATCTATTGATGATAGAAATGGAGAGTGGACAAGACCAGGAAATTTTGTTTGCAATGGAGCATTCAACTTAAAGACTTGGGAATTAAATAATAAAATAGTTGTTGAAAAAAACCCAATGTACTGGGATGCCTCAACAGTTCAGTTAAATGAAATCCATTACTACCCAGTATCAAATGTAATGACTGAAGATAGAATGTTTCGTTCAGGTCAGTTACATGTCACAAGCACACTCCCGTCTCAAAAATGTCCAGTATATATAGAAGAGCAAAATCCAAATCTCAGAATTGATCCATATATGGGCACATATTTCTATAGATTTAATACAAACAATCCCGCTCTAGTGGACCCAAGTGTTAGAAAAGCATTAGCATATTCAATTAATAGAACACAGATTGTTGAAAAAGTAACCAAATGCGGCCAAATTCCAGCATATTCATTTACACCCCCTGGATCTAACGGGTATGAACCAGATACTGCGATTCCTTATGATCCTGAATTGGGACTTAAGCTTCTAAAAGAAGCGGGCTATGATGAAAACAATCCTTTCCCTAAATTGGAAATATTATTTAATACTAATGAAGATCATAGAAAAGTTGCTCTTGCCATTCAGCAGATGTGGCAACAAAATCTAGGCATTGAGGTTGAATTAGTTAACCAGGATTGGAAGGTTTATCTTAATAGAGAAATGATTGGAGATTTCCAAGTCTCTAGAGCAGGATGGATAGGAGACTATGAAGATCCTAATACTTTCCTTGATCTTCTAAGGCCAAATAGAGGAAACAATAAAACTGGGTGGGGTAACCCTGAATATGATCGATTAGTTCAATTAGCAAACACCAAGGTTGATCAGACAGAGAGATATGAACTCCTTAAGCAAGCTGAAAGAATTTTGATTGATGAGATGCCTATCATTCCTCTTTATACCTATGTAAGAGTCTATCAATTATCTGGAGACGTAAAAGGTTATTACCCAAACTATCTTGACCATCATCATCCTAAGTATTTCTATTTAGAAAGAGATTAAGCTTAAATGATAAGAATAATCTTAAAAAGAATTCTTCTTGCCATTCCTGTCCTTTTAGCAGTTGCTACAATAACCTTCTTTTTAATAAAACAAGCTCCTGGAGGTCCATTTGATGCCGAGAAAGCGGTATCACCACAGGTCCTTAAAAACTTAAATGCAGCTTATAATTTAGATGCATCTCAATGGGAACAATACACTGACTATATGACAGGTATAGTTCAAGGTGATTTTGGTCCATCGTTCAGATACCCTGGTCGATCAGTCACTGAGATGATTCTAACTGGACTACCGATAACCTTTGAACTTGCTATATATGCAATATTAATTGCGCTAGTTATAGGTGTTTTCTCGGGAGTTTTAGCAGCCCTTAAAAGAAATACAGCATTAGATTTCATACCGATGGCAATTGCAATGATTGGTATATGTGTACCAACCTTTTTAATGGGCCCATTACTGGTATTAATCTTTGGTATTAATTTAGAACTTCTCCCTGTTTCTGGCTGGAACCAAATACCTGGAGACAAGATTCTGCCTTCTCTAACACTAGGTTTTGCTTATGCAGCATATATCGCCAGATTGAGCAGGGGTGGAATGCTAGAAGTTTTAAATCAGGATTTTATTAGAACAGCAAGAGCAAAAGGGTTATCAGAATCTTCAATAGTTATAAAGCATGCTATGCAAGGCGGACTTTTACCAGTTGTTTCTTTTTTAGGTCCTGCGATAGCAGGATTATTAGCTGGTTCCTTTGTTGTAGAAACTATCTTTCAAATACCTGGCCTTGGAAGGTTTTACGTTGAAGCTGCTTTTAATCGAGATTACACAATGATACTTGGAACAACTATTTTCTTTTCTGCAATGATCGTTTTCTTTAATCTTATGTCTGATATTGCAGCCTTGTGGTTAAACCCGAGATCAAGGGACGAGTCATGAGTAATAATTCATCACTATGGTCAGATGCTGTTTCAAGGCTAATTAAAAATAAAGCAGCAATGGTTGGCGCAATTATTTTGTTTGTGCTCATTTTATGTGCAATCTTTGCTCCATATATAGCTCCTTACTCATATTCTTTTCAAAATCTTGATTTAGGAGCATCACCACCATCAAGCGAACACTTGTTGGGAACAGATATACTGGGTAGAGATCTGCTGAGTAGAATCTTATATGGTGCCAGAATTTCCTTGATGGTTGGTTTTGTAGCCACAGGTGTGGCTTTAGTTATTGGGGTTAGTTGGGGTATTGTTGCTGGTTATTTTGGCGGAAGAATTGACTCAATAATGATGAGAATCGTTGATGTTTTATATGGGCTTCCCTTTATTATTTTTATTATCTTATTAATGGTTATATTTGGAAGGAATTTATGGCTACTATTTGGTGCCATTGGTGCCGTGGAGTGGTTAACCATGGCTAGGATTGTACGTGGACAAGTCATGAGCTTAAAAAATCAAGAATTTGTTCTTGCAGCCAAAGCTATGGGGGTAAGTAACTTAACAATGTTTAGGCGCCATTTACTTCCTAATATTCTTGGCCCAATTGCTGTTTATGCAACTCTTACAATCCCTCAAGTAATGCTGCTCGAGAGTTTTTTAAGTTTCCTTGGGTTAGGTATTCAGCCTCCAATGAGTAGTTGGGGAACATTAATAAAAGATGGCGTTGAATCTATGGAAGAGTTTAGCTGGCTTTTAATATACCCCGGCATAACATTCACAATAACTCTGTTTGCTTTAAACTTTTTTGGAGATGGTTTAAGAGATGCCCTTGATCCCAAAACCTCAGATAATTAAAACGCTCTAATTGCAATTTTTATAATTTGACCAGGTTTTAAGTCTGAATTTTTAAACTTATTAATTTCTTTAATACTTTTAACAGAAACGTCAAAAAGATCGGCAATTTTATATAAGTTATCACCTTGCTTTACTGAATATAGAATAGTTCTTTTTCTTGATTCAATATTTCTGTGAATATTTTTATTGCCAATGCTCAGCTTCTGTCCAAGTTGAAGGTATTGATTATCAGATATGCTATTCATTCTTTTTAAATCTAACACGGTCATATCATATTTTTTAGCAATTCCCCACAAGGTATCTCCTTCAGAAACAATATGCATTTCTATTGGAATAAAGTTATTTGATTCAGTTTTGCTGAGAGGTATTAATAAGGTCATATCAAGAGTTAACATATTATTATTTAAATAGTTAATCTGCTTTATAATAGACACCTCGGTATCATATTTATTAGCTAAATCCCACAAATTATCTCCGCTTTGAACGTTGTGAGAAATCCAATTGATTTTATTCACCCCATTGATTGGATTTTCTGGATTATTAAATAAATCTAATTTTTCAATGGGAATATAGAACTCACTCTTATTGGTCGGAGCAGAAGCCCATTTTGTATAGCCCGCATTAAGTTTATAAACTAATTCTGGCTTTAGTTTGAGATGTTCGCTTATGGTAAGGATTTCAACCTGACCAGGAACTTCAATCTTAACTACTCTTGGGCTTAAATTTATATTCGGCAGCCTAATATCATATTGTTCACTATTGATTATTAATTCTCTTAGCGCAATAAATTTATAAACATATTCAGTAGTCTGTTCTGATAATTTTAGAGAGAAAAAATCACTATCTAGCCCACGTCTTTTATTTCTTCTAATTTGTCTATCTAGATATGTAGGGCCTCCATTATATGCAGCAATTGCTATATACAGGTCATTATCAAATCTATCTAATAGGTATTTAAAATATCCAACAGCTGCATCTGTTGATTTAAATGGATCATGTCTATCTTCATTCCACCAAGTTTTATTTAGGTCAAATAAACTACCCGTTGCAGGCATGAATTGCCATATTCCAGCTGCACCTGATGCAGATATTGAAAAAGGATCATAATCACTTTCTATAAATGGGATTAATGCAAGTTCTAGAGGAAGATTTTCATCTTCAAGTTTTTTAATAACATGATAAATAAAATATTCTGACTTCATTAAGTAGCTTTCAAATATGTCAAGATTTCTTAAGTGTCTATTCATAAATGAAAGAGTCTTTTCATTCAGCTCAATTTCATCATAGCTGGAATTATTTTTGAGATAATCCCAGACATTATTAATTACCTCTATTTCAATCTCTTTCTCTAAATTAATTTCTGGCTTTGGGAGCGTTTCTTTTTTATCTAGACTAACATCTACCTTATTTCCATTAAGATCTTCATTAGACTCAGGCAATGAAGAACATCCTAAAAAAGAGAAAGAGATTATGATTATTGATAATTGTTTTAGAATGAGTCTTTCCATTCTCTTACTGCCTTAAAAGTTGTTGGATTATCTCCATTAATATCATATTTTTCGAATACTAATTTTTTAATATCATCCTGATCACATCTAAGGAATGGATTTGTTTTAATTTCAATATCAATATTAGATGGTACTGTGATCTTATTCTCAGACCTCAATTTTTTTACATATGCATATCTAGCTTGAAGATCACTATTTTTAGGTTCTACCATTAAAGCAAATTCTAAATTTTGTTCAGTGTATTCATGCGCACAATACACTTTTGTAGCTTTTGGTAGGTTTTTCAATAGCTGTAATGAATCATACATTTGATGAGCAGTGCCTTCAAAGATCCTGCCACATCCACCTGCAAACATGGTATCTCCACAAAATAAAAAAGGCTCTCCATCGTTTTCACAATAAAATGCTATATGATCAAGCGTATGTCCAGGAACTGCTATTACATCAAACTCTAAACCGAGAATGTTAACTTTATCTCCATGCTTAACCACTTTATTGATTTCTGAAATATTATTTTTGGGACCAATGATAGGAATGTCATAATCTTTTGTTAAATTTTTAAGACCACCAGTATGATCAAAATGATGATGAGTTATCAGAACACCGGTCAAATCTTTATTATTCTTTTTAATATATTCACTTACTGGTCTAAAATCACCTGGGTCAATCACAACAGACCCTTCATTAGTGGTCAGTAACCAAATATAATTATCTGTGAACGCATTTATTGCTTTAACTTCTACCATTGGTGAATTTTAATTTAAATTTATGAAAACAGTAAATATTTATACAGATGGAGCTTGCAGAGGAAATCCTGGAATAGGTGGCTGGGGTGTTTATATTGAATATGGAGAATCTACAAAAGAGTTATGCGGCGGGGACAAGCTCACAACCAATAACAAGATGGAGCTCACTGCAGCCATAAAAGGTCTAGAAGCCCTCAATGCAAAGTGCCAAGTCAATTTAATAACCGATTCAAAATATGTCATGGATGGCATAAATAGCTGGATCAATGGCTGGAAAAAAAATAATTGGAAAAACTCTCAAAAAAAAGATGTTAAAAATAAGGATTTATGGATTCAATTAGATAATTTAAATTCTTATCATGATGTAAAATGGTCATGGGTTAAAGGTCACTCTGGTCATTTTCAAAATGAAAAGGCTGATCAGCTAGCAAATAAAGGAATCGACACTCTATAGATGAATAAAAAATATATAATTCTTGATACAGAAACTACTGGTCTAGAAGTTCAGCAAGGCCATAAAATTATTGAAATTGGTGCTGTATTACTTAATGATAGAAGGAAGTCAGATCAACATTTTCATACATATTTAAATCCCCAAAGAATAATTGATGAGGAAGCATCAAAAGTCCACGGCATTACTAATGCTGACCTTGTTGACAAGCCATTATTCGAGGAAATTGTTGAAGAGTTTCTTGAGTTTATAGATGGCTCTACCTTAGTTATCCATAATGCTCCTTTTGATGTTGGATTTTTAAATAATGAAATTAAGCTTGCTTCATCAAAATTACCCTTATTAGAGGATATATGTGAGATTGAAGATTCTTTAGTCATAGCTAGGGATAAGTTTCCTGGACAGAGAAACTCATTAGATGCACTTGCTAATAGATTTGAAGTTACTGGATATGACAGGAGTTTTCATGGTGCATTGCTTGATGCAAATATCTTAGCTGATGTTTATATGATGCTAACAGGGGGTCAAAGTAAGTTTGAATTCTCAGAAAACACAACAAATCTTCCAGGTATTGAAAAAAATATAGCTAACGATTTAAAACTAGACAATATCAATCTTGTTAGATTGAAAACCAGCAATGATGATATAGAAAAACATGAATCTCGATTATCAGAGATTGCCAATAAACACTCAATTGAGACAATTTGGAGTAAACATTGAAAGTAGTAACAAGATTTGCACCTAGCCCAACAGGAACCTTGCATATAGGTGGAGTAAGGACCGCATTGTTTAATTACGTATATGCAAAAAAAATGAATGGATTGTTTCTTGTTCGAATAGAAGATACTGATAGAGAAAGATCAACCAAAGAGTTTGAAAAAAATATTCTAGATAGTTTAAATCTAATAGGTTTAAGTCCTGATCTTGAGCCTATAAATCAGTCAAATAGAACTGAAATCTATACTCAAGCTGCTCAAAAGCTTTTTGATGAGGGAAAGGCATATTATTGCAATTGCACAAAAGAAAGACTGGAAGAGATGAGGGCGGAGCAACAAGCAAATGGTAAAAAACCTCAATATGATGGAAAGTGTAGGAGTCTAAATCTTTCAAAATCTAATAACACGGTTTTAAGACTAAAGACTCCAACTTCTGGACAGGTTGTTATGAAAGATTTTGTCAGAGGAGAAATAAGCTTCAACAATGAGGAATTGGATGATTTGATAATCTTAAGAAGTGATGGCACACCAACTTATCACCTTTGCAATGTCGTGGATGATTTTGAACAAAATGTAACTACTGTTATAAGAGGAGAAGATCATATCTCCAATACACCAAGACAAATTCATATTCAAAAAGCCTTAGGGTATCCAGAGCTTGAATATGCCCATCTTCCTCTTGTTCTTGGTGCGGATAAAAAAAGATTATCTAAAAGACATGCAGCAACAAGCTTAGAAGAATATAAAAATGAAGGTTATCTTGATTCTGCAATATTAAATACTTTAGCCAGACTTGGATGGTCAAAGGGAGAAAAAGAAGTCTTTTACCTTGAAGATCTAATAAGGGATTTTGAAATAACAGAAATTCAAAAAGCTGGAGCTATTTTTGATAAAACAAAGCTTGATTGGCTTAACTCACAACATTTAGCCAATATAGGATTAGATGAATTTAAACTTCATCTCAAGCCATTTCTTGAATCTATTGACATCAATATGAATGATCATAAAAGACTTGATCTTTTACTTACCGCAATGCGATCCTCAGAAACAAATCTATCTGCAATTGCAAATGCCCTTAAGCCTTATTACAAAGGTATAGATTCTTATGAGGAAAAAGCTGTCAATAAATTTTTATTAGATAGTAATGATACTCTTTCAAGCTTAATTGTCTTATTAGAAGATCATGATGAGTGGGTTGAAACTTCATTGGATTCACTTTTAAAAAATTTTCAGGATAGTTCTGGACTTTCAACTCCTAAAGTTAATCAACCAATAAGAATAGCACTAACAGGTAGCACAAAATCTCCCTCACTAGGGCTTACATTGGAAATTGTCGGAAAAGATGAATCTTTAAAGAGAATGAAAGCTGCTTTAGATTTTATAAGTTGAGGATCTAATAAACTCATAAAAATCTCTAGCTTTATCACTCATGGCTTTTGATTGATCATGTAGAAGTACAATCTTATAAGGTAGACTTTCCTTTAATTTAAATATATCGACTTTAGAAGAATCGCAATTTTTAGCAGTATAGTTATCAACTAAAGCATTACCAATTCCCAATTCAACTAAGGACGCAGCTCCTGCATAAGATGAAGATTTAGCAATGATATTATTTGTAATTGACTCATCTCTAAAATGTTCTGTTAGGGATTTTACGCCATAGAATGAAATTAAATTTGTTATCTCAATAAAGGGGTGGTCTGCAAAATCATTAAGGCTATGATGAGGTTTATTTTTGAAAGTATTTTTTGGCGATATCATTACATGCATTCCTTCATGTATTACTTCTTTTGATAAATTATTTTCTTCAAGCTGATTTGATCCTCTGTTAGATATAGCGGGATCAAAACAAATAACAATATCTAGACTTTTATTGACTAGCCTGTTCAAAAGCTCATTACTATTTAAATTAATAAAGTTAAAGCCACTGTTGATAGAGTATTTTTTATACTTTTCAAGAATTTCTGGCATTAGGGTTTGCATAATTGATGGAGTAGTGCCCACATTAATGTCATTTGAATTTAAAGGCATTAAGTCTTTAGCAGTATTGTTAAAACTATCTAATTGAAATATCACCATTGAAGCGTACTCATACAATTCATCAGCCTCATCAGTAGGAATAAGCTTTTTAGATGTTCTATTAAATAGCTTAAAGCCAAGTTTGTCTTCTGTGTATGATATTGATTTGCTTAGAGCGGGCTGAGAGACGTTCAGTGCTCTAGCTGCATTTGTAATAGATCCTTCTTTATAGATATGATAAAAGATCTCAATTTGCTTTGAATTCAACATATTTCATTAATGACATATAACCTTAGGTTATCATAATACAATATTTTATTATGTTCATATTTATAGACATATATTTATCTATAGTCTTATAATCAAAGCAAGTGTTTGAATTTAAATTCATGGGGGATATTAAATGAAATTTATTAAATCTTTAATGGTTGTAGCTTTTGCTTTGCCGTTAACAATCATTGCTCAAGAAGACTCAGCTTCTGCTTCAGATGTTGAAGAGGTGGTAGTTGTAGGTTCTCAAATTAAAGGAGCTAATATAGCGGGAGTTCTTCCTGTAACTGTAATCTCAGCTGAAGATATTGAGGCATTAGGGGTAGACTCTGGTGATGAGCTTCTTGAAAATATTGCTGAGCAGGGCCTAAATTATTTTAACGAATCAGAAATGGCTTCTGGAGGCGTTAACGCTTCTAGGGGTGATATGGGCGCATATAACTTAAGAAATCTAGGTGTTGGTAATACACTTACACTTCTAAACGGCAGAAGGTTGGTAATGTCTCCAGGCTACCAAACTGAGAAAATTGGTGGTGACTTTGTCCCTACCATGACAGTTAACTCTCAGCTAGTACCAGTATATGGTCTTGAAAGAATGGAAATTCTTAGAGATGGTGCATCTGCTATCTATGGTGCTGACGCTGTAGCTGGTGTTGTTAATAACGTCATGCAAAATGATTATGAAGGTTTAGTGGTTCGAGCAAAAGTCTCAGCCTATGATCACTTTGAAACAGAAGATAATTGGTTTAATGTCAAATGGGGTAAAGACTTTGGTAAAACCAATGTGAGTGTTTTCTTTGATCATTATGATAGAGGTGCTATTGATGCTAGTGAAGACCCTCGTTGGGGTGACTCTGATCATAGAAAGTGGGTTCCTGAAG
>Ga0213865_10000137_pt1 | contig 47983 bp, 78 predicted proteins | sample PICome_6_FD_160100 | JGI IMG/M metagenome (GOLD analysis project Ga0213865, IMG submission 160100) | Coastal seawater microbial communities near Pivers Island, North Carolina, United States - PICO282 | ecosystem: Environmental > Aquatic > Marine > Coastal | place: USA: North Carolina...
ATTACAATGCACAGATGATATAATTAACGAATCAGACGAAGTACAAGCAATTTGCAACGCTGTATGGACTGATGAAATAAAAGCAAACTATCAAACATTTTTAGATAGTCAAACAGGAGAAATATAAAATGAGTAATACATATGAATGGAACTGTAAAACAGTAGATGTTTATCCCGATTACGAAGGACACAGTGATACGGTTTATAACGTACACTGGAGATTAAACGCTGAGAGCAGCGAGACACATGAAGTAGATGGTGAGCAAGTACCATATACAGCTAGTGTTTATGGCACACAATCATTATCACTTGATGATATTGGTTCTGACTTTATACCTTTTGCAGACTTAACGAATGCAGTGGTTACTGGTTGGGTAGAAGGCATTATGGGTGAAGAGGAAGTAGCAAACTTAAAATCTGCTTTAGACTCTAAAATAGCTGAAGAGATTAACCCAACTACTGAAACAAAAACAATCGGAGGTTAATATGGAAGTCTTGATTGAGATAATTGTCATAACAGGCGTAATATTGTTTATAATATATAAAAAGAAACCAGAATGGATAAATTGGCTCAAGTCTAAATTTAAAAAGTAAATAATCTGTGGATCAAGCAGTTAGTTTAATTACAGAGCTAGGTTTTCCCATAGCCGCATCATTGGGCTTGGGATTCTTTGTTTGGAAACTAATTATGCGAATCATTGACGGCATGGAAAATAAATTAGACACTGTCGATGAAAAAGTAAATGCATCTATTTCTGCTATGGAAGAAAGGTTGGGAACAAAGCTTGATTCCCAGCATGGTATTTTGGTAGGGCTAATAGATAGAGTTAGAAGTTTAGACAATGAAATTATAAGACAGGACACCCTGATTAAAACTATTTTGGGGGTGCCACAGCTTATAGATAGTAATAAAATTGCCAAGGCGGATAGAGATGACCAAAGAAGAGATTAGGGAAGCTAAAGAAAAAGATTTATTAATAAAAATTATATCTTTTGTAGGAATAATTTTATTAGTAGGTATTTTTGTGCAAAATGTAAAAGCTGACGAAATGGTGCATAAATTTAAGTCACCTTCATTTTCTGGTATTGGTACATCTGCACATTATTTAACTATTGATTCACAAGAGTATCAAAGAAAATTAACTGTTAAAGAAGAACTTAAAGCTATCCAGGAGCAAATCGAGAGAGATAAAGAAAACACAACCTTGGCTAGATTCATTCGTAACTTAGAGTCAAGAATATATGCACAGATATCCAGGCAGATAGTAGAAAATATGTTTGGAGAAACGCAGTCAACAGAGGGTACGTTTAATTTAGAGGGAAATACAATTAGTTATACTATCGAAGATGGTATGATTACACTAACAATAATTGCAAGCGATGGTTCAGAAACTATTATACAACTTCCTCTTGGTGACTTTTCTTTCTAGTTGTGCATTGCTGTTCGACCCAATAGAAAACAATTTACCACCAATACAAGAATCAGAACCAGCAAAGATTGGATCTTTGTTGGTACCCAGCTTAGCTAATATAAAAATAGCGAGTGACAAAAAACCAGTAGTAGCAATTTATGCTGGATCGTTTACAGATCAAACTGGTCAACGTAGAAGTAACAGTACATACGCAACCTTTAGTTCTGCGGTAACTCAAGCACCAGATGCTTATCTAATTAGAGCGTTAAAACATGCAGGATCTAACAATAGTGGTTTCTTTGAGGTTGTGGAGCGTGTTGGCTTAGATAATGTTACTAAAGAAAGACAAATTATAAGAAGCACGCGTCAGGATTTTGACGAAGAAAAAAAATTACCACCACTAATGTTTGCTGGCTTGATTATGCAAGGTGGTGTGATATCTTACGAAAGTAACATTAAGAGTGGAGGGGCTGGTGCTAGATATCTAGGCATAGGAATGTCTAGGCAATATAAACAAGACACAGTCACCATATCTCTTCGCACTGTTTCCGTAACTACAGGCAAGGTATTGCTTGAAGTATTAGTTACTAAAACAATATTAAGTGCATCTTTAGATAATGATGTATTTCGTTTTGTAGCTAATCAAACAGAGCTAGTAGAAATAGAAAACGGCTTAGTAAGAAACGAATCTATAGACATAGCATTACAAACAGCAATAGAAACTGCAGTCCTGGAAACAATAAAACAAGGAACAACAAAAGGTTACTGGAGTATAAATGAAGAATAAATTTTTAATTGGTTTGTTATTTAGCGTATCTGTATTAGCGGACAATGAAGTTCATGTTGATCAAAGTGGTAACTCAGCATCTATTGATTTAGAACAGTTAGGATCATCTAACTTAATCGGTGGAACTCAAGCAACATCTGGAACCATGACCGCTTTAGATCTAGACGGAGTTTCAATGACTCTTGATATTAATCAGATAGGTAGTAGTAATATATTTAGATCAGACGCTATAGATGGTGATAACTTTACAGGTTTTTTTGAGTTTGATGGTGACTCTAATGTATTTGATTTATTATTGAACAGCACAGGATTAATTACTGCTGATTATGTAAACATGAATATAGATGTTACTGGTAGCAGTAATACATTTGATTTAAAAGCAGGCGAGGATGATGATGTGTCTTATCTTGATTTGGACTGGATTATATCTGGAGACTCAAATGATTTTGATTTTGACATTGACTATGAGAATGCTACAAACTATGTAGATGTTAACGGAAGCAGTAACACAATTAACTTTCTTGGTAATGGCTATGGAGGCTCAACTTCTTCAGACGCTGGTTACTTTTACTTGGATCTAGATGGCAGTTCAAATACATTCAATATTAAACAACAGTCAACATTGGCTAGAGACTGGATATCAATTACTAGCTCTGCTTCTAATTCTAATATCTGTATCATTCAAAGCGACGGCGGAACAACAACCAGCTGTTGATGTTGGAAATATATCTGAGTTAAACGGATCTGCACAAGTAGTAAGAGGTCAGCCATACAGTGCTGAACTAAAGTTTAATATCCAACAAAACGATGAAGCTATAACTACCAATGGTCGTATGGCTATTACATTCCTAGATGATTCTAAAGTTAAGCTAACTGAACACTCACAACTAACTATAGACGAATACGTCTTTGATCCTAACCCTAGCAAATCTAAAATGGCTATCACCTTTGGTCTTGGCACAGCCAGGTTTATCACAGGCAGTCTTAATAAAATAGATAAAAATAATATAGACTTAAAAACACCTACAGCAAACATAGCTATACGTGGTACTGACTTTACAGTAACTGTAGATGAAACTGGACGTAGTTTATTAATACTATTACCTGATATTAATGGTTTGTCTAGCGGTGAAATATTGGTAACTACAGCCATGGGTACAGTTACACTTAATAAACCATACCAAGCTACAACCGTAGATGTATTTGAAAAAACCCCAACCAAACCAGTTATTTTAGACTTAACTTTGGATATTATAGATAACATGCTTATTGTTAACCCACCAAAACAAAATACACAGTTAACAGAAGAAACAACAGCAAACACATCAAGCAATATACTGGATGTGGATTATCTAGAGTTTGAAGATTTAGACAAAGATTATCTAGAGGATGATAGTCTTGAGTTTACGGAGCTTGACTACAATTGGTTAGATGTAAATTTTCTTGAAGACCTTTTAGACATATTAGATGAGCTTGAGGTAATACAAGAAGAAGATCAGTTGGCACAAGATGCAACCACATTAAATATAGTTGGAACTAGACTTGGTCAAGATCTAGAAACTCAAATCACAACTTACATGACAGGAGAAAAGCTAACTATAATAAGAAGCGTAAACAATACTGCAAGAGTAGATATTGATTCTGATACGGGTTATACAGTTATTTTTATTCAAGATGGAGTATCTAGAGTGGTATCAATAAACGGAGGGGAGGGTAGCACCATAAAGGTTACCCAAAGCAACTGATGAGAATATTTTTTTTATTATTAACTATATTAGCAGCACCTTTAGTATTTCAAAGTCCTCCTACAGAAATATTAAAGTTAAAAGTATTTGATTATTTGGTACCCGAACAACAACCATCTGGCTATTTCACAATACTAAACATAGATGAAAATTTTATAGACCAGGAAGGAGGCTATCCTTTACCCAGACAGAGACTTGCAAAAATAAATAATGAAATATTAAATAATGGTGCTCTTGGTATTGGTTGGGTCATATCTTTTCCTCACCCTGATCGACTTGGGGGAGATAAAGAGTTTGCAGAGTCTTTACAACAAGGTACATCAATATTGGCAATGTTTGAAGCCCCAAATCAAATATACCCAAAAACAGTTGGTACAGTGATCCTAGGTGAAGAAAAAGGTGGTATGTTATCTCAAGGTGTAGTTCAAAATACTATCAACCTTAGAAATTATGTACAACAGGGTATTGCAACTGCACCTACTGATCTTGATAACCTTGTACGAAGAATCCCACTTTTATTAAAAACACCAGACGGATATGTTCCTGCATTTGGAACAGAGGTATTAAAGTCATTAGTTGGTGCTGAAACCTATGTAATAAAAACCAATGAACTTGGTATAGAAGAAATTAGAGTTAAGGGATTGCCACCAGTCAAGACAGACAGTTTAGGTCGCAAGTGGATTAGTTGGGTAGACACACCGCAAACCACATTAAGTGAAATGAATGTCCAGGGTAAGTTTGTTTTTGTTGGAATAACTGCTAATGGAATCATGCCACAAATTGCAACTCCAGTTGGATTATTAGAACCACATAAAATTCAAGCAGCATTATCTGAGTCAATTCTTATAGAAAACTCTCCTTATATTCCTGACTGGCATTTAGCAGCGGAAATTTTAATTTTAGGAATTTTTGTGTCGCTGACATGGCTCACAATTAATTTTCTTGGCATAGGTAAGGGTCTAAGTATAGTAATTATTTTGCTCTTCACTACGGGCTTCTCAGGCGTTTTTAGCGTTCAGAAAGGCATTTTGTTGGATTTTTCATGGACTTTTATCTCACAAATCATAACTTCCACTGTTGCTTACTATATTAACTTCAAAAAACAATATAAATTGCGTCAACAAATTAAAAAACAGTTTGAGCATTATCTAGATCCAAGACAAGTTAAACAATTACAAAACAATCCTGACCTTCTGAAACTCGGGGGAGAGAAAAGAAACTGCACATTTCTATTTACAGATGTCAGGGGTTTTACAAATCTATCTGAAAAACTACCACCAGAAGAAGTTACAGATATTATGAACAAAGTTTTAACTGTTCAAGTTAAATGTATCCAGGCACATGGTGGCATGGTAGATAAATTCATCGGCGATGCCTGTATGGCAATATTTAATGCACCATTGGATTTAGACTGCCATGAAGAAAGAGCTATAGCATGTGCAAGAGATATGCGTACAGCCATTCAACAATTACAAAAAGATTTATCAGAGCCCGTAGCTATTGGGTGTGGAATCAATAGTGGGTACGCAGTAATTGGAAACATGGGATCAGATACTAGGTTTGATTATTCAGCAATTGGTGATGCTGTTAATGTTGCAGCAAGACTTGAATCAGCTACCAAGGAAGCAGGGGTTGATATATTGATTGGTGAATCAACTGCAAATAAGTCGCAAATTGGGTTAAAATTACTAAAACCAATAAAAGTTAAAGGTAAAAGTAAACCTTTAATTATATACACAGTATAAGGATTATTATGGCATTAAAAAGTTTATTAAAAAATGTAGTGGGAGCAGTTGCTCCAACATTGGGAACAGCATTGGGTGGTCCTATGGGAGGCATGGCGGCAAACCTTATAGCCGAAACATTGGGCGTACCAAACAATCCAAAGTCTATAGAAAGAGCAATAGCTGAAGCAACACCAGAACAAATGCTCCAGCTCAAAAAAGCAGAGCAGGAGTTTGAGCAACAGATGAAACAGTTAGATGTTGATATATTTAAATTAGAAACTGATGACAAGCAAAATGCTAGAAAAAACTTTAGCAAAGATTGGACAACAAGAATTATCGGTATCATTACTTTGAGCGGATTTATGAGTTATATATTTTTAGTAACCATACAACCACCAGAGCAAAACAGTGAAGCCTTAATAAATTTAGTGCTAGGATATTTAGGTGGTTTAGCTAGTGCTGTGATATCTTTTTATTTTGGAGCTTCTCAACAAAAGGAGGATAACAAATGAGCTGGTTTGGTAATTTATTAGCAAAGATAGGTCTAGTTGAGTCTGAGGTAGTTAGAACAAGGGATAAGAAAGGGCGTTATGTTGCAGACGATCCCAGGACTGCCAAGAATGAAGCTTACAAAACTGTAAAAAAAAGAAAGAAAAAATAAACAATGTATGAATATAAATGCACTGTTACTAGAATAGTTGATGGTGACACTATTGATGCTGAGATTCATTTGGGTTTTGATATAAATTTCAAATCTAGAATCAGGCTTTATGGAGTAGATACCCCAGAGTCAAGGACTAGAGATCTCGATGAAAAAGCTAGAGGCAAGTTAGCTTCAAGTTTTTTAAAAGAAAAGATTGAAAGTGCTAAGCTTGTAAAGGTTCAAACAAAGCTAGATAAGAAGGGTAAATTCGGCAGAGTTCTAGGAACTATATTTGCTGATGACTTAGATTTAAATATTGAAATGATAAAGAAAAACTTAGCCGTTGCTTACCATGGTCAGTCAAAAGACGATATAGAGGCAGAGCATATGCATAATAGAGAAAAACTAATAAAGGCAGGAGTATTCATACCAACAGAGAGTTAACGTGGCTGGATTTAAACTTACAACATTTAGTGGATTAAACGAAAAAATTGCACCTAGGTTATTACCCGAGGATGTAGCACAAAGCACTGAGAATGCTTTTTTAGATAGAGGCAGATTAGAGGCTTTACCTCAAGATGTTAATGATGCATCAGAGTCAGGTCCCACGCACCCAGCATCACATATAACCACATCCACTAAAACAATATTTAAAGCAACAGATAATGAGTGGTTTACCTTTAATGATGACGTTAATGTTATTAAAAGCCCAATCAAGGAAGATGCATTTAGTAGGTTTTACTTTACAGGGGTAAGCGGATCCTCTGGCTTTCCAAGAATGGTGGATGCCTCAAATGGTATAACTGGATCAGGTCCCTATCCTGTAACATCCTACAGACTAGGCTTACCTATCCCCGCCGCATTTACAGCTGCACCGTCAGTCAATAATGCAACAGCAGCAGACGGAGCTGCTATATCTTCTAGAGCATATCTTTATACAGAAATAACTGCATTTGGTGAAGAGGGTCCGCCCAGTGCTGTTAGAGCTATAGATATTGTGGATGCCTCTGATGGAGCCACAGTAACTATATCACTACCAGCAGCTACAAGCGGAACTTATAATATCTCTAAAAGAAGAATATATAGAACAGATATAAATGGTGTATTTAGGTTTGTTAAAGATGTTACTGGAACCTCTGCTGGAACAACAACAGAGGCAGTGCTAGACGCCTCTCTCGGGGAAGAAATAGAATCAACAGATAATCTTGCACCACCAGATGATACCTCAGCAGATCACCCAGATGGACCTATGTTTGGTATCACTACTATGCCCAATGGTATAACAGCAGGATTTAGTGGTAACACTTTGCTTTTTAGTGAAGCCTTTTTGCCACACTCTTATCCACTAGCCAATCAATTAACAACCTCAACAGACATAGTTGCTATAGCATCTATAGCATCTGGTTTACTAGTAACAACAAACGGAAAGCCACTTATTGCATCAGGCACAGATCCAAGTGCCATGGCTATGGTAGAGATAGACGCAAACCTTCCATGTGCTAATAAAAGATCTCTTGTTGATATGGGAGAGTACGCAATATATTCATCACCAGACGGTCTAGTATTAGCTTCTAATTCAGGAATACAACTTATTACACAACAGATATTTACCAGAGATCAGTGGCAGGATTACTACCCTTCTAACGTAGAGGGTTATGAGTATGAGGGAAAGTATCTTGGATTTACTTGGGATGGTTCAGATGTAAATACTAAAAAGGGTTTTATCTTTGATCCAAGGGGTGGCAAGAATGCTTTTGTAGATTTAGATTTTTATGCCCATGCTGGTTACAACGATAGAGAAAACGATGAGCTTTATTTGGTTATTGGTGGAGTTCTAAAAAAGTTCGGCAGATCAAGCAGTAAAAGAACTTATACATGGAAATCAAAAGAGTTTTATACCAATAGACCCATATCACCAGGTGTAGCAAAAGTAAGTGCTGACTCTTATAACAGTTTAACTTTTAAACTTTATGCTGATGGTGTTTTGAAACATACTCAAACAGTTACTAGTAACAATATATTTAGATTACCTGGAGGGTATAGAACAAAATCCTTTCATATTATTTTAGAAGGAACAGACCCGGTCAACGAGGTTTGCGTATATGAAAGTCCCCAGGAGATAACCTAATGGCTAAAGCCAGAGGAACCTTTGTTGTACCTAGAGCTTTTGATCATGAAGGAAAAAGATTTGCCTCTAATGTAAATGAGTCTATTGCACAGCTTAAAGGAGAGATAGGAAATCCTCTTGATGCGGCTGTAACCTTTAGGGATCTTATTGATAAAGGTATTGTAAAACGCGATATAAGAATTAGTGGAACAGGTTCTGTTGTTGGTGGAAGCTCAACCAACGTGATTATTGGGGATGAGGAAGTTTTAGATACTCCACCAGTACCAACTGGACTTAATGCCACAGGTGCTTTTCAAAATATAGTTTTAGACTGGGATAATAAAAATTTTGTAGGCTTTTCTCATGCTGAAATATGGTCTGCAACCTCTAATAATTTTGCAAACAGATCTTTTGTTGGACAGACTACTGCCAATGTTTTTAATCATCAAGTAGGAACTAATCAAACAAGATATTATTGGATACGTTTTGTTAACACTCAAGACACTCCAGGACCCTTTAATTCAACAACAGGAACATCAGCAAGTACTGCATTAATAAATACAGCAGACATTAATGATGGTGCTATATCTTCTGTAAAGATACTTGATGGTGCTATCTTAAATGCAAAGATAGGCACAGCAGCTATAGACAGTGCAAAGATAGCAGATGCTGCAATTACTTCAGCCAAGATAGCTGACGCTAATATAACCAACGCTAAGATAGCTGATGCAACCATTACAAACGCTAAGATTAGCGACCTCAATGCTACAAAAATAAACGCTGGTCAGCTTGATTCTGCAAGAATTAATGTTGATACTTTGAATGTAAAACATTTTGATAATGTTAGTACAGATATAAAATCACATACAGGAGCCTTTGTACCGCTTTTAAGATACGGTTCAGCTATAAGAGGTAGTGGCGGAAACACTACATACACAGGATCCAATGCGTCCTTTGTGCCAGTAACTATTACTCAGGTTAGAAATAATGCTTCTTACTCTGTAGTTTTGTCTGCCGTGCTAGGTAATGTTAATGGTGGTAAAGTTCAATATTCTCTAAATAACTCTACGTGGATAACCGCCTCGGGAGGAGAGGCTAATATTTATTGGAGTGCGGGTACATATCGTGGATACACCTACACGTATCAGGGACAGATAACAAATATGACGACCTCGCAGAGTACTGTGTATTGGAGGGTTTACTTTTCTGGAACTTATAATCATACACACATGCAATTGCACGTTACAATGGATAACACAACCTAATGAAACACTTTACTATATATAAAACAGAGACTGGTATTATTGAATCTGTAATTAGCTCTGATTGCGAAGTTGATGATATTTTGGTTGGCTCGGATGAAACTATTGTAGAGGGATATTATTCACCATCAAGTATAAAGTTTGTTGACGGCAGCCCAGTTAATGTGTCGGTTGATTTTTGGGATGATGTGAGATCACAAAGAAACATTCTTTTGCAAAACTCAGACTGGACGCAAATGTCTGACAGCCCCTTATCAGATTCTAAAAAAACAGAGTGGGCAAATTATAGACAATCTCTAAGAGATTTACCCAGCTCACAGCACGAAGCGGAGAACTTAGATAGTGTTGCTTTCCCTACAGAGCCTTCTTAATTAGTAATATAATGCTACATTATTATATAATTTAATGGTATCTTATGGATAAAATGCTATCACAAGTAGATGTTAGAGTTTATTGGGATCATATAGAACCTGGTTTGCGGGAAATAAAAAAAGAAGCAAAACCAGAATGGAGACCAGAAGACATATACTCAGCACTAGTAAATGGGGTAGCAGAGCTTTATGTAGATATAGAGCAAGACCCATGTGAGAGCTTTATTATTCTACAAGTAAAGCCTAGTATTTTTAAGCCCACGCAATCATTGTTAATTTGGGTGGCTTATGATAAAAGAGAAAATGCTAATGGCAAATACATGGAGTATATTGAACATATGGCTGAAAAAAGAGGATGTAACAAAGTAGAGTTTTGGACACCCTGGAAAGGATTAGCAGATGTCTTGTCTCATATCGGTTATGAAACAAAACAATACATAGTGGAGAAAAAAATATAATGTCAGGCGGCGGCGGATCAACAGAAATTAAAGACACACCACAACAAAAAGCATTAGCTTCAATTGCTGCACAAAGATTTAATCTTTATCAACAATATTATGTGCCTTTGGAAAATCAATATATATCAGAAGTACAAAATCTTACATCTGTTGGTAAATTTAAAGATGTGGAAGGAGTAGTTTCAGCATCTTTAAATCCAGAATTTCAAAATGCTAGAAAAATGGTATCTAATAATTTAATGCAACAAAATGTTGATCCTGGTAGTGGTAAATTTCAATCAGCAATGTCAAGTATCTCACAAGCACAAGGACGAGGCATGGGCTTGGGGGTTGCAAGTGGCTTGTCAGGACAAGTAGATAGATACTATCAAGGTATGCAAAATATTGTAGCCATGGGTCAAGGTCAGGCGGGACAAGCAATGTCAGGTCTTGGAGATATAGCTCAGTACTCTGGTCAGGTTGCAAGAGCTCAAGCACAAGGAGATATGTCAGAATATATGGGTAGACAAGAAATGGCTGGAACTGCTTTGGGAACAGGTTTAGGTATTTACGGAACATTTGGAAAAATGGGTTAAAAATATGTACGGACTATTTGAAAATAACGAAATGGATCTTAGAAACCTTACAATGAATGGATTTAACTATGGTGGCAATAATAATTATGTAAATCCTTTTAGAAGTGGAGATCAAGGTGCACAAGAAACATTAGCAGATTTATACGAGGCTGAATTTCAAGATTATTTAAATAGATTTTTTCCCGTAGAACAAGACCTTATTCAACAAATGACTACGGGCTTTGAACAATTACAACAAGAAGAAATTAGTAGAGCACAAGAGGCGGTAGCAAGACAATATAGTAGTGCCAGGGGTCAGCAAAAAAGAAGAATGCAGGGTTACGGGTTAGATTTAAGACCTGAGACACAGTCAGATTTTCAAAGATCAGAAACTTCAGCACTGGTTGCAGCAAGAAACTTTGCAAGGGAAAGGGCGGAGCAAAGAAGGCTTGACATAACATCAGGCGGACTGGGCAGTGGAATGACAAGCAAATCATTAATAACACAAGGAGCGTAACAATGGCAAGTGGATTAGGATTGATTGGTGCTGGTCTTAAGACAAAGGAGCAAGCATTTAAGGGTTTAAATGTTGCAGCCTCAGAAGAGGCGAGAAATACAGCAATGCAAAAACAATTAGAGGGACAAATGGCAGCTGCCGAGATGAGTCAGGCAGCAACACTAACTTCTGCTGGTGGAATGGCTGGTGCATATGCAGGTGCAAAAGCTGGAGCTGGAGCAGGTCCTGTGGGTGCACTTATAGGTGCAACTGTGGGTTTTTTATTTAGTAAAATAATATGAGTTTTTCAAGAGGATTTAGTAGTGGGTACTCTGCTATATTAGATGGCAGACGATTAGCTTTGCAAGAGCAAGAAGCTGAAAGAATACGTAAAAGAGACGAAAGAGCAGCCAAGATAGAAGAGGAAAGGTTGTCTATAAGTAAAGAAGAAAGCAAGAGACAAGAAAAAAGACTTGAGCTCTCCGAAGATGAAACTTTTGGTTTTTACACTGACTCCACTGGGGCAAGAGTAACAAAAGATAATGCTTTCTTTGAAAACGAAAGCGGTGAAATCGTGCAAAAACAAGGGATTAAATTCAATCCAGGAACGGCACAATACAGATCAGAACTTGTTAGTGACTTAAAGTATAAAAACTCACCAGAGTTTAGAGCAATGGGCAAGCGTCAAACCCAATCTGATATAGAAAGTCAAGAATTACAAAATACAGCAGATCGTTTAGGATTAAACATAAGACTTCAGACAAATGAAGGAGCATCTTTACTTGGTTTTTGGAATGAGTTTGATCCTATAGTTAATGACCCCGAGGGTTGGTCAAAAAGATCAGATGTAGAAAATGACCTTTTTGAGCAGAGAATTGCTGCTCTTGCATATCAACATGAAAAAATTTATGGCAACAATCCTTTAGAAGTTATGGCGGAAAAACATATACCAGGATATCAAACTGCAGCGGATTTACAGGGAGTTATACAAAAAAATCCTGATGCAGCTACAAATATAAACTTAGAAGATTATGGCTCGGGCTTAGATAGTTTGTTTGCGTTGCAAACTAAAAAACATATTGGTAAAAAATTTAAAAGCAATAATGTTGAAGGAACAGTTATAGGATTAAGTTTGAACTTAAAAGAATACGATATAGACGCACAAAATAACTCTGTAATTTTAAATGCTAATTACGAGGTTGAAAAGAAAGATGGTAGTGTGGTAACAGTGCCAGGGGTTTTAAATGATACTAACAGAGAAATTATAAGACCTGACTTGGCAAAAAGTGATGATGTTGCTTTTTCCTTAACAGACCTAATAGACTTTACAGCAGCTGGCGGAGCTATGCTTGGTCTCATGGTAGACCCAAAATATGCACCTATGTTTACAAGTGCAAAGGGTGCAGCCAAAAAACAAGCTATGATGTACCCAGCATCTAATTATGGAGATTTTAAAAAGATAGATGTAGATGCAGCAAAAGCTTTTAATCAACAGTCTGTAAAAATAAGCAAAGACTTTAAGCTAGGAGATATAGAGGGATCTTATGGAGAGCTTTTTGGTAGTTCTAAATCAAACATAGGTTTAGAGCTGACAATCATAGAAGACATGAAAAATAATTTGCCGTATGTAAACAGGCTCTTAGAGGAAACTGATGAAGATGGCTATGATGGTTTTAGAATTAAAAGAGATGAGAACGGAGATCTTTTGCCTATTTGGAAGTTGAAAACAATTGCAATGAAAAGCCAAGAACAAATACGAAATGAAATGCTTGATGGCTCCACAAACATGTTTGCTAAAAATAGTATAAATAAAAAGACCTTTACATTTGACAAACTAGACCAGGATCTTACAAATCAAATGAGCATGGATGAATTGGAAGATAATCTTGACAAGATAAAGCCTGGGCTTTTTGGTGAGTTAAAGTCTATATTGGAAGAGGCTGGTATAGAACCTACGACAGATGAAATTTTAGACTATGCAAAAGAACTCGAGATAGGCGGTTTAATTTAAAAAAGGATACATGGTGTGGCAGATCAAAAACTTATTGAAAGATATAAACAAAAGCAACAGGAGCTTAACGAGCAAAGCCCTGAAAATCCTTTAATCGAAGCATATAAACAAAAACAACAACAAACTCCAAGTAGGAGTCTTTGGGGCTACACAAAGGCATACCTAGACGCGGGTGCAAGCACCGCCTGGACAAATGCATCTACGGCTCTTAGCACAAACTTGTTAGAGGGTGAGTTTGCAAAAATTGATGTTGCAAAAGGTAAATATGGCTTTGGTGACATGGTATATGACATGACCAAAAGCGTTCTATCAAAAGGTGTTAGAGGTATTTTTGACCCAGCCGACATTGTCACAGGCAAAAGCCCATACTCTAAATACTATAAAAGCAACAAAGTGAGACACGCAGAATCTTATGCTAAAGATGAGCAATACAGACAACAAGTAAATGAGATGGAGAAACGAGTTTTAGATGTATTTGATAAAAGAGTATTAGCAAAACAAAGAAGATTACAAAAAAAATTCGAAGAAAAAGGATACAACGATTTAAGCGAAGGTGCTATTAGCGGTATATCTTCAACTATGCAATTTATACCCGCAGCCATTGCAACTTTTGCTACAAGAAGCCCAAAAGTTTTAGAAGGATATATAGGGTTAATGAGTTTGCAATCAAAAGGGACATCTTTTGCAGACTCTATAAGTAACGGGGCTGATTATTCACAAGCAATGTCTAACTCTAATATGAATGGATTAATTGAGGGAGCCCTGGGAAGAGTAGGCTTTGGTCCTAATTCAAAGTTTATGAAAGAGTTTGTGTCTAAAAATGATGGTGCCTTTAAAAGAATGGGCAAACAGGCGTTCCCAAGTCTTGCTTTAGAGTTGGGTGCGGAAAATGCAACTACTATTCTACAAGAAACATCCACAGTCATGCATGACATACAAAGCGAGCTTAAGATAGCTTTAGATAACCAGGATAATCCGCAATACAAAGGTCCGTCTGTTGGAGAACTTTTGACTGATTACATCGCAACAACATCTTTAGCAACTGTTGTTGGTGTTGGTGGAACGATTGGTGTGACGGGATCAATAAAATATACAGGCGACACTTTAGGCAAACTCGCTGAAGCGGGAATAAAAAAAGGCGATGAATACATTAAAGCACATCAGAAAGTGGTTTCTAATGTAACAAAGTCTAATGCAGTTTTAGATAAGTTTACACTTGATACAGCAGATCAAGAAAACTTTAATGAGTTTGCTAATAATGAAGATTTGGCTGAACATATAGCAAGAGAAATAGTTGTGCTTGATTTAGATAACTATAAACCTACAAAAAGAAAAGTTAAGTTCCCAAGAATGGACAGACCTGTAAAAGCTAGAAGCGTTTTAAACAGAGCTATCTCTAAAGATTTTTACAAGCTTGCTGAATTAAAATATGCAATTGGTGGTCAGATACCCAAAAACTATTATTCAAAAACTGGTGCAAAAGATTTTGATGAGTTACAAGTTCTTTTTGAAGAAGAGGGATTTTTAAATCCTGACAGAATTATGCAAATGAACTCTAACAAGCCAGATGTAAACAAAGAACAAGAGATTATGGATTTAATTTCTAAAAATCCTGAAAACATAGCATCAATAGAAAATCGTGGAGGATTTGAAAATCAATATGATTTAGCTATGATTGATTTTCTTAGACAGCAAGAAGCTCCAGTACAAGAGAAAAAGATACAGTCACAAAACAGACTTAAAAAAGATGATGTAGCTGAATCTTTAGATAGATTGATTGAAAGGGGTGAGGTTGTTGAAGATGCAAATGGATTCAGATTATCTGACAGTAGAGATGCAGATTTTGTACCTTTAGATCAACCAACAGAACCAGTAACTTTAGAAGACTTACAAGAAGTAACCCCTGACTTTACCCAAGAAGAGCAAGCTCAAACAGAAGAAGATATAAGATCAGGAAAATTGCAAAAAATATTATTAGCTAAAAAAAGACCCAAAAAGAAAAACAATGTAATAGATGACCCAGATCCAATGAACTCATTTGATTATAATGACCTAGGATCTTTTTTAAATATAGCAGAAAGAATTTCAATAAAATACGCAGACACTTTTTCACACTTAAGAAAAATTGAAGGAGGTTTGCTTGAGGCACATGGCTTTGAAGGGGTCGAGGATCAATTCAAAAAAGCTGGAATAGATCCTAACAAAAAAGATTGGAGACCAAGCTTGCAAGCAGATATATTCCAAGGTCCAGTTGTAGAAGTTCAGAAAAAAATAGAATCAGATATAGTGCCAAAGATGGCAAAGCATATTGAAAAAAGCAAGCTAGATTTAGAAACATTCAGTCATTTTTTATTAAACCTACATGCGACTGAGAGAAATAGTTATATAAAGACTACGAATCAAGAGGAGCTCGCCAAACTAAATGCAAGCAAAGATCAAACAGCAAAAGATATAAAAAGAATTTCAAAATTAAAAGAGAAGATAGAAAAAGAATCAGGGTCAGGAATAACCAATGAAGATGCAAAAGACAAGCTTAAAGAATATGGTATTGAGCTTATGCAGGATGGCAAGGCTATTGCTTTTAATGAACAGGGCAAGAATCTGTTATTTGGATACGAAAGTTTTATAAGACCTATGCTTGACATTAAAAGAAACGCTTACAAAGAGGCGGGTCTTGTCAAAGAAGATCTTGTAGACGACTGGAATGATAGATATAAATACTATGTACCATTAAAAGGAATAGCAGAAGATACATTGAACTTAAATGGAGTTTCTCGGGAAAGAAAAATATCAACCAGCGGTATGATTAATAAACAGTTAGGAGTACCAAGAAACATAGAAAAGGCTGCAAAAGGCAGGAGCTCTGTAGCAGCAGATCCAATTGCACAAACAATATCTGATGCATTGTCAGCAACAATATATCAGCAAAAAAATAATGTTTACAAAGCTGGAGGAGAGCTTGCACTTGCATACCCACAATCTGAGTTATGGGATGTAAAGCCTGATAGGGACGGAACTAGTTGGTCTTTTGATACAAACCCAAGACAGCCTGGTACTTCTCAAATCTTATTTAAGTCAAACGGGAAATCATACGCACTAACATTAAAAAAACAAAAGATAGCTGTGGCTTTTGAAAATTTAGATAACTCTGTATCCGAAGGAATTTTAAAATTTGGAAGACCTTTGGTTTCATACCTTTCATATATTAATACATCTATAGATCCAGAATTTATAATGAATAACTTTTTAAGAGATGTTCAAACTGGTTATTACAATCTATTGACAGAAAGAGATATGGAGGGAGGAAGACTAGAGGGACTTGAAGAGTTCGCCAGAAAAGATGTTGCAAAACATTACAACGCGAAAAACCTTTTTAAAAACATGAAGTCATATTATAAATATGAGCGTTCAAGAAATTCTGAAAACCCAATGGACAGACAATCATCAGAATACAAGCTGATTGAAGCATTTAAAAAAGCAGGAGGTCAAACAGGATTTTTAGATCAAAAGACTCTTGAGGAAAGAGAAAAACACATGAAAGACCTTATGGATATCTATCAAGGAGATCTTAAGGCAAATGCTAAAAAAACTTTAGGTGCAACTTTAAACTATATTGAGGATGTAAACTTTTCTGTAGAAAACGCAGCAAGAATCACAGCATTTGAAGCTTTTGTAAATGGAAAAGGGGGGCTAGAAAAAGTTACTCCAGCAGATTTAGATAGAGCTGCAGCTCTTGCTAAAAACTTAACAGTAAACTTTAATAGAGGTGGAACAAGTACAGGAGCAATAGGATCTATGTATTTGTTTTTCAATGCGAGTATACAGGGAACAGTTAATGTATTTAGAGGGGCTTCAACTAAACAAAAACAAAAAATATTTGCATCTTTAGCAAGCATTGGTTCTGCATCAGCAATGTATAACATTCTCTCAAGCGGAGAAGATGATGACGGTAACCTTTATTATGAAAAAATATCAGACTTTGACAAGATGACTGGATTAATAATGATGTTCCCAAATGTAGGAAAGATTGATGGAAAATTTACTATAGAAAAATATGGGATATCAGGACAAGGCAAAAAGTATTTTATGATAGATAACAAGGGCAAGAAAAGACCAGTAGGAGTTAAAATCCCACTTCCTTATGGATATGCGTTTTTTCACAATGTTGGAAGAATTTCTACAGAGGTTGCTCTTTCCAAGGGAATGGAAAATTATGACAGAGATGTGGGTGAAGCGGGTCTTGAGCTTGCACAGTCTTTGGTTTCTAATTACAGTCCAATAGGTTTTGATAATAGTGACAACACATTTAAAAACATAACAAAAACCATTACTCCTGATTCTTTAGCCATGATCCCGGCAAAACAAGTGGTAGAACTTTTGGTTAACGAAGATTTTTTTGGGTCGCCAATTTATTATCAAAACTTTCCAGGGCAAAACAAACCAAGCTCATGGCATGAAAATAATAAAACAGGTGACTGGATTGAAAAAACTACAAGAGCTATAAATGAAGCAACAGGTGGGACAGATTTTGCCCCAGGAAATATAGATATAGACCCATCAGTAATTCAATATTTTATTGACTACGCAACTGGTGGTTTAGGTAGAAACCTAGGAAGGGTTGCTAGGCAGTTTTCTCCAGACGATGCTGGTTTAGAACAAACACCATTTTTAAGAAGAATATTTGTAACAACAAGAGATGTTCAAGATAGTTCAAAGTTTTATGATAATTATATTGATCTATCAGACATACAAAAAATGTACACAGACGGAAGAGACTCAGAAATAGATAATGATGTATGGTTAGATAAAAATCATCCCTGGGCTAGAGAGCTTATAAATACGCAATCGGAAAGAAGAACAAGAAAGCTTGGCAATAGATCTTTTCTTAAAGAGGTTGATAAAAAACTAAAGGGGTTTAGGGAAAAAGAAGATAAAATAAGATCGAAGTATTACGAAGCTGACAAAGAAAAATACTATCAAGAACTGGAAATGTTAAATCTAGAAAGAAATTTATATTACAGAACTTTTAATGAGTCTATTGAAAAGGTTAAGAAATCGCAGAGCCGATAAACATATAATGCGAGGGAATATGAATATAGAAATACCAGCTCTGCTGAAGGTTTCTATAGTTAAGATATCAGAGTATTAGTTGTCTCACAAGCATCATTCAAATAATCTTTTGATAAGTGTGCATACCTATTTACTATATTAAAGTCAGACCACCCACCAAGATGCTGTAATGTATGTAAAGGAGTGCCATTTTGCACATGGTGAGTAGCCCAAGTATGCCTAATATCATGCCATCTAAAACCCTGGAGATTTGTTTTTTGTAAGGCGTTATACCAACCAGTATTAGAAGCTCTTGACATTTTCTTACCCGCATATGTAAAAACATATTTATGATTTTTTTCTATAGAGTCTAATAGCTCTTTACATCTTCCATTCAAAGGCACGCATAAGCTCCTGCCATTTTTAGTTTCAGTGCCGTCAATTGCTATCTGATCTTCCTTGATATCACTCCATTTAAGATTAAAGCAGTTGGACATTCTAACCCCGGTGAGGAGTGAGAAGACAAAAGGCTTTTTTAGATGCAGGGGGAGAGCATCATGCAGCTTCTTTATGTCTTCCAAAGTAAAGTATTTAAGTCTTTTAGGGGAATCCTTTACCTTTTTAATAATGGGCTTAGTGTCCAACCACCCTAACTCTTCATATGCATACATAAGTATTGCACGGAAGTAGCTTAAATATCTGTTAACAGTTCCAGGCGACCCCTTTATGCCTGATCTAGCAACAGCTATTTGTTCTTTTGTAATAGTTTTAATATCTTGATTTGCAAACAAAGGCTCAAAATACTTTCTATAGGTAAAATCATTCTTACCCATTTTATTAAACCTATAATATTCTTTTATTGCGTCAGTTAATGTTTTCATTTTTTATTTTTTGCAATTAATATTTTCTCATGCTGAGTCCATATTCTTTTAAACTCAGAATCTTTTGATTTTTTTTTAGCTTTTTTTATTGCGTTAATTTTTTTTGTTAAACCGTTCATTATTTGCCCCCATTAAATATTCTATGTATACATTATAAACATGTATTACGCATTATTGTCAATAACATATTTTTTAAATAGGCTTATAGGAATTAAGCAGGCTTTTTTAGTTTGACTATCTCCTTCACCCAATAGATCTTGAACCCTTATGTTATTTAGTAAAATGCACTCTAATATTTTTTTTGGTTTTATCCACAGGTTTTCTACACCAGTGTGTATTATCCAGTAGTCAGCCTCAGTGGAGAGCAAAGCAGACGGCTTACCAAACATATATAGTTCAATAATAATGTTGTCAGTCTCTTGGCTTTTATAGTCTACCTTTACTTCTATTTTTAAATCTTTTTCAGGAACAAAAATGTCATACGGTTTAAATTTGCCTGGAATTAATACAGCAGTATGATACTTTTTTTGTATAGACTTTAAGATCTTTTGTTCTAGTTCTTGCCCAACCAGTAGATCTTTTTTAAAAGCCTTACTCGAACTTGTCTTTGACTTCTGAATAGTCATTTTGAGACATTATTGATTTTATAGATATGTCATTAAACTTATGACCAGATGTTATTATCTTGTTTAATAAGTTTATGCACTTATGATCTTGTGGATACATTTCTGACTGGCATGTAGCAACATGAATAACTCTTTTTATTGCATCGCCAACTGTTAGATTGTCTATATTTTTCAATTTTTGTAACTCCCTCCATCTATCTTCTTGTGAAGACACTTGCCTTATCTTGAAACCTTCTGCGGCATTTTTAATATTTATTATTTTTCTTTTTAACTCTGGTAATTCATTCCATTCTCTTATTTCATCCTCATGTCTACCACAAGTCTTACACCGAATATCTCCTATTGTTGTAGAGCAAACCCTGCCATTACAGGGTGAACCTGAGAGGGAAGACTCCCCTAGTACAGATGAGAGCCTCTCAGAACCTGAGAGACTCTTTTCTAGTTTTGCATTCATTTGCTTTCTTTAGATGAACCAGCTCCATTTGTGTTCTTTGTATCTGATTCTACCGCATCTTCAGCTTGTTGTACAACCGTGTACTTCTCTGGGAGAAGACCTGTAAGTTGATTTTGGTCAACCTGATTTCCTAGTTGAACCAGTCTTATAACCTCAGTAAGCAAAGGCATAATACTATTTGAATGAAAGTTTAAAACATTCAAACGATTAACCGCTTCTTTAGATAGGCTATCTAATTCATACTCTCTAGCCTCTCCATCCACATTTAAGGTGATATTTTTTACAGCCTCTTCACCACCAGGCGTTACAATTTTACCCATATTTCCTCCTAGAAAGGTAAGTCATCTTCTGTAATGTCCTTTGGGAACACTTCATTAGATTTTGGTTTTACACTCTGTGCTTCTTTAGGTGTTAAAGCAAAGCTCAAAGCAGGTGCTTTATCTGGTGCACCTGGAGATCTTCTCCATGCACTAACCCAAAAATCTGCTCCGTTTACATTAAGCTCTCCCCTAAAGTCAGGATGTTTTTCAGTTTCTTTTTTATCGTTTTTCCAAATCGCACCGCGATTGGTATTATCATATTCAGCCATTCTATTTCTCCTTATCAGCCCAGTCATCTAAAATCTTGTTAACCATATAGGCAACCTTACGATCATAAAACCTATGACCAGCCTTTTTACTGGCAGACACTAGTTTATCGTAAGTGGATTTATTAATCCTTGAACTAATTGATTTTTTTTCATTTTTATTAATAGTCATTTATTCCTCCAGTAGTTTGGTATAAATTCTGGTGTCGCCCTCTGACCTATAGCCTTCCATAATGTCAAAAGGAATATCCTGATCCTTTACCAATCTGGCGTAGTTTATTCGACCCCTAGCTTGTGTCATATGACATTTCACTCTTGAGGTACTAAATGCTCCTCCGTGCCTCTTCACAGCTTCGGCTGAAAGTTCTTTCTTTCTTTTATCAAGCAAGCTTTTCCTTTCGTTGAGCTCATTTAGTTCGGTTAATACATCTGCAAGCTCTGACGTCTCATCATCATCATCTACAGATTTATAATTGACTCCTGGTTCTTCTTTTGTCTCTGACCACATAGCAATATACTTAGGATCTTTAGATGCATCTTTGTACCAGTCCATAAATTCCTTAGCTTTTGGTATGTAAATTTCTGCCCACCTAGGGTCTCTCTCTACCCATTCTTGATAGTGTGCATCTTCATACCATTGAAAGAACAACATCTCATCTATATCCATGCACTCCATGCCCATTTGCATTTGATGCCAATAGTTTCTTTTTTGCTCTTTAACATTCTTAACTGGTTTAGTTTGCGGGCATTTAATTTCAACAGCAGAAACTTTTCCATTTCTACCAGAAACAATAACTCCGTCAGGAGACATACCCAACCAATCATGTTCAGGGTGCACAACAAAAGATGGCTGAGTTATTTTATAACCCATGCTCTTTAATTGTTCTAAAGCAACTGGTTCGTGATTACTACCATAGGTAATAGCAAACATAGCTCTCTGATCAAAAGGGTCTTGAGATAAGTTGTGAGCCTCTCTATAGATATCTCTACCTAAAGCTTCCCATTGGTTTCCTTTAGCCCACATACACTCTTTGACGGCACGAGGTAGCCTTGTACCAGTTATTCTGTTTTTTCTTTGATCATGCCATTCAGGAGTACCTTGTTTAATCATTCTTGTACACCTTTGTAAATGCTAATACTAATTGTTTTTTGATCTCATCATCGCCACTTAAGTTAGCCACCTTTTCATATTTCTTATATATCTCTTTGGCTTTTTCCTTATTTGCACATGCTTTTATTTCTTTGGTGAAGTCATCAACCATAACGGCTGTTTCGTCTACCTCTTCAGCAGGTGCTCCTTGATCAATGCCTTCAAGTTCAGGCTCTACGACACCCTCAAAAGGTACGCAAAAAGTTTCAAGCAAAGCGTTACGATATGCGAAAGATCTTGCAGACTCCAAGTCTTTACCTTGTTGTGACTTGCTGTGCCCAACATAAGACCTGTCAACATAAGACCCATCTTCAGTACATATAAACCTTAAGGTTCCAACAACTCTTGTAAGTGTTGATCTTCCATCGTCTAAAAATTTAGTTGATACCTTAAGATCAGGTTGGACTAAAGTAAGTATGTTGTTATCATGCAGTGGTTTTGAAAAGGATTGTATGATCTGATCTATACCCCTGTATTTATATTTTTGAAATGTATTAACGCCCTCTTTTGCAATAGGATTTTGATACATATAATTTTGCACATTTTTAAGTGCTGTATATATTTCTTTATTACTCATAAAAACCTCCTGCAAGAATTGTAAACTTTTAATAAATTAAAAACAATACTTTACAATGATTTATATTTAAAGTTAATATACGCCAGTGAGGGAAAAATATGTCGCTTGAATACATTACAAAAGTTTTAAAGGTTGAGGTAAATTCAACACAAAAATTATTGCTAATTGTTTTGGCTAATTACTCTGATGAGTTTGGGACTTCATATCCCTCCCATAGAAAGTTGACTGAACTCACAGGACTTTCCCTCACAGCTATTAAAGACAATTTAAAAAAACTAAAAGATATGGGTTATATAGATTGGGATCGTAGAGATAATACAAGCAATTTATATAAAATATTAGGGGGGTCGGCAGACGGCTATGGGGGGTCGGCAGGTGGCTACAATACTAAAGCTTATACTAAAAATGAATTTATATTAGATATTGATTTGATAAATGAGATTTATAAAAGCAAATGTGATCAATCATTTTATGTACATTCACAAAATGCACACAAGTATGTTGTTCCATATAAAAAACTAAAAGAGATAGCTAAATCCAAGAAGGGTTATGTCTCGCCCAAAACGGGGAGGAAAATAGATTTTACATCAAAAGACTTTTGGGAAGCTTACTTTGATATAGCAAACTCAGAAGGTCACAAGAAGTGGATAAGATCTTTTTGGAATGGAAAGCCTACACTTGGAACTATGTTAGGTATAAATCAATTTGATGCAATTATAGAGAGGAGACATGGATAAAGAAATATATGAGCTAGAAGCAAATCTTCTTGGTGCAATGATATTAGACCACAAAAGATTTATGAAAGCACAAGAAGCTGGTCTGTTGCCAGAAGACTTTGAGACAAGTTCTTACCGCCAAGCTTATGAAGTCATGTTAGATGCAAAAGCATCTGATATTGTAACGATAAGAAATAAAGTAAAAGATGACTTTACTTTTGAAGAGATTAGACAGGCGGCTGGCTACTGCATATCTCCAGCTGGATTCAGTCATTGGATAAAAGCAATGCATGAAAAGACCGCCAATAACAAGCTCATGAGGCTGTCACTAAAAATACCAGAGATAGTTGAAGATAAAATTACCATTGATGAAAAGGTAGATCAGGTTAACCAGTTGTTGATTGAGAACAAAATAACAAAAAATACAGGAGCACCACAATCTATAAAAGATATATTATCTATTGTAAAACAAGAGCTACAAGACGCAAATCTTATACAACAAAAGTTAATTAAAACTGGATTTAATAACATAGATGAAAGGCTAAATGGATTTAAGGATGGCGATTTAATTATAGTTGCTGGTAGACCAGGAATGGGTAAGACTACATGGGCACTAAATATAGCAACTAACAATATACTCAAAGGCAAGACAGTATTAGTTTTTTCTCTAGAGATGACAAACGAACAACTGATAAAAAAGATAGTTAGTTCAGAGTCAGGGTTATCCATGAAGTCTTTATTAACAGGAAACCTCACCGCAAATGAGTGGGATAAGTTCAATACTTTTGAAAAGAAATTATCCAAATCAAACTTATATGTTTATGATAAGTCACCAATAACCATAGAAACCCTTGTTAACAAAACCAAAGCAATACAATCAATTAAAGATATAGACTTGATAGTTGTTGACTATTTACAATTACTTATGACTTCAAATAAAGCACCTAGTAATTCTGATAGTCGAGCTGCTTCAATGACCTATATTTCCAATCTTCTGAAGGGGCTGGCAAAAGATGTCGGCTGTCCAGTAATCTCGTTGTCTCAATTAAATCGGGGTGTGGAGGCGAGAGTGGACAAACGCCCAGTCCTTTCAGATCTTAGAGATAGTGGCTCTATAGAACAAGATGCTGATATGGTAATAATGTTATACAGGGAAGAGTACTACGATTCCTTGAATACAGGATTAGCAGAAGTTATTGTTAGAAAAAATCGTCTTGGTGAAACAGGAGATTTTAACTTAGCCTTCGATGGTGCCACATCAAAATTTTTAGATCCTGAAGAGGAGGCATTCGGGAAAAAAGAAACAAGGAAAAAAGACTATGGAATCATCTGAAAACTTTCATCAACAACTAAGAGATATAATACCAACCATATCAGAGGCTAGGGTAAACGTACTCAAGGCAGAAGTAAATCTTAAAAGAGTGTTCTGGATAGAGCTATGTCAAGCTAAAGACGATGGAGAAAGATCATATAACGCACAGAAATCAAAAGCTGAAGCAACAGAATCATACTACGAAGCGTCAATGATAGTAGCAAAAGCAAAAGCAAAGCTTGATGCATTGCAAACAGAAAAGTCTGCTGTAGATATGCAGTTTGAGGAATGGCGAACTAAAATGGCTAACTTAAGAATGGAGAGAAATAGATATGGTGCATGATAATTTTAAAGATTTTTGCAGAATGATGTATGAAGAGTGCAAGTCTGAAAGAAGAAAGTATAATGAGGATCATATTGATTTTGATGATTATGTGATGCAAAACAATAAACTTTTAGTTAAAGAATATGCAAGGCAGAACTCCAAATAAAAAAGAAAAACAATGGATGGATTCTATATCTAACTTTGGATGTATTGTTTGCAAGCTTTTTTATCAATGCGATAGCCCAGCTGAGATACATCACATAGATGGCAAAACAAAACCAGGGGCACATCTTAAAACACTACCTCTTTGCTATAAACATCACAGAGAGGGTGTTAACAATGAGCTGTATGTTTCAAGGCACCCTTTTAAAAAAGAATTTGAAAACAGATATGGTAATCAATACCATTTATTAGAAAGGCTAAAGGAGTTAGTTGAAAATGACTGAATGGCATGGAGGGAAGGGATCGCGACGTCGAAATACAAACGAAAAAAAGTATCAAGAAAATTGGGAAAAGGTTTTTAAAAAAGGAAAGAAAAATGTCAGCAACAAAAAAACAAGTAGGCGGAAACCACTACAAAAAATATAAAATACAACCAGTAGAATTTGCACAAGCCAATGAGCTTAACTATTGTGAATCAAACATAATTAAATATGCTGTAAGGCACAAGGATAAAAACGGCATAGATGATGTTAAAAAAATAATACATTACGCGGAACTGCTGCTTGAGCTTGAGTATTCTGAAAAGTGAAGCACGTTGATCAAACGGGTCAAATAGATACGCTCCGCTACGCCAACCAAATAAGTTTATTGAAAACTCATCAAGAGAGAATCGACTATATGTCTGATATAGATGAAAACTTTCATGATTTGGTGTATCTTTTAGGTATGCAGATGGCTATTCCTAAAACCATTGCCAGCCTACCAACTCGGGAGGAAAGAAAGAAAGCATGGGAAGAATTGCCAGAACATAACAGAACTATGAGAGGCATGAAAGACATGGTTTATCATAGAGTAATAAGAATTTTTAAAAACAGGAGCTAATTATGCCAATGGGAAAAGGAACATACGGGTCTAAAGTAGGAAGACCACCTAAAAAAAAGAAAACTAAAAAGAAAGGCAAAAAGAAGTAATGCCTTTTAAAAAGTACTCATCAAAACAAAAAAAATTAGCCAAGGTTGCAAAGCCCAGGAATAAAATTACAGGAGCTGATTTTAAAAAACTGAGAAAAAGCAGTGGTAAGAAAAAGTAGCAAGGCTACAAAGAAAAAGTCTACAGTAAACTCTGCTGGTAACTATACTAAACCAGCAATGCGTAAAAGGTTATTCAACCAAATTAAAACTGGGTCAAAGGGCGGAAGAGCTGGTCAATGGTCAGCAAGAAAAGCACAAATGCTAGCAAAAAAATACAAAGCAAATGGCGGCGGCTATAAAAAATGATTGGCAAATTGTTTGATAAATTTGTTGAGTGGTCTTTGAACAGGCAAGAAACATATTTAATGAAAAAAACACCGTCTAAAAGAAAAGTATCTAGATTAAAAAGAAAAGCAAACGCAAAAAGGAAGACAACTAAAAAATAACCATACCTATTTAATATTATGCCATTAAAAAAATCACAAAAATCACTTAAAATATGGACTAAGCAGAAGTGGCGAACTGCTAGTGGAAAAAAATCTAGTAAGACTGGCGAAGTCTATGCTCCAGCAAAGACAATAGCAAAATTAAAATCTACAGCTAAGGGTAGGAAAAAACTAGCCAAGGCTAATCGGGTAAAAAGAAAAGCAACCGCAAAGGGTAAACAGCATGCTAGACACGGACTACACAAAGGGAGAAAAAGATAATGGCAACAACTAAAGACACAAAAAGAGTCTCAGGTGGTGTTATGTATCGAGGTAAGAAATACCCAGGATTTAACAAGCCAAGAAGAAACACAGGATCAAGCAAGCACAAAATGGAAGTGCTAGCTAAAAAAGGTAATGAAATTAAAGTTGTCAGATTTGGGCATAAAGATTATGGGCATAATTATTCTAGTAAAGCTAGGAAGTCTTATCTTGCACGATCCGCAGGAATCAAAAACAAATCAGGCGGGCTTACAAAGAATGATAAGTTCTCTGCGAACTATTGGGCGAGGAAGAAGCTCTGGGCTGGATCGGGGGGAAGTAAAAAAACTCCACCTAAAAAATGAAGGTATACTATGGGTCAGTTACCCAAGACGACAAGACTCCCCAACAATTTCTAATTATCGCTGAAGACTCATACCAGGCTGAACAGATTATAGAAGACATAGGCTTAGACCTTATAGGTGATCTTAGTGAAGTTTTCGTTTATCATGATCATGAGATAACTTATCATTAGCACTATGAACAAGAAGCAAGATTTGATCCAAAGATTTGAACAGCAAGGCTACGACAGAGTTAGCCTTCGATGGGTGCCAAAAAACCCCTATGGTAAAAAGCACAAAGTCAGTGGATGGATATATAAACTTCATGGAGATTCTGAGTGGTCAAAGCTTGGCAATAACTATGAAGATGCCTACAAAGAAATAGATTTAATATAGATTTACTATTGCGTCTGATACTGAAGCTATAGCAACCATAGCTTTTTTGATGTCGTCTTGATTTAGATCTTCAGGGTAGCCATTCAATAAATCATTATCAACAGAAGAGTTTTGCTCTTTATTTTTTAGATCTCTGGCTATTTTTATTATTGCTTCTTTAACTAACATCGGAACTTTTCATGTTATATAAAATTAGATATGTGTTCAATTATTTTTAGAAGATAAATTAAAAATATTTAATCTTTTGTTATTGACTTTTTGCTTTTCTTTTGAATTTCCTCAAAAGTATTAAACCTTGTTTGGCATACTGAGCATTCTCTTCTTCTGTAGACAACAGTTCCTTTTTCTAAAATATTTCTTGAATCAACTACTTTGGTTTTGTTACCACAGTCCTCGCAGTACATATTCCCTCTCTTTTTAATAAATATTACCATTTTTATATTTATTTATAAACTTGTTCTTGTATTGTTTTTATTATATCTTTTGTATGAAACAAACTTAAAGGAACTATGGAGCTACAAGCATTAGAAATGAGACTTGAGAACCTTGAACAAAAAATGTCTGAGGTTCATAAGCTTACCTCGATATTACCAAGACTGGAAGAGAGAATGATTGCTCAAAAGGATGATCTACAGGATCATGAGTTTAGATTGAGAAGTCTCGAACAGAGCCAACAAAAGGGTAATGTTTATATTGGTTGGATTGAAAGGTTTGCCTGGGCTGTTGTCGTTGCGCTAGCTGGCAGCTCTTTAATATTTTAATATGTTCTTTGGTCAAAAAGAATACGATGCGGTTTTGGAAAGATTTGCATACTTACCTAAAGCCACTCTTGGCAAACTCACAGTAAAAGATAATGTATTTTGGATAGCAGAACGCCCTTGGCGGGGAAATAAAAAAGAGGTTAGCTGTATACCAAATGGCACATATACTTGTAAGGCATACACAAGCAAGAGATTTGGTGAAACCTTTGAGGTGACAGATGTACCAGATAGAACTTATATTCTATTTCATGTAGGCAATTTCCCGGAAAAAGATAGTCATGGATGTTTACTTGTTGGTAGTAGTCTTATGGCTGATGCACCCGCAGTAGCCTCAAGCAAAAAGGCTATGACTAAATTCAGAGAGATTTTAAAAGATGTTGAAAGCTTCGAGCTGCACATCAAAGACTCAACCCCCTACGACTGGTCATAAGACCAGGACTTGTAAAACTTGTAAAACAAACAAGGATATTAACCGCTTCGAAATAAGCAAAGGATATAGGGCTAGAATATGTCGAGCCTGCCGTCAATCGCGGAAAAGAAAAATAATAAGTGAGTCCCCTTATGCATACATAAACAGTATCTATTCACAATTAGCATATAGAAGAAAGCCAACTCATAAATTTAATATAACAACAGACTACTTACACAAACTTTATGACAAACAAAAAGGAATTTGTCAGTATTCTGGAGTAACAATGACTCATGTGAAAGATGGGACGGGATATCATTTAAAAAATATATCAATAGACCGCATCGACAACACCAAGGGTTACGAGGAGGGTAACATTGCCTTAGTGTGTCTAGCAGTAAACATGATGAAATACACCCTAGAGTTAGATCAACTCATTGATTGGTGCAAGGAAATAGCTAAGTTTAATTAAGATCCATGTTTTGTAATATGTGACAGATAACATCAACTGTCCATCCATTACCCAACATCTTATATCTTTGAGTATTAGACACATGATTGGTGTAGTTATCGGGAACTGTTTGAAGCCTCTCACATTCTAATGGTGTAAGCTTTCTCCAATAAACATTATCCCTAACCAAAACATTATCTTTTTGTACTGTAGAAAGGTTGTTTGTTTTTTGGTCTCTTCTCAGTTCAAGCATTTGTTTGGTTTTGCCCGCAACAGATCCTTTGTGGTCTTGTCTTACTCCATCAACTTTATATCTACCAACATATCTACCGCATACTACCTTTGGCTCTCTATTTCCACCAGTGCAAGCATTAAGAGTTGGAGACTTTCCATCTTGTGAATAAACCCTTTTTAAGATGTCATGCCCATTGATATCTACAGCTTCTCCAACTTGTAAAGGCTTATCAACTGCGATAACACCATAAGGCACGCCTTTATACATATTTGCCGTAAGAGTATTAGATTTTTTGCTTTCATGTTTAATGTAATGTTCTGCTCTTGTTTTAGTTCCCGTGTACTTTTCACTCCCTCTATTCATGTATGCAATTGCTTTTTCTGATAGACCTTCTATCTCTCTTGTCTCTAATATATCCCTTAAAACAATGCCTTTTTCCTGGGGCTGTTGTATCCCTGGAATGTTTGTCCAATAGTATCTTTGCCTAGATTGGGCGGAGAGAAGAGAAGAATTTATCAAGAGTGGTTCTATTCCAAAGGGGATCTCTGGATAACATTTGGATACTTGTTCCGTTATTATATTAAGAAACTCTTTTTTCATTCTTACATTTTCAAGTAAAAAATATTTTGGCTTTACTTCTTTTAATATTTTCACAAACTCAAAAAATAAAGCGGATCTTGGGTCATCAAACGCTAGCTGTTTGCCCGCAAAAGAAAATCCTTGGCAAGGTGAACCCGCCAGTATTAAATCTATCTTTGGTAATTTTGATAAGTCCACCTTAGTTACATCCCCCAACTGTATTGTGTTGGGGAAGTTAGCTTGAGTTACTTGCATTGCATACTTATCAATCTCACAAGCAAAGTAGTTATCTACCTTTACCCCAAGCCTATCAAGTGCAATCTGTCCGCAACTCATTCCATCAAACAAGCTTAATATGTTCACTTTGCTGTTCCTCCACAAGGCTCGCACCAATCAAAGGTTTCTCTGAAGTAAACAGTTTCCCAAGCCCAGTCAGGAATCTCTTCTTTGGGTCTGTTGTCTATACTCCAATGGGTTTGTTGCATAGGTATACTTTTTGATTTCTGACCATAAAGTTCACCTTTAGTTATTTGTTTCCCACAATTAGAACACTCTCTTTCTATCCTTGTTTTTTTTAATTTCATTATTTCACCTCCTGTACTGAAGTCACAGTTTGTATTGCATCTCCATCAGAACCATACATCCATGCAACCCTCTCAGCCTCTTTGTATGTTTTCTCATGTACTTCTATCTTGTAGGTCTTTTTAACCACAACCTTGAAGTCGTATCTTTTATAGTCTTTCATTGCTTCTTTTAAGTTCATTGTTTCACCTCCTATAATGCACTTGGTATTGTTCCAATTGGTTTTCCAAACCCTTCCCCGTACCATTCAGTGTATATTCGCTCATCTTCTTTTATTTCTTTTAAAGTCATGCCAAACATTTCTGCACATTCTCTTTGCCAAAAATCATGCAAATATTTACTTTGTTTTTTGGTAGGGCTTTTGTCTAGTTTAAATAATTTATAATCAACCCCATATTTTGAATGACATTCTAAAATGTATGTCTTTTTCATTTTTTTGAATTGCTTTTGCAATTCTTGTAAATTTTCTGTTGTCATTGTGTTTGCTCCACTAATTGCTCTATTTCCTTTTTGGCTTTTGCTAGTTCTATGTCATTCATGTCAGATGCTATACATTGTGCAAATTCTTCTATCTCTGCAAGTTTTGATTCTTGTTTTTTCGGTGCTGTTATGTATAGCATTGATGCAAATTTAAACATGCTCACGTTGTCCCCTTTTTCTTGCCATTCATCCACTTTGGTATTTATTAAGTCATTCATTTTGTTTGCTCCTACGCTACCGTCTTTTGATCTTCTTCGTTTAGTTCATCTTCATAAAAATAAACTATACAAGCCACGCCTTTAGTAGCGCATTCAGTTATTCTATAATCTATCTTAGGCGGTATATCTGAACAGCCTAACATGTCCGCTACTTCGTCTTTGGTTATTTTATTCATCTATTAGCCCTCCTTAGTCGTGCTTTCTCGTTGTTGTGTTGCCTTGTCTCCTCGTTCAATGGTTTGTGTAGTTCCTCTAAGTAGTCAAGGGCGATCTTTTTTTCATCCTTGGTTAGTTCTATAAGGATTTTATAATCTGATCTTTTATAAGTTGGGTATTGGTAAAAACATTTTTCTTTGTTTTTGTATTCCCATAAAACAGGTTTATCTATTCCCGGTATATGGTCTTGCCATGTAAAATGATCATCATCAAATTTATCTGCAAATGTCATTCTTGCACCTCCTTAATTAGTTTTGCTTTTTTAAGGTAATCAATAGAAGTACCTCCATCCATTTCATTGGTTAGGTTAAACTGAACAGCATTTCCCCATTCTGCAAAATGCTCGTTTGGTTTATCCAACTCAATCCAAACATGAGTGTTATTATCTTCTCTATCTATTGAAAAATTTACTACAGTACCTTTTTGATTAGATATATTTTCTTCGTGTCTTGAGACTAGTGCATAAGTATTTTTTGCAAATTGCACCTTGTCGCCAATTTTGAGTTTATTAATATTCATATCTCTACACCTCCTCTAAGTGTCTAATTAACATATCTAATGAATTTACCATGCCTTCATACTCGCTTGCAGAATGACTGTCGTTTACCCATTCCTTGTTGCTTTCAATAATATCGTCTGCGATATTTTTTATTCTTTGTATTGTTATTGGTACGCTCATGATTCTCCCTCCTTCTTTAAACCACTTTCTCTCATAATGGATTCAACAACATCAGTAAGATCTAAATACTGCTCTTGCTTCTCTTCTCTTATGATCTCGTTTCCATCTTTGTCAGTCGTATAAACTGGATCCAATGAAGAGTAATGAAGAATATAACTAGCTAACTCGCTATATAATTGCACCCATGTCTCCGTTTTTATTTGATTCATTTTCCCTGTCTTTTTTATTCTTGCTTTGTTAATAGATTCCATATGTCTCATATGTCTATCCCATCCGCTTTCATTGTTTATGTCTTTTAGTTTATCCATATATTCCCTCCTTTTGATATGCTTCTTTTAGTTGACTAGCTTTTACTTTAATTATTTTTCTTGTTTCTTCGTCTAGAAAATTAATTTTTTCTGACCTTCTGGACTCGTCTAAGTCTTTTCTAACATAACCAAATATTGTTGTTCCTTTAATTTGCACTCTCATTACCCTTGCTCCTTGTTAACAATATCGTGAATTAAGTCCATGAGTTCTAATCTTATTTCACTTCTTGCATTAAAATAATTATTATTCTTTATCCAATCTTCTGAACCTGTATATTTGTCTATAATCTCTTCAAGGTCTTCTGTTAAAAAAGAATAGCCATCAGAACTTAGGGTAAGTTTGTTATCCATAACTTCATAATTACCATATTCATCAATATTTCCCTCTTCATCAACGTATTTATCTTCCCACTTGCTCATATCTCTACACCTCCTCTAATACTTTAAAAAATACTGTACCGCTTAAATCTGAGTAATTAACCCATTGCCCCTTAGATGCTTCCCATAACTTATCTAAAAAATCCTCTTCTAAATTAAACTCTTCAGCTAATTCTATTTCCTTGAAATAAGTCACTCGTTGCATCTTGTAATTATCTCTAACAAATTTGTCAGCTATTGGGTTGTCTATGTTATAGCCATCAAACTCACTAGGAAAATCTTCCTCGTTTGGTATGTCGCCCTCGTTCCAATCGTATCCGCTACCATGCACAACTAAAATCTTTTTATTGTCTTCTAACTGTTCATAGTTGGATTCTTTAGGGTTGTATTCAAATACTATGTTTACTTCTTGATTCATTGTTTAACCCTCCTCAGCATCTATGCTGAATCTTTCATTATTTACAACCCATTCAATAGAGTCATCATAATGTGCTTTTTCTTCTGCATCTTCCCAATCTTTAGCCATCACATAAGACTCATAAGATATGGTTACTACCTTGGTTATTTTAAATTCTTTTAATGCTTCCATAATTCCCCCTAGTTTTTTAAAAAATTTAATACTTCGTGTAGGTGCATGCTATCAAATACCTCGTCTTGAGTTTCGCAATCGTTGGCATTGTAGTTGCAAACCATGAAAATCCAATCCTTGTAATTATCAAGGCTTTCAAATCCCATGCCTAAATAACCCTCTTGCCTTTCACTAAGCAAAGGCGAATTGATCCAAATCTGATAATCTTTATATAAAAAACTAGGCAATTCATCATTTCCATAGCTTATGTTTTCCCAATCTTTTGGAATGTCTAAGTCTTTGTAATAGTCTTTCCAAGTTAAACCTCTGAAAGGATTGTAAGTATCTTCAAAATCATCCTCTGAAAATATTACCTTATCGCTTCCATCTGTTGCCCATTCATAATGGTAATCATCTAACTCTTTTTTAAGCTTTGGTAATTCAGATTTGCATATTTCTAATAAGTTATCTTTACCCGTACAAAATTTATATTTATATCCTTTTAGATTAAACGAATATCTGTCAAAGAATATCCATGTATCAACCTCGAATGTGTGCATATATTCCCTCCTTTGTTTGTATATGTACTAGACCTCTTCCACCCCTCAACGCGGGGAGAGGAAAAGGTTTCGGAAAATCATTCCTCGTCAGTAGCACTAATAGCCTCTATAGACTCATCTTCATTATCCACATTCCATTCCATACTATCGCTATGATAATGAGCCATATCTTCCGCTAGTTCCCAAGACTCCGCCTCAACGTATGCTATAGAGACAACCCTTGAAACTTTAACAACTTTAAACTGTGCCATAATTAAACTCCTTTATTTAATGCTATCGCTAACCAAATTGCCAATACTATTGGCGTTGCTATGATTAAAGCAAAATTAATGTATTCAACTTTATTTAAAAACTGTTTCATTATTAACCCCCAAATCCATAGTCTAGGTATTCTTGAAATGCTTTGATAGAATCAGCAAGAGAATACCCATGATATACCTTGCTAACTCTTAGCCCTAAGTGAACGCAAGACATTTCATAAAAACCGCCTTTCTTTTGTATGCTTATATTAAAATCCATGTTACGCACCTCTCATAGAGTTATTGAGCATTAGTTCTATAGCTTCACTTGTTAAGCCTTGCTCTTTATTAAATTGGTTAATCTCTTGCTGACTCATTACATGATTGTCATAGCCGTTATTTGCTTTTAACGGGTAATAACCTTGCTCATAATCAACAACTACAATAGTTGAATGTTCTAGGTGTAAGCTAGAGCCATCATATAAAGCTATCCTTTTGCCTTCATCCTTCTTGAGTTCAGCGCATGTTTTTATGTTTCCTATTCTCATGTTATGCCACCTCCTCAACATCAACGCTAAAGTCTGTATGATTTAGTTCTAGAAATGTACCTGTGTCAAAATCCTTAAAAGCTTCTTGTATCTTTTCAGCATAAGCATCAGTTAAAGCATGAGCCATCGAAAAGGATTTTTTAACGTGTAAAGTTTCTTTCAACTCTAGGCTTCTTGTTGAAAGCATAGCCTCAACAACATGACGAACAACAAAATATTTTGCTTCTTCTGTTATTGTTAATAAATACTTTCTATCTATTCCCCAAATGTTTTGGGTGTCTCCTCTCCATTTCTTGGCAAGCTTTTTTTCTGATCTAAGCATTTCCTCCCTGTAATCTTTCCAACTTAGATTGGTCAATATGTAAAGGTTGTTATAACCTTCATTAATTAGTTTTTTTGTTTTTTTAATATCCATGATTGCATTCCCTCCTTTTGTTTATGTAATCAATGTAAACAATTAAATAATATGTTGAGCTGCATGTCAACATCTATCTTTAATTAATTTAAAAAAGCCTTTATTAATGCGGGTTAGAAGACGATAAAAAAGTAATAATTTATTGATCTTGAATCCATCTGGACTAAGTGAGGGCGTTTTTTCCGGGAAGAAAAAAGAGAGGCAAAAGACACACATACACATAACGCTCATATAGATATATAATAAATAGAAGCAATAAACCATATAGAGGAAACAAGAACAAGAAATGGCTATTAAAGATAAAACAATGATGCAAAGAAAAGCGGAGTTTGTATCTCATTATATGATTACAAAGAACGCTACAGAATCGGCAAGGCGTTGCGGATACTCAGAAAAGAGTGCATATAATCAAGGGTATCGTTTGATGAATGATGATGATGTTCAGAAAATGCTTGCATTAGAGCAACAAAACACCAAAGAAAGGCACTTAAAAGAGCATGACGACATCATAGAGAGGCTCAAAGAGGAAGCCTTAGGCGATGTATCAGGGCATACAGGCGGAAGCCGTCTAAAAGCCTTAGAGTTACTCATGAAATATTATGGAATGATCGACGAAAAACAAAAGCTTGAGGTAAATATGAAAGAAAGCGGTTGGTTTGAAAGCTTAGATTTTCTAGAAAAAGAATCACTTAATTAAGGCGATACTCTTAAAAAGCACATATGCCAACAAATGCCCAATATATAACGGCTCGCGTACATTAACGGGGGGAGTGGTGGACACGGTACCTCATATATATACATACCCATGTACCCCCATGACCTTTAGGGGGGGGTGATTTCTGACAAATCAAAATGGAAAAAAATCAAATTCAAAAAATTATAAAAACCTTCAAAACGAATCTCCCTCAATATGCTAAACATTGTCTTAAGATCGTAGATAAACAAGGCACATTAATTGACTTTAATTTTAATAAAGCACAAGTCTTATTAGACGAAATGATAAACAAGCAATATGCTCATCATGGTAGGGTGAGAATGCTCATCTTAAAGTCACGTCAAACAGGTATTTCTACTTATTGTCAGGCAAGAGGTTTTTGGAAGACCGTTACCAAACAAAATCAGAATGCGGTAGTAGTATCTCACCTTAATGAATCCACAAAAGCTATCTTTAGTATGGTGCGAAACTTCTATGATAATTTACCCCATCCTGTAGTTATCCCTGAGTTAAAAGAATCGACAAGTAACTCAATGGCATTTACGCATGGATCTAGATGGAGAATCGCTACGGCGAGAACGGGGGAAGTAGGAAGAGGGTGGACAACAAACTACCTCCACGGATCAGAGGTAGCCTTCTATCCTAATGCCGATATAATCCCTGGACTACTACAAACAGTCCCCGAAGCAGACTCAGAAATATTATTAGAATCTACCGCCAACGGAGCAGGTGGTTGGTTTTATGATGCGTGTATGCGTGCATTGCGTGGCGAAGGTGAATGGGAGTTATGTTTTATTCCTTGGTACATGATGCCCGATTACCGCAGGAAGGTAGATCCCTACTTTGAATTGGAGCGTGAAGAAGAAGATATTAAGACTATGTTTAATTTAGACGATGAGCAAATAATGTTCAGGCGTTTAAAAATACAAGAACTAGGCGGAGAAGATCTGTTCAGACAAGAGTACCCGTCTACCCCGCAGGAAGCGTTTTTAACAACAGGTAGATTATTTGTTGAGCCAAAGTTTATAGATCAAGCAGCAGTAGAATGCTTTACCCCCGTTTCCCGCTACGATGTGCGTGAGAGTGAGTTCGTCCCGCATGAAAAAGGGCTACTAAAAATTTTCGAGAATCCAAAGGATTCTTTAAGATATTGTATAGGAGTGGATGTTGCAGAAGGCTTAGAGCACGGAGACTACTCTTGCATACAGGTGTTAGATCATATGGGCTATCAAGTTGCGACCTGGTCAGGGCATGTTGACCCGTTTGACCTGGCGTACATAGTTGCCAAGATCGCACACTTCTATAATAAAGCCTGGACACTTATTGAAAGGAACAACCACGGTCTTACCACCATAAGAAAAATACAAGAACTGAACTATCCTAATCTCTATGTAGAGCAAAGTGTAGACGATGCCTATGTAGATCGCTTAACTAGACGAGCAGGTTTTTTAACCACAAGCAAGACAAAACCCTTAATTATTGATAACTTAGTGCACTTACTACGACAGGGCGAAAGTGGTATAGTAGATATAGAGCTTATTGACGAACTCAGAACATATGTCGTTGATGCCCGTGGAATAACAAATGCCCAACATGGGTGTTATGATGATAGAATAATGGCATATGCTATTGCTTTATTTGGGTTGAACAGTATGCCCAGAAAGCACAGGCAGAACTTTAAGAGAGTAAAGAAACAATTTTTTTAAAAATATATGAATAAAGAATTAGGACCCGAAGGAATCTCAGCAGCAGTAGATGCTACTGAAGAAGAGTTACACGAGCTAAATTCATTAGGCATGATACTTGAGTCTAAGTACACAGAGTATAAAGATGCCCGTGATGATATTGAGGATAACTGGATAGAAGACCTCAGAGCTTTTATGGGTCAGTACGATCCAGAAGTATTAGCCAAGATACAATCTAAAGGCGAGAGATCACAAGTCTATGTAGGCTTAACTCGAACCAAGGTGCTCGCAGCCTTTTCAAGAATTACAGATTTATTATTCCAACCAGGACAAAAATTCTTTTCTATTGAACCAACACCAGTTTCTAAACAACCCCTTGTTGAACAACAACTAACTGAACAAGCCGCACTTGAAATTATGCAAGCTGCCGAAGTGGTCGACCCTGGATTGGTAGATGATTTAATTGTTGCAAGGATGGATGAGCTTAAACAGGAAATAGAGGAAGAGACAGAAAGAAGAGTAGACAACATGGAAGAAGCTATTCTTGACCAAGCTGTTGAAAGTAATCTTGAGGGTAAGATGAAAGATGCCATTATGGAGCAAGTCATCTTTGGTACTGGTGCCATGAAAGCAGGTACTCTAAGAGTAGAGAAAGATCATAAATGGATTAAAGGTGAAGAGGGCTTCCAACTTGTATACGAGGAAAGTGCATTCCCCGAAATGGAGGCTGTGTCAGTATTTGACTTATACCCTGATCCACATGCTACAAGCATGGATGATCTAAGAGATTTATTCAGAAGACATATTATCGCAAGACAAGAGTTTAGAGATCTTAAAGACTTCCCAGGCTTTAATGAAGATTTAATTAATGAGTGCATAGAAATGAACCCAGAGGGTAATCATGACGAAGCACAGCATGAGAAAGACAGAAGACAGATTGCAAATGTAAATGACAGATCTGCTGAAACAAATAAGTTTGAACTCCTAGAATATTGGGGTTCATTAAACGGTTACGACTTACAAGACGCTGGAGTTGAGTTTGGTGAAGACGACGATCTTGCACAAGAGTATCACGCTAACGTGTGGACAGTAGACGGTAAAGTAATTAAGGCACAGCTTAATCCTTTACCTGGTGGCATAATACCTTACTTTATATTCCCTTACGAAAAGAACCCTCACGCATTCTGGGGAACTGGCGTACCTAGAATGATGAGAGATTCACAAGCCACAATGAATGCAGCTACAAGAATTTATTTAGATAACGTAGCTTTATCTTCTGGTCCTATGGTTGAAGTTAATACTGATATCATGGCTTCAGGAGAAGATCCAACGGAGTTATATCCTTGGCGTGTATTCTTGCGAGAGGGCGGGGATGGGAATCAGCCCATGGTTAGATTCTATCAGCCCCAATCAAACTCTCCAGCCCTTGTATCAGTTATAGAACTATTTAGAAGATTTGCCGATGAGACTACGGCACTACCGTCCTACACCCACGGACAAACACAAAGTTCACTCAATAGAACTGCCACAGGTATTTCTATTCTTATGAGCAACGCAAACATAGTCTTGAAATCAGTTATTAAAAACATTGATGACTACCTTACCAAACCAATGATACGCTCACTATATGATTGGAATATGACATGGAATGAAAATGAAAATGTTAAATCCGATATGCGTATTGTAGCTAAAGGATCCACAGCCCTTATACAGAAAGAAGTACAATCACAAAGATTGCTACAGTTCCTTTCTTTAATTAATAATCCAATAGACGCACAGATGGTTGATAGAGAAAAACTATTAACTGATATAGCTAAGTCTTTGGATATTGATCCAGAGGAAGTAATAAAATCGCAAAAGGAGATAATGGATGAGCAAGCATTACAACAAGCTATCATTGCCAGCCAGCAAGGCGGTCAAGTTGATCAAGTCCCAAATGGGGACGGAATGGTCGGTCCTGATGGACGAAATGGAGTCGCTCCGCCAAATGGAGCGGGACCAGTTGGAAATAACGGAGGATTACCGCTTTAGCCAAGGGCGTTGCGACATTCTTAAGTTTATAGTATCTTTAGATACAATTGCTGATAAAGTAATTAATTCGTTGGGCTCCCGAAGGGATACACCCAACATATATAAATAATTTTAATCGACACCCCACAACCGAGGACCGTTAAAATGGAAAGAGAAAAAACTAAAGGCGAGAAAATCGCTGAAAAGCTTGAAAAAGAAGCTGATGAGATGTTGAAACAAATTCAAGACTCTCAACAGGAATCTGAACCAGAAGCCAAAGGGTTAGCTACCGAAGAGGCTGAAGACCAAGACACCCCTGAAGAAGTTGTCGAAGATGTAGAAACTTTACCCGATGAATCTCAGGAAACTGAAGAAGCGTCTGATCAGCAAGAAGAAGAGATTCAGGAAGAAGAAACTAAATCCGATAAGGGTTTGTTATCTGCTGAACAGTGGGAAGAAAGGTATAAGAATGCTCAGGCACGAATGACCAAGGCTACCCAGAGAGAGAAAGAACTTGAAGCCAAGATAGCTGAAATGTCTAATAAGATAACAGCGATTGAAAGCATGAAGTCTGAGGCTCGTATTGAGAAACAGAAGGAAGAGGTGAATATAGATCTAGGTGAGATTATGAAAGATTACCCAGAAATTGTTAAACCGCTTCAAAGTTATGTCGATGCTCGCATCGCGTCTGTGGATCAAAAAATGCAACAGGCTACAGAAGAGGTCTTGAAGTCTCAACAAGAAGAAGCAGATAGGAAGCATTACGCAGCTATTGCTGACGTGCATCCAGATTGGAAGTCTCTATCAGCTAGTGATGATTTCACTATATGGTTAGAAAGACAATCTAGAATGTGGCGTACTGCCGCATCCGATGGTGATGCCCAAGATGTTGTAGCACTCTTATCAAAATATAAAGAAGATTTAGGTCTAGTTTCCAAAAAAGTTTCCAAGAAGGAATTAGTGGAAAAGGCAAAACAAAATGTTGAACCTTCACTCTCTAAAGCCAGGAAGCAAAATGTAGGTAGTAGTAAAAAAATATGGACTGCCCAAGAAATTGGTAAACTTTCTGATAAAGAATTTAGAAAGCTTGAGAAAGATATTGATCAGGCTTATGCTGACGGAAGGGTTAGACCGTAGGAGATTACTACTTTTTAAATTTAATTTTTATATTAAGAGGTAATTAATATGGCATATTCATCTTCAAGCGGAAGCTTTAGCTTCGCAGCTGGTGAGCAACATTTTATACCTGAAGTATTTTCTAGAAAACTACAAGCTAAGTTTTACTCTCAGACTGTTTTATCTGAAGTAACAACTAACGAGTACGAAGGAGAGATTTCAGGGTTAGGCAACAAAGTAAACATCAGAACAGTACCTGCTGTATCAGTAGCAGACTACTCAGGATCTATTTCCTATTCAGATGTAACTTCATCTACTATTGAACTTAACATTGACAAAGCTAAAAGCTATGCTTTTAAAGTTGATGATATTCTTAGAGAACAAGCCGATATCGATTTCATGAACGAGGCAGCTAACGACGCAGCTCAGAACATGAAAATTGCTATTGAGCAAGACGTGTTCGCTAATGTAGCAGCTGGTTCATCTTTAACAGATATCAATGCTACTCCAGCAAACATTACAGCAGCTAATGTTTTAGGGCACATTTTAGATGCAGGACAGCAACTTGATGAAAACAATATTCCTGAAGAGGGAAGATTCATGATCATCAACCCAGCTGTTGCTACATTGCTAAAGCAGTCAGAACTCAGACAAGCATACTTAACTGGTGATAATGTTTCACCATTAAGAAATGGCTTCATTGGAACAGTTGATAGATTCAACATGTATGTATCTAACAACCTAAGCACAACATCAGGTGTAACATCTGGTTTGTATGGGCATCCAAAAGCTATTGCTTATGCTTCTCAAATGACTAACACTGAAACTGTAAGACTTGAGTCTTCATTCGGTGATGGCGTTAGAGGTCTTTCTGTTTACGGATACAAGGTTATCCTACCAACAGCGATTGGTGAATTTAAGTTACAAGTAGCTTAATTTATCTTTGGGGGAGTTTCGGCTCCCCTTTTTTTTGTTTTTTCCCCACTAGCCTGTACCCATGTTTTTGTGATAACTTAAGCATAGTTATAATTAAATCGAGGTTACTATGACAAAAGACGAACTGATTAAATCAGCAAAAGAGAATTTTAATGTTTCTCTTAACCCAAAGGACAAACTTAAAGACTTAGAACTACAATACGCATCACTTGAAAGTACAGTAGATGTTGAAGATGAGGTTGTGGTTAAGTCAGACTCCAAAGATCCAATAGCATCAAGAAGTGAGCATGGGAAAGTAGTCCCATGGAACCCTATGCATAGATCTGAGTATTGGTCATTTATTTATGACAAAGGATCTTTAACAAAAGAAGAGAAAAAGATATTGGGTTTATAAATGGCAACTATTAAAGTAATTGATCTTATTGATAAGGCTGAAGATATATTGCAGGATACATCTAATGTTAGATGGTCTCAACAATCTCTTTTAGACTATCTTAATGATGCACAGAGAGAAATAGTCTTATTCAGACCAGATGCAAATACGGTCAACGCATCTTTTACTTTAACAGCTAATACTGCAAAACAAAGTTTACCAAACGCAGGACTTAGACTTTTATCAATTTATAGAAACTCAAGTCCTACAACCAAACCAATAACTAATATTGAGCGAAGGGTTTTAGACGATCAAATAGAGGACTGGCACGGAACAACAGGAACAAATGTTGAGCATTATGTTTATGATCCTTTAGACCCAAAAGTTTTTTATGTATATCCGCATACAACAGCATCAGATGCAACTATAGAAGTTGTTTATAGTTCAGCACCAACAGATATAACAATAAGCAATTTTACTACTGACACAACAGTTATAGCTTTAGATGATGTATACGCAAATGCAATCTTAGACTTCATGTTATATAGAGCGTATCAAAAAGATACCGAATATTCTGGTGACTTACAAAGGTCTGGAGTTTATTCACAGTCTTTTCAAAACGCAATAGGAATTAAAAACCAAGTTGATGCTGGATCTACTCCACGTCCATCAACACCAACACAATAATATTAAATGGCAGTATCAAAAAAAATAGAAACTTTAGTACCAAAAGTTAAAAGGGAAGCACCAAGCTGCCCGTCGTTTATTGTTATTGAAGAGTTAAGAAATACTATTATAGATTTTTGCGTAAGCACTGATATTTATTTATCAGATCTGACACTCTTACAGGTTATATCAGGCATTAACGAGTATGAGTCTTCTGATCTTGATATACCCATCGGTACAGAGTTAAATCACATAATTGATTTTTATTTTGAGTATGGTGAGTCAGACAATCAAGTTACGGAAAAAAGTCTATCAAGACTGGAGCCAAAGTCTTTGATCGGAACACCATCACTTATAGATGCATATGGCAAAGGTAAGCCAAAGTATTACGCACAAAGAAATCAAGAAACTATTTTATTCGCACCCACCCCCGATAAAAATTATTCGTTTTATGCTTTATACAGTTTAAAACCAACAGCTACAGCAACGACCATTCCAAACATCATTGTTAATGAATACCAAGAAACTATTGTTCATGGTGCTTTATATAGACTACAAATGATGAAGGACAGCCCATGGAGTGACGTGCAGGCAGCAGACCTTAACAAAAGAATGTATGATAAAGGTGAGGCACAGGCAGTTAGGAAGTCTAAATATGGTCTTGTTGGTGCCCCCCTAACAGTTAAATACCAGGAGTTTATGTAATGGCATATTCAACAACAATAAAAGTAGTAGTTGGTGATACGCACCCAGAATTAAATTTTACTCTTACAGATTCAAATACCGCAGCTAGTGGAAAAACTTTAGATCCAGAGGATCCAACAACATTTGCTCCAATAGATCTTACAGGATCTACAACAAGGGTAAGGATTAGAAAGATAGGAACTACAACAATATTAGATACCATTGTTTGTTCAATTACTGATGCCGCAGCTGGAAAATGCTCTATGGTCTTCACAGCGAGCACCTTTACCGCAGCAGGGTTTTACGAGGGAGAGATAGAAATAACCAAATCAGATGGTAATATACAAACAGTAGGTGACCTAATTAGATTCAATGTCAGAGATGATTTTGACTAATGGCTATAAAGTTAGTTGTAGAGTATCAAAACCTACAAGCAAGTGTTAAAACCCAGCAAGCTACTCTTGCTGCTGAAGTAGCAGAAGCAAGCACACCCTCTTTATTAAACTTTGTAAACTTAAATCTAGCAGTAGATAATTTAAATCTATATGCTGATATTTTAATAGATTCTGACACTAAAAATATTTACTTTACTGGATCAAATCCAAACGTAGCTACTCTTTCCATATCAGAACAAGATGTGATATCTTTTAGCAAAAGTATTAATGATACTCTAGCAATATCTGAGACTATAGATATTAAATTTATTGCTAGCTCGAAGAGTGTTTTGAATACGGCTGCACTTAATACAGGTGCTCTTAACTAGGAGTTAGAATGATAGTCGATAATTTTCAGCTAAAAGGAAAATTAGAAATTAAGATAAATAATCAGGTTGTTGCCAAGGTTCCAAATATTGTTGTGAATAATGGTAAGGATTTTGTAGCATCTAGAATAAAAGACGCTACTGCAACCGTCATGTCGCATATGGCTATAGGCACAGGAACAACTTCTGCTGTGGCTGCTAACACTACTTTAGAAACAGAGCTTTCAGGAAGCAGAACAGCCTTAACTTCAACAACAGTTTCGAGCAATGATGTAATTTATGTTGCAACCTTTGGACCTGGTGTAGGTACGGGTGCGGTCACAGAGGCAGGTATATTTAATGCTTCTTCAGGTGGAACTATGTTATGTAGAACAGTTTTTGCAGTTGTTAATAAGGCGGCATCTGACTCTATGACAATCACCTGGACAGTAACAGTAAGTTAAATAAAAGAGGTAATTAATGGCAATTGTCTTTCGCAATAATGCAACCACAGCACTTGCAAGTGATATTACAAACAGTGCTACAAGTATAACCGTCACAGATGGATCTAAGCTTCCATCTATTACAGGCAGTGATTATTTTTACTGTACCCTTGATGATGGGACAAATAACGAAATAGTAAAAGTAACAGCAATAAGCGGTAATACCCTTACTGTTGTTCGTGCACAGGATAATACAACAGCCAGAGCCTTTTCAACAGGAGATCTAGCAGAGCTCAGATTAACAGCAGCAGTCTTAGAAACCTTTGCACAGACAGATGCAGGAGAAATAACTGCCGATGAATTTATCGGAGATCTTCGTGGTGCTGTTATATTTAAAGCACAAGCAGGAGAAGCAGTAAGCAAGGGTGATGTAGTTTATGTTTCTGGTATTACTGGAAATACCCCAGTTGTCTCCAAAGCAGACGCTGATGATTCAGCTAAAATGCCAGCCTTTGGTTTAATTTTAACAACCGCATCATTGAATGCCTCTACAGAGGTAGTTACTTTTGGTACTATTTCAGGGGTTGATACCTCCGCATTTAGTCTTGGTGATACATTATATGTTTCTACCACTGCTGGGACCTTAACAGCAACCAAGCCAACAGGCGAATCCGCATTAATACAAAACATAGGTAAAATCCAAAGAGTTCATGCAAGTGCTGGATCTATCAAGGTGGGTGGTGCGGGGAGAACAAATGATGTCCCTAACCTTAATGACGGAAACATATTCATAGGAAATGGATCCAATCAATCATCTACCGCATCATTAAATACAAAGGTAGAGGAATACTTAGATGGTGGAACTTCTACTCCAACTTTCTCAACCTTAAATGTAAGTGGTAACACAACACTGACAGGTGACCTTACTGTTAACGGAACAACAACAAGTTTAAATACTAATACCCTGGACGTAGAGGACAAGAACATAACCCTGAACTATTCAACAGGAGATTCTTCAGCAAGTGCAGATGGTTCTGGTATAACTATCCAGGACGCAGTCAATTCTACAACAGATGCTACGATTCTTTGGGATGCTGCTAATGATCAGTTTGATTTCTCACATGGCATAACACTACCAGATAATAAGAAAGCCATATTCGGTACAGGCTCAGATTTAGAAATTTATCATAGTGGAACACATAGTTATATTGCTGATGTTGGTAGCGGTGTTTTATTTATTAGAGGTGAAAATAACATTGTATTAGAAAGTAACTCAGGCTCTAATTATTTTGAAGGAACTTCAGGTGGTGCATCAAGAATTTATTTTGCAGGAGACCAAAAACTTAACACAACATCAAGCGGTGTAAACATAACAGGAACAGTTACAAGTGATGGGTTGACTGTTGATGGTGATAGTAATTTAGGAAGCACAACAAGAGGTGTTGAGTTTACAACATTGGGTTCAGGCTCATATAAAATGGTGGGTGGAAACAGTGCTGCCTACGCTGCATCTTTTACTATAGATGCAAAAGCCACAGACATTGCTGATTTATATTTAGCCACTGATGGTGTTAATCATCTAAAAGTTGCTCAAAGTGGAGACATCTCTTTTTATGACGATACTGGTACTAGCGAGAATCTAAAATGGGATGCAAGTGCTGATAGTTTAAACTTTGTAGATAATGCAAAAGCTACTTTTGGTACAGGTGGTGATTTACAGATTTATCATGATGGTAGTAATAGTTATATTGAAGATGGAGGTACAGGGAACTTAAAAATTCTTGCTGATAATCTTTTACTACAAAGAGGAGATGCATCACAAACTTATATACAAGCCTTAACAGGTGGTGCAGTTGATTTAAGATATGCAGGAAACACTAAACTAGCCACAACCTCAAGCGGAATTTCGGTAACAGGAACAGTTACAAGTGATGGTGTATCTGTAGCGGGTGGCTCTATTACTGTAAACAACTACTTAACAGCTTTTACGTTACCTAATAACTCAAATCAGCACATGGACGTAGCAAAGAGCTTTATTATAAATATAGATTCTGACAATAACTCAACGTCTGAGTTTTTTAATGTTACTTACGATAATAGGATTAAAAAGGCTTTAACTGTTCAAGAGGGTGGCGATATATCCTTCTATGACGATACTGGAACATCACAAAACTTAAAATGGGATGCAAGTGCTGATACTCTAAACTTTGTTGATAATGCTGCTGCTAATTTTGGTGCTGGTAATGACTTACAGATTTATCATACAGGTACTGTCTCTTTTATAGCAAATGGTGGCAATGGTAATTTAAGAATTACTAATAGTGCTAGTCCTATTGAATTAAGAGCATCAACATTAGCATTACAAGATAACTCAGCATATAACTATTTGAGAACAGAAGATTTAGGTAATGGTGGTCGTGTAAGAATTTATCACGAAGGTTCTCAAGTTATGAAGACTGAATCTACAGGCATAGACGTAACAGGTACAGTAACTGCTGATGGGTTGACTGTTGATAGCACCACAGGCTTCTCATGGTTGCCAGTTTCTACAGCAGGTATAGAATTAGGCACAATAGGAACTGGAACTGGAATCATTATTAATACACCAAGTGTAAATTCTAGCTATGGTTCAGGTTTAGCTATTGATGGAAGTTATGCTAGTGACCTTTCATCAGTAAATATAAAAGCATTTGGTGCAAAATATAATTCGTATGGTAGCGAGTTAAACTTATTTACATCAGACGATACTTCATTACTTAAAAGATTAGCAATAGCATCTAATGGAGACATATCCTTTTACGATGATACAGGCTCAACCCAAGGTTTATTTTGGGATGCTAGTGCTGAAAGATTGGGTATTGGGACTACGAGTCCTGATACATCCTTACACGTTGGCGGACAAACATTATTAACAACCAATATTTTTTCTGCAAGTGAATCAACACTTAGAGTAAGGAATGGAGGAAGTGCTGGAAATATTATTGATGCGTTAAGATGGGGTGGTTCTGGATACGAATCAGTTCTGTCAGTAAAAAATTCAGGCAATGTTGGAATTGGAACTGATTCGCCAAACGCTAAGCTAGAAAGTTATGTAAGTGGAAACTTTAGTACAACTTATAATGATTTTTCAGGTGATGGATTATATATTCAAACCAATGGTACTGTTGCAGATGGAGAATATACAG
>Ga0213865_10000138_pt1 | contig 47935 bp, 43 predicted proteins | sample PICome_6_FD_160100 | JGI IMG/M metagenome (GOLD analysis project Ga0213865, IMG submission 160100) | Coastal seawater microbial communities near Pivers Island, North Carolina, United States - PICO282 | ecosystem: Environmental > Aquatic > Marine > Coastal | place: USA: North Carolina...
AGAATATTCTTAAAGATAAAACCATAGGAGATGTGAGGCTCATGATTTTAGAATGAAAATTAGAATAGCAACTAGACGCTCTCCACTAGCAATGCTTCAAACCCATGAAGTCATAGAGCGGATTAAAATATTTAGTCCTGAATCTATTTGTGAGATTGTCCAGATGGAATCAGAGGGCGATCTTACAGATGCGCCCTTACACACTATTGGTGGAAAAGGGTTATTTGTATCTAAGTTAGAAACTGCTATAGCGAATGATGTTGCTGACATAGCTGTTCACAGCCTAAAGGATGTTCCTGCAATAATAGATTCTCAATTTAGCATTGCAGCAACTTTGCCAAGAGAGGATGAAGGAGATGCGATTCTTTTGAAAGAAGGTTTTACCATTGATGATTTATCAAAAAAGATAAAAATTGCTACATCTGGACCTAGAAGAAAATCTCAGTTACTGGCCTTGAACTCGAAGTTAAACATAGTTCCAATCAGGGGAAATATTCAAACAAGAATTGAAAAAATGAATACTGGTAACTTGGATGGTTTAATTGTGGCCAAAGCAGCATTAAATAGATTAAATATCCTGCACCCAAATATGTACACATTTTCAGAAGATCAAATGTTACCTGCTGCGGCACAAGGAGCAATTGGAATAGAGATTAATTCCATTGATCTTGAATCTGATATAGGTAAATTGCTGAAATTGTTAAATGATGAATCAACTTATCAAGCCACAGAAATTGAAAGAAGAGTGGTTGCGTCTTTAGAGGGTAATTGCCTGTCTCCGATTTCTGCTCTATGTAAAATTAAATCTCAAGATGCTCAACTGAAAGTGAGAGTTTCTAATCAAAATGGATCTGAAGTTTATAATGAGGAAGTTAAATTTAATCTTGATAACAAAATTGATGCTTTGGAAATTTTTATAGAGACCCTAATTAAAAATGGCGCTAAAGAAATTATTCAACAATAAATGATTGTAAATACTCGACCTCTTGATCTAAGCCAAAAAACTAATTCTTTGCTTACTAGGTCCAAGCAGAGCTTTGTTCATATACCACTAACAAAAATCTTTGAAACTGAGCCCTCTTTGCAAGCCTTAAAATATATAAATAATCCAAAAGATTATGATGTTTTTATATTTACAAGCCAATCTGCTGTAACTCATGGCGCTAAATTTTTTCAAGAATCTTTGCTTGCTAATAAAAATATTCCGATTCTTGCAATTGGGAGAGCAACTCAAGAAATATTAAATACATTCAATCTTTCTTCATCACTTCCACCAACCTTTGATTCTGCTGGCTTAGCAAATGTAATCAAAGAAATGGGTTACAAAAAATGTTTGGTTTTTTGTGGGGAAAAAGATCCTCGAATTAAAGCTATGACCGATGCCGATGTGGATACATTTCCTTGTTATGCATCACATGATGAAAATAATATTGATGTTTCGGAAATTAGAGATAAAGATAAATTGGTAATATTGATCTATACCCATCAGAGTTTAAAGGTATTAATGAAAGAATTGCCAATGAATAAAAATCAGCAAGTGATCTTAATAGTAGCGTCGAAAAGAATAGCAGAATTTACCAAGGAATATGGTTTTAGGAATATTGTATTAGCAGAGTCTCCTCACGATAAAGAGATGATCGAAGCAGCTCTATCAGAAGTCTAAATTAAACTATTTTTTCTTCCCATTCCCGTTGCCACTTTTCATGGCGCTGAAGAACTCATCATTTGTTTTAGAAGATTTTAATCTTTCAATTAAAAATTCAATTGCTTGAGAGTCTTCCATGTCGTCCAAAATCTTTCTAAGAATAAACATTCTCTGCAATTCTTCAGGGCTGGTAAGAAGATCCTCTCTTCTGGTTCCTGAGCGTCTAATATTGATAGCAGGGTATATTCTCTTTTCAGCGATTTTTCTCTCTAAATGAATCTCCATGTTTCCGGTTCCCTTAAACTCTTCATAAATCACTTCATCCATTTTCGAGCCAGTCTCGACTAGAGCGGTTGCAATAATGGTAAGGCTTCCACCCTCCTCTAAATTTCTTGCAGCTCCAAAAAATCTTTTGGGTCTCTCAAGAGCATTGGAATCAACACCACCAGAGAGGATTTTACCAGAGGCCGGCTGAACTGAATTATATGCTCTACCCAATCTGGTTATAGAATCTAGCAAAATAACAACGTCTTTCTTATGCTCAACAAGTCTTTTGGCTTTTTCAATCACCATGTCTGCAACTTGAACATGCCTGGTTGGAGGCTCATCAAATGTACTTGCAACAACCTCACCTCTAACTGTTCTGGACATATCTGTAACTTCTTCTGGCCGTTCATCAATTAGTAACACTATTAATTCAACTTCAGGATTATTTTTGGTAATTGAGTGAGCAATACTTTGGAGCATTAATGTTTTACCTGCTTTTGGTGGCGAAACAATTAACCCACGTTGACCCTTACCAATTGGAGATGCAAGATCAATTATTCTAGAAGAAAGGTCTTCTGCTGATCCGCTACCTTGCTCAAGTGTAAGACGGGAAGTTGGAAAAAGTGGTGTTAGATTTTCAAATAGAATTTTCTTTTTTGTTTTTTCAGGAGCTTCTTTATTAATTGTGTCTACGTAAACCAGAGCAAAGTAACGTTCACTATCTTTTGGGGGTCTTATTTTTCCATGAATCTCGTCTCCCTTGCGCAAGCTAAATTTTCTGACTTGGCTTGGAGAAACATAAATATCATCTGGGCCAGAACAATAAGAACCCTCTGGAGACCTTAAAAAACCAAATCCATCATTTAAAATCTCTAAAACGCCTCCGCCATAGATATCAACTCCTTCTTTGGCTTGTTGCTTGAATATACGAAAGATGATTTCTTGTTTCTTAAGCCGTCCAACATCTTCAATCCCAAGACTTTCGGCAATATCTACCAATTCGTTGATTGGCTTGGCTTTCATTTCAGTTAAGTTCATAAATGTGTCTCTGGTTTTTAGGAGTAAAAGAATGTGATTTGATAGGTAGCTATAAAGCTAAGATGGGGAAAATGATAATTCCTTTTCCCGTAAGATGCAAAGTTTTTATACTTCTGCTGCTATAAAATCCTCCAATTGTTGCTTACTGATAGCGCCTATTTGTGTTGAGGTCACTTCACCATTTTTAAAGATTAAAAGAGTTGGGATTGATCTTACCCCATATTGAACAGCTAAATCTTGATTAGAGTCTACGTCCATTTTGCAAACCTTAACTGAGCCAACCATTGCATCAGCGACTTCTTCCACAGTTGGAGCGAGTTGCTTACATGGACCACACCATTCAGCCCAAAAATCTATCAAAACAGGTAAATCTGACTCCAAGACTTCCTGATCAAAATTTGCAGATGTAATTTCTTTGACGTTGTCACTCATGAATTTAACTCCAATGCTATTTGCTTTGCTGCATAGGTTAAGATGGCATCGGCGCCAGCTCGTTTGCAACACAATAGTGATTCTAACATAACATCTTTATCAAGCCACCCCTTCTCAATACTTAGCTGAAGCATTGAATATTCGCCACTCACCTGATAAACAAAGGTTGGTATTTGAAACTCAGATTTTATTGCATGAACCACATCAAGATATGCAGTACCAGGCTTAACCATTACAATATCTGCGCCCTCTTCTATATCCATTGCTGTCTCATGCAGTGCTTCATCCAAATTTGCAACGTTCATTTGATAAGTCTTCTTTGAAGCCTTGCCGAGATTAGCGGAGGATCCTACAGCTTCTCTAAATGGCCCATAAAAACTAGAAGCATATTTAGCAGCATAAGATAATATTACTGTGTCCACGAATCCATTTGACTCTAAGATATCTCGAATCAACCTCACTCTTCCATCCATCATGTCTGATGGAGCAAGGACATCTGCTCCAGATTGAGCCAAAAGCAGTGCTTGGTCTTGAAGTAACTTCAGCGTTTGATCATTATCTATTTTGCTGTCTAATAATATCCCGTCATGCCCATGATCTGTATAGGGATCAAGCGCAACATCAGCAATCTTAATAACCTCTGGAAATCTCTCTGCTAAACCTCTTAATGCTGAGCAAACTATATTGTTATCATCAAAAGCATGTGAACCTTGTGAGTCTTTTTTGTCTGAATCAATTGCAGGAAAGATAGCAATTGATTTTATGCCCTGTGAAATCAACTCTTCGGTCTCGGCATAAAGTGATTCTAAGTTATGCCTGGATATTCCAGGCATTGAGGGTATATCAACTTTCATTTCAGACTGATCTGCGACGAAAATTGGTTGAATCAAATCATTGGTGCTTAAATGATTCTCAGCAACAAGATCTCTTAAATAGCCTTTGGCACGTGTTCTTCGAAGCCTTGATTGAGGATATGTTCTTTTAATCATATAAATTAGTCAGTAATAGCGCCCTTTGATGCCGATTGAACAGTTTTTTTATATTTTGCCAACACTCCGCTTTTTGGGGACAAATTTGGATTTTTCCAGCTTTGAGATCTTTTTTTCATCTCATCATCAGAAATATTAAGAGACAGAATATCTGAATTAGCATCAATAGTAATTTCATCACCGTCTTGGATCAGTGCAATGGGTCCTCCCATCTCTGCTTCAGGGCTAATATGTCCCACCACAAAACCATGAGTTCCTCCAGAGAATCTCCCATCAGTTATAAAGGCAACTTTATCCCCCAGCCCTTGCCCCATAATTGCAGAAGTAGGTTTAAGCATCTCCCTCATCCCAGGACCACCTTGAGGACCCTCGAATCTTATGACAACAACATCGCCTTCAGTAATTTTTTTCTCAAGAATCGCTGCCATGCCCTCTTCCTCAGAGTTAAAAACCTTCGCATTCCCTGTAAAGACAGTACCCTCTTTGCCTGTAATTTTTGCTACTGCTCCCTCTGGAGCTAGATTGCCATAAAGAACTCTTAAATGGCTGGAATCTTTAACTGGCTTGGATAATGGAAGGATAATTTTTTGACCATCAGGATATGGTGACACCTCCTCAAGATTTTCTTTTAAGGTTTTTCCAGTTACAGTTAAGCAATCTCCATGCAGCAGCCCTTTTTCGAGCATCAACTTCATCATAGGGGCTATTCCGCCAATTGCATTCAATTCAGACATAAAGTGCACTCCAAAAGGCTTAATATCGGCTAAAACTGGGGTGACTTTCCCAATTCGCGTAAAGTCATCTAGATTTAGATCAACACCAATAGAATGAGCCATAGCAAGCAGATGCAACACAGCATTGGTTGATCCCCCCAATGCAATCACAACTGCTATTGAGTTCTCAAAAGCCTTTTTTGTCATAATATCGCTAGGCTTAATATCAAGATCTAGCAATTTTTTTATCGCAGCTCCAGCATCCTTACAGTCTTGCTTTTTATCATTAGAAACTGCATCTTGGCTGCTACTTCCAGGTAAGCTCATCCCAAGAGCCTCGATACTAGATGCCATCGTATTAGCTGTATACATGCCGCCACAAGATCCAGGACCCTTAACCGAAACTTTCTCAACTGCTATTAGCTCTTCTTCGCTGATGCTACCTTTTGCAAATTCTCCAACTTTTTCACAAACAGTTACATAGTCAGTATTCAAAGAACTTGGTTGAATTGAACCCCCATAAATAAATATTGAAGGTCTGTTTAGTCTTGCTAATCCTATTAATGCTCCTGGCATATTTTTATCACATCCACCAATTGCGACCACGCCATCATAGCCTAAGCACCCTACAACGGTTTCAATGGAATCCGCTATAACCTCTCTAGAGACCAATGAATATTTCATTCCTTGCGTTCCCATCGATATTCCATCTGATACTGTGATGGTGTTAAAAAGAACTCCTTTGCATTCTGAAGCATCAATAGATTCCTCAACCAAATTAGCCAATTCATTTATATGCATGTTACATGGAGTTACTTTGGACCATGTTGAAGCTATACCAACCAATGGCTTCGCAAAATCAGCTGTTTCAAATCCCACGCCTCTTAGCATGGAGCGCGAGGCTGCCTGATGAGGGCCATCAACTAAATTCTTTGAAAATTTTCTATTAGGCATAATTAAACAGTTGAATATCGTAATGCAGCATTTAAAAGTTTATCAGTATATTCCTCTTCAGGGCTCGAGAAAACTTGATTAGCAGGGCCTGATTCAACAATGAGCCCGTTTTGCATTACAAATATATAGTCTGACATTGATCTTACAACCTTGAGATCATGACTAATAAATAGATATGTCAATTCGTACTCTGTCTGAATATTTTTTAATAGCTCAATGACCTGGATTTGAATGGATCGGTCTAAAGCTGAGGTTGGCTCATCAAGAATCATGAATGAAGGATTTAAAATAAGAGATCTTGCAATTGCAACTCGCTGTCTCTGCCCACCAGAAAACTCATGGGGATATTTAAATCTATCATCTGGATTAATTTCAACAGCCTTTAAGCAATCAGCTATACGTTCATCTTTTTGTTTTTTGTTTAGATTAAAATGTACATCTAAACCTTCTCCAACTATTTCTCCCACTGTCATTCGAGGTGAGAGAGAGCCATAAGGGTCTTGAAAAACAATTTGAATATCTTTTTTTATTAACTTTGACTCTTTTGAATTTAATTGGCTGATATCTTGGCCATCATATATTACTGAGCCCTGATAATTAATTAGTCCAGCTAAAGCTTTGCCTAAGGTTGATTTACCTGAACCTGACTCTCCCACTAATCCTATTGTTGAGTTTTTGGGAATGGAGAAATTCACATCTTTTACTGCATGAAAAAAATCTTTCTTAAAAAAAGTTTTATTTGGCAGGGGGTAAAAAATATTTAAATCCTTAACGGTAATAAAATGAGTTTTTTCTGGTAAAGTTTCTTGCTTGGGAGATGGTTCAGAATTAATTAGTTTTCGTGTGTATTCATGCCGAGGGTTTAAAAATACAGATTTTGTATCTCCCTGCTCTACTACAACACCTTTTTGCATGACTGTGATTGAGTCTGAAAATTTTTCAATCAAACCTAAATCATGGGTAATGAATAATATTGACATTCCCACTTCATCCTTTAGCTTTGTCATTAAATCAAGTATTTGCGCTTGAATTGTTACATCTAGGGCCGTTGTTGGTTCGTCGGCTATGAGCAATTTGGGTTTATTGGCCAAAGCCATTGCAATCATAATTCTTTGTCGCTGCCCACCAGAAAGTTCATGTGGGTAGGATGCAAATCGTCTGTCGACTTCAGGAATTTCCACCAAAGTCATTAAGTTTTTTGCCTCATGTATAGCCTCAGATTTTGATTGAGCTTTGTGTAATAGGATAGATTCAACAATTTGATCGCCAACTCTATGATATGGGTTTAAAGAGGTCATAGGCTCTTGAAAAATCATAGAAATTTTATTCCCTCTAATCTTTCTCAGAGTGGTAGGGTCAGCACTTAAGATTTCTGTTCCATCAAATAGGATGGATGATTCATTGCTATAAGATGCCTTTGGTTCTGGAAGTAAACGCATGATAGACATTGCGGTAACAGATTTTCCAGACCCAGACTCACCGACTAAACCAACAATCTGATTCTCTTTAATTGATAAATTTAAGTTCTTGACGGCAGAAAATTCAGCTTTTCTAACCTGAAAACTGATAGATAAATTCGAAATTTCAAGCAATGGTTTCATTAGTTTAAATAGTTTTTATATGTATTTATTATGTCTTTTGATGCATCTTTGGCAGCTCTTAATGCCGTCATATTAACAAAACCATGGATAAGGTGTGGAAAATGAATCTGGTGCACCTCGTTTCCATTATTATGAAGGAGCCTTGCATATGATTCCCCTTCATCGCTGAGGGGATCAAATCCAGCAGTTATGACTAATGTTTTTGGAAGAGCCGTATTTGGATTGATGGTCAAATTAAAGATTGGATCTTGAAGGTCTTTGCGAGAATGCATTAATTGATCCCAAAACCAAATCATCGCTTTTTTGCTTAAAAAGAACCCTTCTGCATAATCAAGTTGCGATTTTGAGCTGCACGTTGGATCTATCATTGGATATATAAGGCATTGTGATAAAGGCAATGGTAAGTTATTAATAGCTCTGTATGTTGAAAGTGATCCAGCGAGATGGGCTCCAGCACTATCTCCACAAAGGCTAATTTTATCAATAGGCAAACTTAATTTATCTCCAAGCCATTCAAGTGCCAGATTTGAATCTTGAAGTGAAGAAGGAAATTTATTTTCAGGCGCCAACCTATACTCGAGTGAAAAAATTCTTACGCCCATCTCTGCTGAAAAAAATTTTAGCCATGGATCATGGGTTTTTATGCTCCCAAAAACATATCCACCTCCATGAAAATATAAGATTGGAGATTGAACTAGCTTTCTTTCTGGGCAATATTCTCTAACTTTTAAATCGCCGTATTGAGATTGAATAAGATGATCCAATGTTTCAACCAACATTCTTGGTTTCGCATTTAAGGGTAAGCCCTCCCTGCTACTTTCAATTATTTCCCTTAGCTCTTTTGCAGAATTAAAGGAATTGGGATCATCAAAACTATTAGCTTGCAATGACTGAAGGCCTAAAAAAACTTGAGTCTGGAAGTCTAGAATTTGATTGTTGATGGTAATGCTTCTCTTGAAGACAAGGCAGCGTAATAACCAAACCGGCAACGAAAAGAAAATTTGTAAAAATAATTTAATAACCATGCTTTCTTTTATAATGCATCAATGAATTCTAGATTTTTATTATACTCGTTTGTTTTTCTATCCGGATTTATATTTAGCAATGTCCAATTTTCACAAAAGGATATTTTAAATGCCGATGAAGCCTTCGTTTTAAGTTCACTGATTTTAGAAAATAAAATATTTGTATCATGGGATATTCAACCTGGATATTACCTGTATAAAAAGTCAATTGTAGTTAAGGCTGGTGATGATATTCTTGAGCACAATCACATTATCAAGAATGAATCTAAAATTTCCGATGAATTTTTTGGAGACTCAATTATTTTTAAGGATGTTCTAAAGGTTGAAGCTGAGCTTGTACATGTTAATCTAGGCAAACCTCAGAGCATTGAGGTTATTTATCAAGGGTGTGCTGAAGGTAAGTACTGTTATCCAAAAATCCTTAAAAGTCTTTAAAATCGTTTAATTTCTGTAAAAAACATTATAAAATCAATAAAAATGAAAATATTAGTAATACATGGTCCTAATTTAAATCTACTTGGTATTAGAGAGCCTGAGGTTTATGGCTCAGTAACAATGGAAGAAATTAACGAAGGTTTGGAAGAAAGGGCAAGCTCTAACAATATTCAAATAGAAGCCTTTCAAAGTAATGCCGAGCATGAAATTGTTACCAAACTTCAAGATTCAATGGATCATATAGATTACATAATCATTAATCCTGGAGCGCTTACTCACACCAGTATAGCAATTCGGGACTCCTTGCTTGGAATTGGAGTTCCGTTCTACGAAGTACATATATCTAATATCTTTGCAAGAGAAGAGTTTAGGCAGAAATCCTATTTTTCTGATGTGGCGAATGGTGTGATTTGCGGGCTTGGAACTCAAGGATATGACTTAGCTCTTAGGCATATTATTGATAACTATAAGGATAAAAAATAATGGATATAAGAAAGATCAAAAAATTAATAGAAATGCTGCAAGACTCAGACTTAACTGAAATTGAAGTTAAGGAAGGCGAGGAATCGGTTCGTATTGCACGAGGAAATTCACGAAATATTGAAGCAACTCCTGCTCCAATAATTCATAGTTCAGCCAGCTCGCCCGTAGAAAAAAATGAGGTTTCCCTAGATAAATCAGGCTCTATAATTAAATCGCCCATAGTTGGAACATTCTATAGAAAACCCTCACCAGATAAACCTCCCTTCATCGAAATTGGCAGCAATGTCAATGCTGGGGATGTTGTATGTATAGTCGAAGCAATGAAGATGATGAATGAAATTAAATCAGAATTTACCGGTAAGGTCTCAGCAATAAATATCGAGGATGGTGAGCCTGTTGAATTTGATCAATCACTAATTGTCATAGACTAATGTCTAAAAAAATTCTAATTGCCAATCGAGGGGAGATTGCTCTGCGAGCTCTTAGGGCTTGTAAAGAGCTAGATCTTAAAACAGTTGCAATTTACTCAACTGGAGATAAGGAGCTTAAGCACTTAAGATTGGCAGATGAAACCGTTTGTGTTGGCCCTGCAAGCCCCCTTGAAAGTTACCTAAATATTCCCTCAATTTTATCTGCAGCTGAATTAACAGGAGCAGATGCAATATATCCTGGATATGGTTTCCTTGCAGAGGATGCAGATTTTGCAGAAAGATGTGAGGCAAGTGGTTTTATATTTATTGGGCCCTCTTCTAATGTTATACGTCAAATGGGAGATAAGATAACTGCCAAAGGTCTTGCAGAGGAGTCAAATATTCCTATTGTTCCAGGATACAAGGGAGAAATTCCAGAAGCTGATGAAGACATAAAAAAAATCGCTTCAGGAGTTGGTTATCCAATGATGATAAAAGCTTCAGCGGGAGGTGGAGGCAGAGGCATGAGAGTTGTTCAGGATGAGTCAGATCTTATTTCAGCATTACAGCTCACAAAACAAGAAGCCAAGAACGCTTTTGGAAATGACACTGTATATTTTGAAAAATTTATACAAAACCCTCGTCATATTGAAGTGCAAATTGTTGCGGATGGAAAAGGCAATGCTATTCATCTGGGTACCAGAGACTGCAGCATGCAAAGAAGACATCAAAAAATTATTGAAGAAGCTCCTGCTTTAGACATTAATCAACAGTCTTTAGAAACCACACTAAAAGCGTGCTTAAAGCTTTGTAAAAATATTAAGTATTCTGGTGTGGGAACACTTGAGTTTCTCTATGAGGATGGTGAATTTTATTTCATAGAGATGAATACCCGAATTCAAGTTGAACATCCCGTTTCTGAAATGATTACTGGCTTTGATCTTGTGAAGGCTCAGCTAAAACTTGCCCTTGATATGGAAATCACTCTTGATCAAGAGGAGATAATTTTTAGAGGTCATGCTATGGAATGCAGAATCAATGCTGAAGATCCAGAGACATTTATTCCATCACCAGGAATAATTAATAAAATGCATCCACCAGGTGGATTTGGAGTGAGATTCGATGCTCATATCTATTCAGGATATGTAGTACCCCCTCATTATGACTCCTTGCTTGCAAAAATTATAACAACTGCTAATACAAGAGAATCATGTATCAAAAGGATGTTAAGCGCTTTGGATGAATTTTTTGTTGATGGCATAAGTACAAATCACTCCCTGCATCAAAAACTACTTGAGGATAAAACTTTCTGCAATAACGAACACAATATTAACTACCTTGAGGGGTCTTTTTTAGCAAAATGAGTGTTACAGAATACAATCCTGCAGAAATTGAAAATACTATTCAAGAATCATGGAGAGAAAATAACTCATATAAAGCTACCCCTTCCAAGACAAAGAATAAATTTTATTGCTTATCAATGTTTCCATACCCTTCTGGAAAATTACACATGGGCCATGTTCGAAATTATACGATTGGAGATGTAATTTCTAGATTTAAAAGAATGCAAGGCTTTAATGTTCTTCAGCCTATGGGGTGGGATGCCTTTGGGTTGCCTGCAGAAAATGCAGCAATAGAGAACAATGTCTCCCCAAAGAAATGGACAAATAAAAATATTGAAAGCATGAAAGTGCAACTAGATGCACTCGGTCTTAGCTATGATTGGAGCAGAGAAATCAATACCTCATCACCAGATTATTACAAATGGGAACAATGGTTTTTTATTCAATTATTAAAAGCAGGGTTGGTTGAAAGAAAAAAATCTGAAGTTAATTGGGATCCTGTTGATAAAACGGTTCTAGCAAATGAACAAGTGATAGATGGAAGGGGATGGCGTTCAGGAGCTGAGATAGAGAGAAAAAAAATAGATCAGTACTTTCTTAAAATCACCAATTATGCAGATGAGTTATTAGAGGGCCTTGAATCTCTTGATAATTGGCCAACTCAAGTGAAGGTAATGCAAACAAATTGGATTGGAAAGTCTAAAGGCCTTAGCTTTCATTTTGAGATTGAAAATTCTGCAGAGATCTTAGAGGTATTCACCACGAGGCCAGATACTATTTTTGGCGCAACTTATTGTGCTATTGCTCTTGATCATCCATTGTCAGAAATAGTAAAAAAAGAAGATAAGCTAATTAAAAATTTTATTGCAGAAAATCAAATAAATGAAAAAACTGAAGCCGCTCTTGCCAAACAAGAGAAAAAAGGTATTGATACAGGCCTTAAAGCAATTCATCCAATAACCAAGAAATTAATTCCGATTTGGATAGCTAATTTTGTTCTAATGGAATATGGAACTGGCGCCGTAATGTGTGTGCCGGGTCATGATCAGCGTGATTATGACTTTGCTAAAAAGTATAGTCTGCCTATCCTGCAAGTCATTGAGACTGATGCGGATCAAAAGATAAATGATGAAGCTATAGAAGAAAAAGGTTTACTGATTAACTCCGATCAATATAACGGACTCAATTTTGATGAAGCCTTCATCCAAATAGCGAAAGATTTAAAAAATAAAAATAATGCTGAGGTTCAAACAAATTTTCGTCTTAGAGATTGGGGAATTTCTAGGCAAAGATACTGGGGATGTCCAATTCCAATTATTCACTGTGATGATTGTGGGCATGTGCCAGTAGCAGAGAAAGATTTGCCGGTAGAGCTACCCGAGATTGATGAAAATACATCTCGAGGAATGAGCCTTAGTGGGTTTGATGAATGGAAGAAAACTCATTGCCCTGACTGTAATAAGGAAGCAGTAAGGGAGACTGATACCTTTGATACTTTTTTTGAGAGTTCTTGGTACGCTGCAAGATTTGCATCTCAACCAAATGATTCAATGCTGGGAGAAGAAGCTGATCATTGGTTGCCTGTTGATCATTACATTGGGGGAATCGAGCATGCGATTCTTCATCTTTTGTATGCGAGATTCTTTAATTTACTTTTAAGAGATCAAAACCTTATAAAATCATCTGAGCCTTTTAATCGACTCCTTACTCAAGGAATGGTGCTAGCAGATGCTTTTTATATTAAAGACGAAAATCAAAATCCTGAGTGGATAAGTAAAGAATGTGTAAATACGGATAAAGATAAGCTTACTCTTGATGATGGCAGAGAAGTCTTTAAGGATGGCATGTCAAAAATGAGCAAGTCGAAACTCAATGGTATTGATCCAAATATCATGATAGAAAAATATGGCGCAGATACAGTCCGTCTGTACATGATGTTTACCTCGCCTCCAGAGCAATCTCTTGAATGGTCTGACACAGCAATTGAGGGCTCATACAGATTTTTAAGAAAGGTATGGAATTTAATTTCAAAAAGAAAGATCTATGCCAAGGAAGCTCCTCAAGAATTTACCAAGGCTGAACTAAAATTGCGCTATAAAAGTCATCAAACTCTTAAAAAAGTTACAAATGATTTTGCTGAAAGAAATTCATTTAACACCGCAATAGCCTCAGTAATGGAGTTGCTGAATGCAATTCCGGATTCATTCAAAGCAAATGATGCCAGGGATTCAGAGCAATACTGTTTAGATGAAGTTATTCAATTTACCTTAAAAATGTTGTCGCCCATTACCCCTCATATAAGTCTATATTTATGGAAAGAATATTCAGGATCTGATGGGGCAGACTTTGAAAATTCCTGGCCAATTTTTAACGAAGAACTTCTAAAATTAGAAAATTTTCAACTTATTATCCAGGTGAATGGAAAAGTTAGAGGCAAAGAAATTATCTCAGTTAGCATGGGGCAAGATGAGTTAGAAAATCTTGCAAAAGAAAATGAAAATGTTAAAAAAATTCTAGCTAATCAGCCCATAAAAAAGGTAATCTATATAAAAGAAAAATTAATTAACTTTGTAATTTAAATGAACTATATCACTCCATTCGATGACTACCCAATCCACCAAGCAATAGAGCCAATTACTATACCTGGCCCCACTGATAGAAACTTTTATGATAGATATTTTTTTAACGGCATGGATCCTGAAAATGGATACATCTTCGAGATAGGAATAGGGATTTATCCAAATAGACATGTTATTGATGGGCATTTCAGCATTTCTTATCAAGGCAAACAATATTCATTTCATGCAAGTCAAAGACTCAATCAAAGCAGAGTACCCATCAATGTTGGTCCAATGCAATTGACGATTGATGAGCCTATGAATGAACTTACATTTTCTCTGAAAGATCCTGATAAGAAGCTCAGTTGTAATCTAAAATTTTCAGCTAATTCTGTTGCGCATCAGGAGCCTAGATCATTGATGATGGAAGGCACAAGAACAATAATGAATACAATTAGATTTACTCAACTAGGTAAATGGACCGGAGAAATATCAACTGAAGCTGGAACTGTGAATCCTGAAGCAATTTATGGCATCAGAGACAGATCTTGGGGGGTAAGGCCTGTTGGTGAGCCTGAGGGCGGCGCACCTGGAATGTTAAATCAAGAACCTGGGGTTTATTGGTGCTGGGCTCCAGTCCACTTTGATGGATTCTGTACTCAATTTGGAACATTCCAAGATAGAGATGGCAATACTACTCAAATTTCTGGCCACAAATTACCCTTGTATGAAGATATGTCATTGGCTCCCTCTGAAATAGAAGTCGAAACAATTAACTCACTTCATCATTCAGTGAACTGGCAAAAGGGCTCACGCTGGGCCACTGGAGCGAAGATTTCAGGCATGCTCAAGAGCAAAGAAAAGTTTGTACTAGAACTAGAAACCATGGGTCCAATACTCTTTTGCAAAGGGATTGGCTACCAGCATGATGAATGGAAACATGGCATTTGGAAAGGTGAAAGTGAGACAGGCTATGAGGTTTGGGACTTATCAGAAATTGATCCAGGAGATTATACGTTTTTTCATACTCATCAAATTGCTAAAGCAACATTGGGATCCGAGCAAGGTATTGGAATGCTTGAGAACTTAGTGGTTGGGAGGCACGATCCGTCTGGCTTTGAAGACTTTTTTGATGGAGCAAAATAAATTCAGAAAGTATTTTCTAATACTTTTTTCTTTTTTCATACTTTCTAATTGTCAGCTTGAATTGATAGAAGCTCGACATGTAAATTTTAATAAAATTGAGTTTGGAGCAAGCGTTAAAGCTTCATTTAAAAAAAAGTCACTAAAGTATTTCTCTCAAAGCTCATCTCCGGATAATTACAATCTTAAAATATCTAGTCTGCAATTTAAAAAGAAAAACTTATATGGAGGCCCTGCTGCAAGAGCAAAACAGATTGAAATTATCGGCGAACTAGAATTTAATTTTATCAATGAAAGCTCATCTAATAATGGCAAGCTTAAAATTTCTGGTTGGATCCCAGTGAATGAAAATAATCCTCAAGCAGAAATGATGGCGCAGAAAAAGATGGTTGAGGAGCTAGAATTCTTATTACTAGAAGATCTTTTGCAGGAGTACTGGATAATTGAAAGTTAATTTTCTGAATTTTTCTGATCCTAAAGATTATAAATATTTCCTGATTACGGGAGGAGAATTTGTTTTAAGGCAAGATGCTGTTGAGAGCATTTTGGAAAATTTAAAAAAAAATGGTTTCAATGAAAAAGTATCAATTCAACAAGATGAATTAGATAAAGTCCAAGAAATAGCTTCTAGAAATATGGGAGGCTCTTTGTTTCAAGAAAACCTAATTCTTCATATCAGGCATACTGCAGGAAAATTTCCAGAAAAAATTAAGTCTTTTCTTGAGGAAGGAAATATTTTCAAGACTCAAAATATTGCATTGATCATAGAGTCTAGCATTGAAAAAATTCCATCAAGCGGAGTATGGATCAAAAATCTTGATACTCACGGTCTCATCATTAATTGTAATAAACTTAAAACAATAGAAGAAAAAATGTGGCTTAAAAGACAGCTAAGTTTTTTACCAAAAGACTTACTCCCTGTATTTGGAGGTTCAATTTTTCAAAATCATGAAGCCAATCTGTTGGGTCAAAAAAACGAAGTAGCCTTGTTAGAGCTTTTATTTTTAAACCAAGATAAAGTTAATGAAACTAATACAGATCACATAGTCTTTGGGTCTGGTATTAGCGCGTTCGAGTTGGAGGACTTATTAATCAATAGAGATTTTAGAAAAGCACTTATCACAATTAATTTTATGCGAGAGAATGATCGGCAAAACTCAGCTCCAGTTGTTTGGATAATTGCCAAAGTTATTAATGCCTGCTTAGAGTCATTAAAAACTACAAATCAAAAGTCTGCTTTGATAAATAGTGGCGTTTGGTCATCTAAAATTAATACTTACTTAAATTTCATCAAGCAAGCAAAAGCAAAGGAATTTCTAAGCTTGAATAAAGAGATTCTTAAAATTGATCTTATCAATAAAGGCCTGATGAAAGCTGAGACCTGGGAGCAAATCGAAAGAGTTATCCTGAAGCTTCAAGATGCGACTGCATTGCCGCATTGAATAATGCAGCAACAGCAGAATATCCGCTGTGATTTTCTTCCATTTTGTAATCCGTTCCAATTAAACTGGTAAGGGGTAACATTCCTTTGGTTGAGCTAGTTACCCACATGCATGGAGAGTCATTGAAATCTGCAATGGAACAACTACCCTCCTTCACACAGTAAGGAGTATCCTTCAAAGCTTTGATTAAAATATCTCTTGTTATACCAGGAAGAATATTTTCTGATAAGGAAGAAGTTCTAACGCATCCCGCAGAATCAAAATAAAATACATTGCTGGCGCCAGCTTCTGTCATAAAGCCATCTTTATGCATCACAATCTCCTGGCAACCCAAAGATTTAGCTTTATTCATAGCTAAAACATTACCAAGCAATGATGTGGATTTGATATTACATTTACCCCATCGCTCGTCATCACACAACATAGCGCTTATAGCAGAAGAAGGGAAAGTTGTTTGCATCGCATAACCAAACCTTTCTATTTCCAAGTCGTCTTGATAAAGATGTGATCGAACCAAATCAATGCCTCTTGAAATTTGATAATACACATATCCATCTTGGTTCGTTAATGTGTCAGCAAGCTCTTTAATATCATGCAATACGGTCTCAAAATTAATACTTAAATCCATAAGACTTGCACTTTGTTTCATACGATCAATGTGGTCTTTGAAACACAAAGGTTTGCCGGAAAAGTATGGGATAACCTCATATATACTGTCCGAAAAGGTATAGGCTCGTGATAAAGGAGACACAGAGATTTGGTCTAAAGTCTTTAATTCACCCTGATATATTGCAGGAATATCAGTCATTTTGGCCTATAGAAAATAAACTTAAGATCCAAAAAACTATTCGAGCCCAAATTCTTCCAAAGAATCCTTTTGCTTCAACAGATTCAATAGCAACCAACGGCGCAGAAAGAACAACTCTATCGTCAGAGATAAATTCGATATCTCCTATTACATCCCCATTAGAAATAGGAGCTTGGATATTATTTTTGAAATTATAATTTGCTTTTATACTTTTAAAGTCTGATCTGGGCAAAGTCAGCAAAATATCTTCCTTGGTTCCAAGAGCAACTTCATCCATTTTGCCACCCCAAACCTTAGCAGTAGTAATTTCTGAATCTTTTGAAATTAGTTTTTGAGTTGCAAAAAACCTAAAGCCATATTCAAGCAATCTTTGAGATGAAATTAATCTTTCATTTTCTGAGGGACTTCCAGCGACTACCGCTATCAATCGCATATCATTCCGTTTAGCAGAAGAAATTAAACAATACCCTGCAGACTCTGTGTGACCGGTTTTAACTCCATCAACAGAATCATCTCTCCACAAAAGCTTGTTTCGATTAAGCTGACGAATACCGCTGAAAGTAAATTCTTTTTCTTTATAGGTTGCATAGTGATCGGGGAAATTAGCAATCAATGCCTTGGTTAACTGAGCCAAATCATTAACTGATGAAAAATGATTTGGATCTGTCCATCCAACCGCATTTTGAAATAAGGTATTACTAAGACCCAATTCAGATGCATAAGCATTCATAAAATCAACAAACCCCTCTTCTGAGCCAGCAACATATTCAGCCATTGCTACTGTTGCGTCATTTCCAGATTGAATAACGATTCCAGACAAAAGATCACGAACTGAAACCCTTTTTCCAGCCTCAATAAACATCTTGGAACCGCCAGTTTTCCATGCCTTCTCACTGACTAAAACCTTATCATCAAGACTAATGGCACCGCTTGCTATCTGATCTGCAATAACATATCCGCTCATTACCTTAGTCATACTTGCAGGAGAAATTTGGTTCTCAGAATTAAATTCTGCTATGACAGTATTGGTATTAGCTTCCAGCAATATATAGCTATCTAAATTTAATTTAGGCGCTTTAGGCACCATAGATTGTGCAAACAGATCAATACAAAATGGGGTCAAAAGGATAAGGTAAATTATTTTTTTCATAATAGAGTCACTTGAATTCTAAGGATAAATCATACACGGCTTTGGCATAAAAATGACTACGATTATATTTAGTAATCGCAATAAAGTTATCATCACCTATAAAATAAACATCCTGTGATTTATTTAATAAAATAGTTTGGCCGCTCTTAATCAAATTCTTGTTTTTAATATTATTTAGATCCATCAATTGTTTTAATTCAAGGTCATGACTAATTGCAATTGATAGTAGGCTATCTCCTTCTTGAACAATATATTTTTCTTCTTTGCCTTCAGTAAACCTAAGAGGAATATATTTATTTATATTATTTTGATGTTTATAGGTCTTGCTAACTTTATTAAGTTCAACTCTTTTGACTACTGCGCCATCTCTTTTCCAGCCATGTTTTTTGAGATAATTAGCAATACTTGCTACAGCATCCGGCACTGAATTAAATAGATCTGCATATCCATCGCCATCATAATCTATCGCATAAGCACGATAACTCGAAGAGATAAACTGCCCATACCCCATTGCGCCTGCATATGACCCCAGAACGGAATTAATATCTAAATTATTTTCTCTGGTTAGAATAAAGAATTCTATTAGTTCACTTTTGAAGAATTTTGATCTCCTTGGAAAATCAAAACCAAGAGTTACAAGGCTATCAAGTACTCTGTAGTTGCCCTTAATTTTGCCATATCGTGTTTCTACTCCTAAAATTGAAGTAATTATTTCTCTTGGCACGCCAAACTCATCTTCCACTCTATCGAATAAATTAGCATTCTCTCTTATGAATTTTTTGCCATTCGTGATGCGCTTATCTTCTAAAAAAAGTTTTCTGTATCTATCCCACGTCCAAGTAAATTCAGCCGGAGATGACATCGATTTTAAAATCTTCTCCTGCTTTTTTGCAGTTTGAAGTATTTGAGTGACATACTTTTCATCAAACCCATGCTTATTTACAAGAGCCTCGATCACATCGCGAGCTTCAGGGTGCTCAGAGTAATTCGCAAGAATTGTATTTGAAAATACAAAAATAATGATGAATAAGTATTTCATTGAGGTAAGAATTTTTTATGCGTGCCCATAGAAACAATTATGCCAAAAGCAAGAAATAATGACATTAAAGACGAGCCTCCTTTACTGATAAAGGGTAAAGGCATGCCTACAACAGGAAGCAGTCCCACTACCATGCATAAATTTATAATTAAATTAGCAGCAAAAGTAAGGCTCAAGCCTCCGATGACCAGCCTACAAAAACGATCTCGGGCACTTAACGCTAGATAAAAACATCTCAACAATAAAAACAAATAGATACTTAATAATAATAAAACGCCAAGAAATCCAAACTCTTCTCCAATGACAGAAAAAATAAAGTCAGTCTCTGTTTCGGGAAGGAAATTTAATTGTGTTTGAGACCCTTCTCCAAAACCTTTACCCAACAAGCCACCTGAGCCAATCGCAACTTTTGATTGGATAATGTTCCAGCTTGCTCCAAATGGATCGGATTCTGGATTAAAGAATGTTGCTATTCTCTGTCTCTGAAAAGGCTGCAATAGGATGTTCCATATAAAAGGCGAGCTCATGATAAGCAAGATTAAAGATCCACCCATAAAGCTCCAACTTAAACCAGACAGAAAAAGCACAAAAAGGCCAGAGCAAGCAATGATTAATGCAGTGCCAAGATCAGGCTGCCTAAAAACGAGAAAAAAACAACAAAAAATAGTTGCCAAGCTAATAATTATCTCTTTTCTTTGAATTGGGAGCTTTTTATCAAATAAAAAATTAGCAAGAAAGATTGGTACTGCAAGTTTTAGTAGTTCAGATGATTGAAAAGATGCAGGGCCAATCCTAACCCATCTTTGTGCTCCATTAATTTCAGGGCCAAATAAATATGTGACGCCTAAAAGTAGCAATGAAAAAATTAGAAATAAACCTGACATCCTTCTAAAAATATCTGGATCAGGCTGACTAATTAAAATCATAATAATGAATCCAGCCACAACATAAATAAATTGCTTTAACACAATGCCCATGTCTGCATTTGAAGCAGAAAATAAAAAAAATAAACCAAGAACAGATAATAAAAAAAGGCTAAAAAAAATATATGGATCAAAGTAGATTTTTTGAAATAATCTATTCATTAATAAGGCTCTTTAAAACTTCTATTGCTACAGGTCCAGCAACAGCTCCCCCGCTCTCTCCATTTTCGATTACCACAGAAACAGCATATCTAGGATTAGGCATCGGGCCAAAAGCAATAATTATAGAGTGATCTCTTAACAATTCCGAGGTCCTTACTTCTTGATAAGCCTCCTTGCTATCCAAGCTAACAAGCTCAGCAGTTCCTGATTTACCAGCTACTTGAAATTTTTTCAGGTCGCGAATACTTCTTGCTGTTCCATAATCACTTTCAATTACGCCAAGTAAAGCCGCGTGCATTTTGATCCAGTCTGAATTATCAAATCCATCATCTTCCCAAGTTTTTAAAGGTTTTTTTTGAGCTCCCAAAGAAACAAGAGAGGGCTCAGTGAATTGCCCCTTAGTTGCAAGAAGAGAGGCATAATTTGCTAGCTGCATAGGGGTGGTTACTAAGTAGCCCTGTCCAATACCCAGGTTTACCGTATCGCCTTTAACCCAACCTGCATTCATCATGCTATATTTCCATGCAGGAGTTGGAACAAAAGCTTGGTCTTCATCAAAGCAATCTAAACAAACTTTTTGCCCAAACCCTAGACTTGATAAATGATTTGATAATTCCAGAATATCTGCTTGATATGCGAGCGAAAAGAAGTAAGTATTTGAGCTAACCAAAAAAGCTTTGTGCATATTCACCTTACCATGACCTCCCTTACGCCATCCTCTAAAGACTCTCCCTGTCTCTGGTAAAGTAAAAAATCCAGGATCTTTCATCTCAAAATCCCAATCCACAATATTGTTTGATAGCCCATACATGCCAATAGCAGGCTTAATAGTTGATGCTGGTGGATACCTTCCTTGTAACGCTCTGTTAAAAAAAGGTTTATCAACGTCATTGATTAAATCTTGAAACTCCAGATCACTTATGCCATTGGACAGCTTGTTTATAGAATAAACAGGTGAGCTGTATAAAACATTTATACCTCCTGATTCAAGGTCTATTGCCACCACTGCCCCCCTTCTATCGCCAAGATATTTAGCTGCACTTTCTTGAGCCCCTATATCTAAATTAGTAAATAAATCAGATCCTTTTGAAGGCTCAACAAAAGATAGTGGCTTTAAAAATTGACCCCTGGCATTCATTTCATAAACTCTTTGCCCATGCTCGCCACTTAAGTAATCATTGTAGACCTCTTCTAAGCCTGTGCGGCCTTTAATAAGACCTTGAGCGTAAGATAGCTCTGCATCTTTCCAATGGCTCCTCGGAATTTCTGGCATTGATTTAAAATCGTCATCTGTTCTTGATGTATAACCTAATACATGTGAAAAGATTTCTGGATAATCACTTATTCTTCTGTAACGCTTTGCAATAAATGCATTTTGAAAATTAAAGCTTCTTACATTGAAGCGGGCAATCTCTTCTTTAGAAAGATCTTTTTTTAATACTAACTCTTTGTTTACAAATGCTTTATCTTTTTGCAGTTTTTTATATTTATCTTTTTCGATCTGGGAAAGAAAAATAACAGGCTCAATTGCTTCTAAAAAGGAATCTATATTTGAAATCAGATTTGGGCGTGTAATTAAATCAAAAGTTGGTTCATTTTTAACAAGAACCATGCCATTTCTATCAAAAATTTCACCTCTAAGCGCCTGAACAGGCACAGCATAATTTTTATTTTTTAGTGCGGCAAGCTGATAATCTGTATAACCAGAGACTTGCAAAGAAAAAACTTTTATTAATACAACTAATAGCATAAAAATAATTAAGCCAAAAAGTAATATTGCTCTTGAGGAAAAATTATTCTTTTCGATCTGTCTTTCTTCAAAAATCATTATTTATGATATGGATGGTTTCTATGAATTGTGCTCGCTCTATAAATTTGCTCCATTAACAATATTTTAAAAAGCCTATGAGGAAAAGTTAACTCTGAGGCAGATAAAATTAAGTGCGAGGCCTTAAAAAGCATTTCTGATGCTCCATAGGCGCCGCCTATAATAAAATTAATATTTTTTCCATGATCAGCCTGATCTTGGAGAAGTTTTGCAAAACTAACGCTGCTAATCTTTTTCCCTGTTCTATCCCACAAAATATTATGAGCATCTGTATCGAGATGTTTTATTATTTCTGTCCCTTCGGCATCCAATACAGATGCTCTATTCATAAAGTTGGAGGAAAAAGGCTTTACCTCAACATAGGAAATTTGATAGTGGTTAGGCAATTGTTTTGAGTAAAATTGCAGCGCCTGCTTCTCCCAATTATTTGGCTTGTGGCTAATACTTATAATTTTGCATTTCATTATGCAGAAACAAGAGTCTTTTCACCCCACAAACTTTCTAAATCATAAAATTCACGAGTATCATGTTGCATGATATTAACCACAACATCTCCACAATCAACTAAAATCCACTCTGAATCGTCTTGACCCTCAATCCCTACTAAATGCTGATTATGAAGTTTTATTGACTCAATTAATTTATTCGAAATTGCTTTTGCATTTCTAGAAGAAGATGCAGTCGCAATAATAAACCAATCAGCAAAACCTGAGATTTCGCGGATATCTAAAACAAGAATATTCTGAGCCTTCAGATCATCTAGCGCTTCACAACAAATAGTTTTTAAATCAGGATTCTTCATAGAAATAATTCACCTTGTGGTGGATTTTGGTATTGTTTGAATTAATTTTAATATTACGTCCAAGCTTAAGAATCAGAATATCTAACTTAAAAGAATAAATCTATTAAATATTTCTAATTTATATACTCTTTCAATCAATCTTTTGATTAAGATGGGTGTATGGATTTTATAAACTCTTTTATCCAATGGTTTTCTGACCATCCTGAAATATTAATGGGTTTAGGCATATCTTCTATTTTTATTTTTTTACTAAGTATTTTAGGGATTAGTTGGTTTGTAGCGAATATACCAGAAGATTATTTTCTAGAATCTAAAAAAAGACCCCCAAAATGGCGTGAACAAAAACCAATCTTAAGATTGGCCATAATATTTGTTAAAAATGTAATCGGGCTGTTGCTGATTGTAGGAGGATTATTGATGCTAGTATTGCCAGGCCAAGGCCTCCTTACAATGATAACAGGGTTGCTGTTAATTAATTATCCAGGGAAATATAGATTGGAACAAAAACTTGTAAGTAAGCCTTCGATATTTCGGGCTTTAAATTGGATAAGAATAAAAGCAAATAAACCGCCGCTTAATAGAGATACTACTCATTAATCAAATAGGAGTAATTAAGTTTTATTGCTTGACTTAAAGTATGCTCTAGGTTGTATATTTCTTGATAAATATAAAATGAGCGTTTTATAGCCTAAATCTTAAAAGTTATATAGGAGACAATATGGGGATAGAAAACAAAAAATGGATTTTAAAAGAAAGGCCCAGTGGATTGGTCAAAGACTCAGATTTTGAGCTTGTAACAGAGACTCTTTCTGACATCAAAGAAGGAGAGATTCTGCTAGAAAATATGTATCTTTCATTTGATCCAACTCAAAGGGGCTGGTTGAATGATGTGCCTGGATATCTACCACCTGTTCAGATAGGTGAAGTTGTTAGATCGGGCGGCATGGGTAAAGTACTGGAATCTAAGAATTCAGATTACAAAGTTGGTGACTTAACATTTGGGTTTGTAGGTTGGCAAACTCATTGTGTAACTAAGCCTGAAGCTGATGATAGGTTTAGAGTAGTACCTGATCTTCTTCCTATACCAACAATGTTGAATGTAATGGGTACAACAGGCATTACCGCCTACTATGGGTTAATAGAGCTCGGTGATCCAAAGCCAGGTGAAACTGTTTTAGTTTCAGGAGCCGCAGGTGCGACAGGATCAGTTGTTGTGCAAATTGCTAAACTTAAAGGATGCCATGTCATAGGCATAGCGGGTGGCAAGGAAAAATGTGATTGGCTTAAAGAGGTTGGTGTAGACGATGTGATTGATTACAAAAATTCAAATGTTCATGAAGAATTACCAAATGTTGCAAAAAATGGAATTGATATCTATTTTGATAATGTTGGTGGTGAGATATTAGAAACTGTTCTTAACTTAATTAATATAAATGCTCGGGTGCTCTTGTGTGGTGGGATTTCATCTGGCTATGATGCAACCAGACCTCCCGATGGACCAAATAATTTATTTTCTTTAATCTTTAAGAGAGCAACAATGCAAGGATTCTTAGTCCTAGATTATCTTCCAAGATCACAACAGGCTCTTGAAGAAATTGCTACATGGGTTATGGAAGGCAAACTCCAACATAGGGAAGATATTCAAGAGGGCATAGAAAATTGTCCTCAAACGTTGAATAGGCTCTTTACTGGAGAAAATAAAGGCAAGCAGTTATTGAAGATCTAAGTAGAGTTTTCTGAAATTTTATCTACTAATTTTGCCAAAATATTCATTCGCTGAGTTGCATCGAATGCTTCGAGCAAAGCTTGTTTTTGAATAGGTGTAATTGGAATAAGCCCTGCTAACTGGTAGCTTACAGATTCGGCTGATAGCAGATCAATCTCTAAAGGCAAAGATTTAACTTGTGGATGCTCTTTCAGCTGACTAAGGACATTTATAAGCTCTGGGAATTGAGCTAATACAGCCTGGTCATCAACCGCTGGTTCAGAAATTGGAGAGATGGATGCGTAATGCAGCCCTGATTCAAGTTCTTCAACAGATTTTATAGATACTTTTTGTGATCCTTTAACCGTAATTCCCAGAAGCCCATTGGGCAACTGATTGAAATCAATAATTTCAACAAAAGTTCCTTGAGACATAAAACTCTCACCGGATTGATTGTTTTTACTCAGCGTTATGACAAAGCCAGTATCGGTACTCATGCAATTTTTTACCATTGAGAGGTATCTTGGTTCGAAGATTTGGAGGGTTTGTATGGTTCCAGGCAAAACAACCAACCCCAAAGGGAAAACTGGAAGTTTATTTGCTTTTGATGAGGTCAATTATTGGCTCCGATATTTTTTTGCTATCCTTATTACTCATTATTAATATAACATCAATGCTATCTATGTCCTTTTTTAGATCTTCCAATAATAAATTTATAGAATCATACTCAAAGTCTTGGTTTTTTTTGCTAGATAAATTTAACCAGTAAACTTGCTCTAAACCAGAAGCGCTATCATACAGTTCTGCTCCATGATGTCCACGAGACATGGTATTTGAGGCAAGCTCCACAATACCTATTACCTTCTTGGATTCAAAATGGTTTATAGCTGCCTCAACTGTAGTAGATATTGCTGTGGGATGATGCGCAAAATCGTCAATTACTATTTTGTTATTGTTCTGAAATATAGTTTCAAATCTTCTCTTAACGCCATTTGAATTTTTTAGCGCTAAGAAGGATTTCTGTGGATCAACTCCATGAAGAAAAGATGCATACATAGCCATGACTGCATTATTTAAATTATGCCGGCCATGCATAGGGAGTTCGCTTAAATCAAAGCGCTGACCTTCGAAATGAATAATCCCCTCCTCAATTGAGAGCTTTATATTTTCTTTGCTACCAAGTTTGTGTGTATTTGACCAACAACCCATCTCGATTAAATTCATAATATTTTCATCGCCATTATGAAAAAGTATATTTCCATTTGCAGGAATCGTCCTTATTGCGTGGTGGAATTGCTTTAAAATATCAGACAAATCATTAAATATGTCAGCATGATCGAATTCAATATTATTGATAATGAAAGTATCTGGATGATAATGAACAAATTTTGAGCGTTTATCAAAAAATGCTGAATCATATTCATCGGCCTCAATTACAAAAAAATCAGATGTGCCTAGACGGGCAGAATTTTTGAATGAATCGCTAACGCCTCCAACCAAATATCCCACATCGATGCCTGCAGCTTGAAAAATTTCACAAATTAAAAATGATGTTGAGGTTTTTCCATGCGTTCCAGAAACAGCAATTACTGTTCTGTCGCGAATCATTTCGCCTAACATTTTAGGGCCAGAGGTGTAATCAAGTTTGTTGTTTAAAATATATTCAACACATGGGTTGCCCCTACTTAATGCATTGCCTATGACATAGAGATCAGCAGAAGGGAAAGAGGATTCTTCATAGCCTTCTATCATTTCCACGCCAAGAGAATCTAACTGGTCGGACATTGGTGGATAAAATTGTTTATCACTTCCAGAAACTGTATGACCTTTTTCTATAAGAATTTGTGCAAGCCCACCCATAAAGGTGCCACAAATGCCTAATATATGAATTTTCATTTTTAAATATTTGTCGGTAACATTTGTTACCATAGACCAAATTAATTAATTTATAAACCAATGAAAAAAAATGCTTTTTACGCTCAATCTGGTGGCGTTACCTCTGTAATAAATGCATCTGCAAGCGCGGTAATATTAGAAGCCAAGAAATCTCAAAAGATTGGGAAAGTTTATGCGGGCAAAAATGGAATCTTGGGAGCTTTGCGAGAAGAGTTAATTGATACCTCGAAAGAATCAAAAAAATTTATTGAGAGCCTTAAATATAGGCCGGGTGGAGTTTTTGGTTCATGCAGATATAAATTAAAAAGCATTGAAGAGAATTTAAAAGAATACAAAAGATTAATTGAAGTTTTTCAAGCACACAACATAGGCTATTTTTTTTATAACGGCGGCAACGATTCTGCTGATACTGCATTAAAAATTTCTCAGATAAGCAATAAACTTAACTACCCTCTTCAATGTATAGCGATCCCTAAAACTGTTGACAATGATTTGGCTGTTACTGATTGCTGTCCAGGATTTGGATCGGTGGCGAAATATGTTGTTACCTCTACTATTGAGGCTGCTCTTGATGTCGAGTCTATGTACGAAACTTCAACAAAGGTCTTTATCCTTGAGGTTATGGGAAGGCATGCTGGCTGGATCGCTGGATCAAGCTGCTTAGCACAAGATAGTCATCCAGGCGCTCCTCATATAATTTTGCTGCCTGAAGTAAGCTTCAATCAAAGAAAGTTTTTATCCAAAGTAAAGGATACGGTGAAAAAAAACGGATTCTGCGTGATTGTTGCCTCAGAAGGAATTAAAGACTCTACAGGAAAGTTTATAGCTGAATCAGACTCAAAAGATGCCTTTGGTCACAGTCAACTTGGTGGTGTGGCACCTCGATTGGCCGAGCTTGTAAACAATAAATTAAAATTAAAAAATCATTGGGCTGTTGCAGACTATCTTCAAAGAAGTGCTAGTCATCTATCATCAGGCGTTGATAGAACTCAAGCATATGAAGTTGGTAAAAAAGCAGTGCAATTTGCCGTAAATGGACAAAATGGTGTCATGCCAGTAATCAAGCGCAAAAGCTCAAAGCCATATAGGTGGGAGGTTGTTTCTGCGCCTTTAACAAAAATTGCTAATGTTGAAAAGAAACTACCAGCTGGGTTTATTACGAAGGATGGATTTGGAATGACAAAAAGAGCTCGAAACTATTTTCAACCTCTTATTGAAGGTAAAACTGATGAGCTTAAAAATACAAATTATCAAGCTGGCAAAATGGAAATGGTGGTTAAAAAATTAAAGGCCTGGAGATAATGCATTAAGTTGGCCTATGATTCTTGTTAATTCATTTTTGAGAATTATCTTATCCTCTTCGTTCAAAAACGCGCCAAAGTAAAACCGCTTCCCTTTAGATTGAAAGCAAAATTTTTGTGAATTGTGCTGATCAGTTTCAACTTCGAGGACAGCAAAACTTCTGAACTCTTCCCAGCTTTTTTCTTTAATCAATCTTCCCTTCTCTAATTTAATTTTTTCATTAGAGATATAAATAAGCTCTTTTTGTTGACTCCAACGAAAGCTAATAAAAAAACAAGTTAAAACAATAATAACTTCTAAGCCAGCAAACGGAAGTATCAATGCAGCCCCCATAAATAAAAAAAAGACTCCAATAGCTAAACAGATAAAAGCAATGCTTCCTAAAAAAAGGACTCGACCCCACCCTCTTAATGAATAATTAGGAGAAATCTCTATTAAAAAATTATTTTCTGTAGTTTCTTGAATCCTAATCATATTACAATGGTATATGGTCACAAGAACAGATTTCAACCAATACATGATGCCGACATACAAGCCGGCAGAATTCATTCCCGCAAAAGCAAAAGGATCCTTGCTTTGGGATAAAAAAAATAAAAAATATATAGATTTTGCCTCAGGGATTGCCGTATCGAGTCTAGGACACTGTCATCCCACTCTAAATAAAGCGTTAGCTGAACAATCAAAAAAAATTTGGCACTTATCTAATCTATTAACCAATGAACCAGCACTTAGACTGGCTAAAATTTTCTGTAAGCATACTTTTGCTGAAAAAGTTTTCTTTGCAAATTCTGGTGCTGAGGCTGTTGAAGGAGCAATTAAAACTGCTCGAAAATATGCTTACCTCAATCATAGCAAAAGAAAAAATGAAATAGTTTCTTTCTCTGATGCCTTTCATGGTCGCACAATGATGGCTATTGCCCTCAATGGATCAGATAGGTTTATAGAAGGCTTTGGACCTATGCCTGAAGGAATCAAGCATCATCCATTTAATGATGAAAATAAGCTTGAAAAAGCGATTACCAAGAAAACTGCGGCTGTGATACTTGAACTTGTTCAAGGAGAAGCGGGCATCATCAAAGCAAAAAAAGGTTTTGTTCAAAAAATTAAAAGATTATGCAAACAAAATAAAGCATTGCTAATAATTGATGAGGTGCAATCAGGGGCTGGAAGAACAGGAACATTATTTGCGTACGAGCAGTTTGGAATTAAACCTGACATTTTGTGCTGTGCAAAAGGCATAGGCGGCGGAATTCCTATTGGCGCAATACTTACCTCTTCAAAAATTGCCGAGTGCATGCAACTTGGCTCTCATGGATCAACCTTTGGGGGCAACCCACTTGCCTGTGCTGTAGCTGAGCAAGTCATGATTATGTTATCCAAAAAATCGCTTCTTAATGGAGTTAAGAAAAAAGAAAAACTATTTTTAAAAGAGCTCAAGGATATCAATAAAGAATTTAAGTGTTTTAGTGCGATAAGAAGCTCAGGCTTATGGATAGGTTGTAAGTTAAATGTAACTGAAAATTTTAATTTAGATACCATTATGAAGGCATGTTATGCAAATGGACTGATGATATTAAAAGCCAATAATAATACTATTCGCATAGCTCCAAGCCTTATCATTGAAGATGACTTAATTTTAAAAGGTTTGAAAATATTAAGACAGGCTATTCGGGAGCAGCTTCGCTAGGTTTTGTTATCTCCTCAAGCATAATTCTTCCATTATATCCGGTAGGCAAAACTCTTCCCCTTTTTGCTCTGGCAGAAATATAGTCCTCTAATTCTTTAATGGTCCATGTTTTGCCGCCGGTTTTCCCCTCATGATGAATATGCAACTTACTATCTTCAGACAAGCAGCACACATCCATCATGAATTCAGATTTTTCTTTAAAGGATTTAGTGGAAATACTAATTAATTTATTTCCTTTGCCCTTCGGTAAAACCGGTAATTCCTCTATGGGAAAAATTAACATTTTGTTACTTACCTTTCCTTTTCTGTCTTGTGAACAAAATGTTGCAGCAACAAATTTATGATTTTTATTGATAGCGATAGGAGAAATAACACTAGCGCCATCAGGAGTTTTCATAAATTGCTTGCCTTTTTTTTGATTTGAAATTGCATTTGAGAGATTGCTAATAAAACCAAAGCCTGCTGAATTTGAAATTAATATCTGAGACTCCTCAGATCCAATTGCAACGCCTTCAAATGTAACGCCTGATTCTGCAACCACTCTACCAGTCAGTGGCTCTCCCATTCCTCTGGCAGATGGTAAAGAATGCGCTGGTAATGAAAAGGCTTTGCCGCCTGAATCAAAGAAAACAGCAGTTTGATTATTTCTTCCTTGAGCAAAATGATGCAATTTATCATCTCCTCTGTATGCAAGAGTAGCAGGATCGATATCATGGCCCTTGGCTGATCTTATCCAACCAGCTTTGGAGAGAATGACAGTAACTGCTTCTGAGGTTACAACCTCTTCCTCAGAAAATGCTCTAGCTTCAGAGGTAGATTCAATTGGAGAATTTCTATCATCTCCAAAATTATCTTTGATTTCTTTGAGTTCATTTTTGATATAAGTTTTTAACCTAGCTTTTGATTTAATAATTTTTTCAAGCTCAGACCTTTCTACTTCAAGCCCACTTTTCTCTTCTTCAAGCTTTATTTGTTCCAATTTAGCTAACTGCCTTAAACGAATTTCTAAAATTGCATTTGTTTGTATTTCAGAAATCTTAAAAGCTTTCATTAATTCTTTCTTTGGTTCGTCACTATTTCTAATAATATGAATCACCTTATCTAGGTCAAGATAAACAATTAATAAACCCTCTAGGATATGAATCCTGTCGTGAACCTGATCTAATCTATGCTCTAACTTTCGCATTACAGTTAGCTGCCTAAATTTCAACCACTCCGCAATCAAGTCTTTAAGCGCAAACACTCTTGGCGATCCTTTCAAGCTAATTAAATTCATATTTGCTCGATAGTTTTTCTGCAGGTCTGTAGTCGCGAAAAGATGGTTCATGACCTCAGTTGGGTCAACACGATTAGACTTTAGGGATATTACTAATCTGACAGGTTCCTTGTGATCTCCCTCATCTCTCAAGTCAACAACCATAGGAATTTTTTTCTTTTGCATCTGGTCTGCAATTTGCTCAAGAATTTTTGAGCCAGAAGCTTGATGAGGCAAAGCTCTTACAACAATGTCATTGCCCTCTGTATCCCAGTGAGCTCTTATCTTAAATCCTCCTCTTCCAGTTTCATAAATCTCAGAAAGCTCTTCGGCAGATACAATGATGGGCGCAGGATTACTAAAATCAGGACCTTTAATAAATTTTAATAAATCTTTTGTTGTTGCCTTTGGATGATCTAAAACATGTATACATGCATCTAGAACCTCATTTATATTATGAGATGGAATATCCGTTGCCATGCCAACAGCAATCCCTGTAGTTCCATTTAATAGAATACTGGGTATCTTTGCTGGCAAAATTGTTGGCTCAAGCAATGAACCATCAAAATTGGGCTGCCAATCAACTGTGCCTAGCTTTAATTCAGAAAGGAGTAAGTCGGCAAATCCTGTAAGTTTTGATTCGGTGTAGCGCATTGCGGCAAATGATTTGGGATCATCTTGAGTACCCCAATTTCCCTGACCATCAACCAGCGGATATCTAAATGAAAAATTTTGAGCCATAAGAACCATAGCTTCATATGCAGCACTATCTCCATGAGGGTGGAATTTACCAATTACATCTCCAACTGTTCTTGCGGATTTCTTATATTTTGAGCCGGCATTTAAACCCAGTTCACTCATTGCATAAAGAATTCTTCTTTGAACCGGTTTCATGCCATCTCCAATATGAGGGAGTGCACGATCCAAGATGACGTACATAGAGTAGTTCAGATAAGACTCCTCTGCGTATTCCTTTAGACTGATTGAACTTAGATTTTTATTCATAATTAAACTGATACTATCTTTCCTCGTTTCTCAAGCCACTCTTTTCTTGCGCCGGCATTTTTCTTGGAAAGCAATAGGTCCATCATACTGTTCACATTGTCAGTTGATGTAATAGTCAACTGAACTAACCTTCTGGTTTTAGGGTCCATTACTGTTTCACGCAGTTGAGAAGGATTCATCTCTCCTAAGCCTTTAAACCTTTGAATATCTATTTTTGGTTTTCCCGGTTTTGTCTTTAATTGTTTAACGATTGAATCTTTTTCATCTTCATCGAGGGCATAAAATACCTCTTTTGCACAATCAATTCTAAATAATGGCGGCATGGCCACAAATATATGTCCAGCTAAAATTAGTGGCTTATAGTGCCGGAGAAAGAGAGCGCACAATAAAGTCGCAATATGCAGACCATCTGAGTCAGCATCAGCCAATATACAAATTTTTCCATAGCGCAAAGAGCCTATATCTGGGCTTCCCGGATTAACTCCAATTGCTGTTGAAATATCCTTAATTTCAGCAGACTTCATAATCTCTGCACTTTCCAAGTCCCAAGTATTTAAAATTTTTCCTCTAAGAGGCATGATGGCTTGAAATTTTCGCTCTCTGGATTGTTTAGCAGATCCTCCAGCTGAATCTCCCTCAACAAAAAATAATTCAGTCTCTTGTAAATCAGTGCTATTACAATCTGATAGTTTTCCAGGCAGAGCTGGGCCTTGAAATGTTTTTTTTCTATCAACTACTTTTGTTTCTTTTGTCCTAGCCTGAGCGGATGCTATAGCTAACTCAGCTAATTTTTCCCCCTCCTCAGTATGCTGATTGAACCATATGCTAAGAATGTCCTTGGTCGTAGAATTTACAAATGCCTGATGATCTTTTGAATCTAATCTCTCCTTGGTTTGGCCAGCGAATTGTGGATTAGTTAACTTAGAAGAAATTATGAAAGTGCTATGTTGGACGACATCATCAGCTGTGATTTTAAGACCCTTCGGAATTAAATTTCTAAACTCACAAAATTCTTTTACCGACTCAAGCAAGCCAGCCTTGAAACCATTCAGATGAGATCCCCCCTGAGCAGTTGGTATGAGGTTCACATAAGACTCATTCATAAGGTTTTTTGCTGGTTTTGTTGACCAATTTAAAACAAAATCAAGCGCGTTCTCGTCTCCCAATTTGCTGCATGAGATCGATTCCTCTAAAAGTAATTCAATGTTGTCAGAAGACTCAGATAGGTATGAAGTTAAGCCATTTTCATAATTCCAAGATATCTTTTCATTCTTTTTATCATCGTGATATTCGATAGTTAAACCTGGACATAATACTGCTTTGGCCTTAAGCAAATGCTTTAAATTGTTTTTATCAATCTTTATGGTTTCAAAGTATTGTGCATCAGGAGTAAAGCTAATTGAGGTTCCTGTATTTCTGGGACCTATATCTCCAACTTTCTTCAGATCTGAAGTTTTCTCACCGCCCTCAAAACTCATTTCAAACCTATGACTGTCTCTCTTAATTTCTACAGATAGGTTTTTTGATAGTGCATTAACCACAGAAACTCCCACACCATGCAAGCCTCCAGAAAAATTGTAATCTTCACCTGAAAATTTTGCTCCAGCATGAAGTTTGCACATTATGAGTTCTACGCCAGAAACCTTATGCTCAGGATGAATATCTACTGGCATGCCTCGACCATCGTCTGTAACAGAAACAGATCCCTCTTTGCTGAGAGCTACTTTAATCTTCGCGCAATGCCCAGCAAGGGCTTCATCAATTGAATTGTCTAAAACTTCTTGAATCAAGTGGTTGGGGCAAGAGGTATCAGTATACATTCCAGGTCTTTTTCGGACCGGATCTAAGCCTGATAGAACTTCTATCGACTCTGAATCATAATTTTTAGCCAATTATTTTTTCCTAATGCTAATGAACTTTTAACTAGTATTCTACTCTAACTAAATTGAAAGAAAGCTATTAATTTAAGAGATTTTAGGAGATTGTTTCACAATAGACTAAAATATTATAAATAGCATTTAAGTGTAAAGTAGACTTGACATACAGACCCTAAAAGGGTTCTAATGTATGCACTGTAAACATTAAAATTTAATATGAATAAAAAATTTCTAGCCTCATCTTTGCTTGCCTTTAGCATTCACTCATCTGCTGATAGCTTACTAGATATTTATAACGATGCATTGGAAAACGATCCTCAATATAAATCAGCAGAGTTTTCATATTTATCAGGAAAAGAGATTAAAGTTCAGGGGCGTGCTGCACTTCTTCCAAGTATATCTATAAGCGCACAGACAAATTGGAATGAATACTATCAAAATGGAAATCTGCAAAATCAATACAATAACTTTAGTACCTCAGCTCGTCTTACTCAGCCATTAATTAGACTAGATACATGGTTTAAATACAGACAATCTAAATTTCTTACAGATGCGGCAGAGGCTGACTTTGCATACTCTCAACAATCACTGATTGTAAGGACTGCTGAACTATATTTTAATGTTTTGCGTGCAATAGATAATTTAAGTGCTGCAAGGTCAGAAGAAAAAGCAATTAAAAAGCAACTAGACCAAATTCGTCAAAGATATGAGGTTGGTCTCGCGGCTGTAACTGAAGTACAAGAAGCACAATTAGCATTTGATTTAAGCGTTGCCTCTCGAACAAGAACTGAAGGGGAAGTCTTCACTGCAAAAGAATCATTCAATGCATTGGTGGGTAGGGAGATTGTATCTCTTGATGGCTTGGTTAATGATTTAAATGTTACAAATCCAGTTCCAGCATCTAAAGAGGAATGGGCAAGAAAGGCAGTAGAAAATAATTTTAGGTTACAAGCAGCCAACCTAAGAAAATATGCATCAAAAAATAATGCAAGAAGCATTGCTTCAAACCATTTACCTAAGGTTGATATTGTTGGCGCTCAAACCGAATCAGAAACTAATCAATATGCTTATGACGGTCTGAATACTGGAGGCGCTTTTAATATTACTGTTCCAGATGAAACTCAGCGAGATACTTATAGCCTTCAACTCTCGATGCCAATTTTCCAAGGTGGAGCAGTTATCTCAAGAACTAAACAGGCTTATGCAGAGTCCAATAAGTCTTCAGAAGAAGCTTTATTTGCAGAGAGAAGCGTTATCCAGGATGTGCGCAGTCAATACTCTAATGTTGTAACATTAGTTGCAAACTTACGAGCTCAAAAACAAGCTGTAGTTTCTGCCTCAAGCGCGTTAGAGGCAACTAAAGTGGGGTATGAAGTTGGCACAAGAAATATTGTAGATTTGCTACAGGCTGAAAAAAATCTTTACAGTGCGGAGCGAAATCTTGCTAATGCAAAATATGACTATTTAATCACAACGCTTCGCTTGCATTTAGCTGCAGGGACGCTCAGTCCTGAAAATCTAGTTGAGATAAATAACTTACTCGGGTAAGGCATGCCTGAATTGCCAGAGGTTGAAACCTCAGTTCAAGCAATTCAGGAGTTTTCTAATCAAAATATAGAATCCATAGAGATATACAATCCAAATCTTCGCTGGAAGGTTGACTGCAAAGCATTCAAAAATTTAAGTGGTCTGAAAGTAAGTAAAATTGACAGAAGAGCAAAATATATAATCTTCCATCTAAATCACTCACAAATACTCATTCATTTAGGGATGACAGGAACACTGAGAATTGCAAAAAAAGAATCTAATTTTTACAAAAAACATGATCATGTTGAATTTATATTTCAAAGGGGAAAATTAATTTTCAATGATCCAAGAAGGTTTGGATCAATGCACTTTGTTACAGAACCAACAAAACACTTTTTATTAGAAAAGCTTGGACCAGAACCTCTTTCACAAGAATTTAATGGTGAGTACTTATTTCATAAGATTAAAAAATCTTTATCGCCAATAAAGAACTCTCTCATGAATCAGCATCATGTTGTTGGCATAGGAAATATTTATGCAAATGAAATATTATTTGATGCCAAAATTCGCCCTACAAGAAAAAGCAAAACAATCACAAAAAAAGAACATTATAAAATTGCCGCCTCGACTAAAAAAATTTTGAAAACTGCTATCAAGGCTGGCGGGACAACACTTAAAGACTTCTATCAACCTGATGGAAATAAGGGTTATTTCAAGATAGATCTGGCTGTTTATGATCGAGCAAATGAAACATGCAAAAACTGCAAAAAAGAATTAATTCAAAGAATTATCCAGGCACAAAGGGCAACATTTTATTGCCGAAAATGTCAGATCTAACCAGTTATTTTTTTTAACAGAGCGGCCTTAACATTAGGTGGGACAAAACGAGATACATCACCGCCGAACGTTGCAATTTCCTTAACCAAACTTGATGAGACATAAATTAAAGTGTCTTTGGGAGTAAAGAAGATACTCTCAATATCAGGCGCAAGACTCCTATTCATGGTTGCGAGCTGGAATTCATATTCAAAATCAGCAACAGCTCTCAAACCTCTAATAATTGCAATTGCATTATTGTCTCTTGCTAAATCTACAGTAAGCTTCTTTGAATATCCTAAAACTTCAATCTTAGGGTTGTCTTTAAAAATTTCTGAAATAAGCTCAATTCTCTCTTCTACGCTAAATAAAGGATTTTTAGACTGACTCTCAGCAACACCAAGAATGACTTTATCAAATAATGCGGCAGCTCTTTCAACAATATCTATATGTCCAAAGGTAATTGGATCAAAAGAGCCTGGGTAAATCGCTGTTTTCATTACCGAATCATACTAAACATTCCTAATTCATCAAAATATTAGTAGATTATGTAAAATGATCTTCAATGGAGAGCAAAAAAAGTAAAACTAGCGGCCTTGAGAAGATTCAAAAATCTAAAACTCCATCTGCGGTAGATGACGCAGCTGATGTAATGTCAAAATACTCAAACAAAAAGAATAAATATCAGATAAAAGATAAAAAATTATCTTTTCCTCCGATAGATTATGAAAAGCCACCCCACTATTAATATTAAATAAAAAAAGGGGGCTTTAAGGCCCCCTTTTTATGGAAGATTGAAACTGATTAGATCAGATCATTGTTCATAACTTTATTCCAAGCTGAGATAAAGTCACGCTCAAATTTATCCTTGGCATCATCACTGGCATAAACCTCAGCCAAAGCACGCAGTTGGGAATTAGATCCAAATGCTAAATCAACTCTAGTTGCAGTTCTAACTTTATCGCCAGACACTCTATCAACACCCTCGTATGAGTTACCTGTACCATTTGGTTTCCATGCAACTGACATATCAAGCAATGTAGCAAAATAATCATTTGATAATTGATCAGGATTGTCTGTAAAAATACCGTAATCATTATTGCTTATTCCCAATGATCTCATTCCACCCAACAGGACAGTCATTTCTGGGGCAGTCAAGCCAAGCAACTGTGATTTATCAAGCATCATTTCTTCAGCTGGTATATTAGATTTTGCATCAAGATAATTTCTGAATCCATCTGCTACGGGTTCAAGCACAGCAAAAGAATCAGCGTCAGTCTGCTCTTGTGTTGCATCACCGCGACCAGGAGTAAATGGAACTTCAGCCCCTGAAGCTTTCTCAATCCCTACATTTCCTGCAAGCACAATTACATCAGCAACTGAAGCGCCGGTATCTGACGAACTCTTCTCATAGGCTGATAAAACTTTTGCAAGTTGCTCAGGTTTATTAGCTTCCCAATCTTTTTGAGGAGCTAGACGAATCCTCGCTCCATTTGCCCCGCCTCTAAGATCAGAATTTCTAAAAGTTGAAGCGCTTGCCCAAGCTGTTTCTACCATTTCCTGAATAGAAAGACCGGATGCAGATATAGCTTCTTTAACCTCACTAACATCATAATCAGTGTTACCAGCTGGAACGGGATCTTGCCAAATAAGCTCTTCATCAGGAACTTCTGGTCCAAGATATCTTCCCTTTGGTCCCATATCTCTATGAAGAAGTTTAAACCAAGCTCGCGCAAAAGCATCGGCGAACTCTTCAGGATTTTCATGGAAACGTTTTGATATTTTGTTATATTCTGGATCCATTCTTAAAGCCATATCAGCTGTGGTCATCATTGTTGGGACCTTGACTGATGAATCTTCAGCATCTGGGGCCTTATCCTCATCTTTCTGATCAACTGCATGCCAAACTATAGCTCCAGCTGGAGTTGTTGCTTGCTCCCATTCATAGCCAAATAAAAGATCAAAATATCCATTATCCCACTGAGTTGGGTTTGCAGTCCATGCGCCCTCAAAACCACTAGTTATAGTATCGCTACCTTTTCCGGATCCATATGAACTAGTCCATCCAAAGCCCATTTCTTCAATAGATGCGCCTTCTGGTTCAGCTCCAACATTTGAATCAGGGCCAGCTCCATGGCCTTTACCAAAGGTATGGCCTCCTGCAACCAAGGCAACAGTTTCTTCGTCATTCATTGCCATGCGACCAAAAGTTTCTCTAATATCAACAGCACTTTTTAAGGGATCGGGGTCTCCATCAGGACCTTGAGGATTCACATAGATGAGTCCCATTTGGACTGCTCCAAGAGGGTTTGCTAGGTCTCGAACTCCACTGTATCGTTCGTTTGTTAGCCATTCTGTTTCAGCACCCCAATTAATATCTTCTTCTGGAGCCCAAATATCTGGACGACCGCCACCAAAGCCGAAAGTTTTACCACCCATAGACTCAATAGCAACATTACCAGCTAAAATTAAAAGATCCGCCCAGCTGATTTGTTTCCCATACTTCTGCTTAATTGGCCACAGCAGTCTTCTAGCCTTATCTAAATTTCCGTTATCAGGCCAACTATTGAGAGGAGCAAATCTTTGAGCTCCAGTTCCGCCGCCACCTCTTCCATCACCTATACGGTATGTTCCTGCAGCATGCCATGTCATTCGAATAAAAAAAGGACCGTAATGACCATAATCTGCAGGCCACCAGTCTTGTGAATCTGTCATTAGATCATTTAGATCCTTTTTTAAAGCATCATAATCAAGTTTTTTAAACTCTTCGGCATAATCAAAATCGCTGTCCATTGGATTGCCTTTTTGATCATGTTGATGAAGGATGCTTAAGTTTAATTGATTGGGCCACCAATCTTTATTAGATGTCCCAGTTGAGCTATTTGAAGCAAGGCTTCCGTGCATAACTGGGCATTTATTTTCTGTTTCTTTACTCATTGTTAAATTCCAAATTAATATTAAATTTTCACTGCAAAAGCTGTGGTACATATAGCTTACAGATTTTATATATATTGGTAAATATATAAAAAAAGAATGTTATATTCGATTTTATCAATGAATTAAAAACTAACCTATGCTTACTCTTAAACAAATCGACTATGCTTTGTCAGTTGCTAAGAATTTACATTTTAAAAAAGCTGCTGATGAATGTTTCATTTCTCCCTCCACTCTTAGTAATGCAATTACAGAGCTAGAAACACAGCTTGGGGTAAAGATATTTGAAAGAAATAATAAAAAAGTCATTATCACTAGTCTTGGTAAAGAAATTTTAGTAAAAGCGAAGAAGATCAAATTGGAAGTTCAGAATATTCACGAACTTGCTCAACACAATATTACAGGCTTATGCTCTTCTCTATCCATTGGAATAATTCCTACAATTAGCCCGTATTTTCTTCCATTGGTTTTACCTAAACTGCAAAAGAAATTTTCTGATTTAAGGCTTAAAATAGAAGAAGGTCAGTCTCAAATACTTATTAACAGAGTAAAAGAAGGCGACCTTGATATGGCCATTTTAGCCTTGCCATACGATGTGCAAGATCTTTTAAGTTTTAAATTTTGGGAAGAGGATTTCTTCTGGGTATCACATAGTCAAAATAAGAATGCAGGTAAACCCGAAATTAAAGCATCAGAGTTAGAACACTCAGAACTTATGCTCCTTGAAGATGGTCATTGCCTGAAAGATCATATTTTAGATGCTTGTAATATTTCAGACTCATCTCAATACTCTTTTAAAGCCTCCAGTTTGAATACACTCATTCAATTAGTAAAAGGGAAGATGGGAACAACGCTGGTCCCAAAAATGGCTTTAAAAGAATTGATTGGAAGCAGGAAAGATTTATCTATTTCTCACCTGGATGAGCCTGGACCACATCGTGAAATCGCATTGATAGCTAGGCCTAATTATGCAGGAATGGAAAGCACTAAAATGCTGGTAGAATTTTTTAGAAAAACTTTAAAAAATTAGATATAAATTATTTCTTCTCAAGAATATCCAAAACATCTGTTTTTTGCCACTTGAGTGAAAAATCTCGAGAAATAAATTTAGCGGTTCCATCTCGAACCTCAATTACATCAGAGTAAATAATTCCCATATCCAATTTATAAGGCTTGTCATCTTTTTCAAACATATGGCTTGCAACGCAATATGTTTCTCCTTTATATATTTTCTCCTGCCATGCTCCTTGAACATTGGTTATCTGATGCATAGTACTTTTGTAATTCTCCAATTGTTGCATCGCGGCTATAAAATTATCCAATCCATCAATCTCATAATGTCCGCTCATTGAAAATTCATCCCACATAATTGTATTCAATGAAGAAAATTTTCTTTGGTCAATAATGGATGCATACAAATGAGATAATTTTGAAGGAGCAAGCAACGACGATACTTTTGAAGGAATGATATCTTTTTTCATTATTATTTTACCTCTGAAATTAGTTGAAGAATCTTGAAAAGATCATCAGGCGCTTGAACAAAATTAATTGGAAAAACTTCCACCTCGTCAAGACCAGCGGCCATAGATTTTTCTAATTCTTTAAGTGTTAAATCAATATTCGGCACTCCATGGTCATCAACGCATGTAGGAAGTTGACCTCGAATCCTAGGCTGCTCTTTTCTGCCTTCTTTTATAAATGCCTCAGATAGAATGTCTCTTCCTGCTGAAATAAAGTCTCGACTGGTCTTGATGGGAATCCAGCCATGGCCGACTTTTGCAATTCTTTGAGCATTTTCTTGTGTCATCTTTAAACCAAATAATAAGGGTAAGTTCTGGCCTTGGGCTGGACGGGGCTGACACCAAATATCATCAAAATTAAAATGCTTCCCATGGAAAGAAATTGGACTATCTTGCCAAAGAGATTTACATATTTCTAAAGTCTCCCAAAATATTTCAGAGCGATCTTCAAAACTCACTCCCGCTGCATCAAATTCTTCTTTTTGCCATCCCAGACCTACCCCAAGCTCCAACCTACCTTTTGAGATAGTGTCTAAAGTGGCGACTGTCTTAGCAAGCAAGGCTGGATTTCTTAGTGGCGCAATTAAGATTGCGGTTGCCAAATTAATTTTGGATGTATTAGAGGCAATCATCGTAAGCAAAGAAAGTGGCTCAAACCAAGGAGCCTCAGATGGAAGTGGGAATTTTCCAAATGGATACTTATGAAGGTTTTTTCCCATTACCACATGATCTGTAACGCTTACCGAATCAAAACCTAACTCCTCGCCCATCTGAGAAATTTCAATATATGATGAAATATCTCCACCGTAGAAGTTTTCCAACCCAAAAAGACCTAAAACTAGCTTCATAGAACCAACCTTTTTTATTCGATTGTACGAATATTTTTAACCTAATGCACTTTAATGATCATAATTACAATTTATAAAACTAGAATCAAAGCAAGAAATGATAGAAGTATCTTCAATGCAATATTAAAACTCTCATAAGGAATTAAAGAGATTATAGCTTTGGCTAAAACTGCGCCTGCAAAACCAGCAATAGCTAAAATTAATATAAAGAAAAGGTATTCTCCTATTGAAAATCCAAAAAAATATATAAATAAAAGAATTTTTATCGAGTGTTGATAAATCATGACAGCGCCATGATTTGCAACTAGTGATTCAGGATTTAAGCTCTTTGTACGCATGTAGGCTGTGACCAAGGGTCCATTTGCACCAATAAAAATACCAGCAAAACCCGAAATCAGTCCGCAGAACCAATCATTCTTCATAATTGAAAGAATAAAATTATCTAATGGCGCCCAAGTAAAAAATAAGATTGTTCCTGCAATCAACCATATGAGTACTTCCTCGGGTATAGCCCCGAATAATAGTATTCCTCCAATAGATCCAATAGTGGTAGCAACGAGAATATTTTGAATTAAATACCATTTAAAAAATTTTCTATATACGAATGTCCTTGATAAATTATTTGATAGTTGTATTGCTCCATGCAAGGGAATAAGAGTTCCAGGAGAAAAAGATTGCGCTAACGCAACAAGCATAATTATTCCGCCTCCAACACTAAATATAGAGGTTAATAAAGAGGTTACAAAAGATAGAGCGGCAAAAAAACTTATGAACTCTAAAGACATATAAGAGTGTGTTTTAACTATAAAGGAATTAAGATTAACACATGACAAATATAGATCAGATCATAAAAACACTAACTTTAGATGAAAAAGTTTCCTTATTAAGCGGATTTAATTCTTGGTACACCAACAAGATTGAAAAAAAGAATATACCAAGTATAAAAATGTCAGATGGGCCTAACGGAGTTCGAGGCGATTCTAATTCTGGTAAATCTTCAGCTTGTTTTCCTTGTGCAATATCAATTGGTTCTACGTGGGACCTATCTTTAATCAAGGATATTGGCGTTGCATTGGGTGAAGAAGCGCAGGCAAAAGATGTGGATGTTCTATTGGGGCCTACTATTAATATTCATAGGCATCCTTTGGGAGGAAGACATTTTGAGAGTTTCTCTGAGGACCCATTTCTGACTGGAAAAATTGCAACCAATTATGTTCAGGGCGTCCAATCTAAAAACGTAGCAGCCTGTTTGAAACATTTTGTTGGAAATGACACTGAGTATGAACGTCACTCCATAAGCTCAAATATAGATGCGCAAACTTTGCGAGAAATTTATTTATTGCCATTTGAAATGGGCATCAAAGAAGGCAATGCAAAAGTTGTAATGAGTGCATATAACAAATTAAATAATATTTTTTGTAGTTCTCATCAAGATCTATTAATCAAGATCTTAAAAGAAGAATGGGGTTTTGATGGGTATGTGGTTAGCGATTGGGGAGCAGCGCTTGAAACTATCGAAAATGCCAATGGTGGTTTAGATCTTGAAATGCCTGGACCCAGTAATGTCTGGGGTCAAGCATTAATTGATGCTGTTGAAGCTAGTGAAGTATCTGAGAAATTAATAGATGACAAAGTTAAAAGGATTTTAAGTGTAGCTGAATTCTCAAATCGATTTCAAAAACCACAAATTAAAGCTGAGCAAGCTATAGATCAACCTAAACATAGATTGCTATTGAGAAAAGCGGCAGCTGATGGGATGGTTTTATTAAAAAACGAAGGCTCTCTGCCTTTGAAAAAAAATATTAAAAAATTAGCCGTGATTGGGCCGAATGCCTTGGAGGCTCAAATCATAGGCGGGGGAAGTGCAAGTTTAAGGCCGCATTATCAAATTCATCCACTTGAAGCAGTGCAAGAAAGACTTGGGCATGAGACAGAAATTCTATATTCAAAGGGTTGCCATACTCACAAGTATCTTCCAAAAATCAATGAAGAACTCATGGAGGAAAAAGACGGTTTCTTGGTTGAATACTTTGATGGAAATCAATTTGATAAGAACTTGATTTTAGAGGAACGCTTAACAGGAAGTAAGTTTTGGGTTTTTGAAGGCTTTGCCAAAGATGTAATTTCAAAAGAAGAAAGACCAGATATCTCAGTGAGGTTTTCATGCACATATAAACCAGATATTTCTGGCTTGCATGAATTTGAAATTTTTGGCATTGGGAAATGTCGTTTATTGATTGATGGAAATGAGCTAATTGATAATTGGACTAGCATGGATCCTGGCGAGGCATTTTTTACCTTTGGCTCTGCTTCAAAAAAAGGAGTTACAAATTTACAAAAAGGAGAAGCTTATAAAATTGAGGTTCAGTATAAATTTGAAGGAAGTTTTCCAGCAGTTTATATAGGATGCCAAGCTCCTGATGATGTAGATATATTTCAAGAGGCTCTAGAAACAGCTTCTCATGCAGATGATGTTATTTTGATTGTTGGAACTAATTCGGACTGGGAAACAGAGGGTAATGACAGAGCTGATTTCAATTTACCTGCAAATCAAAATAAATTAATTGAGGCAATATTAGAAGCAAATCAAAACACAGTCGTTGTCATCAATACCGGTTCTCCGATTCACATGCCATGGGAAAAGAAAGCAAAAGCTATCATTCAAACATGGTTTGCCGGACAAGAGTTTGGAAATGCTTTGGTTGATATTTTATCGGGAGAAGTTAATCCATCCGGTAAATTACCAACAACCTTCCCAGTTAAAATAGAAGATACTCCTGCATATAAAAACTATCCTGGAAAAGATTTACAGATGAACTACGATGAAAAACTGTTAGTTGGTCATCGATGGTATGAAGCAAATTCAATTAAGCCATTATTTTGTTTTGGTCACGGACTATCATTTACAAGTTTCAATTATCAAAATCTAGAAGTTACTACCGGTAGTGATTTTGTCGTTACATGTAAGTTTGAAATTCAGAATACTGGAGATATTTCTGGATTAGAAATAGCGCAATGTTATGTGGGTTTTGCAAGCCCTCTTCCTGGTGAACCTTACAAGACTTTGCAGGGTTTTATTAAAGAAGAAATTGGTGCCAATGAGCTTAAAAAAGTAGAAATTAAACTAGGGCCAAGAAATTTTTCTTATTGGTCGGTGGAGACTAATACTTGGCAAATAAGAGAGGGCTCATATCAAATCCTAATTGGCTCCTCCTCAGAAAATATACTTTTACAAACCAATATTAATCTTGAGCAAGCGCTTGAAGTTCGCTAGCAGTTAATTCAAGTTGAGTGGCTTGAATAGAGCTATTAGATTCAGAGATTGTTCTAGGTCCAATTAAAGGGAAAATTAGCTTAGATTTGTGTAATACAAAAGCTAAAGCAATTTGAATAGGCTGCACATTTCTTTCTTTTGCCATATCAAAACACACCTGCCTTCTTTGTAAGTTTTTTGCATGATGCCAAACTCTCATTTCTTCATCTAGGGTGGGATTTGAAAAATGCTCATTCGACATAATCTCTTTTTTCTTGATGAAAAAACCTCTCGCTTGGGATGACCATGGAAATAACATAATCTGCTCATCAAGAAGATATTTTAAATATTGATCATTTACGCCAACACAGCCAGGCCATACCGGTTCAATCATCTCAGCTAAACTGAAGTTATTGCTGAGGACAGAAAAAGGTTCTTTTGCATTTTTTACAGCATAATTTCTTGCCTCTGAGAATCGATCCATCTCCCAATTCGATGCTCCTATAAGATTCACCAACCCTTCATTTTTTACTTCAGCCAACGCATCAATAAATTCATCCACTGGAATATCTGGGTTGTCTCTGTGCAAACAAAAAATATCAAGCTTTGAAATCTGTAGACGGTCCAAAGACTCGAGAACTTGAGGTCGAATATACTTGGGTTCACACTCAGGTGTGTGAGCTCCCTTGCCCAGAACTATTACATCTTTTTCAACGTTTCTAGCATTGATCCAATCACCAAGATACTTGTCACCCATTCCGTTGTTGTATATGAAAGCGGTGTCAAAAATTCTACCTCCAGATCCATAAAAATGATCAAACATAGTAAATGCATGCAGATCAGAAGTCTGATTGTCGCAACCTAATGCTAACCTTGAACCAAGCTTGCTTAGTCCCGGAAGGACATGTTTTTCAAGCTGGGATTCTTGAAGTAAATATGCATTTGATTGCAAAATTGGTGAGTTTTTAATTTGAGCCTTGGGGCAATCAATCTTCATTTCTTGTCGCCACCGATCCAGCCAAAACATATTGCTTTGAGTTTCAGCATGACATATAAGTTTTGATTCTATTTTAGATTCTAAAATACACTTAGCAGCATGCTCTATCTCTCTTGAAAATAAACCAGTCTCATCAATGCATTTAATTTCTTTGCTACTCCTGCCATCGTGAGAGAGATGGATGGATGAAATGCCCTCTTGAAACTGCCCACAATGCCATGGATCAGAAACAGAAATAGAATATTTACCATTTGATATTACAAGATTGTTTGAGAAGTCCTCATTAATGGCGCAACTAATTTTTGCCTCAATCAAATCGGAAAAAATCAAATGCGCATGTGACTGAAGATCGACTCCTGTCTTATCTATTTGACCAGTTGCAGAAAGACTTTTTGGATCTGCAAAAGCAAGTCCCTGCAATTGACCGGCTATTAATTTGACCATTGTTAATGGATAGCATCCAACATCTAATATTGCTCCACCACCTAACTCAGGATTTCTGAGTCTGTGCGTTGAAGGAACGTCCGCTTTAAACCCAAAAGAAGCCTCTATCATAATTTTTTCTTTTGCATCTGATAAAAAATTTAAATTATCTAAAATATTTTTTGTCTGCGGGTGTGTTCTATACATAAAAGCCTCCATCAAGAAGACATTTTTTGTATTAGCAAGATCTAGTAAAACCATGCTTTCAAAGGCGTTCATAGTAAATGGCTTCTCGCAAAGGACATGTTTTCTATTTTTGATTCCTTCTAATGCATAAAAAAAATGTTCGCTATGAGGAGTTGCAATATAGATGGCATCTAAGTCTTTATGAGACAAAAAATCTTCCAGCTGATGGTACGCGTCTATATTAAACTTATTAGCAAAATTATCAGTCTTGCATGGATCTCTTCCATAAACACTGATGAGTTTTGAGTTTGTTGCATTTTTAATTGAATAAGAAAATGCATTGGCAATCGAGCCTGGCCCAATTATCCCCCAATTAATTTTAGGCATTGTCTGGTTTTCTTAAGTTTATCTCTTGGATTAGTTTTTGATGAAAGCTTCTGTCAATTGGATAAAAAGAAACCAATATGAAACTAATAAAAATTCCTGTTAAAGGTATCCAAGTCATAATAAATTTTAATCCAGATAAGGTTTCCTCCGTTTGAATTTGATTTGGTTCAAACCCAATTTGGGTTAATGCCATGCCCAGAAGAAGCGCTGCGAATGCTATAGCTCCCTTTTGAGCAAAAGTCATAAAGCCATATAAAGATGACTCTGTTCTAACTCCTGTTTTCCACTCCCCATACTCAATAGTATCCGGAAGCATCGACCAAAATAAAACTCCAGTTGCTCCATTTCCAATTCCAATAAATCCCAACAAAATAAGTAACTCGTTTAGTGAGCTAATTGGGTAAAAGTAAAAAACTAAAAAGCCCACCAACAACAATGCCATTGCCGCCATCCAAGAATTTCTCTTGCCAATCTTTAGTGCAGCATATGCCCAAAAAGGTATAGCTAGAAGCGCTGCTCCACTGCTAACTCCTAGGATTAAGCCTTGATATTCATGAAGATCTAAAGAGTACTTAACAAAATAAATTAAGTTGTTATTGAACATAATGGAGGTAGATCCAAGTATTAAAATTGATCCAAACACAATCCAAAATGGGTAATTTTTTGCAACTGATTTGGATACTTTTGAAAAACTTGGTATCTGAGATGGACCAAAATTAAATTCCCTTTCTTGAACAAAACGAACGGTGATGCTTAAGACTAAAATTGCTGCAAGCCCGCAAACCATTCCGAAAAAAATAAAGCCTATTGCTTCATCGCCTCCCCCAAACCATAAAACAATTGGAAATCCTAAAGCTGAAACTGAAAGAGTACCAAATGAAGCTCCAATCATACGAGCTGTAGTAAGTTTTGTTCGCTCATCACTGTCATCGGTAATTCTTGCTGTAAGAGAGGAATATGGAACGCTAACAATGGTAAAGCATGTTCTGTGAACCAAGTTTACTGTTAACAAAAAAATAAATAGCGCCGCCCCTTCAAATGGAGGAACCCAGAAAAGCAAAACAAATGATAAGGCTAATGGAATTGACCCGTAAAAAATATAAGGTCGGTAGCTACCCATTTTGGTT
>Ga0213865_10000139_pt1 | contig 47509 bp, 62 predicted proteins | sample PICome_6_FD_160100 | JGI IMG/M metagenome (GOLD analysis project Ga0213865, IMG submission 160100) | Coastal seawater microbial communities near Pivers Island, North Carolina, United States - PICO282 | ecosystem: Environmental > Aquatic > Marine > Coastal | place: USA: North Carolina...
TGCACCTGAGCCAGATCCAGAACCGCTTCCAGAAGTAATTCCAGTACCACCTGCAGGTATATCTACAGTGGTAGTTTCAGTTACTACTTCAATGCCTTCAGCATTTGCAGCTGCAATTAACTCAGCTGTGATAGATTCTACTACAGCATCAGTTTGTACTTGAGCGCCCATTCTAACTTCAGAACCATCGAATTCATAGTTCTTTTTACCCACTGGAATTACGTTAGGCGGCAATAGCGTCTCTTTATTGTATTTCTTTTTACGAGCTTCAACCCTTTTTTGATCCTTTTTGCTTAATCGCTTAGTGTCAATAAACTGCTGTTTAACAATATTTTCTTCATAAGCGCCTGGTCTTTCAAGCTTATAATATGCAGTTGTCGGTGAGGGAACAAAAATTGTTTCACCTGGCATCAAACTAAAAGGATCAGAAATATTATTAAATTTTAAGATCATATCAAGCTTACTGTGATCACCATAATAAAGTAATGCTATGCGATCTGGTCTAACAATATCATCATCTCTAACAATATGTTCAGCCACAATTTCGGCTCCTACCATGTTTCTAAAAATCATAGTAGGTTGAGTTAAGACTAGCTTAACTGCATCCTTAGTTTTGTTATATAGAGATTTTAGATTCATAGCGATTAACCTGCATTCATATCAGAGATGCGCTTAGCAAACGCACTCGTAAAGTGTTTGTTTGTTTTATCTTTACCACCATAAGCTGATAAGTTAACCATTGAATCAAGATCAACTTGGCCTTCAACTTCAGGTTGTAAATACATGCGGCCTCTACCGGCATTAAACATACTTTCAATTTCGCCTTTATCTCTTGGTCTAGCTGGTTTTAAGGTTACTGTTAAAATCATTTTAGATGGAAAACCTTCATAACCTAATGGTCCCTCAAATTCAACATTACTTGACTCTAATGCTAAGTTACCAACTACCATCATAGGATTCATTGGATTACCAATTGTTACGTGCCACATACCAGTCGGATCACCTGAAATAAATGAAGCGGCTACCGCTGCACCTTGTGGTGAGTTAAACATTTTCATTAGACCACCACCAATAAGGTTGTCCATAATCTTAGAATCACCAAGTGCATTTAGATCACCACCAGAGATAGCGTTTTTAATTGCAGCGCCAGCATCGGCAAAGGCCGAAGCAGCTCCTTTAAGTTGATCACCAATAGAAGTTAAGAACCCTTCATAGTCACCACTTTTTAGTTTTTGAAAATCACCAAATGGAGGTACAGTTGAACCATTACCTAAATATCTAGTAGCTCCTCCCCAAAACGGTGCGTTATTATAAGTTAAGGCTAAAACATTTGAAAGTGTATCCATAAATGCCACCTTCGGACTCGTATTAGGAAGACCTTTAAGGTCATAATGAAACTTGAGTGTAAACTCTTGATTAAATTCTAGACCTTGCTCTCTAGTTAAAACTTTTTTAATAACATTAAGAGGTCCATAGACTTTGTTAGGATATGTTTCAGTAGTTGGATCCCAACCTGCTCCCTTTTCTTTAATTCTAGCAGCTTGATCGGCACTATAACCATTTACACCCGCGTTAATTGCGCTGGCCAATGGGCTACCGTCAATCATTGAACCCACCTTGTTGTTGTTTGTACTCGATGATGTTACTTTTTGTAATTCTGATTCAACTTCTTTCCAACTAAACTTGGTACCAAACTTAAGAACCTCTTTCATATCGTTACCTAATTTAGGTGACATCCAGGTAATAGCTCTGGCCAAATCAGGCTGTGAACCATCTATAAGCTTACCATCATTACCAGGTGTTAACATATTTTTTAAGTCATCGCCCACTGGATACGCAAACCTCCTAAGAGTAATCATATAATCATTAGAGATTTTACCGTAATGTTCACATTGTAAAAAATCGGTTTCAGTGTAAGTATAGCCTAAACTCTTTTCGTTTATAGAATCTTGAATAATGTTTCTAGCAGTTGGATCTGGTGTGCCTGCTTCTGCGTAATAATAAACAGCTTTATTGTAATTATCAATTTGAGAACCTGTATCATCAAAGGAGCCCATCGCATGGTTTTTATATTTGTGTAGAGCCCAACTGTTAAATAGAGATCTTACGCCTTGACCGCCTGGAATTGTTTGACCAGACTTTTCAGTCTTAGTACCGCCTTCACCGCTAACTTCCTTGCCGATTGTATATGATCTGGCATCAAGTTCTACATTACCATATTTGCTAGCTCTACTTGCTTCTGGGTCAGGGTCAGGCTCAACAGTAGTATTACCTTGAGTAACTGGAGTTTCAGGTTCTGGATCAGGTTCAGAATACCCTACGAGTTTATCATCACCAAGAAACCAAACTCCCATCTTTTTTTGGGGAGTCCCGATTGTAGTCTCTTCGTCACCGGCCGGATCCAAATACTTATATGTGATTCTAGGTCCAAGTTTACTTATAAATTGAAGTACTGCCATTTAATGGATGTATTTTTAATATATATCGCGGCCAATATAATAACTTAATATAATTTGACCTTTATCTATATATCAAACCCATTCTACATCGTCCATCTCACCAGATTCTGGTCTATAGAGAAGTTCGTCAGCCCAATCTTTTTGTTTTGGAAATCTGTCGCCCAAGAATTTTTTAAGGGCTGCGACATATTCACCCTTGGCATCAAATCTAAATTCACCTGAATATGTAGATCTGTTACTAAGCTCATAGAGCTCTTTTAAGCACATCTCTATTTGAAATGTTTGGATATTATTAAACAGTTGGATCTGTTCTTCTCGTGTCTTTGTACAGAATACTGAGTCAACTGTGATTAGATAGTTCTTCCATTTCTCTCCGTTAAATATATTGTCCTCAATATCTTTAACGGTATTATAGTTAGTCCTCTTAAGATTAATTTTAGTGTCTTTACCCTCAAAGTTTTTAATAAACCTACCACCAAATAGATTCTTTTTTAAGAAGTATGCGTTGTCATAGAATTTTTTAATTCTAATTTGATATTGAGGATTTACATCGTCGAATTTGACGTCGTAAATGGTGGCTCTAACTGGGATAAGAAGATTTGGTTGTTGCGTGGTAGAGATTAGAGCCTGAATTTGTTCACCCTTGGCAAATAATCTATGCTTAATCATTGTCTATAAATTTGACGTTATCAAACTTACTCAAAACACCGCGCTTAGGATAATCACAGCGATTAACTATAATTAGATCAAAATTAACGTCACGATCAATTGCTAAATCTTGCATAAAGTCTTTAAATCCAGCGACTGTTTTTGCATCAAGATCTTTAAACATATAGACGATATTAATCTCATCTTTTTCTATTAGATCTTGAAAGAGTTTTTGTAGCATTTTACGAATATAGAGCGCTACAATAATAGATGAAGGCTCAGAGCTATATGGATCGCTTTTAATTAAACGATTGTAAATATCGAAATAAGATACGGACAGGTCGTAGTCTTTTGATTTTGACATTTTGTCAAATTCAGTTCGAGTTTTACACCATACGCCTTCAACTTTTAATGTCATTCCTTAACCATTGATCTCAGCGTCTCGATAGATTTCTCTAATTGCTGGATCCTATTCTTTAATTCTGTTTGAGTAGGTACATATTTGTTACCCCACTCGGTTTTAATCACTAACTTATCTGAATCTAGGTCATTGCCTGTAGCAATACCTAGATCCAGAATTAAGTCTGTTAAAAATTTAGCCTGATTGAATCTAGCATTTTTACCTTCAAACTCATAGACAATTCTAGAAGTATACTCTTCTCCACCACCGTTGACATTATCGTCGAACAGAAATTTGATAACACCGTTATCAGCCGGTTCAATGCTAACTGTAATCATTCTAAATAATTATTTGTTTCTTGCTTCTCTTGAAGCTTTTACCTCTGCTAATAGTTGCTTAGCGCGCTTCTTATCTTCACGATAAGTTTCTTTATCTTTAATAGCTCTACACGCCCAAGCTTCTTCAAGCTTTGCCATTTCTTCTTTGTTATAGCCTTGCTCAGTCCACTGTGCTTTTAAACCATCAAGAATTGCTTCTAATCTAGCAGCATTTAATTCTTCATTACGTTTTGTATTTTCAGCGTGGATCTTTTTGCCATACGCAATATTTTCTTGACGTACTTTAGATCTAACTTCACCAAAATATGGCATTTTACTTAGTGCTTTGAGAATTCCTTGTGCCTTCATCATTGCACGACGTTGACGACGATTAGGTGTCGATTGTTGTTGCTGTTGTTCCATTATAATAAGATTTAATGTATGACTCGATCTGTTCTTTTAATTGATCTCTTAAATTATCTATCTGACTCTCTACAAGCAGGCCAATCTGCTCATTAAGGTCCTTTTTTGTAATATCCATCTGATCTTTTAGTAGATCATAGACTTGCTTTGATGGAATATTAACTTTAACTGGCATTTCTGCTTGATTTTTAGCGCTCATTTTTCTAAGCATCTCCATCATCACATTAACCTCTTCTTTAACTTCAGGTTTTGGTGCAGTTGTAGTTTTAACCTCAACTTCAGTTGACTGATTGACATTTATGTTCGCCACTGGATTAAACGATAATGCTAAGCTTTTAGCATCTTCTTCACTCGAAGTCTTTAAAAGATATTCACCTACTAGTTCTCGGTTACATTTAGTACCATCGGTAAAAATCATCCATTTTGGATCAGATTGTGTAGTGTCTTCTTGAACTATGTCACCTGCACGTTCTGATTTACCCCAAACATAGAAAACCTCAGCTTGAGTGGTGTCTTGCTGTTGTGTACTCATATTATTTTTTGTTTTACGCTTTTGTAGAGCCTGAAACGTCCACATTATCAGATCTACTAACATTATATGTCTGATTTATAAATTGTTTAATAAATTCAATTGACTCACTTGGGCCAATCACAGCATCTCTACGTTGATAAGTTTCTACCCATCTTTTTAAAAAGGCCTGATTGCCATGTGTCGTTAAATACTCTTTTAGTTCGTTTACCTCTGGAAGGTACATCTTGTTAAATCCCATATATTAGTTTTTAGTGTCAAAGAAAAATGTTTGAAATAGTCTACCGTTATACATATCAGTACCAAAATAATCAAGTGATGTATGAAAAAGATCACCTTGATAGATGACTAAACGATTATATACGTTACCTATAAAGTCAGTCATTTCCCATTTTGTCATATCTTGTGAATCTTGGTAGATTACGTCTACTAGTTCCTGGTTCACTGAACCATCATCTAGCCTCGGCATTTTATATGCGCCCGTTGCTTTATGTTTAAAAAGTCCAGTGCCACCACTAAGCGGTGCATTTGGAGTTAGGTACAATACGCCGGCCCATTTATTGTGCTGATCAGCATGGATCCAACTGCGATCGTATTGAGTAGCATATTGAAATGCTCCTGTATATTCAACGTTAAGCCATGTAATTTCACCGTGAAGAGGTACAATGTGTTTTTCAATATGTGACTTAACACTATCATTTAAGAACGGTGTAGTGCGAGCACCTGGGAAATTACCTGTCACATTAAAATCTTGCTTCAATGCAAACTCTCTAACCTCATCAGGATTAGAATAAAAATTATCGATTACGATTGATGTATATGCCATTATTTTATAGTCTTAAGTCTTTCCATAAATGAAGGTGGAAAGAACCCCTCTTTATTTATCAGGTTCCTAAAGCTAGCATCCAGGACATATGTGATTGCCCAATCATCTTCACTTCTAACAGATCTTCCAACACCTTGCATAATGCTAATGCCCGTTTTCCAATCATACCACTCGTTTGATATATTTAATTTTGCCTTGATCAATGGATCACCTAAACTTGGATATGGTACCTTAAAGAAGATTTGAAAACGACTAGTCTCATCCTTTAAGTCAAGCCCTTCTAACAATGAAGGACCCATTAAAACACCATCATTACTCTTCTTAAAAAGCTCAAGCATATCGGCTTTTTCTTTAGAGTTTTCATAGTCTATAAACCTAAACGTGTGTTTGCTATTACTCTTAATAAAATTAGTAAACTCATAAGAGCCAGTATGTACAATACCTCTTTGTCCTTTATGTTTGTCAATAATCTGGTCCAAGATAGCGACAACGTATGGAAGATTCTTTTCCTTTTCACGATAAGTTAGTTTATGTCTATTTATAAAAACCACAGGCGATTTGTCGTAGTTAAACGCATTATCAACTCGGATAAACTTTGCACCTTTAATACCCATAATTCTAGCAAAAGAACGAGGATCTCCAATGGTGGCACTCATAAAGACTTTAAAGCCTGATTTTTCATGTAAGTATTTGTTGACCATAAGTGCTTCTTCAACACATTTAAAGGTCGACTCTTCTGGTCTTTGATCAAGCACCATTTTGCTAACACCAACTTGCTTGATTAGATCTATGTAATCCTCAAATTTACAGTGTACATCTTTAAACCGATCAAAGTTACCAAATGCTTTTTGCCAATCTCTTGGAATTGTACGATCTCTGTAACGCTTTTTAGCCTCTTTGTTACCTTCCTTTCTCATTTGTCCAAAAGAGTGTAAAACTCTTTCAAATTCTTGCATTGCAGTAAAGACTTCATTTTTATCACCATGCATCATAGAGCGAATCATGCTCTCTAAGCGTCCTCGAGTCCATGATGATTCAGCAAAACCTTGACGTGATGCAAAGCGTCCAACTTCTAACATACGATCCACGATCGCGGGTTCGATTCTAGGACTGAAGTGACTCTGTACTATCTCATCCACCTTGTGAGCCTCGTCAAAAAAGACAAAGTCTCTTTTTTCAAACGGAACTGTTCGCTCCTCTTGAATCATTTTAGCCTCAACATAGTTACGTTGAATCAACCAAAATGAGTAGTTAAGCAGTGCGACAGGTTGCTCAATGGCTCGTCTACGATTCTGTAAGTACTCACATGAATTATAACATGGAAGTCTTTCAGCTTGATCATAACCCATACCTTTGAGTTTACAATCACCAAGGGAAAATGGTAGTCCGTTTACAGAGCACTCATAGTTATCAACACCTCGAATTGAAGGCCAATTCAACTTGAGCCTCATGAAGTCCGACTCGTATTGATCTTGTAATGAAAGATCGCTGGTGATAAGATAGCCTCGGTTGCCCAACTCTTTGAGCACGTATGAAGCCCACATTGCGATAAGCGATTTGCCTGAGCCCGTTGGTGCATCGATGACGACGGTTGAGTTTGGATCTTCTAGATAAGCTTCGCATATTTTTGTAATAATCTCTCTTTGGTTCTTTCTAAATTGAAAGCCCTGGCCAAATACGCCCTTCTGAAGAGCCTCTTCGATGATTGTGTTTATAGATCGTTCCAACAGATAACTTCATTTACTTCGATTCCAGCCTTTTCTAATAGTTCAACACCGCTCATATCGCGGTAGTCTTCAGAGTAATAAACTCGACTAATACCTGCCTGAATAATTAGCTTAGCGCAATCAAAACAAGGTGCAGTCGTTGTATATAGATCTGCGCCATCTGATGTTAAAGTAGACTTGGCTAATTTAGTGATCGCATTTGATTCAGCGTGTAAAACTTCTTGCTTAGTCACTACTTTACTACAACATCCATTCTCACACTTATAGCCTTTGTCCATTAATGTCATGGCGTGGTCAGGATTGTCGTAATACCTAATTTGATCCTCTTCGCAATCATTATCAAAACCATGTGGTGTACCATTGTAACCGAATGAAACGATTTGTTCATCTTTAACAATAACACAACCAACTCTACGTCTTTTAGCGTAACTAAGTTTAGCCGTTTGATATGCGATTTGCATATAAATAATTTCTACTGGTATTCTTGGCATATATCTCTTTAAATAAAAAAGGTCCATGTATTATACATAGACCTTTTAAAAAGTTTATTGTAGACAGATTAACCGTAAGTTGGTGCCTCAATAATATTCATGCTAATTAACTCGTCAATAAGTTGAGTCCACGTTAATTTTAATGCATTTGGAATAATAGTTTTACTACCTTCTACTAAATCACCACCGTCAAAGTAGTATGAATTACCATTATCTGCTGCTAAAGTAATCACAGTTCCGGTCATGTATTTACTAGGAATTCTTCTAGCACCTGAAAGAGTTCTAATAGCATCTTTACCCCAACCTGAAAGGTATTCCATTTGCTCTGGGTTTGAGTCAGTTCTTTCAGGATTAATACCCATTGACATAAGTTCGTCTGCGTGGTCGCTACCTTCTACTGCATATCTGTATGCGATGATAGCTTTTGCGATTGGCTCATCTCTACCTGCTTTTAGGCCTTCATTAATGAACTCTTCATATAGTTTTACGTGTTTCATAATTAAATTATTTTGACCAACCCTCTTTAAGTTCGTCTATTTTTTTTGCATATGCTTCTTTCATAGAGTTACAGTTAGCTTCGTACATTTCAACAGTCATTTCACCGTCTTTTACTGCTTCGTAAGCCTCTTCCATTGCCTTAGCCGCCAATGCCGCTGCCAATGCCGCGTTCTCTTTCATGTAACCTTCTACAGTGTGATCTTCGTAATCGTCACTTTCATAAGCCTGTGCTTCTGAACATGCAGCTTCGTAAGCTTCAGCCATCATTTCAGATACTGTCTTAGGCTCTTCCATGTCTTCTGACTCTTCTAATTCTTCAGACTCGTCATCGTCGTCATCGTCATCATCGTCGTCATCGTCATCATCGTCGTCATCGTCATCTGACTCTTCTTCTGCAGGTTCTTCATCTAAAACGACTTCTTCTTCTCTTTCTTCCTCTTCAGCCTCGTCTTCAGTTTCTTCAACGTCTGCCGCAGCAACGTCTTCCATTTCTGTTTCTTCTACTTGAGGACCTTTAACCTGAGCTGAATACTCCTCAAAAGATAATATTTTTCTTGCCATGATACTATTGTATTATTTTATATTTAGATTATATATCCTTCTTTTTTAGAGTGTTTCTACGCCCTTTAGTTTCATCCACTCTGCTAGCTTTTCGTGAGCTGCGTTAAAGATTCTAGATCTGTTGTAATCTTTGCCAATATTCTTAAAATATTCTTTAGCCAAATAGTATGCAGGTTCAACTGCTTCACCGTTTGCAAGCTTATCTTCAACTTGTTTAGAAATGTCTAAAGCAATTGCAGCGCCCTCAAAAAAGAATGCAGTGTATCCTGTAATATCGTTGTAGTGATCATTGATCAATTTCGCAGCCACATCACCAAGTGCTTTCTTTCTTTTATCGCCGTTAAACTTTTGATCGTCAGTTAGGCTGTTCCACCACAAATAAATGTAGTTGTGTTCAGCATCATATACTGGATCCATGAAACCACCTTCGATAATTTCTTTCATTTGCTCTTTGATCCAACTAGGGTATTTAATTTTACCGTTAGCTTTGACCCATTTTTTGTATTCATAGCCGCTCCAAAACCCTTCATTAAGTGCCTTGGCCGATTCCATCAACCAAACTCTTTTGCCTTTGTGCTTTTCGTCTGACAATTTTACTTCATCTGCCCAAACTTGGTTAAAGGCCGAGGCAGAAGTGTAAGACCATTTAACATAGGCAGTTTGACCAGCCGTCTTTTTGATCTCTACATAACCTTCACGATCATTATAGATAAATTCACCCTTTTTACCAGGGAATTTATTTTCGGTAACAAACTGTTCAAATAGTTTAACGTGTTTCATATTGTTTTCAAATGTATATTCAGCGTTTGATGTTTTAAAGTCTGACTTACGCATTACAGTTTTGGCAATGATCTGATCAACTTTGTTCTTAAATGGTATATTTATCTCACTACGAGAGTCTTTAGCCACAAATTGATCATAGTCTTGTTTAAACTTATCAAATTCTTTTTTCTTTTTTGCTAAACGTTTAAAGAAGCCGATTAGTTCAGCATCAGTAATAGCTTTATCATGTTCAGCTCTAGTCAATTGGTCGTAGAAGTGTTTAGTGAACTCAACGTCAGTTGGACTCATTACTTTATCAGCATACTTTTCAACTTTGTCCAAGTCAACCTTTTCATTAGTCTCCTCTTTTTCAATCTCGTCCATTTTAGCCATGGCCCAATCAACACCTTCATCACCACCCCAAATCAACCAAGCGATATAGCCTCTGTCTTTCCAAGGTTCATCTTTGTATTCAGCTGAAACTTTAGAGTTTTTTCTATGACGATTAAACTGTGCCATTCTAGAGACAACATCTCTTGATAACTTTTCACCTTTAGCCAATTGATTAGCTCTCGCCCAACCAACTTCAGTACCACCATCAACCTCATCTCTGCCATGTTTATCTCTCCACTCAATAGCTTTTTTAGCATTGGCTTTAGCGGCAGCTGGATAGTCATTATAAATGGCCTCAGTCTTAGACTCAGTTATAAAGGCATTATATTTCTTAACTTGAATCATTAAGCTTTCTTTAGTTTTTTATCATGACCACCGTCTCTAACTTGTTTAGCAACGTCAGCATCGGCTCCGCCCCAAGTACCTTCTTGTTTGGTTAGGAATGAGTTAACTCTTGCATAGCCCCACTGATGAACGCCAGCTCCCGGTCTATGACCCGTTTTCCACGCTGCCATACCTCGTCTCATTACGATTCTTAAGAATTTTACAGGTACGCCAGTCTCCTCTTCTTTTTTCTTTAGAGCGGTCTCAACCTTTTCATCGTCGATTGGACTAGTATCATTCTTTTCGTCTTCGTTTACAACGGCCTCATTCTTTTCGTCTTCATCACCATAAAGTTCGTGATATGACTTTACATGCTTAGAGGTTTTAACTTCACCTTTTTCTCTGGCCTCTTTATCACCTGGCATTTCTTTATAAGCATCTGGATCATCATCGTCCATTTTGGCTTGATCCTTCATTTGCTCCTCTTTTTCCTCTTCTTCTTTATCAGTTAAGCCTCTATCATAAGGGTGTGGACCTCTGCGTTTGTCATTCCAATCTCTTTCGTCAGACTCGTTGATAAACTCTTCATATAGTTTAACTCTTAGCATACCTTCGTTGGTTTTATTGGCCTTCTCTAATTCTTTAGCCGCTTTTTCTTTTTCTTTAGCTGTAGTAATTTTAGACTTAAGCACTTCGACTTGTCTTTGTAGTGCCAGCTTTTCAGCTTCAGCATCCGATTGTTTTAGCTGTACTTTAGCCAAACTTGCTTGCATTTTACCTGACGGATCTGGTGATTTAGCCATTTCTTTAGCAGTTTTAACAAGATCCTCTTTTTTGCTAACTACTTTAGCAATCTTCTTAGTGATCTTCTTAACCTTGCTTTTAGTAGAAGGCTTCTTTCCTTTTTCATTTAGGAAATCATCATATGTCTCAGTAATCTTCATTAAAATGTCGGAATACCTCCTATTTTTTTAGCGCGCTTTCTCCATAGATCCATAACTTCAGCTCTAGTTTCGTCAGTCAAATAGTCTTGAGTATCAAGGTAATCGCTTACAGCTTTACTCATATCAACTCTACGCTTTTTAGCTTCATATCTAAGACCCTGTAAATTTGCATCAACCTCTTTAGGCAACATTAAATAGTGGTACTTAGGTAGAAGTCCTAATTTGATGAGCGATCTTAAATCTGAATCATCTTCAATTGGTTTACCTTTGCGATAGTTACCAAGTGCTTCACCGTCTTGTGTAATGTGTTCAATTTCATGGCGCATTACATCTGCTAAGTGGAAGTAAGTTGTTGACCATTCACCAGGTAACCACTCTGGATTGATAGCAAAATCAATAATGATATATGGATCTTGATCATCACCTTCATCATCAAGGTCTCGACCATCTGCACCTGTAGAATTTAAGATCTCAAAGCCTTTGCCTTTAAAATGAATTGTGGCCTCGAGGTCAAATAATATACTACGTTTTCTATCGTCAACATACTTCATATAGGTTGAGCTTGACTTACCTGCCTTAAAGTCAATAGTCCACTTTAAGAACACTTCTCTTGTAAGTGCACCTGCAAGTGTGTCTAGAGAGTTACGCCCCTCATTCAAAAATTGATCTAATGGTAAAATATGTCTCATCTTATTATATATCAAACAAAAAAAGGGGAGATCCTTCGATCTCCCCTGGCCCCTGATTTTACTATGCCTAAATAAATCAACTATTTATGGAGCCACCATTCCCTAGGGTTTCGCCCTCGTCAGATGTTGTAAAAATTTGGTCTAGTGTTTCTAGACAATCATTGGCGTCAGCTACATCTCTGACCAGTTTATCCATTTCTTCAATGATTTGAGGGTGCTCGCCAATTCCGGCTGCGTTCTTGATGTAGACCTCTAGGGTTGCGATTGCTTCAAGCTTTTGTGCTTGATACTTTGCACGTAGTGCATCAACTTTTAAACTCATAACTATGCTTCTTTTCTTAGTTCGTCAATAATAATTTGTAAGCCCCTAAAAACGATTGCTGGAATTGCAAACAACCAAAATTTATCGGTGCTTAAGTTAAATAGGGCTATGACCCAGAATAGATTTGATTGTACGCCCATTTGGCGCTTGTTGAGGTGTGATAGAAATCTACCAAAGCCTCTAAAAAAACCATTTACGTATTTCATATAGCTTATTTTTGATTATTATACGGGTTGAACGGCAAACTGTTTCACATACTGAAGAAGAGCCAATTCTTTAGCCTTAGCTTCGAGCTCAATGTCAAGATCAAGACCATAGTCATCGATAAACTCATAGATGTAATCAGCATGTGCACGCTTATTAGTTTGCTCTGCATTCTCATGAATCTGCTGACATGAAGAGAAGTGTACCAGCTGCTTAACACCTTTAGGCCAAGTTGTACTTGCCATCTTAAGTGCTTCTTCTTGTGTCAATTCTCCAGGGTGGCACCAGTGGTGATGATAGTCAAATGTGATAGGCACCTCGATTTTAGAATAGATGCCAACATATAGATCTTCAACGGCATACTGTGATTCTTTGTCGTCATTCTCAACAACAAGACGTTTACGTACTGAAGCGTCAAGCAAGTGATAGTTGTCTACGAAGCGTTGCATTGCCTCGTCTTTGCCACCTTGTGTCGTATTAACGTGAATATTGATCGCAGCGTGAGGCGTACGTGGCAGACCCATAAGATCCATAATTTCACCATGCTGATTAAGATCTCGAATACATTTGTCGACAACTGATTGAGTCTTAGATGCTAGGACGTCGAATGGGCCGGGATGGAAAGTCAAACGCTGACCATTATCCATTGCAATCTGACCAGCACCTCGAAGCACATTAGCAATCTTATCGTAATCAGGTAGATCACTTAGTTTGTACTCGCTCATCCATGGAAACATATCAGAGCTAATTCTGAATAGCTTAATACCTTGACGATTGTTCCAGTTAATAATCTTAACAAGATCCTTGACGTTAGCGAGAGCCAACTCTGAGGCATACTCAATACCTTTCTCTGCAAAGGTGCGCTTAATCATACTACGATTAGTGGTGATCTTATCAGATTTTTGTAGTGTTGTATTGATACAACAGTATCCGTAATTAGTCATTGTTATTGCCGTTAAAAAGTTGCTTAATAAAATTAACAATAAAGATAAGAGTAAACACTGGCCAAACAAGTCCAATTGAGATGCGCTCCATCATATTGAATCGTAAATCTTCGTTGCCGATCTTAGAGACTACAAAATCATAGAAGGCATTAAAGACTACACCGCCCATACAATAGTACAAAACATACTGAGCATATGGATGTTGAATAAGTTCTAGCATAAGCATAGTTTAATAGTTATATGTCAATATACAAAAATGTTTAGATAATCTAGTTTTAAGCCTTATTCGTTAGAATAAAGCTTATTAAGATAGATCGCAACAATTTGTTGATCTGACAAGTGATCAAAAATTTCTGGGTTTTGATCGATCATTTCTTGAATGGCTTTTTCGTCTTGTTGACGAAGGAATGGAAATCTTAAATTCATAAGTATTAGCTTTTAATTACAGTGCTAATATACCACAAATAATCGACATAAAAAAATAAAGGGGCAATTATTTTACCCCTTTATTCAAATAATTTCTAAGCCGTAAACCAATCGGCACCTTCAAGGATTTCAACTCTTTCGTTACCGTCGTATTCGTCAACTCGGAATTTATTACCTTCATCGACCCATACAACCATAAGGTTTTCCATACCTCCAAGGTACATGTTCTCTCCGTACTTCTCTACAACGATGTACTCAAAGCGATTCATATCGCCACTTAAGAACGCTTCAACCAAATCGAAGTCAACTGCCATTTCTGGCTTGTTCCAAGTACTGAATCCTGCACCAAATCCTGGGCTTACTAAAACTGCGGTCTTACCGTCTTTCTTAAACATTTTCATATGCTTTATCTTTAATTACAGTACTAATATACAAAAAATATTTGACATAAAAAAATCTGGGACTAAAAAAGTCCCAGATTCAAATTTAACAGGATCGTCGTTTTAGAGTTTGCTTGTCTTAAAGGTTGCTGAATCGATCCTAATATCAGATTTCTATTTTGAACTTATGTAATTGAATATAAAATAGAGTTTGCTGTAAGAAATCTTATTTGGTTTATATATCATGCCTTTACATCGGCATATCTATCACTTAAAATGGTCTCATCCATAATTGATACTGGATTAAACTCTTCTGCAGTTAAGACTGAAGTCATAATCGCAGGTGAGAAACCACTGATCAATGCAGTTCCAGTTTTGTCAAATGCAACTGGCACATCACCTCTACGAGACTGAATATTCCAGTAAACAATCTTTGGCATCTTGTAACCAGCATCACGGTACTTGGTCTCAATCATTTGCTGAGCAGTTGGATTCCATTCAGACACAGCCGATTCGCCCATCCATCGACGAGAAGCAGTCGCCTCATCGAATTGCATATCTGATAGGATCAAGATCTTGTCAGGCATTTGATCTTGTGATACATTGTGCTTCTTCGCTTGATCTAATACCAAATCGAAAGCCGCTTCAAGATTAGTGTTCATGCCCCAATCAGAGCTTGACATTTGACGGTAACGATCTTTAAGATCTCCACTCAAAACTTCAAGTTCAGGTTCGCCGCTAAATGTCAAGAAAGCATCTTTAAAAGGACCCTCATTTCTCTCAGCGATGTACATACCCAACGAGATAGCAACATTCAAACAGGTTACGTTTGCATTATTACCTGCAGCACAGCTCATTGAGCCAGAAACGTCGACCATTGGCAAAATCATGTCGTTAGCACCCTCTAAGTAGTTAGGCAATGCATTCCACTGTTCAGTTGCTACTTCTTCATTGCCAAACTGCAATGATTTAATCACGTCGTATGGGTAAACTGAGCTAGCATTAATCTTAGTCTCACCTTTCTTAAGGGATTCCAAGTATTTAGTGTAGCTTTCATTAGCATTCTTCATAAATGCACGTTGGTAACGAGCTGCGGCCACAGATGGCACTTGAGAGAACTCAATAGCGTCCCATTCTTTAGCACACATTTGCTGTTCAACCACTCGAGTCAAATTAACTAGAAGCTGACGGTATCTTTTAGGACTTAGACCCATAAAGTTACGCAACTTAGCGGCAGTTTTACCTTGACGTGGCATCCATTTAGCACACAACGCATTGCGTGTTGGTCCAGTTAAGGCTTCACGAATAATGCCGAAAGCGTAAGCTTCACACTTAGTGCCTTCAAGTGCAAGCAAATCATCCCATCGACCAAACTGTGGCACTAACCACAAGTTTTTAGCCACAACCTCGTAGTGATTGTCGGCTAAGTAAACCAGAATGTCCTTAAAGATTTGACGTTCACCTGCACCACCGCGAACATCACGAGCCCAGAACAAGATTTTCATTGCTCGAGTTGGATCTTGGTAAAATGCCTTTGAAAAGTCTGAAAGCAAGCGCCCTTTATCTTGGCCTCGCATTGCTCCAATATTATAGAATAGATCAACTACAGCGCTCAAAGAAGTTGAGTTAGTAGCCATGCCGTTTTCAGTCAAACGGTCCTCTTGACGAAGTGCGTCCATTAATTTCATATCCAATAAATTTAAGTTCAATCTATATATTAAGCTACGTTAGCTTTGTTTCAAATCAAGTGCAAAAATATCTTTAGCTTGCACATCTACATAATACCCATGATCCTCTAAGAATTCAGCGGCTAATATGTCATCAATGTGAGCATGCTCTAGTTTGATAAATTTAGGGCGACGAGGACCTTCAAAGTCTACAGTTTGCAAAATGATCCAATCGTAGCCTTCGGTGTCGATCTTTAAAAAGTCAACGCGATCGATGCCAGCCACATCAAGAATATTAGTGTAAGTCATTGTAATAACTTCACGCTCTTCCATCTTCGCCTTAGTCTCGTTAACCCTTTCTCCATTAAAAACTTCAGGTCTAAATGAGGTCATGCCCGCTAGATCATAGTCTTTGGCAATCTCTTCGTCTTTAAACTTCCAAATGGTAGCTTTACCAAACTCTTTAGCACATGCAACGTTAAGATAGGTTACATTGGCTAATTTTGCTAAATTGTCTAAGCGCTCTTTGATTGGCTCGACGATTACACCTCGCCAACCTTCGTCACCTAAATAGTTTAAGGTGTCAAAGTCACATGAGCCTATTTCTACAAATGTTTTCATTTTAACTGTTCCCAATTTAAGAATTGTTGCCAGCCCCTTTCTTTGACTAGCTCCATCCATAATTTTATGTACTTACGCTCTTTTGGTTTCAAGATGTGTTGTGGTTGCTCTTGAAAGAAACGCTGCATTTTAGATGGATCAATGTCTTTACCCGTCGCAATGCTCATACACTTAAAGTAGAGCTCACGTGTGGTACCATCAAACGTTTCCATCAATTCTGACACATCGTCTTTAGGTAGCTTAAACTCTTTAGAGAGTTCTTCAGCCAATTTCCAAAGTAGCACTTGCTCATTCTCAAGGTGTTTCTTCATCATCACAGCTTTACGCTTATTGTATTGCTTGCGATCATACTCAAGAGCCTCAGTTAGGGTTTCACCTTTGAGCCATGGCTTCTCCTTCTTAATAGCCTCAACTTTGGCCTCGTAGATCTTGTCCTCAAGATAGATCTCACGACCTAAGTGATCAAACTCATACTCACCAAACTCAATACGTTGAAGGAGCTCGGAGGCACCTTTATATAAGTACTTCTTAGGTAACTTAACAGTGCCTCCAAATCTTCTCCACCATGTAAACTGCCTACTCATTAGACAATTTTGCTAATACTTCGTTAATCTCTTCTCGTGATTGCCAACCAGCAACATCATCATTGATACCCTCAACAAAGTCTTGAGTACACCAATCTCTACTAAGGTCTTTTGGCCAAATAGCAATCTCAAAAGAAGCGTACTCTTCAACAGAGTCTAAATCTTGTCGAGGCGTGCAGTAGTTTCTTTGACCACACTGTACACTCAAGATAAAGTTGCCTACTTCAGTGTGAGAGCCAAAGCCATCACCAAACTGATTCTTCTCGAATTTAATATCGTTAAATGTCATAACTATTATTTTAAAAGTTTCCAGGAGCAACTTGCATACAAGTCAATCCATTATCTCTCCACATATCAACGACTTTTTGTCTGTCGTCAAATACACATACTACTTTGCTTTTGTCAGTGATCAGATTGTCTAACCACATTTGCTTAAGCTTGTCGTCTGGCATAAACTTAAAGTCATTGCTAGTCGGTCTCATCTTAAGTACATCAAATGGTACGTTAAACTTATCAAGCCACTTCTTAGTAGCATCTTTAGTAGCTTTACTTCTACCACTAAAAATCACAATGTTATGGCCAGTCTTTTTAAGTTGTCTAGCCATATGAATTACTGGCATGTTAGGCTTGTCAAAATCAATGTTAGTTGGATCAAAGAACTTGTCCCAGTCCATCTTACCATTGTCTTTAGTAGCCATAGCTCTCCGATCATCGATCAAGGCCAAAGTGCCATCCAAATCAAAAATTACAATATTATCCATCTTTTCTTTATTTTACTCTGCTAATATACCACAAACTAGTGACATAAAAAAATTATTTTAGCAAATTTTCTATACACTGTTCAACGTGGACCATTTCTTCTACTGTAAAAACGTCCATGTCATTAAATAACCAACCAGTGTCAGTCTCGATCAAGATTGTGTCACCGACGATTTCTATACTTTCTACTACGTGAATAGACTTATCGTCGGGAAACACAATATAAGGTGCTGCGTCAATGCGATAGAAACGCTCGTCAATATCCATCATTATCCCCAATCTTTTTCGAAGGTGTACCAATGATCGGCACTTGCACAATCTCGAGCTGCGTCAACAACCAAGATTTGCTTCTCTTCAAAACTCAAACGAGAGAAGAGGGCTCCAACGTACATTTCTGTCAATTGATCATTACCAAACTTAGGGTAAATATAGCTAGCAAGTGAGCTGATCAATCGATAAGATAGATCTTCATTAGAGTTAAATCGACTACCTGCATAGAAGTCATCGTACTCTTTACCTGAAGCTACTGCAAGCTCATAGAGCTTATCTCGACCAATAGTATTGACTACTTCGTCTACAATAGAACGAACGTTGTCACGATACTTTAAAACTGCTTGGTAGCCTGAACCACCGATGCCGTTGGCTTTCACATCGGCTGCATTAAATTTGAAATCTGTCATAGGTTTAACTTTTAATTACAGGGTAAATATACCACAAAAAGTTGACAAAAAAAAATCTGGAAGCAATTATTTTCAAATTATTTCCAGATTTAAAGTTCATAGTCTTCGAGACTTGATCTTAAGTATGAATTCAATGTTGGTGACGATGGTCTCCATAGTCTTCCGCTCAGTTGCATTGACCATTTTAAATTGCTTTAGCCTCTTAACGGCCAATCTAACATATTGTTGAGCTGCATCTAATTGTCTATTACGGTCACAAGACATGACCACTGCGATCGCTTTTTTATGAATTGCTTTGATCTCGTCTTTGTGCTGAATAAAACTCATTTCTATGCATTTAAGTAAGTTAGTACTGCTTGCCAGTTTGGAAACTCAGTTGAGCCAAATTGAATTAGTTCTCCGTTAAATTCACCTGCACCATTCGCAGTTCTATCGTCAATTAAGTAATCGCCTTGACAAAGATTTTTGTGATGGCTTAGGATTAGTCTTTTATACGCAGCTTTGCCCAAATGTTTCTCGACCCAAAGTCTCTTATGAGTCCAAGCATCAGGATTATCCCAAGGTGCAGTAGACAAAATATAAACGTCGAATACTTCACTTAGTCTGTTAAATGCATCGGCTGCACCTCTGATTGGTGCAGGATCTTTAAATAGACCTGGAATTTTATCAATATCTGCACCGTAGCGATTGACCAAACCTGGCATCATTTCGCTAAACTTGTTGATTTCACCCTTTAGATCAACCAACACACCGTCCATGTCTATAAATAGTCTTTTCTTCATATGATTACTCGCTCTTAGAGTTTTTAGAGCTTACGCCGTTAGAAAACAGAATGCTTGAAAGAACATTGATACCGAGTGCTTGCCAAAATCCAATAGGATTAGCAAACGTAACTGCGGGCACCAAACACGTGTTCCACAACCATTGAAGTGGCCAAGCCATAAGAACGGCGATAAACGTTACTAACAAAAGCGAGCCAATAAAAAGGCCGAAGTTTTGAATGATTTGATTTTTGTTATTCATGTTGATTAATTATCTTTAGTTACAGGGCTAATATACAAAATTCCGATGACATAAAAAAATATTTACGCAACAAAATCGTATTTTTTTATCTTATACTTGTGCATCCAATGTTCAATGAAGCGATGACCTCCAAGACCAAGCTCTACAATATCATACTTATGATCAATCAAAGGTTTCTTTGCATTAGCATTATTAACAATGTCTATTGACTTAAGAGTGACTAGCATATAGTGCTTAGTGCTATTAGCAGTCTTTTTGTAAACGGCAACTGTCACCGGCTTTTCGTAATTTCTGATCTCTTCTATTTCCATAATAATTGTACTGCGATTAGTGCCGAAGCAAGTGTGAGGGAAACTGCAGTCTTAGCTGTAATACCTTCGCCCATAAAATGATAAGTTAGACCTGCAAAGATGAACATTCCACTAGCAAAACCAATGAATCGACCTGGCCACAAGAGCCCATCAAAGTGTTCTACAACAAAGCGAGTTGCAAAGATCAACACATAACTAATAATGGAACCAAAGCCAATTGCAATGGGCCAAGGATTCTTTTTAAACCATGGCCAAATAAACTGACCATTAGTCTGAACCCATATCAATCCTTGTCCTAGAAGGAAAAGTAAAAATCCGTAGAGTAGCTTCAAAATAATGTAGATGTTTTAGTTAACATATGACTAATGAATGAATTTCTGTGATGGACTGTAGCGCCTAATTCAGAGATGGCATCGCGATGTTGCTTGGTACCATAACCCTTATTAGAACCCCAACCATATTCAGGGTATTGAGTACTAATTTCTTTCATGTACTCATCACGACTAGTTTTGGCCAAGATCGACGCCGCGGCAATGCTCACATATGTGTTATCACCACCGACTACAGTTTCAAATGGCACTCCGTTGTATCCGTGGAATTGATCACCATCAACGAGGATAAAGTCAAACTCTTGGCCATCTTGATTAATCGATTGCAAACAATCATTCATGCCACGAAGTGTAGCCTTAAGAATATTAGTTGATTCGATTACTTCTTCAGAAATGTGAGTAACATGCCACGCAATGGCATTATCAAGGACCAATCGACGAGCTTCAGCTCTGTCGTTCTCACTCAAGAGTTTAGAGTCTTTAATAAGTTCATGTTGAAAACCACGTGGCATAATACAAGCTGCCACTGTTACAGGTCCTGCAAGTGCTCCGCGACCAGCTTCATCAATACCGATTTCTACTACGTTAAGATCTTGATTATAACCCTCTTTAAGTAAGATATGTTTTGCCATATAAATGTTTTTACACTCTTTATATGTCGCATATAACGGTTTGTTTCTAGTTATCTTTGGCTGGACGGTCCCATCTCATTTGAACCTCTTTCTCATAGAAGCCACACTTTTCATAGAAGCCAACATTTTCTCGGCTACAATTTAAGACAGTCTTATAACAACTCTTTTCGATTGCAAGTTGCTTTAAGCTTTCAATCATAAGTTTACCAACACCTAAGCCTCTAGCATCATTGTCAACGGCCACATCCTCGATGAGAGCCATTCTATTTCCTGATCTAATCAACTTGTTTATAGTAATTAGACTTGCTACGCCGATTATATAGTTATTTCGCTCAGCTACAATATAGTGTATATTAGTATCTTGTAGAATATTCCACCACTGTCTTGGTGCAGATTCAGTATAACCAAAGTGTTGACTATAGATTTCGCAAATACGATCTATGTCTTCGTTTTTGGCCTCACGAATTGTTATCTCTGACCCTTGGTTTGTGTTTGTGCTTTCCATTTGTCGTATCGTTTGACAACCTCTTGTAAAATCTTTGCTCTCACAATGTCGTTATCTGTAAAGATGTGCGTCCCGACCCCTCTCACATCTTTGATAAGTTCAATAAAATCAGGTAGACTAACTTGAGACAAACTAATATCATGTTGGCTCACGTCACCTGTAACGACGACCTTACTATCGCGACCCATTCTGGTCACAAAAAGCATTAACTGCTTAAAGGTTGCGTTTTGAGCCTCATCTAAAATCATTAGAGCATCATCGAAAGTGTCACCTCTCATATATGCTAAGGGCTCAAACCTTATTATTTTTTTATCAAACAACATTTTTGTTGCTTCAACGCCAATAATCTTCTCGATATTGGACTTGTATGACTTCATGTATGGATCTACCTTCTCTTCTTTGTCACCTGGTAAGAAACCTAATTTTTCACCAGCTTCTTGAATAGGCTTACATAATATAATTTCTTTAATCTTCTTTTCTTCTAGCATCTTTAAGGCCACATAACACGCTGTAAACGTTTTTGAGGTTCCAGCTGGACCATAACAAAATGTAATGTCATTTGTTTGAATGTGGTCTACATATTTTTTTTGGGATTGTCTTAGCTGTACGCCTTTAAGGCCGCCACCAATCATCGAAGATAGACTTTGTCTCGCCATATTATGTTTATTTTTAGTCACCAGCCATCATGACCAGTTCTCTTAGTTTCATTAACTTAGTACACTTTTCATACTCTTCTAAAGTTTCGAAATATCTAACCATTAGATCAATAAACTGACTACGTTGCCCGATACCATGTGGAATCTCAACAATATGATCAGCATCTTTAAACGCAATAAAACGATTCACTGTCTTTGTAAAGTTTCTAGTGATTTGATAATAGCTTGCTCTCATCAAGCTGTCTTTGTCAGAATTAGATACGAAATCGCTCATCGCATGCTTTAAACTTTTTTAGTAGGATTTCTCGCCTCAATGTATATATTTTACGTAACATCGAGGGAGTTAGAGTTTGATCAACTAAAATTATTAGGATATTATCTTAATAATTCGTCTGATCCTTTAAAGATTGGATGTATTTAGCCTTGGCATTTTGCTTACGCTTGGTTTCACTAGGCTTAATGTGCTGTTGGCGATCTCTTAGATGCTTAAGCTGTTTGGTCTTAATGACCTTAGATTTGTATATCTTGAGGGCTTTTTCAATTCCACCCTTCTTAACTTCGATTTTTAACATTCGTTTTCTACTTGCTTTTTAACTTCAAAGATGACTTTACATTTCTCAAAGTCTTCTTTATTTTCATAATGCTTAAGCATTTGCTCTAGAATGTACAGTTTTCTATCGCTTTCAAAATCAGATAAGATGACATATGTTGGATGCTTTTGAATCGCATCATACACAGCTCTAAAGAAGTTTTCAGTATTTATTAGCATCAGTCCATTAATTAAACTGTACCATAAATCGTCACTCTCGGGTGTATTATGAAATCTCGTCTCGTCCATTTTGGATTTGTTTAACTTTATCTATATATTCAAAAGTTTCTTCGTTTAAGTCTGGATAGATGGCATTAATCCTACATAAAAGATCACCTCTTCGGCCGCTGCCGTAAATAGGATAGCCTTTTTCTTTAATACGTAATGTTTTGCCAGGTGTGGTTCCTTTTGGTACAGTTATTGATATGAGCCCTTCAGGAGAATCCAGTGTAATCTTTTGACCCAGCATAATATCATACCATGGCAAATTATATTCTACCCAAATATCATTACCTTGCAAAATAAATCGAGGATCTACTTTAACGTTAGCAACAATTATCATATCACCAGGGGGAAGGGAAGAATTATATGGATGAGGTTGACCTTTGCCGTGTAATCTAAACTTTTGACCAGTCTTTAGGCCAGGTTTAAAGTTAACGTTGATCTCATGACCATTCATTGAGAATCTTTTACTAGTACCATTAAAGGCCTCTGCAAAATCAATGTGCATTTCGACAGTTACGTCCATGCCCTTTGCCATATTCTGCTGTCGACCAAAGTTACCGCCAAACATTTGATCGAATATGTCACTCATGTTGACACGTGAGTCAAAGCCAAAACTATTAAAGAAGTCAGCTCCGCTTCCACGGGTATCATAAGCTTGTCGCTTTTGCTCATCGCCAATAATGTCGTAAGCTTCTGCAATTTGTTTAAACCTTTCATCATCACCGCCGTTCACATCTGGGTGATACTGCTTACTTAGTTTACGATAAGCCTTTTTGATCTCGTCTTGAGTCGCTGTTTTATCTACGCCTAATGTATCGTAGTGACTCATTCAGTTTCTAGATTAGGTGAAACTTTTGGTTGAACAGAGTCTCTTAACTCTGAGCGTAAGTGTTTTTCTTCAAGCTTGTCGATTTTGATCTTACGCTTTTCTCTGATCTCTTCGATCTTATTTCCTTTTTCGAGAGCATCTGCAATTCTTTTAAGTTGCGCTGCGATCTCTTTAGCTGTCTTTTCTTCCATAACGATTCTTTACTAAGTCAGACTTGCCATTCTGAAAATCCTGATATGGCATTGATTGGTCTTTCTCGCCTTTATGTGGCCCATTTACCATTATAGTGTCTTTATACGGATTTGTTTCACCATCACCACCCTGTTCCTTAAGCTTACGACTGAGCCATGAATGCATATCATCGACAGAACCACCAAATTGTCTGATTCTCTCTAAGTCTTGATTATCACTAGACCAATCTTCAAATAACTTAATGTATTTCATTATTTAGTCATTTTTTTAGTAGCGTAAGAGACCACGAAGATGGTAAAGAATACGAAGAAAGCATACATTAAGATCGTCTTTTCCCAAGTGCTAATATCAGCTTGAAGATCATGCTTGCTTTGAAGTAGTCCTAAAATCTCATAGTCAGCCATACCCTTAATGGTCTTATAGTACCACTCATAAAATTTGTTATCTAGATAGTTTAGATATGCTCCGACTGTACCAAGTCCTGTTAAGATTGAACCATATAATGAAACCGTATTAGTTTTCTTGGCCCATTTCTTAATAGTGTCTTTAAGCCCTTCATTAACTTGAAGCTCTTTACTCATTTTAGAAAGAGACATTTCAGCGTCACGTTCTGGATCATTAATTACTGCACCGTCCAAAACAAATTGACTAGCTTCTTTTGCATGGTCCTTTGCCATCTTACGAGCTAAGTCTTTAACTGCGACCATTAGGTCTAACATGCCTTCGTTTACAGGTTCGTTTACGAAATCTTCAAATAGTTTTACGTGCTTCATATTTCAAAGTTTTCTAATTCTGGAATCATTGTTTTACCCAATTCAATAAACACAGGAGCTACGGCTTTTGTAATATAACCATATACCCATGCAAAGTCTTCTTCGCCCATAACTACCATTGGATCCTTATGATCACCTTCTGAAGGCCACGTGTATTCTCCTTGACCATAGTCATGTTTAATCCACTCATCACCTTCAAGAGAAACTCCTAATTTTTTAGCTTGATGACGAACTAATACTTTTTTAGCTAGGTGAAAACACTCATGTGGTAAAACATCCATCATTGCAGCGAATAAGCTACCGCTTGCTTCACCGTCGCCTTTTAAACGATCCATGGTTATCCACAAAAACATATCAGCACCGCCATTCATTACATTATTCATACCATAAAGATATGCATCAGTTGGTTTGGTATCATATGCCTCAGCGTCAGCTTTCTTTAAACCTGTCCACTTTTCAATATCGTCTGCAATTGAGAACATACCGACTGCATCTGAGCCCAAAGCTAATAGAACCTCATCGTCTATTTTAATCTCATCGCTAATATCAAATTGCAACTTAACTACTTTAGTAACCACACCAGCATCAAGCGCTTCTGTTAGTTTAGTGGTATTCTCACTAATGAATTGGTCAAATAATTTTATCTTTTTCATAGCATTGCTCTTTTTATTTTATTTATCGCGATGTCGATTTTGGCTATTTCTTCTTGAAGTTGCACCTTTTGTAAGGTTAGATTATGAATCTCTTGTTTCTGTGGATCATCTTCATCTCTGCGCTTAGTATTAAGATCATCGCCTTTATCATCAAGGGTATTAATCTTATCTTTAAGATCTCTTATCTTCTCGTTGTAGTCAGCCGAAGTGGTTTTTTCAAATAGACCAAATGATTTTACATGTTTCATAATTATACTTTAAATGTTTGTTCTAGCCTTGGTTTTAATTCAGGTGATTTAAAGTGAGCTACTAATTCTTTCTTAGCCTTCTTCTTATCACTGCTTGATAGCGCGTTAAACATATTAACTAAGTTATCATTATTAGCTGTCGCAGCTTTCCATTGACGACCGTCATCGATATAGTCTGCATAGAAGTCATATGATTTGAAGTACTTTAAGAACCTATCTAAGTCACTCATATACTCTCTTTCTAACTGAGACTTTAAATTCCTAAAGCTAGTCTTCTTCTTATTAAAGTACAGCTCCCAACCTTGATTCTCTTGGAACCTAAATTGAGAAACCTTGTATGCGTGAATTATATCACCGCTCGTAAGCATTACTTCAAACTTAATACCTTTATCTTCTGATTGGTCCTCAATAGACTTGATCATATCATCTTTGGGCAAAAGTTTATCTAAAACCCATTGAAGATCTTGTTGCATTTCTTCAGGTGAACCCCATTTTCTATTGAAGTCTTTATATGCGTAATACTTTTCGAGTGTTAAAATATATTTCATATTAATGCAAATATTATTGTATTCTTAGACTATATATCAAAAAAAACCCAGCTGAGTGCTGGGTTTAATTTCGGGGGCCCGCGCTAGCTAGATAGCACTAGCACGTTATACCTTATATATCTTGGCGGACCTTTAAGATTTCCTCAATCTTAGCTCGCTCTTTAACCAAGTGAGCACACTTCTCATACTCTTCAAGTTGTTCAAAGTGATCGATCATTACCTCAAAGGTTTGGTTAAGTTCACCAATCTCATGTTCGTCCATGTGGCGAAGGTGCCATTCACTGATACCCTTTTCAACAATAGATTCATAGTTATGCTCAATCGCTTGGGCAATCATTTTCTCTTTGTACTCTTCAAGCTTTGAGTTAAACTCATTGTTGCTGTTTTCCAAAAAGTCATCGAAATCAAAATCTTCTGGATTCATATTTTATATATTAATGTGTTTCTAAATAGAGCTCACGTTCGTCATGTGCAACGTTAGACTTAATCTCTAAGTACTCTGACTTAGTAATACAAACCTCTTCGTTAAAGGCATTCAGAATGATTACACATTCATCACCTGAGAGATCACACTTAAATTCACGAACTAACTTCATATGTTTTGTCTTTTATTATGGTACTAATATACCACAAATAATTGACAAAAAAAAATCGGGGACTACTTTTTTTTAGTCCCCGATTAAATTAAGCTACTTTGATCTTCTTCGTTGACTCAGTCTTAGCCAAACTTAGGCTAAGAATACCGTTCTCCATTTTGGCCGTAATGTCCTCTGGATTTACAGTATCTGGCAAGCTGTACACCTTTTTGAATGACTTACGATAATAAGTTTCATTCTCTTCAGCCACATCAGCCGAGATAGTTAATCTACGCCCTTCTACTTCAACGTTAACGTCCTTCTTAGCGAAACCTGGCAATGCAAGTTCCACTTCAAAGTTGTCGTCTTTAGTAGTCACCTTAGGTGTGCCATAGTTTGTGTTTACAAAGTAGGTGTTGTCGAACATGTCGTCCAACATTCTGTCAAAAATTGAAAGTGTTTTGTACATAGTGTTTTTATTTTGATTTAACTTTTATGCCTGTTCGTCAGGCAGTATAGATATTTCAAATATAATACCAATCTAAAATAGATGACAAAGTGTCATTAAAATGGAGCAGAAGATGTCAAAATTGGCAGGCCGCTAATCTTAAGCATAATCTCAGCCGTAGCTTTAACGTCTTTTTCGCAATAAGTTTTAATCTCTTCAAGTCGACCAGCCCAATAGTACTCATTAACTTCAGGTCCACTCATTGCATCTTTTGGTGATGGAATGCCTAATAGTTCAGAGATTAGGCCAAGTTTAGCCGTGTTATATCCACCGAATTTCCAAATGTCTTTAGTGTCAAGAAGACAGTTTTCCCATGGTTTTTGCTTTTGAAAATGAAATGCTTTAGGAACTGCAACACCATTGATCAGTGCTCGCTTAATAATATAAGGCATATCAAAACCTTTAATGTGATGCCCAACCCACTTCATATCAGGATACTTTTGGGTGATCTTGGTTGCAGTCTGTAAAAAATCTTGTAGTAACTGTTTTTCATCGTTACCATAATAAGAGACAGCTTTAAAATCATTAGGGTGACCAGTCTCATCAAACTGTAACTGACCCATTGAAATACACACTATTTTGCCCCATTCTGGATATAGACCTGCCATACGAGACCACATCTTATGTGGATCTGCAAAGTCTTTAAGTGTTTCTGGCTGATCTTCAATAAGTTGAGTAGTCTTAATGTTCCAATACTCTTCTAGCGCAGGGTTTTCATCTATTAGTTCTTGTAGAGTTTCCTTCTGCGTACTAGTCTCGATGTCTATGAAGATCATCTTACGTAATTCATCTTGTGTGTACATATATTCCTTTTAAAAACCTTTAAACCTAAAAAACGCTTAGCTAAGCTAAACGTTCTTTATACACACTAAATGAAATTTGTTTATTTCCAAACTCTAGCTTCGTCCCAAGACTTACTAGAAGAGAGCTTAGAATAAGACTCGAATGGTAAACTAATCATTACATATCCTCCAGTGACCGAAGATGGAGTAGCCTCTGGATTTAACCAGTAATTAGGAGCATCTTCGATTCTGTCATTTAAAAAATCAAATAACTCGTCAACTTGCATGTGGTGTACCCACACGTTCACGATCATACAGTTCATGTTAGCTTCAGCCATATCTTTATTTTTCTACTTTAAACCTGACTCTATCTGTTTTAACAGTGGCTTCAATATCTTTTTGATGATACATGTCAATTGTAGCCTCGTCCTCTTTAGATAGTGGTTTACCGTAATAGTCTTGGTATACCTTTTTGTAGATGAGTGCCATAACACCATAGATTGGTGCAAATTCTGATGACATCTCGATTACCCAAGGTTTACCGTCACTATCTATCGCGAGATCAACTGAATAAATGTCAAGATCTTTATGTTTTTCTGCAAATTCTGCAATCACATCTCTCCACTCTTGTGGAATGTCTTCAACTTTTTTAAGTAGATAGTTAAAGCGAAGTTTGTCGTCCTTCTCTTTTTCCATCTTCTTAGTCTCTTCATTGGCTGGAATTCTGTGAAACCACATTAGTGGCTCACCTCTCCACGTTGGAATTCTGTGCTCTTCAACAATATCAATCTTCTCACTAAAAATAGTAAAGTCAGATAGATCTGCTTTTTTAGCGTCCTCTAAAGTGTCAAACTTTACAATGCCTTGGCCTGAATATCTGTTCTCTGGCTTAGCGATGATTGGAAATTTGAGTTGATCAATTTCGTCAGCTGAAGTTACAGTTTTAGGGACATGATCTGAATCCTTGTGAATCTTGTGCCAATTGACCTTAGATGCAATTCTGTTTTTAGCCTCTTCTTTATTATAGATTAATTCTTTAGGAGTACCTGCTTTAAGGAGTCTTTGACCGTGGATATTACAATAATTAACCACTGGCAAAGTAGCTTTATATGAATCTACGCCTCTTGTAAATAGAGTCATAAACTGTCTTGTATATGCTGTATGAGCATCACCTGTCACATAGATAAAATCTGACAGATCAGAAGACACTGCACAAATTACTTTATGCAAGCCGCTATTAGCTTTTTCGTTTAAAAATGTTTGATAATCCTTAATAATCATAAATCAAGTGGCATATTTGCTTTGATTATATATCTTTATGAAGGAAAAACTTCAATCGTTCTCTCCTCTTTGACAAGATCTGCCCAAACTCCAGAGTATCGAGTACCTTTAACAATGTGATTATCGATCCAGTGATAGTTACCACCGCGAGGCTTACCCATTAAAAGACCATGATATTTAAAGCCGTGACGATTTAACCATGCTTCAGTTACTTGTCTATGATCCTCAGTTCTTGAAGTAAAGAACGTAATAACGTGACCCTCATCAAACCAACGATTAAGAGTTTCTACTGCACCTGCATATGGCAAAACTACTGCCATTCTTTCAGGTTCTTCATTAGGTACATCATCAGTAATAGTACCATCAATATCAATTAAGTAATTCTTGCAACCATCATTAAGTACAGGTGACACTAAGTGTCCATCATCTCCTCTAAGTTCGTTGAATCTAATCTCTTTTTTCATTTATAATGTGTGTTAAATTATTTCTCTTTGCGCATGAATGATACTACAATGTAACGCTTACCTGCATAAATTGGTCGAGCACCGTGTAAGTGAGTAACCATGCCTGGATGAAGCGTTGCCGTACCAATCTGTTTAGGATTTGAAAGCAAGTTGTATTTAGGGAACCAAGTTCCACCGCCTTCAAACTCATCGTTAAGTTTAACCACCATAGTAATGTGGCTAAAATCATGATGCAAGCTTAAGTGAGACTGACGATCTGTAGTGTAACGTGCCATAAAGTTCTCACTGTACATATCTCTCCAGTCATTACCTTCTAAGGTCCAAATATGAATACAAAGAGGGTAGACCACTTCTTTTAGGACCCTGTGATAAATGTCTTGTAAGTCAATATCTTGAAGAAGCACATCGTTAGTTGGATAAAACTCATGACGATCTATAGTCCAATTGTCTTTAGCTTCTGCCAAGGCAATGGCTTCTCTACAAAACTTTTCTGTAAATAGAGGAAACTCATAAACATTATTGCCCAAATCATCGAGCATTAGATCATATTCACCTTTAGCCAAAGTCATATTTACATACTTAGCTTTCCATGCCTCCCAATCAGAGGTGTCTAATATTTCAAAATAAGCTTCTTGCTCTTTTTGTTGTTTTGCGATTTGTTCCATAACTCGGTCTTTTTTACCTAGATAACCATGACGGCTCACCGTGGTTGTTTCAGCGTTAGATGATTGTCCAATAAAATCTTCGTTTACAGAAATAAATGTCATGTTCTTTATAGGATACATCGCATCAATGTCTGGTCGGCGGTGAGCCATATATGTCGCCGTTGTAAACTCGTCAACTGGAATTAAGTTTTGTTTAAATTGGGTTGCTAATAGTTTTTCTGCACCTGACTTAGTCAGTACATAAGCGTGCATGTTATATGAAAGTCCAGGATAGCACCATTGATTGTCGATAACTCGATCCTCTTTTTGATCAAAGACATAACGACCTAAGAATGCAAAGTCAAACCCAACTTCAGGTTCATTTAGTGTACTGAGTGCTAAGCGACCATAAAAGTCTTCTTCTAAAAAGAGAGCGCGCTCAACTCCATCTGCAATCATTTTTTGCCAAGCTTTGATGTGACTAATCGCACAACCAACTTCGCCTTGACTCATCTCAAATTTCCAAAAATCATTCCAGCCATCAGGTTGAGCCCAACTGTCATAGAGTTTAACGTCGTTTGGTACTTGATCAGTATAGCCATTATGACCATCTAGAATTTCATAGCTAACCACATTTGCAAGGCCTAGTTGGCCAAGTCTTTCTTGAATAGCATCATATTTCTCTTGACTGTGGTTAATAGCCAAGACATAAATTTTATCAAACTGTAATGGTTTCATTTACTACTTCAAATATTTGTTTCCAATTATAAGATCTTTGTGCCCAAGTTTGTCTCTTAGCCCACATATGATTAGCATCAAGGGCCTTGTCTTTAAGCTCAGATCCCATAACCTTTAATGATTGTATTGCGTTTTTCCAATTTGTTTCAGAATTGTCAGGTAAAATAATACCGCCATGTACTGTCTCTGCCAATGCGGCCTTTGTCGTCGTGATAGGTAAAACTCGAGCATATTGCATCTCAAGCGCAGTGATACAATAGGTCTCTTCATAGTCAGTCATATAGCACCAATAATCTGACCTTAACATTGCATTATGTAGAGTGGCTTGATCAACTGTACCTTTAACTGTAACACCATCTAATTGATTAATCTTAGGCATTAAGTCTTCTACTTGTGATTTAGCATAGTCGGGGAAATAAATCTCTAACGTCGCCTCTAAGACTGACTCTCTGATTTGAGACCAATGATCAAGTAGATCTTCTAAGCCTCGTTCAGGTGCTGATGACCAAATAAATTGATTCTTTCTCTTTTGTGGTTGGCCGAAAAACGATGCCGTCTCAATACCATTACCAATAATGGCAATCTTATCAAGAGGTATACCATATGATTGAGCCCATTGACGAGCATGCCATTGTGTTAAGCAAACTGTTAGGTCAACTTGACGAGCCAACTCATCAGCATTAGGCAATAGTTCACCTCTAAACCAAGGATGGTGATGGGTGTTATGAGCCCAAAAGATTTTCTTAGCCGAGTAGTTTTCAAACTCAACCATAAAGTGAATGTAACTGGCTGAAACTATAATATCAAACTGATCAAAGTATTTTTGGTGTACTTGTTCAGTTGAAATCCATTCTACGTTATCAACAGCGCCAAGATCTTCAACTTGACCAGAAATACAAACTTTATAGCCAAAGTTAGCCATTTCTTTGGCCAATTTTCTAACAGCAACCTCTGTACCACCAATACCTTGATTAGTATTTGGCCCAAGAGGATTAGCTTGATACCCTACGTAGAATAAGATTCTCATTACTTGTAGTGTTGACCACCGGCCCAAAGGACCAAACTCTTTCTAACTCCACTTGTCATTGGCGTGACGCGATGCATCATGTAACTTGGGAAAATAGCTACATTACCTTTACCTTTAGGCACCGTCCATATGTTTCCACCTGGCCAAATTTGCAAATCACCACCTTCGTATTCTTCAGCCTCAGTTAATTGTACAACTAAAGAGACTTTACGCAAACTTGGTCCACCTGGTCCAATATCTTGGTGCCAATCGTAGTGACCCTGATCTGATGCAAGATATTCAGTGTATTGAATAAACTCATTAGTGCCAAAGAGATCAAAGTTCCATAAGGTACCGTTAGCCTCTTCAATCATATTAAATAGCTTCTGATAGAGCCATTGCCAATTGTTAGTTTGTGGGATCCACTTAATTTTAGAAGACCTAACTTCTGAAATCTTTTCATCTTGATTACCAATTGTAGTGGCATCTTGATACTGTAAAGATTCTAAAAGATCATAGAGTCGAGTTAACTCTTCTTCGCTAAAAGCGTTTTGAAACCAGTAATAATCCTGAGGACTATTTTCAGCCTGATTAAATGCGTATGATGTAAACATTGAATAATACTTTAATATTATATTATATATCTGCGAAAAGTTTAGAGCAAAAAAAGAGCCTATCGAAATAGGCTCTCCTTTATTATAGTTGATTTATTTATAATCTTAGCATGGTCTTACTCCTTCAATCATAAAACATGGACCGCCATCACCCTCTGGGTAAAGCATTAATGCCATGGCACGATCATCATAGAAGTATGTTAAACCTCCACCTGCAGGCCCCGTAGGTCCGGTCGGCCCGGTCGGCCCGGTCGGCCCAGTTGAACCAGTGTTTCCTGTCGGCCCCGGCGGCCCAGGAGCACCTTTCTGACCTTTCGCACCAGCAGGCCCAGTTCCACCATCTCTACCAGCAGGTCCAGTCGGTCCAATTCCACCAGCAGGCCCGGTCGGCCCAGTTGAACCAGTGTTTCCTTTCGGTCCAGTTGCACCGGTCTGACCTTTCTGACCTTTAGCACCGGCAGCACCTTGTGCACCTTGAGCACCGGTCTGACCTTTCTGACCTTTAGCACCAGCGGGTCCAGTACCACCAGCAGGCCCGGTTGGACCAGTCGGTCCAGTTCCACCAGCAGCACCGGTATTTCCTTTAGGTCCAATCTCACCTTTCTGACCTTTAGCACCGGCAGAACCTGTATTACCTTTAGGTCCGACAGGCCCGACAGGCCCTTGAGCACCGGTAGCACCTTTGGCACCTTGAGGACCGACAGGCCCTTGAGCACCGGTATTACCTTTGGCTCCTTGCGCACCTTGAGCACCGGTATTACCTTTAGGTCCAGTAGCACCTTGTGGACCGATAGCCCATGATGTTTGACCCGCGGCAGTGTCGTATGCACCTCCAGCTGGAATAGTTATCATACCACCCATCCATTTAAGAGTACCTGTATCTCCATTATGAGTTGCTATTAGGATCCAACCATCACCAACATTAACTGAAGAGCTATTATATGAAGCCACAATCATTTGACTTGGCTGATACGTATAGTTTTGACCTCTTGAGGCTCTATACCATAAACCGCTCCATGCTGGAATATTAAATGAGTCAGGACCAATATCTAAATAACCTGCACTTGCTAATGATTTATCTACAGGAATTGCAATTAATCTTTGATTCCAAGTTACTGTAGTACCGTTCCAAGAAACATCGCCACCACCACTTAGTGTAAAGTTAGCGTGCATTGATTCATATTCAGTTGGTCCAGTTGGTCCAGTTGCACCGGTGTTTCCTTTTGGTCCGGTTGCACCGGTCTGACCTTTCTGACCTTTAGCACCTTGTGGCCCGGTCGCACCAGTATTACCGGTGTTTCCTTTAGGCCCAATCTCACCTTTCTGACCTTTAGCACCAGTAGCACCTCCACCACCTTGAGCACCGGTCTGGCCTTTCTGACCTTTTTCGCCTTGTGCACCTGTATTACCAACTTGGCCGATAGAACCGCGATCACCTTTTTGACCTTTAGCACCAGTAGCACCGCCAGGCCCAACAGGACCGACATTACCGGTATTTCCTTTAGGTCCAATCTCACCTTTCTGACCTTTAGCACCGGTAGCACCGCCACCACCTTGTGGTCCGACAGGCCCTACAGGACCCGTACTACCAGTATTTCCTTTTGGTCCGGTTGCACCGATCTCACCTTTCTGACCTTTAGCACCTTGCGGCCCAGTACCACCTTGCGGCCCGACAGGCCCTTGCGCACCAGTATTACCCGTCTTTCCTTTAGCCCCGATCTCACCTTTCTGACCTTTAGAGCCTTGAGCACCTTGCGGCCCTTGAGCCCCGGTAGGACCTTGAGCACCTTGAGGACCGGTAGGACCCTGTGCACCGGTGTCACCCTTAAAGCCTGGATAATTGGATACTTTAAAGTTACCTGTGTGTAGAACTTCGTTTCCACCAACCGTTGTTCCCTGTTTTAAATCTGCCATTTCTTATTCTAAGTTTTGATTTAATGTCACTAAACATTCATCGGTCGTACAGCCACTACCTGTATTTCCGCAAACTTGACATTCGTATGTTTGTATATCTTCCATATTCTATATATTTATGCCATTCCTTTAGGTAAACCGCCTGTAACACCAGATGCATATGTACTGTCTTCAATCAAAGACCATGGATCAATAGCACCTCTGGCACCAAAGTTAAGGGGATCAACTTCCATAATAATCGGTAAAGCCCACCATGTTTTGTGATCTTGACCTGAACCGTTATAAAAGTCTAACCATCTTAAGTGAATTGAGGCATCGCTTGGTTGAAATCTTGAAATTCTGGGATAACCACCGTTTGCCCCTATAGATCCAGCAGTTCTTTGATTGTTTTCTGCGCTGGCATTTTCATAATTACCTGCCCATTTGCCCCAATATTTATTATAAAAATCAGTACCTTCGGCATCTGTAAACCAGTGAGGTAAAAACCAATAATACCAAAGAGTCCATTTATCTTTTTCAATATTAGCAGCAGAAGGATACATTGAGTAAGGGTTAGTTGTACCGCCTCCGCCTTCATAATTCATAGTATTAACTGTACCGCCGCTACTGTTATATGTGTGAGTTCCTAAGTAATTGTAACCAGAAGTCTTTTGAATACATCTTTGCCAAATCATACCAATATACATTTTAGCAGGATCAATATTAACTCTACCAATATCAGTGTATCTGTTTGAATCACCTGTAAAGTTCTTACCTTCGTGAATTGAATATTGTGATCTATCTGTTAATTCTCTGTCGAACCATTGTACATTATTAGTATCAAATGGACCTGAACCATATCTTGAATCATATAAGTTTGGACGACCTGTTAGGTTTCTATCTGAATGAAAAACAGTCCAATAATTATCTGGCTTTAATAAGCTAAATGGACCAGCTGATTCATTGATTGTCCAGCCGTCTAATTCATCAACACCTTTAAGTGAAACATCTCTATCATTATTTGGAGAGAAGCCACATTTTTGTACTTGTACGTTTCTAACATATGATGTACCCGGATCAATTGAGCTTGGATAATGATAGTGGCCGAATCTTAAGTATTTGGCAACTGCTCCACCTGAATTACTGCCACTATTAGTATCTCTTACTTGGTTCCATTTAAAATACAATTCAAATGAAACCCATTCAGTATCATAATCACCATGTGAAGCTGAGCTAATCCAACCGTCAGAATCACTCGCAGTCCACATATAACTTCTTACATAACCACCAGCTTCTTTTCTATCTACACTAATTTTATGCTGACCTGTCATTCTAACATATTCATCATCGAAGATGTGATAAGGTCCTTCATATGGCACTGTTAAGTGTGGACCATGAGCAAAGCCGTAACCTGTGCCGCTATATGAAAACTCTTGCATTTGTTGGCCTAATAATAAATCAGGACCATAACCTTCTGAGCCAATAACATCCCAGTTTTGTGCAACATGCATGCTAACCGTTGATGGATCAGCTCCACTTGCATTACTGTGTAATGCCTCTTTAATAACACCTAATCTACTAGTACCAATAAGGGCATGCGGATGTCTGTGTGTTGGGCCATTAGAGTAACCTGGCAATTCAAACCAATGATATGATCTGCCTAATTCCATGGCTCTTGTTAAATCAGTGTTAGTACCAATAGCATCAAATGAGGCTAAAGCATAAATTACGTTACCCCATTGATTTGTATGAATCTCATTTAATAAGTCTGCTAATTGAGTTTTAGCGGCATCACTACCATATGTGTCAAATCTTTGATGTAATAATACATTTTTAGTTGCATGTTCAAATATGACTATTGTATGGCCTCTGCCTAAAGTTTGAAACGTTTGAACCTGACCAGCAAATGCCATACTGATATTACCAGTACCAGTGTCTGAACAATTATAGCTTGTACCATATGCACTTATGACGAAGTCGGACACACCGCCCGACTCGCCTATCATGTTTACTTTAGTCTCTCTGTACTTATTAATATCCATTTATATTATCTATATTAGATTGAAAATCTCATTACTGTACCATCAAATGTGATCGTAGCACCGTTAATGCCTAAGTTAGAACCATCAAATGTAAGGTTACCTTCAGCATTTACAGTTGATCCACCAGTTGCAGTAATAACTCTGTTGTTTGAATTGTTAGCAACATTTAGTGTTGGACCGGTTGGACCGGTTGGACCGGTAGCACCCTGTGGACCTTGACCACCCGTTGCACCTTTCTGACCGACTTCACCTTTCTGACCTTTAGAGCCTTGAGCACCTTGCGCACCTTGTGGGCCGACAGGACCGACAGGACCAGTAGCACCTCCACCACCTTGTGGACCGGTAGCACCTTTAGCACCAGTAACACCGATTGGCCCTTGAGCACCGGTTTGACCTTTCTGACCTTTGGTACCTTGAATACCTTGAGCACCTTGAGCACCGGTTTGACCTTTCTGACCTTTCTGACCTTGGATACCTTGCGCACCCTGTGGACCGACAGGTCCGACATTACCTGTATTACCTTTAGGACCGACAATACCTTGTGCACCAATCTCACCTTTCTGACCTTTAGTACCTTGAGCACCTTGTGCTCCAGTTTGGCCTTTCTGACCTTTATCACCGGTCTGACCTTTCTGACCTTTAGCACCAGTGAGATCGAATGCATCTATCCAATTAGCACCGTCCCAAACAAAGACTCTACCCGTTACGTCGAAATAGACTTGATTGACAAATGAACCTGTGATTCGACCATTAGGATCACCAAAGCTACCAGATTTAGCGCCATCATAACCACTTGAACCAGATGAACCGCTTGAGCCAGATGAACCGCTTGAACCGCTTGTTCCGTTAGCTCCAGCTTGCCCCTTCTGACCTTTTTGACCGACAGGCCCTTGAGAACCTGTATTACCAGTATCACCTTTAGCACCGGTATTTCCTTTAGGCCCGATCTCGCCTTTCTGACCTTTAGTACCTTGAGCACCTTGTGCACCGATTTCACCTTTCTGACCTTTAGTACCTTGGATACCTTGAGCACCTTGTGCACCGACTTCACCTTTCTGACCTTTTTGACCGACAGGCCCTTGAGCACCGATACCACCTTGAGGTCCTTGAGCACCCTTAGCACCGTTTACACCAGATGAACCTGATGAGCCACTTGAACCAGATGAGCCACTTGAACCAGATGAACCACTTGAGCCACTTGTACCGTTTAAATCATTAACAGGTATCCATCTTGAACCATCCCAAGTCCATACATTACCGTCTATTGTAAAACCAACTTGACCAACGAATGAACCTGTACCTAATAAGCTTACATCATCAGCTGATTTAGCACCGTCATGACCGCTTGATCCACTTGTACCTGATGAACCAGATGAACCGCTCGAGCCACTTGTTCCGTTAGCTCCAGCTTGCCCTTTCTGACCTTTCTGACCTTTAGCACCGTTTACACCAGATGAACCGCTTGATCCACTTGTACCTGATGAACCAGATGAACCGCTCGAGCCACTTGTTCCGTTAGCTCCAGCTTGCCCTTTCTGACCTTTCTCACCTTTAATACCAGATGTACCAGAAATACCGTCAACTCCGGCTTCACCTTTCTGACCTTTAGTACCTTGTACACCCTGTGGGCCTTGCGCTCCGGTTTGACCCTTCTGACCTTTAATACCAGAAGTTCCGTTTGTACCAGATGAACCGCTTGAGCCACTTGAACCTGAAGTTCCTGATGAACCACTTGAGCCATCAGTACCACTTGTACCGTGACCACCTTGAATACCTTGGCCACCTTGAGCACCTTTTTGACCCTTCTGACCGACTTCACCTTTCTGACCTTTAATACCAGAAGTTCCGTTTGTACCAGAAGTTCCGTTAGTTCCGTTAGTACCGCTTGAACCTGATGAACCATTTGTACCATCCGTTCCGCTAGTACCGCCTTGCCCTTTCTGACCTTTCTGACCTTTGTCACCGACATTACCCGTTACAACGTATGACATTAAAATGTCTGCACCGTTGTTAAATGGAATAGTTGGATCAGAAGTTGCTGTCATTGCAACATCTAATGTGAACCAACCGCCCATATCAGTTAAGTCATAAATAGCATATGTTACAAAAGAGCTTGTGTTAGTCTTCTCTGCGAATCTTACGAAACCTTTAACAGCTGAAGTTGAAGCGTCAATTGTATTTAAGAAATTTGTTATATTATTACCGAAATCGTCTTCAGCATCTACTGCTAATCGAGCAACAGCAGAAACTGTATTACTATCGGTTCTTACTTTACCTCTACCTGGATCTGCGATCACATATGAAGAAGCATCGTGTGTATAATCGAATGTAGCACCACCGAAATCACCAGTGTTACCTTTAGCACCAAGTTCACCTTTCTGACCTTTAGCACCATCTCTACCTGATGAACCCGAAGATCCATTTGTACCGTTTGTACCTGATGATCCGTTTGTACCGTTTGTACCTGATGAACCAGATGAACCAGATGAACCGTTTGTACCGTCAGTTCCAGAAGAACCATCAGCACCAACTTTCATCGGCGTAAATGAGAATATTAATTGACCGTTAGCGCTTGGCTTATTAGCTGTTGCAGCGTCAGTCGTCATATGTTCAGTTGAAGATGTTCCACCTGGGAAGTGAGCAGTGCTTGAACCACCAACTCTTACCATATCCATTCTTAAGTCACCTCTACCAGCTGAACCATTAACAATCGTTTGGTTTGTACCTTTGTAGATGTGATACTTAGAAGGATCACCGAACTTAACTACTTTAACATAGATAACGTCATAGCCTTCAGCAACCATGTCACCAAAGAGTGAGTTCATATTGTTAACGTCATTTAAGCCGTTTGAAATATCTGAGAACCACCACTCTTCTGTACCACCGTAAACAAAGCTAGTTGCTGTAGTGTGTACTAATTGATTAACGTTTCTATATGTTGAAGCGCCGAAGTGTACACCATCATAATCAAGGGCTAAACCACCAGAAGCTCCATCTAAACCACTTGTGCCTGATGAACCTGATGAACCGCTTGAGCCTGATGAACCGCTTGAGCCACTAGTTCCGTTTGTACCGCTTGAACCACTTGAACCATCAGTTCCGTCTGTACCACTAGTTCCGTCTGTACCGCTTGAGCCACTTGAGCCGCTTGTTCCAGCTTGCCCTTTCTGACCTTTATCACCTTTAATACCAGATGCAGGTCCAATCCATTCACCTCTATTATTAATAACTGCAGTTGCACCAACTACCACATTATTATCTGGTCTAAGAATTACGTCTTGATCAGCATGAATCTCTAAATCTTCTGGAGAATCTGTATTCGCTGCAATATAAGTATTCGTCGCATCGTTACCGAAAGCAATCTTATTTTGATCAGCTAATAAAATTGTACCATCAACTAAAAGGTTACCGTTAACCGAAGTCTTACCTAATTGAAGACCTGTGGTTGCGTTAGAACCCGAAAGTGTCGTGGTAGAATTAAGTGTAATATCTGAGTTAAAGGTAACTCCACCTGTTGAAGTAAAGACAATACCACCAGTTTCTGAGCTAATTTGCAGAATACCAGTCCCTGTTGTTTTAATGGCCAAGTTTTGACCAGCATCAGTACTCACATGAATCGTATCAGACTCATCTGAAAGTACTTTCTTACCATTTACATATAATGAGTTAGGACCAACATAAAGTTCGTCAGTCTCAACTGTTTTTAATCCAGTAGCTTCATTAAATGTAACTAGAGAGTGTTCAGCTCCATTAGCGTCCATGAATCTAATCGATGGCGGTAAAGTAACGTGATCGGCATCAAGACCAAGTTGACCTTCCAAGAAAGTTTGAATATCTTGAAGCTCGTTTTCAACGGCTACCATACCTTCGACTAACTCATCTACAACTGGACCAAGAGAGAATAGATCTGTATACTCTTGATCGGCATTATAGATAGCCGGTTTGTTTGCTCCAGTAAAGCCACTGTTTTGATAATTTCCTGTTAAAGAACTTGCAGAGTTAATGTTTTGCGAAGCAAGTCTAAGCTGCGCAATCATCGCCGTCAAATTCTTTAAGGATACTCTATTAGGTGCAGGCATTTTTTATCTTCTTATTTTTATTACTTCTTTAAGTTGTTAATTTCTTCTTTAAGAGCCTTAACTTCGTCTCTTAGATCTGCAACGGTTTTAACTAAGAACGCTGTAATCTTTTCGTAGTAGACTGAAGCTGGCTCTGAAACGTCTTCACCGTTTTCATTAGTCGTAGTCACGTGTGCAACTAGCCTTGGATCAAACTCTTCTACTTCTTCAGCGATGAAACCAACATCAGCCCTTTCACTGTTGTTCCACTTGAATGCAACAGGTCTCATCTTACTAAAGAATTCGTCAGCATTAAAATCTAAATCAATAATATCATGCTTAAGTTTTCCTGTAGATTTTTGAACACCAAATCCGTTTGGAGAGGCTGCGTCCCAGATAACATTAAGAGGTTCATCAAATTGTGTTTCATCTTTCATTGCACCTGGAGTTAATGCCATATATGGTTGTCCGTCATATGCAAAACCATTTTGTGCAAAGAATCCCCAATGTTCATTAGTTGCAACATCAGTTGCTTTAGAATAACCAACTGAATTAATAGGTAGTATGTTAATATCATGATCTGCACCCGTATATGCCAAGTGGCCACCTACAGTAGGATCTAAAGTAAATGTAGATTCACCGTTAATTGTGCTTGTACCGGTTGCAGTTAAGATTCTATTATTAGCGTTATTAGTAATAGTAGTTGTACCTGAAGAACCTGATGAACCCGAAGATCCGTTAGTTCCATTAGTTCCACTCGTACCATTCGTACCTGAAGTTCCGTTAGTACCTGAAGTTCCGTTTGTACCTGATGAGCCGCTTGAGCCATTAGTTCCACTAGTTCCGTTTGTACCTGATGAGCCGCTTGAGCCATCTGTTCCGTTTGTACCAGATGAACCACTTGAGCCATTCGTACCATTCGTACCGCTTGAGCCAGAAGATCCATTTGTACCGTTTGTACCTGAAGTTCCGTTTAAATCGCCGGCATCTACCCAATCAAAACCTGTCCAAATAAAGACTCTTCCAGTAGCATCGAAATAAACTTGACCCACAAATGAACCTGTAATTTGACCATTTGGATCGCCATATTCACCAGACTTAGCGCCGTCATAACCACTTGAACCCGAAGATCCGTTTGTACCATTTGTACCGCTTGAGCCATTTGTACCGTTAGTTCCTGATGAGCCGTTTGTACCGTTAGTACCTGAGCTTCCGTTTGTACCAGATGTGCCGTCAGTACCTGATGAACCATTCGTACCATTTGTACCAGATGAACCATTCGTGCCTGAAGTTCCGTCTGTACCGCTTGAACCATTCGTACCTGAAGTTCCGTTAGTTCCTGAAGTTCCGTCTGTGCCGCTTGTGCCGTCAGTTCCTGATGAACCATTCGTACCATTCGTACCGCTTGAACCATTCGTACCGCTTGTGCCGTCAGTTCCAGAAGATCCGTTTGTACCATTCGTTCCTGATGAACCATTCGTACCATTCGTTCCGCTAGTACCGTTTAGGTCACCTATGATTTCCCAAGTTGCACCGTTCCAAATCCAAACTCTACCACTAGCATCAAAATAAATTTGACCATTAAAAGAACCTGTGATTTGACCGTTAGGATCTCCATAGTTGCCTGATTTAGCACCATCGTAACCACTTGAACCAGAAGATCCATTAGTTCCGTTAGTTCCTGAAGAACCGTTAGTGCCTGAAGTTCCGTCTGTACCGCTTGATCCATTAGTACCGTTTGTACCTGATGAACCATCTGTACCATCAGTTCCTGAGCTTCCGTCAGTGCCTGAAGTTCCATCAGTTCCTGAGCTTCCGTCAGTGCCCGATGAACCGTTCGTACCGTCCGTACCACTAGAACCTGGCTGACCAGTTAAGTCACTTCTAAGAGTCCAAATATTGTTAGGTTGGATCCATTCCCAAACTGTACCATTTACATCAAAATATAATTGACCGAAAAATGAGCCAACAACATATCCATTAGGATCACCATAGTTACCTGATTTGGCACCGTCATATCCGCTTGTGCCGTCTGTACCAGATGAACCGCTTGAGCCATTAGTACCATTTGTACCTGAGCTTCCGTTAGTTCCAGAAGTTCCGTTAGTACCGCTTGTGCCGTCAGTTCCTGAAGATCCATTAGTACCGTTTGTGCCTGAGCTTCCGTTTGTGCCAGAAGTTCCGTCTGTACCTGATGTCCCGTCTGTACCGCTTGAGCCATTAGTACCATTAGTACCACTTGAACCATCGGTTCCTGAAGTTCCGTCTGTACCGCTTGAGCCGTTTAAGTTTTGAACAATTTGCCATTCACCGCCGTTCCATTCCCAAACTCTACCGCTAATATCAAAATATAATTGCCCAACGAATGAGCCTGTAATTTGACCATTGGGGTCGCCGTAGCTACCTGATTTGGCACCATCATAGCCGCTTGAGCCATCTGTACCCGAAGTCCCGTTTGTACCATCTGTACCGCTCGAACCATTTGTACCATTCGTGCCTGAGCTTCCGTCTGTGCCACTTGTGCCATCTGTACCCGAAGTCCCGTTTGTACCGTTTGTACCTGAGCTTCCGTTGGTACCATCTGTACCACTTGACCCATGGTCACCGGCTCTACCATCTGCACCTGATGTCCCGTCTGTACCTGATGTCCCGTCTGTACCGCTTGTTCCTGAAATTGCCTCAATAAAGTCAGCCTCATCTGGTTCAATTGGATCTTGACCTTCTGGTACGCTTGGATATGTATATCCTGGGGCACCTGAATCTATGTATGACTGTAGTGCAGATTTACCATCCGTACCGCTTGTACCTGCAGCACCAGCGTACCATACCTCTAGTGTAAATCCGTCACCAGCAACAACTCCAGCTGAAGATGCATCAAGTGGGTGTACTTCTGTACCGGTTAATTTAACCCAAGTCGTATTGTTTTGAGGTGTCTGTGTTAACTTTATAATGTAGTAAACACTAGCGTCGTCTCTTTTTCTTAGGACAACTTGATCGTTAATTGTTAAATTTTGTAGAGTCGCCGCAGCGCTGTCACCATTAGAATCTGTCAAATGAATGTTTAATCTAGCTGGACTAGATCCATCAGCATTTTTCTTAAATTCACCGGTCGCCGGAGCGATTGTATGATTTTGGTTTGTATTGTAGTCAAATGTACCTAAATCACTAAATGGAGCAGATCTATTCTCATAATTGCCAGTTGCCGAATTATAAGCAAAGTAATCCCCGTTTTGTGGATTACTACTAATTAAATCTATTATTTGTTTAATTCTTAGTTGCATGCTAACTTTTGATTTTTTACGCGTTATAGTATATATCGTGTCTTACTATATATAGTTGTTGAAAAGTTCTATATTTTATTAATAATCCCAAATATTAGAGTAGTGACATCTAACATAGAACCCATCATTAATTAAAAAACCTTTACCTTCTTTTCTAATACTTCTAGCAAAAATAGTGTCTTCTGATATACCACCATTTGTCGGATCTGACATATGATCAGCCCATTTAGTTACACAATCTGATCTATGAACTGTTGCCCACGTTGTAGATTGAACGTGTTTAGTGGGCTCTTTCATTGACCATTTTTGCCATTTACTTTTTAAGCCTTTAATTTTAAAAGGCTCATTTATTGGTTTAAATATAATTTCATCATTAGACTTTTCAGCATATTCTTTAAAGGCGATGTTCTCAATCCAATTTGTCATAGCCGCCCATTTATAGTCAACGCCTGGATTATTTTTAGTCATATGATTCCACCATTGCTTTATAATTTGGGCCGCATTAGGCATTAAAAAGTCATCACTATCAATATAAGCTGTCAAATAACCTTCTACTAAGGCTCTCGCAGCTTGACGAGGTACACCTCTATAATACTGTGTAGCATCAGATTGCCCTTCTATTTTTTCATACATTTTAGGAGTAGACTTATCTACATAAACATATGAAATATTCTCATACTTCTTAAAGTGTTTATAATAGAGATCATGTGTAATTTGACAACCATCGCTTGCAATTACAAGCTGAGTTCTTGGATCGTCAATGGCCAAAAAAGATTTTACAGCTCTAATAAATTTTTTATCAGCATCAGATCTACTGCCTTTGTATTCACCAAGGTATGATTGCATTACCCAACTAACATCATACTTCATAGTTCTTAGTTCTATTATTCCAACCTATATGCTTAACATATCCATCTGTATCGTTCTCAGAAAGAGAAACTACCATATAACTGTTTTCTTTATAGAATCTATCAACCAGGTGTTCGTGCTTATAAATAGAATAGGCTTTAATTAATCTATAGTCTGACATTCGTTTAACTCCGGGATTAAAGCTAAATCCTATATAGCCAGAAACTTGTACTTGAATCGCAACACCTTCTGGATCTACATCATTATATGTAAAATCATGTGGAAGAACGCGTCTTACTTTATAACCGCCTGGAAGTTGGAAAACCTTAGGTTCGATTCTATTTAAAATGCCATCTGATTTTGGTCTAATCCAACATTGAAGCACTTTAGGCTGTGTTTCTAAGACCCCTATCGATGCTTCAATAAAACCTTTACGGTAAAACTGCCAATCGTTTTCACAATGAAAGATATAATCTGTTTCAACTTGGGCGTATGCCTTATCTATAGATGCAGTTTGACCTATTTGATGCTCATTAATAATAAGCTTAAATAAACCGTTGTATTTTTTATCGTTTAGCTCTCTTAATTGTTGGGCTATTTCTGGATCTCCAGAGTCTTCAACAATAATAAATTCTTTAATACGTTCATATGAATTAAAGACTATAAAACTATTTAGTGTTTTTTCTAGTAGGTCTAGCCTTCCACATGATGTTAAGACTCCTGTTACCCAAGGCATTTCATTTTGCTCCATTATTTATATAAGTTTGTTTTCCAATCATATTCACTAGATATGTTATGATAATTCTCACCTCTTTGTAAATTATCAAGAAGCTTTCTATAAGTATCTATTAACTCTTCGTTATAAACAGTATATCTAGTTAGCACCGTTTCAACATTTTCAGTATATGCTTCTAGATTTGCATCGTGTTCATAAACCGCTTTATTTAGTTGCTCAAATCCTGCAGAAATATCGAAGCCTTCGTAATAATATCCAGCATCTTTGATCATGTCTGCGTTATGAATTAATGGATAGTTTAAGTACATAACATCCATGTATGCATAATTAAGAGGATTTTCCCATTGATGTGAAATAACTATATCTGCTTTTTTTGATAGCATACTTACAACTGGTAATCTACCTGCGACTTTAAAGTTTACGTCAGGTGATTTAAAAATATCTAACTTTGTAACTATACTATTCCAGTATGTATTGTCGTACATATGCATCGTACTCATAACATTTAGATCTCTAAATTTATTACCATTTCTAAAATATTCTTCAGCTATTAAAATTGGAACGGCTGAATATTTTACTACATTTAGATTAGGTTCAAAAATACAGAAGTCTAAATTTTCTTTAGGTTTACCTGGTTTGTAAATAGGAAATCCAACAATGTTATTTTCTTTTAAAGTCTCTTCGTTATTTTCTACAACCCTACTAAAATCATCACAAGCTTGATCAATAAACATAGGATCCCATATAAATGGTACGGGTCTTACTTTATCATTTGGTAAATCATGCAATACTCTATAGTAGTGGTGATTTTGATAACCTTGTTGAGGTACATACCACACTTCATCAACCGTACCTCTTTGATATGCTGCAATACCTGCATCTTTTTTATCACCCTTTGGAAATATACAACGTTCCATGTCAATAACATAGTTATTTCCGCATGCATATTTAATTATCTTTTTATTTGGACCTAATAATTTAAAATGCTTAAGATCAGACTCAGCTAAAGAAGTTCCCAACATAACAAGAACGTCAATATCTTTAGCAATATCAATATATCTTTTTACTGGAAACTCTTTAGTGTCCCACGCTACCTCTGTTTTAAGTTCTTTAACAGTAAGTTTATTACTAGTATCTACAATTGTTACTCTATTACCTGTTTTCTTTAAAACATTAGCTAAAAATATGGCATTCATTTTAATGCCATTAATCCAAATTGATTCATTAGGTTTTTGAAGACCTATTGTTATACCTATGTGCATATTGATTGATCTTATTTAGGTTAATGTATATATTCATCATAAAAAAAAGAGGCCCTCAATTGAGGGCCTCTAAAATTCTAATCAAATTAGACTTTGATCATTACTATGATTATCCTCTAGGAGCGACAACATAGATATGATCTTCAGCGTCGATGTTGTAACCGATACCAGCTAGGTTGAACGTTAGACCATCTGGAGATGACCAACCATCAAGACCTTCTGTCTCAACGTGGATGTTGTGACCGTTAATGAATACTAATGTATCCGCTGTAGGTGTAACATCAACCGCTAGTGCAACTGTGAATGACGTTGGAGATACGAAAGAACCGAATTGGTGCAATCTTAGATCATCAGTTGCTAAACCAATAGTAACTGTCTCTAAAGAGTCGATAGATGCGATAGCATTATCTTCAGCAGTCTCTAATGAATCAACTGAAGCCTGAAGATCACCAATTGCAGCACCATTGTCACCAATGTCAGATGCGTTAGTAGCGATTTCAGCAGACAATGCAGCATCAACATCTTCTAATGAATCGATAGAAGCATCAGTCGCAGTAACGTAGTCTTGCAAATCGTTTCCTACAGCTTGAATGTCATCAGCTAAACCAGCGTCAACATCTTCTAAAGAATCAACAGAAGCTTCAAGTGCAGAAGTGTTACCACCTGTAGCTAACTCTAAAGAGTC
>Ga0213865_10000141_pt1 | contig 46971 bp, 34 predicted proteins | sample PICome_6_FD_160100 | JGI IMG/M metagenome (GOLD analysis project Ga0213865, IMG submission 160100) | Coastal seawater microbial communities near Pivers Island, North Carolina, United States - PICO282 | ecosystem: Environmental > Aquatic > Marine > Coastal | place: USA: North Carolina...
GGAGGAGCTCCTGAATAGCCTCCATACGACGGAGTTGATTCACTTATTTGTCCAAACCACGACCATAGAGGAACATCTTTTTCCATGTCTTGATTCAAAAGTGGAACGACACATATTGGAAAATCGCCTGCAATCCCACCACCAATCTGGAGGAAAGCAATGGGAGCCTCTTGTCGTTCATACCAAGGTGCCAATTCCATCATGTAATGAATTCCTGAAAGGACACAATCTGCTGAAAGAGTCCCTTCAAGACATCTCGCAGCGAAAATATTGCCTAGGGTCGAATCTTCCCAACCTGGTACGAACAAGGGCAGATCAACTTCAGCAGCAGCTAAAAGCCAGGATGCTGTCTTGTCGCCTTCGATTGAATCCTCAAGATCTGATGACCGCAAGAGGTCGTAAAAGTAAGCATGAGGCAAGTGGCGTTCTTGCTGTGCTGAACAACGAGACCATCGCCCCATGAGATGCTTTTCTACTGCTCTGATTGCGACATCCTCAGGAATGCAAACATCAGTAACACGATTCATTTTTCTCTGCAGCAGTGCCTTTTCATCTTCGACTGAAAGAGTTCTCCAGTCTTCAATTTGTTCGTAATGTGGCAATGCGATCATTCTGAAAACATCTTCTTCCAAGTTTGCACCTGTACATGAAATGCCAGAGACATATCCTTTACGAATCAATGGAGCCAATACTTGCCCAATACCTGCAGTACTCATAGCGCCTGCAAGTGTAATAAACAGTGTCCCTCCATCATCAAGATGTTGTTTTAGAGATGTTGCCATTCGCTTCAACTGACCTGCATTAAAATGCTGGAAATAGTTCTCGATGAAAGAGGACATGGACATTATTAATCCTCCGAATGAAGAAAACGGCTAACCTTTTGTTCTTGCATCACAACAAGCGATGGCATTTCTTTTTCGAGGACTGCTTTCAGATCTGCAATCATGTCGCTAGGATCTGTTCCACCACACGTGAACGCATCGATCGCTAGCCAGCCAAGTTCGCTGTAGCAGTGTGCAGTAAGGTGGCTTTCATCCAAAAGGACGACTGCTGCAAAACCAGGCGGTGATTTAATCCCATCAAAAGCCTCGATATGTGCATGAACTTCTCTCGCAGTACTACGTTCAACAACCTGTTGAAGTTTCTGAAGAAACCAATTCTCGTTTTGACCTTTTGAAGGAAAGAATCCATTGTAGTCAAGAAAGATATGTTGCCCGTGAGATTTTGTTGACAGATGTACCACTCCTATTGTGATTTTCTGAAGATGTTTGGTATCTTCGTAGGCCGCCGGGCTCCTTCGGATTGTTTTAAAATTTTCCATCGTCCTTCTTTCCGAGCTTTCGCATGACTTGCGACGATTTTTGTGGCAAGCATGGCAGCCGTAAATTGTGTCAATGGAGTCTCTTTTTGAGGAACGATTTCATTGACATCGGCACTTACAACAATTGCTTTTGGGGCATCAAACAATGTTTGTATGGTTTGCTGAACTTGCCAAAATGTTAGCCCTCCGGGCACAGGAGTCCCGGTGGATGGTACCAACGCCCCATCCAAGCCATCGATGTCAATGGTAAGGTGAACGGGACCCTCTATACTTGCTAAAGCATCGAGCCAAGACTGCCAGTGTTTTGCCCCTTGGCATGGCGATTGAGTATCATGAGCAAAGAACGTCGTAATACGTTCATCTGATTCAATACGTTCGTGTTCTTCTTTGCTAAAAGCCCGTATACCAACTTGCATTAATCGACCTATTCCAGCATCGAGAGCTCGCGCTGCTGCACAAGCATGTGAATATGGTTCACCATCAAGTTCAGATCGTAAATCGCCATGTGCATCAATTTGAACGACGGTTAAATTGGATAAATCGTTGTGAACCAATGGATGATTCCGTACAGCTTCCATCAGCGGAGGAAGAATCCCGTGTTCTCCTCCAAGCGTGAGTGGAAAACAATCCCCATTGAACCATGGATTGAGATAACCTACCATAGAATCGAGTTGATGAAGTAACGTAGGCTCTTCACCAGCCCATGCCTTGGCTGTATGAATTGCGAGACCTGCTGGGAGGTCGTCTTTTAGATCTGAATCATACAATTCAACTTGTGCGGATGCTTCGATACAGGCATTTGGCCCTTCAGATGTACCTTGCCCGTAAGATGTAGTGAGTTCGTATGGGAGAGAGAGAATGACGATATCAACATCTTTTTCAATAGCCTCAAGGCCAAGAAAGGTATGGTAGGGGGAGGTTTCCATAGAACCAAACGCGCTGTTTCCAGTTCTTGAGACTTCTTCAACAAATGGCCCAAAAATCCTCTAGGATGGCCGATTTCATGAAAAAGTGGCGATGTGTTAATATAGTCCGGGGACCAATATACAATAGTGTTCTCGGACAGTAATGTCCGGGGAGGGGGAAAAACGATGGGAATGACACTACAATCACTGACACAAGCAATACAGCAACATATCGATACCGACATGGATGCTGAAGTCGCTGCCGGAATGGCAGAACACGCATTAGGATTCTTTGGATTCTACAATCGAATTATCGATAATGCATTGGAACCTACGGATCGTAACTTGTTTTACATGTTCCAAGATTATGACCTATTGACAACTGAATCCGAAGAGACTACGCTCTGGGATGGAAGAGAGTGGAGAATTCACTATTGGAAATTCAAGCCGGACCTCAAAGAGCGTATGGAGTCTTACATGCAAAGACAACGCAAGCCAGAAGATATCGATCCTTTTGCGGATATCTACGGAAACGATGGTCAATCGATTTGGACAAGAGAATCTGAGAAAGTCACAAACCCGAACGCTTTCACAAGCGATTGGTGAAGGCGCAATCAAAGTGTTTTTGGCAGAAGGGTTGTTGGTAGACTCATGCGAGTCGCTGTAGGTCTAGTCCTGTGCATGTTCCTCGCAAGCATACCAATAGGTAGCGCTCAATCTGATTCAACTGAACAGGAAGAGTGGCCAGGAGACCCAATCGACAGCCATATTCACTTGACTTGGGCCACACTTACACTCGATGTGAACGATTGGGCAGATGAATATCCTGAAATTGTCGATGTTACAAGTGTTGGTGAATCAGAACTTGGTAAATCTCTGTGGGTTGTACGACTTTCTGATTGGTCGAATGAGACCAAACCGAATGGAGACATCAAAGAGATCGTCTACATTGATGGAGGCCACCACGGGAATGAATATCTTGGCACTGCACTCGCATACTTGTCTGCAAAATGGTACATTAACGGATGGGCTGAAGGCAATCAGGAAGCAATCAATGTGCTTCAGAACACTGAACTTCACATTTTGATTATGTTGAATCCTGATGGCAATGACATCGATACTCGATGGAACATTAATCAGGTGGACTTGAACAGAAATTATGATCATTATTGGAACACTTGTCCGACAACTCAGCCTGGCAGCAGTGCATTCAGCGAATCAGAGACTTCAGCGAACTCAAATTACATGAATACAGTTGTTCCAGATGCCGACTTGTACGTTACGATGCACACAGGGGTTTGGATCATGCTCTATCCTTGGGGAAAGTGGCCTGATCAGCCTTCTGATTGGGAACTGTACCATCAAATCAGAGAAGATGTCCAAGAGAACATTTCGAGCATACCTATTCAAAACGCAAATCAAGGATTGTATCCAAACTGTGGAACGAGTAGAGATTACGGATACGGAGTTATGGGCTACCCTACATTCACCTTCGAAACAGACGATGAGCAATTTGTTCCAGGGTCCTTTGAAAATCTCAACGAACGATTGGGTGAAGAAATGGACGTTATGAGATACCTCATCGATAACGTTTGGTACTGGAGAGCCCGTTTGGATGTTCGTTCAATCGATATTGTAGGAGATAGTCTCACACTCGATGTTGTCAATCAAGGGCAAGCTTCGACATCAAATGCCACCTTGCAGTATCTCAATTCCAATGGTGAGGTTACGTGGACATCTTCATCCTTCTCGGTCAATGCAACCAATTCATCCCTTGTCAACATTGATTCAAGGAATCTCTCAATGGAGGATAGCGGATCGTGGCAATTGTACTATCAAGTCCGAGTCATAGACGCTGCTCGCTGGGTTTCCGAACCTATCGGTGTAGAGGCAGTCATGTCGACAAATAACGAAGATTCCAATCTCCTTATCGGGTATGGTCTGTTTAATCCAATCACTATTATCGGTGGCTTGGCAGTTGTTTCTCTGTTCAGGAAAGATGAACAAGATGAAGAGTGATGGTTGTTTTTTCCAAAAAGTTGGTCGCAAGGTTTCAAGTGCTCCAAGTACTTCGCATCAATCGGTGAAACCATGAAAATTAATGTCAGTTCAAGCCACAACATCGACGGAACGCTTATCCTACCTCTTTTCGAAGGCACTGAAATAGTCCCAGAAACACATGCAACTGGGCTTCATGTTGCTCTTAAGAGCCAAATTAATCGTGTTCTTGCTGATGGAGATTTCAAAGCAAAGGCAAAGTCAACAATGACGCTGATTGGTGGAGAAGGTGGAAAGGCAATGCTCGTTGGACTTGGCAAGGCAGATGACGCTGATCCTCATGCTTACAGAAAGGCCGGTGCTGCAGTTGTAGCTGCTCGTAAGAAGGCTCATGGCACAGACCTTACAGTTCGATTCGCAGGAGTTCCCGTCGACTCTATGGCCGCCTTTGGCGAAGGCATGATGCTTCGAGATTACTCCTATGATAACTACAAGATGAAGGACGATGATAATGAGGAAGCCGATCTTATGGTCCGCATCACATGTGATGAAGGCCAAGAAACTGACCTCGAGGCACTCATCAATCTTCACGAAGGAGTCGTTTCTGGTGTTCACCTCTCTCGAGACCTCGGAAACTGTCCTCCAAATGACATGTACCCTGAAGCATTTGCCGATATGGCATGGGAATGGGCAAAGGACTACGACAATGTAAAGGTGACAATCATCAACTATGACCAAGCCGTAAAGGCTGGAATGGGAGGACTGGTAGCTGTCGGTATGGGATCTTCTCGCAAACCATGCATGGTTATCTTCGAAATGAATCACGAACTCAGTGGACGATGCCCCCTCCTTGTTGGAAAGGGAATTACATTCGACACCGGTGGAATTTCACTCAAGCCTGGTGCTAATATGGACGAAATGAAGTACGACATGGGTGGTTCTGCTACAGTCTTTGGAACAATGCAAGCACTTGCTGCGACTGGACATGAAGGAAAGGTCGTAGCGATTACATGTATGGCAGAGAACATGCCTGCTGCAAATGCACAACGTCCTGGAGATGTTATCACCACACTCTCTGGAAAGACGATTGAAGTGCTCAATACCGATGCTGAAGGTCGATTAGTCCTTTCTGATGGATTGTGGAAGGCAGGAGAATTCGATCCTGAGTTCATTATTGACTTTGCAACACTGACCGGTGCTTGTGTTGTCGCTCTTGGACATGAAGCAACAGGATTGTGGTCCAATGATGACGATTTCCGAACAAAGATTCATGAAGCGGGCAACGCAGTTGATGAATTGGCTTGGCCTATGCCTTTGCTTCCAGCATTTGAAAAAGAAATGACCGATTCTAAGATTGCAGATACTCGCAACCTTGGTGCTGGCAGATATGGCGGAGCAAACACTGCTGCAGCCTTCCTCAAGCAATTCGTTCCAAATCGTAACTACGATAAGGATGGAGAACAAATCACCTGGGCTCACATGGACATTGCAGGAACATACTGGGGCGCAAAGACCAACACAATGGTTGGAAATGGTGCAACAGGAATTCATGTTCGTACTATGTACCATTTGATTACAAACTACAAAAACTGAGTGCTGTGATTCTCATGAGATGGAATGCTCCGCTCTTTGGAGTAGTCATTCTCTTAACACTGACCTCTGGATGCTTAGGTTCTGTCGGAGAACGAGGAAACGAAGGTGGACTCATCGTCACAACCGATTCGAACCTCGACCGCATTCAAACCGTCTACGAGCAAGGAGAACTCATTCAACAAGAATATGGAATGATTCGTTTTGATTTCTCTAATTCAGTATTTGAAAAAGAAATTCAGTTCTTCGGAATAACTCCAGACGATGGACGTGAAGACATTCTAATCGATGCAAGTGAAACCTCCACACTAGAGGTCACTTACGACAAACATGGTTACTACTCGGTCAAGGCCTTTGCAATCGATGCGAACGGTGACCGAGAGACTACGGAAATCATAATCACTATCGAGCAAGAAATCACATGGACAGAAACAAACACAGGAAGTCCTGAAATACTCTATTTTGATGCTAAACCTGGCAATGAACTGCCATCACCATCGTATTTCATTTTGAATTCTACTGTTGAAAACCCAAGTTCACTCATCGGTATTGATGGTCGATCTGTAAGTGTTTCATGGTCGGTGGTCAATCCAGATGGACCCTGTTTGAGTGAGTCAAGATCGATTGAAGACGGTGAGTCTACCACGTGGAATACGTTGCATTTTAGTCCAGTTGGAATGCATGAACTTGAACTTGTCATCGATGAGGGCCAAGATGCAATCGATATCGAACACAAGGTATCAATTCTATACGAACTTGCCGAATGAATCAATCATCAAGAAATTCTACTTTCCCCGTTTCGACATGATACATTGCCCCTTGGATGACTGCATTCGATTTCAGCATTGGATTGTTGCGAAGGGTTTCCACATCGAGAGTCAATTTTGCCATTTGGTTTTCGATGACCGAGGGACTGAATTGTGAAGCATCAACACCTGTATTGGCTTGGACAGTGTTTCTGACGCTTTCGAGTGTAGCCGCCGCCATCCCGCATTGTGTGTGTTGCATGATGAGGATTCGATCACAGTCAAGAACATTGTTTGCCACAACAATGTCGCTTTCTACGGCGGAATTAAGTTGCCCGCCGCCGTTTCGAATGACTTTCATGTCTCCGATGGACATACCAAGTGCTTGATGTGGCAAGATACGGCAATCCATACACGTCAGTAGAAGCATCTTTTTCGCTGGCAAACCAGGTACATCTTTTCCAGGAAATACAGCAACGAAATCAGCATTTGAATCTGCAACGTCAGAAAAAGCATCATCCATATCGTTCGCCTTGAATTACCCATAACACAGAAGCATTTGATGTTTTTTTTATGCAGTAACAACTTTGTTACTAGAAGGATGAATTATATCATTGGAAGACTTGGAATAAAGTATGCGCTCAAAGGCATTGTTCGTTGTTTTATTGATGTGTTTTGGAGGGAGTTTATCTATACCTTTCATGAACGGTAGCGCTCTGAGCCTTGACTCAGAAATTTCAATGCAAAAATCATCATCCGGATTAGACCAGATAAATGCCACACTGTCAGCAGGTGAAGGATCAAATTTGGGTGGCTATGACATCACCATAAGTGGTACTGGATTTACTGATTTAGCATTCAATAACATAACAACAGATGGACTCACCCATTCTTGGACTGTTTCAACAGTTGATTATATCCAAGGTGGCCACGGTGATCAAGCGATTGCAGTGACCTCAAATGGAGACGTGCACATCGTTTACTACAACTATGATACACATCAGCTCAAACACGCTGTTTATGATGGAACCTCATGGTCAAGATCGGTGATTGTGTCCAATACTGGAAGCACGGACTATCGTGATGTTGAGATGGTAGTTGATAGGAATGACCACCTTCACGTATCTCATTGGGTTACGGGAGATTACCTCCACTACAGATATTTCAACGGTTCAGGATGGTCCACCCCTTACAGCACAAGCAACGTCGATTCCTATGGAACGGGTATCGCTGTCGACTCCAACAACCGTGCTCACATTGTATTCTCTAGCCCAGCCTATGTATGCGGCGGACTATATTTGGCCTATGATGACGGAACCAGTTGGAACAAGATTGGCTTAGATACCTCTACTGACCTCCTTGGATGTTATCCCTCTATTGACATCGATGACAATGATGCTGTGCATGTAGCCTATCGAGATCACCGAAACAGTCGCTTTAATTACATCACAAACGAAAGCGGACCTTGGGATAAGTATCAGCATTCCAATACCAACACGCCAGGATACCACACTCAAACAAAGGTCAAATCTGACGGCGATATATTCATCATCCAGAAAAACAGTAACGGACTTCAGTTCGCAGAAGGATATCCTGGCAGTCTTTGGAATCAAGGAGCAGTCACGGGCGATTCGGGTGATGACACGTCCTTGTTCCTGGATGCTGCCGACCGCCCTCACGTCTTACACTGGAAGACAAGTTCCGACGATTTGCTTTACTCAACGAGGAGCACTGCAGGAACATGGTCCAGTCTGACCGTTGATGGAGCAGGAGGACTTGATGTTGGGCGCTCTAATGCCCTTGTTGTTGATTACAACCATCAACTTCATGCAGCATATGCCGATTACGACAACAAAAACTTGCGATATGCTACCATGTCAACAGGCCTCTTGGAAACGAGCGAGGTTAGTATTCAATTCGGACAATATGACAATGTGACTGCTACAGTTGTCGATAATTCAACCATACGCGTCACTGTACCGGCTGCTGTTGATGCTACCGAATCCGTTACATTGACTCTTTGGGGTGAAAATGGAACGGGATATGACCTCTCTTCATCCTTCAGATTTTATGCTGATGACGATGTTGACAGCGATGGAGTGTTGAACGGCGATGATGATTGCCCGAATGAGTACGGATTATCCTCGGTCGATCTCGATGGGTGTCCTGATCGTGATGGTGATGGTGTGAGTGATGTCGCTGATGTGTTCCCTGATGAACCAACACAATCCACCGATACTGACGGCGATGGTTGTGGAGATGCCACTGATGGATTCAACGGAGACCAATTCCCTTCCGACCCAACACAATGTGCTGATACTGATGGAGATGGGTATGGAGACAACCAGACAGGGACTGAACCTGATGATTGCCCGTCAGTTGCAGGTAATTCAACCTACAATGGATATGGTTGCCCAGATAACGACGGCGATGGTTGGCCCAACAGCCTTGATGCATTCCCCGATGATGCAAATGAAACCATTGATAGCGACGGTGATGGCGTTGGAGACAACAGCGATGCGTTTCCAAATAATCCAAATGAATCTCTCGATTCAGATGGAGATGGTGTGGGCGACAATGCAGATGCATTTCCTTTCAATTCTCTCGAAATGTTTGATTCTGATGGAGACGGTGTCGGCGATAATTCCGACATGTTCCCTAACGATGCAAATGAAACAGTCGATACTGACGGAGATGGCGTAGGCGATAATGCGGACTTATTCCCAGATGATAACACAGAATGGGCTGATTCTGATGGAGATGGTGTTGGAGACAATAGTGATCCGTTCCCATTCCTCTCAAATACAACCGACGGAGATGGTGACGGTTACTTCGATAGTGAAGACAGATTCCCTGAGGATTCAACTCAATGGAACGATTCCGACAATGATGGTTTTGGAGATAATCCTCTTGGAAATGATCCTGATTTATTTCCAAATAATCCAACTCAGTGGGCAGATTTTGATGGAGACGGCTATGGCGACAATTGGGGAATAGACGCTTGGAACACTACACGTCTGTTTGTTTGGCCAGGCCAATTCGTAGGAGATGCACTCATGGCAGATCATTGCCCAACGGAGTACGGGAACTCGACTGTGGACGGATTTACAGGTTGTCCTGACAGCGATATGGATGGTATTCCAGACATTTACGATCTATTGGATGATCTAAACGCAGGAATCCCTATTGACACAGATGGTGATGGCATTCCAGACGAATTCGACGCGTGTCCGAATACACCCTCATGGACAGTGGTTGATTCCCAAGGTTGTGAAATCGAAATCCTTGGTGATGAGAATTCTGGTGAAGAGTCTTTCTTCAGTTCTATCCTCGCAGGTGATGGAGATACGCTAACAAAGACCGTTGGGGTTGGTGCCATCCTTCTTGCCATCTTTGCAATGCTTCAAACAAATGCTGTTATGGGGATCTTGCCAGATGCCTTCAGATGGATGCAAGTGATGCGTTCATCCAAGAAGCTTACAAAAGAAGAAAAGAACGAGTTAACGTATCTTCAATCCCTTGTTCAAGCATATTATGCTGATATGGAGACGCTTGTTGAGGAGCTACAGCAACTCAATTCAGATATAACGGCTCGATATACGAACAACGAAATTCGCAAAGACACTCGTGAAAAGTTGATTACCCTCATCGATGATCTGCTTTCGACAAGTCCCGAACAGATGAAGCGTGTTGCCTACAATGATGCTTACTTCGGATTGTTAGGAACAATCGATACTGAAGAACGCACGAAGCTCCTCCAAGAAGAAATCGCTATGAGAGATTCGGATGCTTCCGAAGAAGCGCCTACCACCGATCAACCTTCTGCAAGCCAAAAAGGCACCATAAATGAACAAGATGGGCATGAGTACCTAGAGAGTCCAGCTGGGAGTGGGACTTGGTTCATCCGAAACGTAACTACTGGTGAATGGGATAAATGGGGATGAATTAAATTGGGCATGTCGAATGTCCAAACAATTTGTAGAATGGGCAAAAACCGATTGCTGAAGTTAGAAGACTCCAGCATCCCACTGCAAGAAGCAGGACATCCCAATTAAATTCGGATGCGTATTCTACACCCACCATCACAAAGCCTCCAAAAACGCGGACTAGTCTATCGTTTGAACTCAAGTTCATAGGTTTTCACTGGATAGAATTTTATTCTGTACGGATATAAATCCCTGTTTTATCTGTTTATTCTTTTTTATTTCTAAAAACAGACGCTATGTTCTATTTCGTTAGGTTCATATATGTCCGCACAATCCGGATTATGTAACCTAAGGTTCAGTAGTGGTGATGAGATGGCTGAAGACAATTGGGAAGAAAAAATGCTTGACCAACTTGAGAAGCTCTTGTCCAATATGGGCATGAACATGAGTCGCGAACAACTGAGAGGTCTGTTGAAACAATTCCGATCACAGTTTGAAGCAATGGGGCTCGATGAAGAACGAATTGCCAAAGGTGATGTAAACTTCAATTTCGATTTAAGCAGCCTCAAGGACATGTTCCAACCCGGCATGGACTTTGGTGAACTGTTCAAGAACATGGGCGTCGATGTAAGAGTCGATACAGCACCAGTAGAAATCCAAACGCCTGAAGGTGATGATGAAGAAAACCTCACGCTACCAGCTGACGACATTTATCTCGAAGGTTGGAACATGAGCGTCACAGTTGACTTTGCAAGAAAAGGCGAGATTGAGCAGGACCAAGTCGAATTGAACCTCATTGATGGCGGCACACTAGTTGAAGTTCACCGATCAACACAACTTGCTCCGCTCGCTCGAATTGAATTACCTCATGCATGCGAGGATGTGGTTGATTTCACACTCAACAACGGCATTCTTGACATCACGCTGCGATTGATCCCTCCAGAGGATGCTTTTGCAGCACTTCCGCCTGGTGAAGATGGCGACGATACTATTCCCCAACAATCCGACATTACCATCGATGTTGCAAAAGATGACGATGATGATGACGATGATGGAGGAATCCCTATTCTGTGAAAGGAGATGAAGAAATGAGCAAAGTAATTGGAATTGATTTAGGAACAACAAACAGCTGTGTAGCAACCATAGAAAACGGTGAACCAATCGTTATTGCTAACGCAGAAGGCGCAAGAACGACCCCCTCTGTGGTTGCATTTAGCAAAGATGGAGAACGACTTATCGGAATCACTGCTAAGCGACAGGCGGTAACCAACCCCGACCGAACCATGATCTCTGTCAAGAGACACATGGGGACCGATTGGAACACAAACATCGACGATACAGATTATACCCCTCAAGAAATCTCAGCCTTTATTCTTCAAAAGTTGAAGGCTGATGCTGAAGCCTATCTTGGTGTCGAAGTTAAGCAAGCAGTTATCACATGTCCTGCGTACTTCACCGACGCTCAACGAAAGGCAACCAAGGATGCTGGCCGTATTGCTGGAATGGATGTTCTTCGCATCATCAATGAGCCTACTGCAGCTGCTCTTGCATACGGAGCGGACAAAGGCGATGACCAAACAATCCTCGTCTATGATTTAGGAGGAGGTACATTTGACGTATCTGTTCTTGAAATCTACAACGTTGATGGCCAACCTCAAATCGAAGTGAAAGCAACAGCTGGGAACAATAAGCTTGGCGGCGATGATTTCGATGACCGAATCATCGAATGGCTTGTAAGCGAATTCAAGCGGGAAACAGGTATTGATCTCTCCAAGGATAACCAAGCAATGAGTCGTCTAAAGGAAGCTGCTGAAAAAGCAAAGATCGAACTTTCTGGAACGCAATCTTCTCAGATTAATCTTCCATTCATTACAATGAAAGACGGAAATCCAGAACACCTTGACATCACGCTTTCTCGAGCACGATTTGAAGATCTCATCGCTAAGCACATCGAAGATACAATGGCGCCAACTCGCCAAGCAATGAAAGATGCTGGTATGAAGAAGGGAGACGTCGATAAAGTCATCCTCGTCGGTGGTTCAACCCGAGTCCCTGCCGTACAAACAGCAATCGAAAAGGAAACCGGAAAGGCTCCTTACAAAGGGATTAATCCTGATGAAGCAGTTGCTATGGGTGCTGCTCTTCAAGCGGGAATCATCGCTGGTGATGATGGTGTATCCGACATCCTTCTTCTTGATGTTACACCCCTCACACTCGGTATCGAAACGCTCGGTGGCGTTACAACGACAATGATTGAGCGAAACACAACGATTCCTGCTCGAAGAAGTGAAATTTTCTCAACTGCAAGCGATAACCAACCTGCTGTTGAAATCCATGTCCTTCAAGGAGAACGTGAATTTGCAAAGGATAACACAACTCTTGGCCAATTCCATCTCACAGACATACCACCAGCTCCTCGTGGAGTTCCTCAAGTCGAGGTAACCTTCGATATTGATGCGAATGGCATCGTTAACGTGAGTGCAAAAGATATGGGAACTGGAAAAGAACACTCCATCAAGATTGAATCACAAACATCCCTGAGCGAGGAAGACATTCAGAGTAAAATTGCTGAAGCTGAAAACTTTGCAGAAGAAGACAAGCGAAGAAAGGCAAAGGTTGAATTGAGAAATATGGCAGATCAAATTGTCTACCAAACTCGTCGAACCCTGGATGAAAACGAGGACAAACTCGATGCAGGTGATCTTGAACCAGTTCGAGAAAAACTCTCGGAACTTGAAGCACTTGTCCAAGATGGAGAAGGAAAGCCAATTGATTATGATGCCATGGATGAAGCCACAATTCAAGCAAAGGTCAAGGAAGTTGAGGAGTCAATGCACGCAATCTCATCCAAACTGTATGAAGCTGCTGCTGCTGAAATGGCTGAATCCGAAAACAATGAAGGCGATGGAAACATCAACGTTGAAAGTGACGATGTTGTTGATGCTGACTTCGAAGTTGTTGACGAAGAAGACTGAGCATCGGACTTATGTGCACGGCTAAGGTGGGCTGGCTATGAGCGAAGTCCCGATCCTTGAGGAGACGGACCGAACCACTGGACGAGATGCCCTTCGCAAGAACATCCAGGCTGCGATTGCACTAGCTGGAGCAGTTCGCTCAACACTTGGTCCAAAAGGTCTTGACAAACTCTTGGTTGATGACGAAGGACGTAGTATGGTGACCAATGATGGAATCACTGTTCTCGAATCTGCGAAAGTTGAACACCCAATCGCACACATGCTAATTTCGGCTAGTGCTACCCAAGATCAAACTGTTCGAGATGGAACGACCACAACTGTTCTTCTCGCTGCCGAGTGGTTGCAAAATGCTTGGCATTTGGTCGTACAAGGTGTACACCCAGCCACAATTGCTCGAGGTTATCGAATTGCAGAGCAATTCTGTAGAGATGCAATGCCAGAATTAAGCATTGAAGCTTCAAAAGAACAAATTCTTGCAGCCACGAAGACCTCACTGGCGGGAAAGTTGCATTCACAAATGCAATCCATCATCGCCCAATGTGCTGTAACTGCGGCTGAAACCATTGCGATGGGTTCGAAAGGAAAAGTGGTTGCTGATCCAACCCGGGTGAAGGTCATCACTCGAAGTGGCCCAACGCTCGAGGAATCAAATCTCATCACAGGCCTCGCTCTTTCAAAGAAACGGGCACATCGAGACATGCCCTCAAGTCTAGGACCAGGTTCCATTCTCTTGGTTGATGGTGGACTTGAATTACGCTCGATGAGTACAGATGTAAAACTCAATGTCACCTCTACAGAGGTTCTTCAATCGTTTAGAGATGCTGAGCATGAACGTCTCCTAAACCAAGTGAAGAAGTTATCAGAACTTGGAATTAACGTTCTTGCTTGTCGAGAAGGTATTGATGATGCAATGCATTCCCACCTTGCAAAAGCAGGCATCCAAGCATTTCGACGTGTAGCAAAAAGTGATCTTGAATTGCTTGCAAGAGGGTGTGGAGCATTGCTCGTACCAACCATTCATCAAGCGAGAAAACAAGATGTTGGAGTCTTCATAAAAAGCTACTGTGAACGATGGGGCGATTCAGAACACTGGGTACTAGAAGCCGATGAAGGGGGAGCGACCTTTGTTGCGACAGGAAGCACTGAAACGGTTGTTTCTGAAGTAGAACGATGTTTTGCTGATGCACTGGGCGTTGCTTGTCGATTGATGGAATCTCCGAAACTGGTCCCTGGTGGAGGTGCAACATACATCGCACTGGCTCGTCGCCTTCGACGATTTGCTGAAACTGTGCCAGGAAGAGAACAACTTGCAATCGAAGCATTTGCTGATGGTCTAGAGACGGTTCCGAGAGTCCTCGCTGAAAATGCCGGAATGGATCCAATCGACACGCTCTTGCAAGTCGTCTCGCTTCAATCGACACAAAATGATGATTGCATCGGATTGAATGTCAATTCCAAGCTTCCTGAAGATATGATTCAATGTGAAGTGGTTGAGCCAGCACGTGTTTTAGAACAAGCAATATCTGGAGCAAGTGAAGCCTCAGTTGCTGTATTACGTATTGATGATGTCCTCTGGGCAAGACAAGAGATCAGCGTTCCAGAAGACGTACAAGCATCTCTTGATGGTACCGCTCCAGACCGTCGATGAACACCATTGAACGTTCAATAAATCATAACCACCCTATAAATATAGTAAATTCAGCGCATAAGCATGGTCAAAGTTGGGATTGACGATGTGGCAATTCATTTTCCACGCCTTTACATGGATATGCGAGATTTCGCAGAAATGCGAGGTGCAGACTATGGAAAATTAAACAAAGGACTTGGGCTGGAAGCCATGGCTATTCCAGATGTTCATGAAGATACTGCGACAATGGGTGCCATGGCAGTCATGCGTTTAATCGATCGAAATGGCATCGACCCACGAACTATTGGAAGAATGTATCTCGGAACAGAATCTGCTCTGGATGGTGCAAAACCTACTGCAACCTACATTCTTGATATGCTCACTCAGCGATACCAAGACCGTTTTGGAGTCGATTGTTTTCGAAACTGCGACGTCGTGGACATGACATTCGCTTGTATTGGTGCTGTCGATGCACTTCACACCACACTCGATTGGGCTGCTCGCTCAACACTTGATGATGAACGGATTGGCGTAGTGATCTTCTCTGATAATGCCAAATACGATCTCAAATCAAGTGGAGAATACACTCAAGGAGCAGGCGGTGGAGCACTTCTCATCCGTCAAAATCCAAGATTGCTTGAAATTCCTGATTGCTGGGGAGTTTCGACGACACCTGTCCATGATTTCTTCAAACCACGTAGAAATGTAACTCTTCGAAGCGTTATTACAAACGTGATGCAACTTGCCCAAGAGACAGGTCAATCGGTCAAGAAAGGAATTGTTGAACGAATGGTCAAGCATCTTCCTGAATCAACAGTCCGCAGACTTGGTATCTTTGCCCACGGGGAAGAATCAGTGAACGTTCATAGAGATGAACCAGTCTTTGATGGACAATTTTCTAATCGATGCTATCAGCAAGCCGTTCGTCAAGCATTCTACAACTTCAGTGAACGTGCAATAAAGCAAAAGCGTTGGGATCCTGAACTCGATACTCGTTTTACACAACAATGGTCTCGAATTATTATGCATTTACCGTATGCTTTCCAAGCTAAGCGAATGTTCCCTGATGTATTTCGTCACGACCGAATTGACACAGATATGTGGCCAAATGTTGTTGAACAAATCGGAGAACAACCACTCAAGCCAAGTTCTGATGACCCTGAAGCACTTATTGCATGGGAAAATGAAATGGATGGTTATCGAAGAGCGATCTCGAAAACTCCTGAGTACATCCAATTCCACAAGGAACGAATTGAGAAAGGCCAGCGTGCATCCAGTCTTATTGGGAATCAATACACTGGTTCTATTTTCCTCGCTCTCATGTCGACCTTTGAATCCGATTTAGAAGACAATTCCAGCCTTGAAGGAGAATTGTTTGGACTCTGTGGATATGGCTCAGGAGCCAAGGCAAAGGTCTTCGAAGGAAAGGTAGCACCAAAATGGCGAGAAGTTGTTGCTCGATGGCAACTCTTCGAACGCCTTGCAGGACGAGTTGCGATTGATGAAATCACCTATGAAAACCTCCACAAAGGGTTGCAAGAGCAGAGTGTTGTCGCCCCACGTGGCGAATTCGCTTTGGTCAACATTAGTGAAGAAGGAAACGATGAAGGTGCTCGAACCTACAAGTGGATTTCTCAGTAAGTTACGTGAAAATCAAAAGAAATCAATTTTCTTCTGATAGGCCATCAAGCATTGCTTTAACGATCTCTTGAAGACCATAACTAGGAGACCAATTCCACTCCTGCTTTGCTACAGAACCATCAATCGAATCTGGCCATGAATCGGCGTATTTTTGGCGAATATCTGGAATGAAATCGCATTTGAAACCATCCACTTCTTGAGAGATTGCATCTGCTAATTCCTTGGCGGTAAATGAATGACAATCGATATTGTATCCTGCTTTTGACGAGCCAAGTGTTTCACTCTGTGCATCCATTAGCATCAGGGTTGCTTTGATGGCATCGTCCATGTATAACATAGGCAATCGTGTATCCGGTCGAACAAAACATTCGTAATGCCCATCGTTGATTGCTGCATTAAAAATCTCTACAGCGTAATCAGTTGTCCCCCCACCGGCTGGCGCCTTATACGAAATAAGCCCAGGATATCGAATGCCTCGAACATCAAGTCCATATTTGTCGCCATATTCTTTGGCGAGTGACTCTCCGGTCACCTTTGTTTCACCATAAACCGTTGTCGGATTCAGATCAGTTATCTGAGGAGCATGTTTTGGAGCATCAGGTCCAAAAACGGCTATGGAAGAAGGTGAGAACACTCGCAAAGAGCACTGCTTTGCTGCCTCAAAAACTGAGATTGTCCCTCCAACGTTTATCTTTCGGCAGAGTTCAGGGTTTTTTTCTCCAGTAGCTGAAAGCAATGCTGCTAAGTGATATACAGTCCCTATGCCCTCATCGTTACAGAGTTTGATGATTGAATCGGTATCTAAAACATCCAGAGTTACATAGAGGCCTTGGTCGATTGTATCCTGTGTCACATCACTTCGGATGTCAGAGGCAATCACCGAAGAGGCTCCGTGTTTATTTCTCAAAGCCTCAACAAGTTCGGTACCAATCTGGCCTAATGCTCCAGTGACCAGAATTTTTTCTCCTGTAGCTCCTGACATAGTTAATCCCCTTAGCCAATATTGATATGGTATGCGCGACGGCCTAAAAGCCCGTTGATAGAGTTGAAGTACGTAATTGTCAGCGGAGGAGTGCTCAGTGGACTGGGCAAAGGTGTCACTGCAAGTAGCATTGGCGTCCTCATGAAAAGCGCTGGGCTGCGAGTCACTTCTATCAAAATTGATCCATATCTTAACAGCGATGCTGGAACAATGAGCCCATTTGAACACGGAGAAGTCTTTGTTTTGGATGACGGCGGCGAGGTGGATTTGGATCTTGGCAACTATGAGCGTTTCCTTGATCTCAATCTTGCCCGTGACAATAATCTGACTACTGGGAAAATTTACTCAAAGGTCATCGAAGCCGAACGCCGTGGCGATTATCTGGGCAAGACTGTTCAGGTTATTCCACACGTAACCGATGCAGTACAAGATTGGATTGAAGATGTTGCGAAACTCCCTGCTGATGGAAGTCATGCTGTTCCAGAAGTATGCATAGTCGAATTGGGTGGTACTGTTGGGGATATTGAAAGTGCTCCCTATTTGGAAGCATTGCGTCAATTCCAATTCCGTGTTGGTAGAGAAAACGTCACCTTTGTTCACGTTTCACTCGTACCGGTCATGGGGCCTGTTGGTGAACAGAAAACAAAACCTACACAACACACCGTCAAAGAATTGATGGGATTAGGAATCACTCCTGATGTTCTTGTTTGTCGATCAACCAAGCCATTGACCCAAGAGACAAGAGACAAACTAGCTGCATTCTGTCACGTCGATTCCAAAGCGGTCTTTTCGACTCACGATGTCCCCAACATCTACCATGTGCCATTGATGCTTGAGGAGCAAGGTTTCTGCAATATTCTAGGCATTGATTGCAATAAAACTGAACTTCTTTCAGACTGGAAGAAGATGGCTCATCACCTTGACCAACTTGAAGATGAAGTCCACATTGCAATGGTTGGTAAGTACACGGATCTTTCCGATGCGTATTTATCCGTCATTAAATCACTTCAACATGCAGCAATTGCAGTTGACCGAAAGTTACGTATCGATTGGATTGAAGCAAGCGACCTTGAGAAAGACAAAGCTTCCGATGCTTGGTCTCTGCTGGAGAACGCTCATGGTGTTCTTGTTCCAGGTGGCTTTGGTGACCGTGGAATCGAAGGAAAAATTCTGGCAGCACAATACGCTCGAGAACATAAGGTTCCATACCTTGGAATCTGTCTTGGATTGCAGGTTGCAACCATTGAATTCTGTCGAAATGTGTTGGGAATCAGTGATGCAACATCCACCGAATTTGATCCAGATGCTGCAAATCCTGCAGTCATCTTCATGCCTGAAATCTCCAAGACACATCTTGGAGGAACAATGCGCCTAGGTTCTCGCCCTACAATCTTCCAAGTTGATGATTGTGTCACCCGTCGTCTTTACGGTGGGAAGGCACAAGTGGATGAACGACATCGGCATCGCTACGAAATCAATCCTGATCTCGTTGATCAAATTGAACAAGCTGGATTGAAGTTTGTCGGTAAAGATGAGAGTGGATTGCGTTGCGAAATTTTTGAACTGGATAATCATCCGTTCTTTATTGGAGTCCAATACCATCCTGAATTCAAGTCAAGACCTGGTCGGCCAAGCCCACCATTCCTTGGATTGCTTCTCGCCTCAAGTGGGCAAGAATTGCCTTAAGATTCCAGGATACGAATGACTCGAGTCGTTCGATAACCCTGTAGTAATTTTATGAAACGACGTTGTTGATATTCTTCATCAAGTAATGGATCGCCTGTATCGATACGTACACTCGAGAGGCCGAGAAGTTTTGATGGAGTTGCCACCCCAAGGATTGATTCAAACCCAATGGCTCGAAGAACATCTGGAGAAAGTTGTAAGTTACCTCGGCCAATAAGGAAACCTTGACCACCCATAGGAGACAAAAGAAGGAGACGTGGCCCCTCATATCCCTGAAGGTGACTCAACAATTGTTGTTCATTCAAATCTGAATGAATTGTTCCTTTGTGTTGAATATCGATTCCGAGGAGTGTTAATTCCACATTAAGATGCTCTCCCATTCGTCGTAGTGTACCTCCACTCCCCCAGATGACCATGAGTTCAGAATCATCTTCGATGAGGTTCCCGATGTGATTTGCTAATCCTTCGATCGTTTCGGATTCTGAAGCCCGTTCGACTTGTTCCTTTGCTCCTTGCATGAAGCGAGGACTGGAAGGGGTCCAAGCCTCTCCGTACATGCGAACTTTCCATTCGCCCTTTTGATAGATTTCTTCATCCAAGTCCATGACTTCGGTAATCGCCACCATCAAATCGCCTTGAAGAAAAGCGAGTAAGACTTCGGCAGAAGCCTTTGGAGTGGTAGCAAAGCAACCAGAATGCATCTTTACGCCCCCTGGAACACCAATTAATGGCGTTTCATTTCCATTAAGGGCATTAACGATGTCTCGAGTCGTTCCATCTCCTCCAGCGTAGAGAATCACGTCGACTTCGGCTTGGAGGAGGTCCTGAACAAGATTGGACGTATCTTGGGCTGTTGATTCAGTTGGAGATTCTTTTCTCTGTTCATACTCAAAACCGTCAAGCCAATCACCACCCATTCGTCCAGACCATGCAACGATTGTAGGTGAAACAGCCATCCTGTTAAGACTTGAAGCAAGCAATTCCTTGAATTTAGAAATGCATTGTTGCATTCTTGGCCCTGCTCGATCAACGGCACCTGCTTCACGGGCTTCCTTGGCTCGCCCATCACTTCCTTTGAAGCCAAGACGCCCTCCTAGTCCAGCATCAGGGTTGACGACAATACCAATACGCATATCCATACCGAGTGCGCCCTCATTTTCAATCATTGCTCATGGACAAGGATTAGAAACGACTAGGTTGGTATGCAATAAACCGATGTCTTGAAGTCCTCTGAAGCGATGGGAATACATGGTCAAAGAATCGGTTCCCGACGAAATCCTTCTCGATGGCATCATGGAAGAAAGCATGAAAAATATCGGGAAAGGTGAAACTGCTCCGGTGAAAGAAGAAACTGCAAAAGAGGAAACTGCGGAGCATGCTCCATTAAATCCTCAATTTGGTTTCAAACTTGAACCTGTTCAAGCGCAAGAAGAAATTATTGTTGCTCCTGAAAAAGAAGAAGAAGTTCCAAAGAAAAAACAGATTATCCTCGACAAACCGTCACAGAGTATGGACGATGACATCATCGTTGATTGGTGAATTTAATCGGCGGATTCATGAATAAGACCGTCGACCACTCACTACGAGGCGTGTCTATGTCGATGGTCAATGTAACCCTGCCCGACGGAACAGTCAACGAATACGCAGCAGGAATTACTGCTGGAGAAGTTGTCATTGATGCTCTAGGAAAGAAGCATGGATGCTTAGCTGCTCGTATCAATGGTGTTGAGAGAGACTTCTCAGCATCGCTTGATAGTGACTGTAGCGTTGAGGGTATTCTCGCATCCAGTGATGATGGAATTCATATTCTCCGCCACAGCGCTGCTCACTTGCTTGCTCAAGCAGTTATGGAAATCTATCCTGATGCAAAACCAACCATTGGGCCTGCTATCGATCGAGGATTCTATTATGACTTTGCAATGGAACCAATTGCTGCAAGTGATCTCAAGGCAATCGAGAAAAAGATGCATGAACTTGCTCGACGTAATCTTCAGGTTGAAAGAGTCGAACTTGAGGAACAGGAACTTCGTGATCATTTCAAATCCAATAAATACAAGATTGAAATTATCGACGATAAACTGGAAGACGGGGATGGTTCAACCATTTACAAGCAAGGCGAATGGTACGACCTATGCCTTGGCCCTCACGTACCAAGCACTGCTAAATTGATGTTTAGTCGCCTCACATCGGTTTCCTCTGCCTATTGGAGAGGCGATCAATCTCGAGAGCAATTGGTTCGAATTTATGGAATTGTGGAGCCAACAAAGGACGCACTTAAGGCGACCTTAAATCGAATGGAGCAAGCTAAACTTCGTGACCATCGTAAACTAGGAAAGGATTTGCAACTGTTTCACGTCGATGAAGAAGTCGGACAAGGTCTGATCCTGTGGACACCTCGAGGGGCCATTGTTCGTCAAGAGTTGCAGGATTTTATTTCCTATCATCTCCGCAGACAAGGCTACGATCAAGTGTTTACTCCGCACATCGGCAAACTCGATTTGTACCGCACATCTGGTCATTTTCCATATTACCAGGAAAGCCAGTATCCGCCACTTATTGAACGTGATTTAATGAAAAAGTTGGCTGATGAAGGCTGCTCGTGTTCAGAATTATCGAACATGATGAACAGTGGTGACATCGATGGATATATGTTGAAACCAATGAACTGTCCTCATCACGTCAAAATTTATGCTTCTCAAGCACGTTCATACCGTGACTTGCCTTTGAGACTCGCTGAATTTGGTACAGTCTATCGATGGGAGCAATCTGGTGAGATTTCAGGAATGACGCGTGTTCGTGGATTCACACAAGACGATGCGCATCTCTTCGTCACTGAAGACCAAATAGGAGACGAAGTCATGGGTTGTATTGAACTTGTACAGACTATTTTTGATGTTCTTGGAATGCATGATTATCGGGTTCGCGTTGGTTTGCGTGACCCGAACTCTGACAAATATGTTGGAGATTCTGACCGCTGGGATCGAGCAGAAGATGCTTGTCGTGCCGCTGCTGCAAAACTTGGCGTGAATTGGTCAGAAGAAGAAGGCGAAGCAGCGTTCTATGGCCCAAAAATTGACTTCGTGGTGAAAGACGTCATCGGTCGTGAATGGCAACTTGGAACCGTTCAAGTCGATTACAATCTCCCAGAACGGTTTGATCTTTGGTACAAAGGAAACGATGGTGAAAATCATCGCCCAGTCATGATTCATCGCGCACCATTTGGATCGATGGAACGCTTTTGTGGAGTTCTTATCGAGCATTTTGCAGGCAAATTCCCCACATGGCTCTCTCCAACGCAATGTCACATCCTAACCATATCCGAGAAGCATAAGGCCTACGCTGCTGAAGTTGCTGAGAAATTAAGGGAACAGAATGTTCGAGTTAAGATTGATGATGGTGATGACACAATTGGAAAGAAGATTCGAACACATCGCAAGATGCGCCCTGCTTACATGATGATTCTTGGGGATGGTGAGATGAACAATAAGAGTGTATCACTACGTTCACGAACTGGTTCGCAAATCTCAGATCTTCCACTCGAACAATTCATTGAAAACATTGTGAGTGAAATCCGTGAAAAGGTTGCAGAACCATCCTTGGTTCCTGATTCAGAGTGAAAAATAACTCATCGTATTAGGTATTCATCCGCATTCAATTAAAAGGAAAATGTGTTAGGAGATTCATGTCGGCTCCATCCATTCTCGACGGTTTTTCCGGCGTAGCGATTGTGCCGCTGATTTTAGCAGCAGCAATCGCACTGTTGTTTTGGAGAACGGTTGTTCCTCGTCAGTTGCGTGGTTTGCAAGTTGCTTTTGAGACAGGTCCAAAGCGATATGAAGTTCACACAATCACTTCTTCATTTGGAGAGGCTCGAGATCTTCTTCAAAGCAGAGGAATGCGTTTTGGGGTTGCTACCTATCTCTTTGCTCTGACTGGAGCTCTTTTGCTCTTTTTTGAATATCTAATCACCTCCCAAGGATGGAGTGATGGATACCATGCACCAAATATTGCTCTTGCTTTGATTCTCATTGTTTGGCCTGCAATCATATCTTCCGGCTCTTCTTTGGGTGCTCAAATTATCAAACCAATTGGGCATGGGCGAGCCCGATTGCAGGAAGCGAGTCGTGCTCGATCGTATGCCTACGTCGCCTTGACTGTCTTTTGGTTCTGTGGCGTAGCCATATTGTATACGATTCTTGATGCAAGAGGCGTCTCATCTGATCGTAAATTGAGTGTTTGCCTCCTCCTCGCATTCTCACCATCCATTATCGCCTATGGACGTGTCTTGGGAACATCATGGCAAGCCCTACGCCAATCATCAGCCCAGATTGCCAAAGGAAATGCTTCCCCATTCCACAATCATATTCCAAATGCACGTCAACAACTCATCGCACGAATCGTTCATATCAACACCATTGCGATGCCAATTGTTGCGATTAATACGTTGATTTCCCTTGTTGCGATTCTTGTATCGCCTGATTTATTTACGCATTCTGAGCGTGTTCTTGAACTTCCAGAGTACAGAGAACAAGCTACAATCATGGAAGAAGGTGGCGTTCTTGGTTTCTTCCTCATCGAGTTGTTTTCCAACATTTCCGAACCTGGCCTTCGTGTTCCTCTAGTTTCAGCAATTCTGTTATTCCTGCTTCTCAACGTTGCATTAGTTGGTTTCCTATTCGTTTATGAAGTCGCACGAATTCTTTTCTTGGATGTTCAAGATGTTTCTGGAAGAGGCGGTATTCGGCTTGCAGACAGTCGATTGCTTCGAGCAGAACGTAGCCAGCAAGCAAAGGTTCTGAACTTCTGTTTTACTGGCTTTGCTGGTCAATCTATGCTCTTATTGGCGCTGGCTATGATCACATTCTGGGATTCGAGTTTCTTGCCCCAGGGCGAGCAATGTGGTGCTTGGGAGGATACGTTGTGTGGGGTCGTTACCAAAGATGCAATGGAGGAACTGACATGGATGTTGGCAGCGGGTGGTCAAATTGGTTTCCTCTTCATTTGGCTCACATCGCTACAAGTCGGGTCAAAACTTGATGACATCTCCTTTGATGCTTCCATAAGTGAGCAAAGAGATATGCTCACACAAATGGAAGATATGATTTATCTCAAGCAGAAAACCTTTACTGAATTGGTGGCAAAAGATTCATGGACACGTGCAATCGAACAATTCGATGACATTCTGAACACAAGTGAAGATTCGATGAAAGGCCTAGATTTATTGAGAGAAACGGGGGCTCGTATGCAACTTTTCGCTGGTTTGAATCGATGGGAGGAAGCGGAAGAATACGCTGTCTCTATGCTTGCACTGCAAGGCGGCCGTGAAGCCCAAGTTGCTCGCTTAGTCTTGGCTGCTGCAAGCATTAGTCAGAGAGATTTACCTGAAGCAGCACCACGATTGTCCCTGCTTAACAAGAGCGATGTAGAAGCTGCTCGATTGCATTGGTTTGCTGCTGTTCTTAATCCGAAAAGAGAAGTTCCAAATGTGTCCCAACCGATTCTCAGTATCGACCCGTTAATGAGAAGAAACATCGATTTGTTGCGACGTACATCAGTTGGGGAGCCTCGACCTGCGAAGACAACAAAAAATTCTCCGCCTTACAGAATGATGTTGCTTGGAGATTGTGCACGAATGCGTTTAGCAGGTCGCCATGAAGAAGCGATTACAATGCTTGAAGATTTTATGAAGAAATTTGAAGACCATTCAGAATATCCTACTACAACATGGTCTCAAGGAAAAGTTGTGCTTGCCCTCATGCATTTGGATGCAAATCGTCCCAACACTGCTGTTCGTCTCGCTCGTGAATTACGAACTGCTGAACCTCGCCATCCTCACGTTCGTTCTCTGGTCAGAATTCTTCATGAATTAGGCCATATGGATGCAATGGGAAGTGAATCGACTGGCATAACGATGCTTATTGATTCTGGAGGAGACTGGATGAAAGAATGGCCGCTCGTTCATACGGTTCAAATCCCGCCGCGATTAAGCAGTCCTCGTTCTCTCAAGCATGCTGCTAAAGCGAACGTTTGGATTACACACTCCCCCGAACAATCCGTTGCTAAATATTACAACAAACGATCTGCGTGGAAACGAATTCCATACAATTCGAATGCAAAAGAAGCCCCTCTAGGGCTCTATCTTCATCTCTATGGAATCATTGCTACAATCGGTGGTATGCCTGTTGACCTTGGACTACCAGCAGGGCTTGATATTGAAGCACTTGAAAACCGAGGCCTTCTTTGATTAGACTCGCCTACGTAAGCGTTCCATTGCTGCATCTGCTTGACCAAGTTGTTCTAAAGCGTCAGGAATTTGTCCTTCGTTGAGTCGATCTGCTGCCAGAGCGATGGCAGCATCCGTGTTCTTCATGTCCTCATCGGTTGGAAGAAGATTAGAGGCTTCGCATTGATTCCGTAAAATTGCCCATTCTTCTCGAACAAATGTCAATAATGTGTTTGCTTCATTTTGTTCGTTACCAAGCGCATCAAGGTCGATGGTTAATCGTTCAAGCAACGTTGCAGCATGACTCCATTGTCGTTCATCTGCTGCTTTTTGAACAGATGTGAAACGGAGCATCCACTTATCTGAATCTGAGAAACCTTCGAACCGTGCGAGGAGTTTCTTTCGTTGACGCAATGCGCGTCGAACGCTGTCCATAGCTTCACGCTCAACATTAATGACTCGCATGATACCTTCTCCCAAACCAATTGCTTGGCCAGTATCACCGGCCTCGAGGGCTGTTTCTGCTTGGTCCATTCGATGCTCAAGATCTGATGTATCAAATCCATCTGTTGCTTTCAATGCCTTTGCTGCCTCTTTCAGAACAAGTTCTGCACGTTCCTTTGCATCCCCGTCTGCTTGGAGTTGAATCGGGATGACGACGGCGAGTTCGAATGCTTTCTTTGGAGCCTCCCGTTCAAGTTGCTTACGAGCATCTCGTATGATTTGCCTCATGTTGTCGATTGCTGCTCCAGATTGACCTGTCAATAATCCGTTGGCATGATTGATGGCTTCTTCAGCCTGAGCCCACCAGGTAACAATTTCTTGGGCACGTATCTTTGCTTGACGATACAATGCCTCTGCTTCTCTTAAGGACCCAAGAGAGGCTTCTCTTTGCCCCATTTCGTATGATTTTCTCGGACGCTTTGCGAGAGGCGTGAGGTCTTCTGCATGCTCAATAACGACGAGTGCTTCTGAACGAACGATATCGACGTCTCCAGCAAGGGAAAGGGAACGCTCAATGTCCTCATCTGCCTCAGCAAGCAAACGCATTCCGTATGCAGGATCAATATGTCCTTCTTCCTTAGCAGTCGTAACCAAACTGCTTGCCTGATCGACTGCAGCTCCTTCTGAGCGAAGAATAAGAATTCGATTTTCGAGTCGATCCAGTTCTGTTCTGAAGGCCTTCCTTTCATGGCGTAAATTGTCTCCTGCAATCCAAAGGTAGACGACGTGGAGAAGAACAATAGCAGCCAATATTGGATGCAACCAGTCACTTGGAGACTCAATCCATGTCTCTTCAGCTCGATCTCCAACAAGAACACCGAGTACTGTCAAGCCGCCAAGAGCAGTCATCATAGCTCGGAATCGCATGACATCGATTCCACCACGTAGCGTTTTAGCGGAACCTTGGTACATCGAAAAGCCAAGACCAAGCAAGAGGACTCCTGCAAGAATATCGCTCACTTCGGTTCCATAGGAACGTATTGAGAACATCACTAAGAGAGGCCAAAACATGCTGCATGCAGCCCCTACTCGCGTTCTTGCCTTTGGATCATCGAGAATCAAATCCTGAAGAACAATGCCCCAGAGAATGACAAGTATTGGCATTCCTAATCCTGAAAGAAGTTCAGCATTCCCAGAAAAGGCATCTTTCAGCGTGGGCCAAGCGAGCCATACCGCTCCAGAGAGGCACATTAAGGCACAAATCGTACTCAGGCGTTCGATTCGCTGTATGCGAAGGAGACGTTCAGCCTTGATGGCATCCTCGACATCTCCCCAGAGCATAAGTTAACGGACAGGTGTTTTCGTCATGAAACCACCGACGGTTTGCATCCGAACCTGCAACAATGTTCATGGGTATGCTTGGATGGTTGGTATAGAAGGGGACTTGAAATGAAAGGGCTCATCACGATGGACGATTTAACCAACGAAGACATTCTCAGCATCTTAGATGATGCATCACGTCTGCTTCCAGTAGCAAAAGGGGAGACATTTCTTCCGTTGCTACAAGGTAAGATTCTAGGCAATCTTTTCTTTGAACCAAGCACACGTACACGTATGTCATTCGAGACTGCAATGAAGCGATTAGGAGGAGATGTGGTAAATCTAGGCGATGTTAAAACCTCCTCAGTTGTGAAGGGTGAGACACTGTTTGACACGATTCAGATGGTCGATGGCTACACGGACATTATTGCCATGCGTCATCCAAGACAAGGTGCTGCACGATACGCTCAGGATGCTGCGCGTGTTCCTATTCTAAACGGAGGAGATGGGGCTGGCCATCACCCTACACAAACCATGCTCGATCTGTTTACTATACTGCAATCCCATGGAACTCTTGAAGGTTTATCTGTTGTCCTTGCAGGGGATTTGAGATATGGCCGTACCGTGCATAGTCTGTCTCATGCATTAGTTCGTTTTGGTTGCAAACTTGTTCTCGCTTCACCTGAACTTCTCCGTATGCCAAATGAAATCATACAAGACTTGCGAGCACATGGTGCTGATGTAACCGAAACTGAAGATCTTCTTGGAAACATCAACGATGCTGATGTGGTCTACATGACACGAATTCAAAAGGAACGTTTTGCCGATGAAGATGAATACACAAAAGTTGCTGGCGCTTACAAACTTCATGCGCGTGATGTTGCAAATGTGAAAGCTGAGATGATTATCATGCATCCACTTCCACGTGTTGATGAAATACATCCAAGTGTCGATTCAACTCGCCACGCACGATATTTTGAACAAGCCTTCAATGGAGTCGTCGCCCGAATGGCGCTTCTTTGCAGATTGTTGAACATCGAAGTTCCTGCTGAAATTCAAGGAGGTGATGCCTGATGGCTGACGAACATAACATGCGAAGAGTCACTGCGATTCGAAATGGAACCGTTATCGATCACATTCCATCGGGACAATCCCTGAAAGTTCTCGAGCTTCTTAATATCGCTCGCGATACTTCCGTGCCAGTCTCCTTAGTCATGAACGTCCCTTCAAAGAAAATGGGTTCAAAGGACATTGTCAAGGTCGAAGATAGGGAATTAACGCAGACTGAACTTGATCGCCTTGCACTTGTAGCACCGGATTCAAGTATTGCGATTATTCGTGCCTATACTGTTGCAGAAAAATTGACTGTAAATCTCGGAGAAGAAGTACGTAATGTTGTTCAGTGTACGTTCTCAAACTGTATTACTCAAAATCTGCGTGAACCACTTCCACATCGGCTACGAGTTACCAGTACTGATCCTCTTACACTTCGTTGCCATTATTGCCAACGACCTCAAGATTTGGATGAATTGATTCACAACTTACTCTAAATCTACGTCGAGTAAGTCCCGCATATCGCAAGCCTTGCACGTTGCCCCTGAAGTGGGAGAACCACAGCGTTCACACTTCATAGGTTGAGAACGAACTGGCAAGGGTTCCTGCTTTGCAACCATTTTGATGTTATCAGCCATTCGCACAAGACTGTGCCGTGTACCTGGAACGTCTTGCTCCATTTGTGCGACTAGATCTCTATACCTCCATCGAAGAGCACCTTGTGCGTAAGGACATTCTTCATGATGCATTGGAAGTTGCTTATGCATGGCAAGTAGATGAATTTCTTGTTCGGGTATCCAACGCAACGGAACGATTCTCGGGGGCAAGCCGTCAACTGGTGAATCTGTATGAGGAGCAAGCCGCAGAGTTCTGTCGATGTCTCCATTCGCCATGTTCATCAAAACCGTTTGAGCCATATCGTCTAAATTATGCCCCAACGCCATGACATCTGCATTTACTTGTTCTGCAAGTGCATTGATTCCTTGTCTTCGGAACACGCCACAATAAGAACAAGGCATTGTCGAAGCGTTTTCATTTTTCTCAGAGACCATGGGCAATCGGCGAACAACTTCGTCCATTTGATGAAATTCAAGAGATTCATACGAAGTGGTGATGAATTCAACTTCAAGTTCTTCACATAGATCAATCGCACATTGCATCGATGGTGGACGGTATCCTTCAATCCCTTCATCCACACATCCTGCAACGATTCGAACATCACGGCGCTTACCTACAAGATCAACAAGCATTGTCAACAATACTGCAGAATCTTTTCCGCCTGAAATCGCAACGAAGATTGTTGTGGTTTTTGATTTATCCAAAACAAGTTGCTTTCGCAACTCCCTTCCGACCTTTTTCCGAATAGATTGCTCAAGGTGAGAACCGCATAAAACCCGGCCTGAGTAGGCTTGCTCTACGACTGCATCCTTTCCACAGACATCACAGACAGGTGTCTGAAAAAGTGTCTGTGTGGGTTCCGCCATGGCAATTCGTCTCAATCCCACCATTAAACGCCTCCGATTGGGGTATCCTTTGAAAATAAAATTTCAATTGGATTTTTTAAAATTCAATTGAGATATTCTAAATAAACTCGAGATTTATTCCTCAGCTGAGCGCGGTAAAATTCACATCCAATCTTATCCGCGCTTGTCGAAATCTCAAAACGCAGTTGGAATTTTCAAAGAGGTCGACAAATCCCCCTACGGGGGAAGAGTTTCGGGAAAGTTCTTGAATGGTATGCAGTTGTCAAGAGGTTTGAGCAACCATGCTGGACAATGTTTTTTCTGGTCTTTGTGAAATCAAAGATGCGCAACATGTTCGGCTTTTCGACCAGTTTGGAAATCAATACGGGGCTACTAAGCGATGGCCGGAATCGCTTGAGGAACAGCGTGCTGAGTGGGCTCGATGCGCTTCAGTTGCCTCATCTTTTGGGCTTGGAGAACTGCATGAAGTATGGATCGAATCAAGGCGGCTTACCGTCATAGACCAAATCGATACTGGCGTTTTTGCCGCTCTCTCAGGCAAAAACGGTACGAAAGGTATGTGGCGTTACCAACTTACACGCCAAAGACAGAGAATAAACGCAACAAAAACACAGGTGATTTGATGTTTAATTTACCACACAGCGAACAAATTGATGAAGAATTGAACGTATCTCCTGGTGCGATTCAACCGTTCGAAAACGGCTACATTACCACATGGGTTGGTAGGAGGAAATCTCCATATGGCCACAGACTTGTCCGGGCAGGTCGAATCGTTGGTTGGCTCTGTGAAGGCGATAGTGCAACAAAACTCCTTGGAGGAGGCGATGCAAGAAAGGCCTTAGAAGAAGCAGAACAAGGAACGCACAGACTTGTTGGCTATGCTTGTTCGCTGAGAGGTCTTGGTTCGCTAGCAACGCTCATTCCTGAGGCCTTTGAATTTCAAGCGGATGCTCAAGGCCTTTCTGCAGGTTCATCGTTAACAGATCGGCTTTTTGCAAGAAATATTTCAGCTGTTCTTTCGACCCTTGAAGGATACGACCATGTTCGTGGGGCACTAGCAGCAGATCAAGGAATTCTCATCGATAGTGCAGGGACTTTACCAGGTAAAGCAGAAGAACTAGCCTCAAGTATCTCTTCTCTTTCTGATTCGATGACATTGCATCAAACTCAATTAGGAGGTACTGAACAAGGGTATGCCACCTTGAAAATGGGTGATGCCTCTGTTTTGCTTGCTTCAAGCAGTACGATTGTAATCGCGATTTGGACTGAACTCGACACCGACCATGCACGACTTCTGACAAACCTTACTGCTCAACTCGATGGTGAAATAGGCACCTATGCAGAAGGAGCAGCCACACTTCCTGATGGATTCATTCTCAGAGAAGGAAAAGGCGGCTCAGATGCAGTCATGTCAATGCTTGCTGCAGCCCTTGAAGAACAGGTCACGGGTCATCTTAAGGCAGGTGCAAGCGATAAAGCAGTATCTCTTGCCTTGGTAAAAGGAATTCCAGTCGCAATGGCTGCAAACGGACAATCCTTTGACGATGCTATGATGGGATTGACTGAGAGTAAACGCATTCTGAAACTCCATCGACTCGCATCTGGAACTACGGTTTCTTCTTCAACTGGTGATGTCGAATCCTTCTCATTGGAAGGGTTTGTCGAAGCACTTTCATCGGTACGAACACGTTCTGAAAAGCGTAAAGAAACCATGCTGCATCGGCTTATGACCATGTTTGGATTTGAAATCGGGCTCGATCTTGTTCGTCAACAACGAAGCAAGGTGTCCATTCGAATCGATGGTGCAGAGTCGAGTAAAGGCTTACCATCTGCCTCACCAGTTGCTGGTGTTGATGCTGCATTAAGACGAAGATTAGAGGAAGCCGAACTTCGTTCAGATTCACTAATGCGAACAAATGCTGGATTGACTACGCAATTACAAGATTCTGAAAAGCAAAGAACTCAGGCTCTTGTTCGCCTTGAGGAAATCAAAGAATCATCAGGAGATCAATCTGTAACAATTCAATCTAAGAATGATGAACTAAATCGAGTTCAAGTCACCGTTTCTGAATCAAGGACCAGGATGGAACAAGCAGAAGAACGAGCTGACCGTTTATTGCGTCGCGTAAGTGAACTTGAACACCAACTCAGCGAACGTGCAAGTGAACTTGCAAAGGCTCTTGGAAATGCTACAAGTAGCGAAGCACTTCGCAATGAATTGGAAGAACTCTCTTCAAACGAAGCAACTACACGAGCAGAATTAGAATCGAACGCTCAAAAATTAGCATCGGTCCGAGATCAAATCGATACAGAAGAACGAAGGCTGCGATCTCTTGAAGAACAGATTTCTTCGATGCGAGAGCGTCAGGCTAGTATGAAAAGTGAATCGAATACTTCGGAAGAAAAGGTTCGTGCTGCACAAGCGAAACTTGACCAAATCGAAGCAGAAACAATTGCAAGTCGAAGAAGAGCAGAAGAAGAGCGTCATCGTCTTGCGGAAGATGAAGCACGAAGGATGCAACTCCACTCTGAAATGCGCGAATTGATGACTGAGCGGAGAGACATCTTGACCGATCTGGGCAATCTTGGTGCTCGTAGAGGGAATGCGGAAACAGAGTTATCTGGCCTTATCCGTCGAGCAGAAGCCCTTACTGAAGCCCATGAAGAAGCGGTTTCTGATATTGCTGAAGCTGAACGTTTGAGAGCACGTCTCTCTGAAGAGCCCCTTGCTCAAGCATTGCTCAACGATGATTCAACATTCAGAGGATTAGGCCCTGTCATTGAACGTCTTGAACAAGCACGAACTCTTGGATATTCAGTTATTCTTCTCGATCGGGCTGTTGAGCGAGCATTGCAGGTGGTTCAATCCACGGTTGATCATATTGCTGCAACACCAAGGAACCTCCTCAGCAGTGAAGTAATGACACTGCTTGAACGTCAGGTCCCTCAAACAGCAGGAGCTGTTCGTGGACTTGCTCGATGGTCAGTTCAACAACGATTAGAAAATCAACTTGGAGAAACTGTTGGACACCTCATCTTGGATTTGGAAGGTATTCTCGAAGATTACGATCGTTCAATTACAATGTTAAGACGTATGCGAAATGTACTCGATCAACTAGGACAATTGGGAGCACCACCGGAAGAAATCGATGCCCTACGAATGAATTGCATGCGTCCTGAAGCGTTACCGAGTGTTGCCGTAGAGACTCGAAGATTGATTCGAGTCGCACTTGATGATATCTATCTTGAAGCCGATCAAAGAGACGCTGGGGAAGCCATTGCTCTTGAACAGACTGCTGGTGTGCTTGAGGAACTTCTCACACAAATCGATGCATCTGGGCTGACAAAAGGAGTGCCAAGAGGTGCTATGTGGGATTTCCAAAGGGACGGTTATCTTCCGTTTGAACGAACTGCTATCCCAGTAGGCCAGAGAACACCCGTTATGGATGATATGATTGAGCACATTCAGCCAACGCTCATTGTTGATGAGAGTGTCTCTCTTGACGCACAACCTACTCCTGAAATTATTACTGAAGAGGGGTGGGAAGAAATGCCTGCTCCTAGCAATGAAGAACAACCTGAGCAGGAAGATGAATATGTTCCTGAAGTACGACGCCCAATGGAAGAGGACAGGGTCGATCTTGAAGCAGAATTAGCACGTCTTGATGCAGAGAGAAAATCTCGTGGAGAAACGACACCAGAGGTAAAGGTTGATCCGCATCTTGCTGCGTTAGAAAATCAACTTTCAGAGTTGGACTTTTGAGGCGATAACATGACTGAGGCTCTGCTTGGAAGAACCGAAATGATTGGTTCAACATATCCAATGTGGGTTGACCGAATCATCTTCATGCTTGCAATCATTGGCTTTGTATTCCTCAACCAATACATTTGGGAACAGATAAGTTCAATCTGGCTGGAGTGGATGGCTTCTGTTGGATTAGCCATTCTCTTGCTCATCATGACCGAAGTAAGTGGAAGAATAATCCAAATGTTACGAGCCAATTCTTGATTAGAATTCCTTTTCTTTTACAGGAGCCTGGGTCTTGTTTCCAAGAGATTCGATTAAGCCCCAAACTCTCTGCCAAGGAATGAAGAAGCGCAATAAGGCGATTATGCTCAAGAAAAGAAGAGCGGATATGACCAGCCCATAGGTCAGAGACAATTCAATGGATTCAGAAACTTGAGCAGCCCATTGACTACCAGTTGATGAACTCACAATTTCAAGAAGAACGCTGTGGAATCCAAGAGCAATCATCGTCACTAAACCCGTGATGGTAAGGAATCCTGCAGTATGACGCAAATGTCCGTTGAGAACGTTGTCCATCTGTTTGACGTATTCTGGATCTCTTTTGCAAGATTCGGGTAATCGGTAGGCATATTCGAGATAACGGATGACGCCAAAGCCAGATTCTTGGAACACCATAATCAAGACAGCAATGAGAATCAATGAAAGTTGCTCTGGCGTAACCAAGTCAAATCCAAAGATACCAATTGTTGGGTCGCTCACCTGTGTTTCGAGTGTTTTCAGATTCGCCCCCCAATCCCCTAACTGAGTCTTGATCAATGGGAATGTAAGGATTGCATGTATACCTAGGAAGAGAAGAGTAAATCCAATCGCCCAACCAATTGAGCGTCGAGATAGACCCCATATGCCACGTGTACCCATGATAACTGGTAAGAGATAGATAAAGAGGATAACAAGTGATAAAATCATCAATAATGGCCATTCAAGAGTTTTCAATTCGCCCTCAGAAGGAGCTCTGAAATCCAGTGAGAAGATCATTGATGGAACCCATGTCAAGAGAAGACGCCCAACCAAAGCAACCATGAGTAGAATAATGAATCCAAGTTTGATTCTCTGTTGAAGTTTTGGCGATTGGAAGGCCATCAATGCCATCGAACCACCGAGCAGAAGGCCGAGAACAATAGGGACATAAAATCGAGCAAGTCCTTGCCTTCCTTCTCCAGTAATCCAATCCCCTATTGGGACTTCACCAACGAGTGATTCAAGGGTTTCAAAGACCATCGTATGGTCAATACTGTTGACAACATAGGTTGAGACTACCTCGAGATACATCCAGACAAGAGCAATGGTTGCTATCACTTGCAACGTGATAATTTGCCATTGCTTTCTCAACATTTTGAGATGAAGCGTACGTGGTCGTCCACCAAGAAGAGAAACGTCACTCTGAGGATCTACTTCACCTGCCATCTAGAATCCCCTCACTTGCATAATGGCTTGAGACAAATCCATGTCAGGCATCCAATCAATCACTTGTGCACCAGATCCTGCCAGAGTGGTCAATCTGTTTTGGCGCTCAAGTTTGAGAACTTCATACGACATACGTGGAATACGAGACACTAGGCGCTCAAAATCAATACTTGATGGAGATAATACGGTGACTTCATGGCCCCGTCCAACTAAGTCTCGAACCGCTGCAGGAACTGTACCGTCCCCTTCGCATGATGAGATGATGAACACAGGACTGCCTCGGCTAAATCGACCGCTAAGTGAATTTGTGACTGCCTGCAAAGGCATGCTTCCCTCGGGTTTAACTCCAGCAAGAGAACTGAGGATTTTGAAATACTGCTTATCTCCAGTATCTGGAGGAAGATATGACAAGCCATCGCCATAGATGCTCAATGCAACGCTGTCACGTCGTTTCAAGAAGAATGCTGCAAGGCTGGCTGCACTCACGGTTCCCATTTCGAGTGGATTCTTCAGAACGGTTCCGATTCGCGATACATCTCTTGAATCCAGCAAAATGTAGAGATCAGTCACTGCATCTCGACACTTTTCATTGACCATCAAATCACCAGTTCGAGCAAATGCTTTCCAATTGATGTTTTTGAAAGGATCTCCTGGAACGTATTCTCTCAAAGAATAGAATTCTGAGCCTTGTCCTGGTGTTCTCAAGGTTGTTGCTCCAGTGTACATCTTAGGAGTACGAGAGCGGAGGAAGGCTTCCTCGACTTCCTTAATCTGAGGGAAGATAACAATGTCTGAGTGATGATCGACATACATGTCTTCAACTCCGAGATTGAAGGTGTTTCTGACACGGAGGGAGACTGGTCCGATTGAATAATGTCCACGAAGTGGGCATCGCAAAACGTAACGAATACGTGCACTTTCACCTGGTTTGAGGTTTAGACGCATCTGATTTAATCCACTTCGAAGCTTCATTTCGTGAGGAATATTGTCGTACACATCGAGAAGTTGAGTGCGGCGGTTGCTTCGATTGGTGACGAGAAGTTCAACATACAGATCATCTCCTTTGTACAGGTTATCTGCTGAAAGCGTACGTTGGACTTCAATGTCACCATGTCCAGAAACCCATGAATTAACGACGATGAAGGTGATCAAAGCAAGACCAAGAATCATCATCTGATTGTTGGTGATCATCATTCCGATGAGAATTAGTGCGATGCCCCCTGTAAAGGTGAATGCTGCTTTACGCGTCCACATAGTGCTCACCTACGCCCCCACGCTTTGATACGTTTCACAAGTGCAACAGATTGTTCCAAAGAATACTTTCCAGGCTCAATTGCAAATTTAGCAAGAACCGGATCTTCGATTAAACCTACCAATTCCTTTGCAGACATTGCATGGAATTCGTCCCTTGTCAATCCATTTTGATTACGGACCTTCGAAAGGAAGACCTGCCGTATTTTCTCAGTTTTCGCATAATACGTGTATCTGTTTGCATCTCCAAATCCGTAGTAAATGATGCTGAAAATGTGGCGCCATGGTTCCGGGTCTCGCTTCTTAAGAAGTACGCCTTCAAAGGTGATGAAGAGCACAACAAACAGTGCTAGCATTGCAAGCCCTTCACCGGTAAAGTAGACTAGAAGGAAGTAAACTGTATTGTAGGAATCTGCTAGAAGTGCATTTTGAGGATGTCGACTTTCATCAAAGATGACCATTGCATTCTCAGCAGGTTGTCCTGTTTCTCCGTCTTTTGTACTCATCAACGATTCAGAAATAACATCAAGCGCCCACTTTCTATTATCGTTAGCAGGGATGGTTTTTGTTGGTTTTTTACCGTATTCTCCGTTGTTAAACCCTTCATAGTCGTAAATAGCGTTGATTAGCGAACTGCCATCTGCAATGAAGAACACCCTTCCTCCTTCATCTGGATCACAACTCGATGAAGCACATGCTTCGATTGAGAGATTGAATTGACCCCACAAATCTGGGGTCTCGCTGGTTTGTTCGTTTCCAACCCAAAGTTCGCCGTCTCCGTTGACGTCAACAGTTGCTTGATTGCTTGTGACTGCACGTACGTTCACGTCGTTTAGAGCCCCCTTTACACCAGGAACAATCTCAAGTCCCGTTACGTTGTTGAGAAGCATTGTGTAGGTTGCATTGTATTCGATTCGACCGAGTTCTCCTGAACTCTTAATCCAATGATGAGAACAAACTCCCGCTTCCTCAAGCGTCATTGATTGGCCATCAAGTTCACTGCAGGGGTGTGGGCCCGTTACATCAGACCAACGCTCATGCTGCTCAATTGTGGTTTGGTCAAGCGTTGTTCCATTCATCCCACAAGGACTTACTTGCATACACATCCAGATGTAGTTGTAGTCTAATTCAGCTACATAATTTGTATCATACAACTGATATCCTGAATAACGTACTCCATACGCCTCGCCGATACTTCCAGCATAACCAAAGTCTTCGAGAACAATAACCGTTCCGCCATTGTCGACAAATTCTACAATCGCATCAACTTCTGAGGGTGAATACCCATCTTCTGTTGCAATCGTAATGAAACCATCTTCATCAAATTGAGGGAAAGAGAGAGTGTCTCGTTCAACACCTGCAACTACGAAAGTTGTATTTCGAGGATCTTCAATATCTGCCAGTAAAAGTGGACTGCTTACAAGTGATCTTGTTTCTATACCCATCTCATTGATGTCTTCACGAAATGCAGACATGTCGTCCCAGTCGTCATCGTATGCAGACAGTTGATTCGACTGACTGATGTTGATGAAATTCTGAAGAATTGTGAGAAGAAGGATGCCAAGAACTGCCCAGAATGCAACCTGAAGACCGATTCGCTTCAGATTTCTTGCTCGTTCCGCCGCCATTTTACTCACCTGCTAGAACACCGTTCAGACAAAGACGGGTTCACATCGGTTTAGAAGGTTGTCCAATCGTGTTGGCAAAATGCTCATACGTGCATCATCAAATTTTCAGCAAAATAACTTGCCCAAATGAAGAGACATCGGTTGAAGGAATGTACACGTTTCCACCCTTTGAGGGATAGGAAACGCGGCTTACGTCAAGGTTGTTTCCAAAAGCTATGACCAGGTCTGAAATCTCACCGTTTGAGATGTCAATCACAAAATCGACGAGTTTCCCAACTTCCTTTCCTTTTCGATCTTGAACGATACGTCCAAGCATTTCCTGACCGAAACTGGATTCCATGGGCTTCGCCTTGTTTTACCGACAGCGCATAAAGGACTTGACCGTTTCCTTGCTTACATCGTTTCCATGCCGAAACCGTAATCACGAGTTCGCTTGATGTTGGAAAGCCCTGATGTCAAGCGTGTTTCCATCTTTTGATAGTACTCGAGCATCTCAGGAGTAACTGTAGGACGGACACGTGTGACTGCGTCGTCGAAATGCTTCTTAGAGACTTTCTTCTTTCCAGCACGCATTGCAATGAGGGCTGCTTCACGGCATACTGCTTCAATGTCTGCCCCAGTGAACCCTTCCATGCTTGAAAGAATGTCCTTGAAAGAGAATTTGGATAATGGCATTCCCTCGGAGTGAATCTCGAAGATTGCTTCACGAGCTGGAGCATCTGGAGGGGGTACATGCAGAACACGCTCGAAACGACCGCTTCGCAGAAGTGCTGGATCTATCATTTCAGGCCTGTTTGTTGCAGCAACAACAATGACTCCATCGAGAGATTCAACACCGTCCATGCTTGCAAGCAGTTGATTGACAACTCTATTTCCAACATCGCTGCCTTCACCGTTTGATGAACTTCTCATGCTTGCAATCGACTCAAATTCATCCAAGAAGATGATCGAAGGCGAAGATTGCTTTGCTTTCTTGAAGATTTCACGTATCCCACGTTCGGATTCACCCACCCATTTGGAAATCATTTCTGGGCCTTTTATTGAAATGAAATTGGCTTGAGCTTCGTTGGCTATTGCCTTGGCAAGGAGTGTCTTTCCAGTACCTGGCGCTCCAAATAAAACAATTCCTCGAGGAGGTTTGATGTTGAAGTGTTCAAAGATTTCTGGCTTGGTCAGAGGCCATTCAACAGATTCCTTCAGTCGGTCTTTCACCTCTTCAAGTCCTCCAACTTCATCCCATTGGATTTCAGGTATTTCGACATAAATTTCTCGAAGAGCAGATGGTTCAACATCCTTGATTGCATACTTGAAATCGTCCATACGAACTTCCATCTTCTCGAGAACTTCAGGTGGAATTGTTTCCTCCTCAAGGTCAATTTCTGGGAGGTATCGACGTAGTGCTTTCATTGCTGCTTCTCGAACGAGGGCTGCAAGGTCTGCTCCAACGAATCCATAGGTGTTGTCGAGGACCCAATTGATTTCAAAATCATCAGCAATAGGCATTTGACGTGTATGAACATCCATGATTTCTTGTCGGCCTTCTCGATCAGGAACTCCAATCTCGATTTCTCGGTCGAATCGACCTGGTCGTCGAAGAGCCGGATCGAGTGCATCTCTTCGGTTGGTTGCCCCAATAACAACAACGTTGTCTCTCCCTTGCATCCCATCCATCAGCGTTAGCATCTGAGCCACAACACGTCGTTCAACTTCACCGCTAACGTCTTCACGCTTAGGACAAATGGAATCGATTTCGTCAATGAAGATGATCGCAGGAGAGTTCTCGCTTGCTTCGTCAAAGATTTCTCTTAGTTGCTTCTCAGATTCACCATAATATTTGGAGATGATTTCTGGCCCATTGATGGACTTGAAGTGAGCGTTCACTTCTGTCGCAACCGCCTTTGCAATCATCGTTTTTCCAGTTCCTGGAGGACCGTGAAGTAAAACTCCCTTAGGAGGATCAATTCCGAGTCTTCGGAACAGTTCAGGATGCTTGAGAGGAAGCTCTATCATTTCACGAACCTTTTGCAATTGTTGACCAATACCACCAACATCCTCGTAAGTGATTCCTTCCGATTGTCCAACGTCTTCATCGTCAATCGCTTCGTCCTTGATGACAATATCTGTGTCGCTTGTTACTTTTACGATCCCTTTAGGAGTGGTTTGAACGACTGCGAAAGGAAGTGCTTCAGCAAACAACGTCATACCAGGGATAAAGATTCTATCGCCTGCCATGACTGGACGCTTGGAGAGACCTCTTCGAGCGAATCCTTCGATTCCAGGGCCGAATTTTACTTTCTGCTTGTTCGCCATGACAGGGGAAAGTGTGAGTTTTGTACATTCTTTTGCTTCTGCTTTGACGACATCAACTCGGTCGCCTAGGCTTACACCCGCATTCTTCCTGATGATTCCATCAATGCGAACAATGTCCATTTTGGCATCTTCGGGGCGGCTTCGCCAATAGATAGCGGCTGTCGAACGCTTTTCACCACGAATTTCAACAATGTCGCCTGGCTTGAGGTCAAGACCATGGTCTCCAGAAATTCGTGCCCTTCCGTGTCCTACGTCGGATGGAATTGCTTTTGCTACCCTTAACGAAACTCCGTCATCATCGCCGCTCATGGGTTGTCTAAATCCTCAGGGTACTAAAACAGTTAGATGAAGAAATCCCCTTTTTATCTGCATGAAAATCAAACGTAGACTTCATGGAGGGAGTAGAACTCGGACGTTCATGGTCCACGTACTCGAAGCTGGTCTCACCTACCTAGAAGCAAATAATCCAAACAACCGCCCCGCTGTAAAGGGATTCAATATCATCAACGGTCAATTGACTGAAGCAAGCGATGGTTCCACCTTTGAATCACGCAATCCTGCCATCCTCGATGACATGCTTGGAACATTCCCTCTATCGACAAAAGACGACGTCCATGCGGCCCTCGATGCTGCTCACGCCGCTTTCCCATCATGGGCTGCAACCCCTGCACCCACCCGTGGACAGATCATCGGCAACATGGGAAGACTCCTGATGGAACACAAGGACGCAATCGTCGCATTAGAAACCAGAGAGATTGGAAAGACTCTGAAAGAATCCGCAGGATCGGTTCAAGAAGCCATCGATACATGTCTTTTCTTCCAATCAGAAGGAAGAAGACTCTACGGACACACAGCTAACTCGGAATTGCCAGATAAGGAACTGTTCACCTACCGACGACCTCTCGGTGTGTGTGGAATCATCAATGCTTGCAACTTCCCTGCAGCGGTCCCCTTCTGGAAGATGATTCCAGCAATTATGTGTGGAAACACATGTGTTTGGAAGAGTCCACAAGACGCTCCTTTACTCTCATTCGCTCTTGCTCGAATCATGCACGAATCTGGACTTCCTGATGGAGTCATCAATTTGGTTCACGGAAAGGGAAGTGGAGCAGGACAATACCTAGTCGATGCAGTCGATGAAGGAAGGGTCAACAAAATCTCCTTCACAGGTTCAACAGAAGTCGGTAAGATGATTGGTGAAGTTTGTGGACGAAACCTTGTCTCTTGTTCTCTTGAACTCGGCGGAAAGAATCCACTTGTCGTCATGCCAAGCGCCAACCTTGACAACGCTGTAGAAGGCGCATACTGGGGAGCATTTGGAACTGCAGGACAGCGTTGTACGTCGCTTGGAAATCTTATCGTTCACAAGGATGTTTATGATGAATTCATGACCAAATTCATGGCAAAGGTAGAAGCGACAAAGATTGGCGATTCGCTTGTTCATGATGGAGTGCTATATGGACCAATGCTCTCTGAGAAATACGCTAAAGATTTCCTTACTGGCGTTGATATGTGTCTTGAATCTGGGGCGAAGCAAATCTTCGGCCAAGGAAGAATCACAAGCGACAACAAACCGAAAAACTTCCACGGAACTGCGGAAGATGGCGTCTTCATGTGGCCTCACGTCTTCACAGAAGTTACTGAAGACATGAAGTGTTTCCACGAAGAAGTGTTTGGCCCTGCGGTGACCATCTGTAAAGCAAACGATTTCGATCATGCTCTGCATCTTGCTAACGCAAGCCCATACGGGCTCTCCTCTGCAATTTACACAAACGATCGATTGGAAGCATATCGGTTCAAGACAGGTATCAAGGCGGGGATGACAGGAATCAACAATTCAACAACTGGTGCTGAAGCTCACCTTCCATTCGGTGGAGTCAAAGGCTCAGGAAACGGCACACGTGAATCCGGGATATGGGTTATTGAAGCCTATTCATACTGGCATGCGGTCAACGATGAACTCTCAGGTAAACTTCAATTGGCACAAATGGATGTTGAAGAAGTGGAAATGGTCGAAGCTCAAGTCGACTGGACTGAATTGGTCTAATCGTTAGATTATGCACCCGTTTTCTTCCTAAAATAACATGGGGCTAAAGGGCCAACCTCAAAGACCCCGAGTTCTTGGATAAATCATTCCCAGTTTATGGGAGGGCGTGAACTTCATGGGCGAAGGCATCAAACTTCCCGTTATCAACGGCTTGGGACGAACAGACAGAATAGACAAATGGTGGACGCAACCTCTTGCAATGGGAATTGCACTTACCGCTGCACTCATCTACACTGCATGGCGTCTTATCATCTTCCCAGATAGTATTTCTTACGAACTTGAAGGATCAAAAGTTATGTCACCAATCTTCTCTCCAAACATCTTGGAGTGGGACCTTTTTGGCCTCAATGAGTGGGAACATCCTGGTTGGGTAAACGCTGCAATCCTCGTCCTGTGGATTCCATTCGGTTTCCGTGGAACCTGTTATTACATGCGTCGAGTCTACTACAGGACTTTCTTCCAAAGCCCTACTGCTTGTTGGGTTGATGAACCTGATATCAACAAAAAAATTGGATATGGTGGAGAAAAGCGACTCTTCATCCTCAACAACCTACACAGATATTTCCTTTATGCTGCAATCATCATCATTGCCATCAAATGGTGGGATGTAACACACACTCTCCAATTCGAAGAAGGATGGGGTTTCTCCTTCGGCACATTCATCATGGCAACTGAAGCGTTTTTGTTGACCATGTACGTCACATCATGCCACGCTCTGCGCCATCTTGCTGGTGGAAGTTTGGACCGCTGGGTTAGCGGAATCTCAGCACTACGTGGAAAACTCTTCAAAAAAATTAGCGTATTCAACAGATCACACGGCTTTTGGTTCTGGACCAGCCTTGGGTTCGTATTCTTGGGCGACTTGTGGACGCTTGCGGTGGCTGAAGGGCACATCAATGACATGGCCTTCGTAATCATGGGGTGATTAAATGAGTGAAGAATACATAAAACACGAATATGATGTTGTTGTGATCGGAGCAGGTGGAGCAGGTCTTCGTGCTGCAATAGAAGCTGCACGAAGCGGTGCTAAGACCGCTATTATCACAAAATCTCTTCTCGGTAAAGCACATACTGTCATGGCCGAAGGAGGTTGTGCTGCAGCCTTACAAAACGCAGACCCTCGTGATGGATGGAAGGTTCACTTCCACGATACCATGAAAGGAAGCAAGTGGCTTGCTGACTGGCGTATGGCAGAATATCATGCCAAGGAAGCTCCCGATCGAGTACGTGAACTTGAACAATGGGGTGCAGTCTTTGATCGTACACCAAAACAACTCATCAATCAACGAAACTTTGGTGGACACACCTTCCCGCGACTTGCTCACGTAGGAGACTCCACTGGACTCGAGATCATTCGTACCCTCCAAGAACGTGGTATCCACGAAGGCATTGACATCTTCATGGAATACACCGTCCGTCATCTTCTCAAGGAAGGCGACAGAGTGACTGGATGTGTTGCTTACACCCGTGTCGATGGAGAATTCCACGCATTCTCTGCAAAGTCAACTATTTTGGCGACTGGTGGAATCACTCGGTGCTGGAGTGTATGCTCTGGCTCTTGGGAATACACCGGAGACGGCCATGCCCTCGCAATGTGGGCTGGTGCTGAACTGCGTGACATGGAATTCATTCAATTCCATCCTACTGGAATGGTATGGCCTCCATCCGTACGAGGGATTCTGGTAACAGAAGGTGTTCGCGGCGAAGGTGGACGTCTTACCAATAGCGAAGGAAAGCGGTTCATGTTTGATTACGTCCCTGACATGTTCAAGGGTGATCACGCAGAAACCATCGAAGAATCCGATAAGTGGGTCGAAGAAGTTGTGAGTGGAAAACTTGCAACTGTTCGCCGCCCACCCGAACTTCTAACCCGAGACGTTGTCGCGAAAGCAATCAAGGCCGAAGTTGGTGCAGGAAGAGGATCTGAACACGGAGGCGCATACCTCGATATTTCTCACCGTGGTCCAGAAGCCATCAAGAAGAAGTTGCCCTCGATGTACCATCAATTCATGGAATTAGCTGGTGTTGATATTACTAAAGACAAGATGGAAGTCGGGCCAACTGCTCACTACGTCATGGGAGGCATCGTCGTAAATGCTGAAACTCAGGAATCAACTGTTCCTGGTCTGTATGCTTGTGGAGAAGCTGCAAGTGGATTGCACGGAGCAAACCGTCTTGGCGGAAACTCATTATCTGATTTGATCACATTCGGTAAGAGAGCTGGAGAATTCGCTTCAAAGCGTTCAAAGGACCTAGCTCAACCAACTATTGATGATGGTCAAGTTCAGAAAGCAATCGAAGAAATGATTCAACCTCTTAACAAGGAAGGTGGAGAAAACCCTGGAGTCATTTATGACGAAATGCGGGAGATGATGCAGAACAAAGTTGGAATCATTCGTACCAAAGATGAGCTTGAAGAAGCACTCGTGGAACTTAAGGATTTCAAAAAGCGAGCTCTTGCATCCTTCCCTGGCACATCTCGACGTTACAATTCGGGATGGCATCAAGCGCTCGATTTAATCAATATGGCTGACGTATCTATCGCCTGCGCCCTTGCTGCACTCACACGTGAGGAAAGCAGAGGCGGACACACTCGAGAAGATATGCCAGTACCTGAGGATGAATATTGGGGCAAGACCCTGAACATAATCTGGATGGAAGGAGGAGAAGTAAAGATTCGACAAGAGCCTGTAGAGGAGATGAGAGATGACCTCAAGGATGCAATCAAGGAAGTTAAAGCCATGATTGCCGAACGGGCTGAAGAACAAGCAGGAGGTGGCAAGTAATGTCATTGAAAGGAAAGAAGCAGGCATTCAAGGTCGCACGTGGTGAAGACGGAGAAACAACATTGCAAGATTATGAAATTACACTCGATGAAGGGATGGTCGTTCTCGACTGTATCCATCGTATTCAGCACGAAGAAGAACCTGATATGGCAGTTCGATGGAACTGTAAAGCAGGAAAGTGCGGCTCATGTTCTGCTGAAATCAACGGACGTCCACGCTTGATGTGCATGACTCGTATGAGTGATGTTGTTGCTGAAACCCCTGAAGGGCAACCTATCGAGATTCGGCCAATGAAGGCATTTCCACACATCAAAGATCTTGTTACAGATGTTCAATGGAATTACGACATTGCCCAGAAAATTGCTCCAATCAATGGTCCTGAAAAGATGAACTGGGAATTTAACCAAATGGAGGCTGATCGGGTCCAACACTTCCGTGAATGCATCGAATGTTTCCTTTGCGTTAACACATGTCACGTACTAAGGGATCATGAGATGTTTGACGACTTCGCCGGTCCAAGAAATCTCGTTCGACTTGCGCAGTATGAAATGCATCCTCTTGATACAGAAGATCGAATTCCAGAAATTAAGAAAGAATTTGGGATTGAATATTGTAACATCACAAAATGTTGCACTGAGGTTTGTCCTGCCGGAATTCAAATCACTGATGATGCAATTATTCAGCTCAAAGAACGTGTTGTCGATCGCTATTACGACCCACTGCAGCGAATTTGGAGAACCATTACTCGTAAGAAGGTTCGATACTGATACATTTTCTTTCCAAAAGGAACCACTTTTAACACCCTCTGAAACATATCGTAATATACTCGCTTGAGTGATGTACAAGGCATGGACAGAACATTATCGGACATAAAAAGAGAGTTTTCAACGGCAACAACAGCCGGTTGTATTCTAGGCTTCCTAGGCCTTGTGATCATCGCTTTAACACAGTTAACAGCCCTCATGCCTCTGCTTTTTGCACCTTTGGTTTGTGGAACTCTAGGATTCCTTCTTTACAAATCTCAAATCAACAACAAGCAAATCAACATCATAACCAACATTTAGATGCAACATTGGCTATTGTTCATTACCAGAGGGGTAGGCATGAATAGGGCCCACTGCGAACCCATGTATTCGTTTATGGTGGACCCTTTGATTGGCTCCATACCAATTCAAATGTGTGATTGTTACAAAAAAATGACCTTTTGCACTGTTTTGCACACAATACGTCATGGTTTTGAAGTGCCTTTGCATTACTTCCCCCGCTTATGGAGTCAATAATTCGAGGTGCTCGAAACGTAAAGAGAAAGCCCGGACGTAGCGTTGGCGTAGTTATCATCATTGGATTCTCACTCGCGATTTTCCTTACGTCAAGTATCGTTGCATCAAGCATTGAGGCACAAGCTGCAAATCTCGAAGATAGTCTCGGACGAACAATTGTCGTCACCGCCTCGGATGCGAGTTTCGATAGTTCCGCAACCATCAGTGAAGACATCCTCAACCTTACGAACAACATGAGCCAAGTTGAATCGGTTCAAACATTTGTCACAGAAGTTGACCGCTCCGGCATCAGTGCGATTCTTGCCCAAGGAGGCCCGCCCAATCCTGATGCATTACGTGCAGCAGTTCGATTCATCTCTGGTCAAAACCTGAGTGTAGAACTTGAAGGATTTGTTTCAGAGGAATTGGTCTTAGTAGATGGCAGGATGCTCAATGAGTCCGATTCTGGCTCATACAACGTGCTCCTCGGCGTGGAGGCTGCTTTCTCGAGCGAAATCGGTGTTGGCGATTCTCTAGAACTCGAGGGGGTTTCGTTC